>Ga0116154_10002381_pt1 | contig 14357 bp, 12 predicted proteins | sample AD_UKC030_MetaG_FD_89898 | JGI IMG/M metagenome (GOLD analysis project Ga0116154, IMG submission 89898) | Active sludge microbial communities of municipal wastewater-treating anaerobic digesters from USA - AD_UKC030_MetaG | ecosystem: Engineered > Bioreactor > Anaerobic > Digestate | place: USA...
AGAAGATCATGGTCTACGGCGACTATGACGCCGACGGCGTGACCTCCGTGGTGCTCCTGGTCAAATTTCTCCGGGACATCCACCAAAAAGTCGATTATTACATCCCCGGCCGGGTGGACGAAGGGTACGGCCTGAACAAGAACGCCATCGACCAGATGCAAGACGACAGTGTTAGTCTGATCGTCACCGTGGATTGCGGCGTATCCGAAAATGATCACATCGCCTACGCGAGAACCAAGGGGATCGACACGATCATCCTCGATCACCACGAGATACCGGATGCGCTGCCCGATGCGGTGGCGATCATCAATCCGAAGCAGGTGGACTGTCAGTTTCCCTTCAAGCACCTGTCCGCCGTGGGGATCGTTTTCAATTACCTTATCGCCCTGCGGGGGCAGCTCCGCAACGAAGGCTTCTGGAGCAACCGGCCTTATCCGAATCTGAAAGAATATCTTGATATCGTCGCGCTGGGCACGATCGGCGACATTTCTCCCCTGATCGACGAAAACCGGATCTTTGCGAAATTCGGTCTGGATCTGATGACGGAATCGCCCCGGATCGGCATTCAAGCCCTCAAGGAAGTCTGCGGAATCGAAAATCAGGTCATCGACTCCGAAAAGGCATCATTCTGCCTGATTCCGCGGATCAACGCGGCAGGCCGCGTCGCTTCGGCCAGCGATGCCGTGGAACTGCTCCTGACGGAAGACATGAACGAAGCGAGGGACATCGCCCGCAAGCTCGACTCCTTCAATCAGCGCAGACGGACCATGGAAAAGGATATTCTCGATGAAATCATTGTGCTGATGAATGAACAGGGCGAAACGGGCCAGAAAAGTTCCATCGTTTTCGCCTCGGAGCGATGGCATCCCGGCGTCATCGGTGTCGTCGCGTCAAAGCTGGTGGATCGCTTCTGCAGGCCTGCCATCGTCATCAGTCTCAAGGATGGCATCGGCAAGGGCTCAGGCCGGAGCATTTCACATTTCAACATCTACAGGGGACTCAAGAAGTGTGAGTCCCTTTTGCTTTCCTATGGCGGCCACCGTTTCGCCGCAGGCATCTCCATCCGGGAAGAGGATGTAGACGAATTCGGCCGGATTTTCGACCAGGTAATCCGCGAGGAAATGGACACCGCCGATTTTGTCTCGGAAACCCTGATTGACATTCAATGCAGCCTGGCGGAAGTCAACCATGACTTTTTGCAGGAGATGGACAAGCTGGCGCCTTACGGCAGCCGGAATCCCGAACCGGTCCTGTGCGTCCGGAACGCGTCCATCAGCGCTCCCTCCGTCGTCGGGAACAACCATCTCTGGATGCGCATCAATAAAGACGGGACGACAAGGAATTCCATCTGGTTCAGCAAGGGACATTTGATGCCGACCCTGACCGACCAGACCCTTGACATCGCTTTCACCCCACAGATCAACCACTGGCACGGCACCGCCAATATCCAGTTGAAGCTCGTTGATATCGCCCTGCCGGCTATGGCGGGGATGTAACAGAACCGCCGGCAACATCCTGTTTTTCTTCAAGAACCACCACCGTTCCCGCCAGCTTGTCGTGAAATCCCTGTTTTCTATTATCAAAAGCGATCCAGATGAAACCGAGATTAAGCGGTAGAGAGGAAAGAAAGTAGCCGATCCAGCGGAGAAATGCGGTACCGAAACCGGGTGCTTCACCATTTTCACGGATGACCTTGAGGCCGAACACCATCTTTCCCGGGGTCTTTCCGCAGATACCGATGAAATAGGTGAAATAAATCATGCACATGAACAGGCAGAGACCATTGAAAAGGAGGGCGACACGAAAGGCAGCCGTCAACATGCGCCCCCAGCCGGATCCGAGATTGGGAAACGCTGCCGAAGCGCCCAGGGCAAACATGCCGATGAAGAAAACGGTCAATGACAGGAGATAGATAATCAGGTTATCCAGCATAAAGGCGAAAAATCTCCGCCAGAATCCACCGTACATTTGCGTCACCATGGCAGCCCCCTCACGTCACACTCCCCGGAAGATCCCCTTTTCATACTGTAGAATGGCCAGAACGGACAGGACGGCTGTTTCCACCTTCAACACCCGTTTGCCGATACTCACAGAGAGAAACCCTTTTCCTTGCGCCCGGCAGATCTCTTCGCCGGAAAACCCTCCTTCGGGTCCCACAATAAAGCAATAACGATCATCGGAACGCCCTTCCCCGTCCCGGAAAATCTGTCGGAGCGTTCGCTCTGCCTCCACCTCCCAGAAAATGAGCTTCACGGTCCCCCCATCGGACCGCTCCAGCATGTCATCGAAGGACAGAACGGGCTGTACCGCCGGGAAGATGGATCTGCCGCATTGCCGTGCCGATTCCGTCGCGATTTTCTGCCACCGAGTGACCTTATTGAGAGCCGCCTCCGGGGAAAGGCGGGCAACGGATCTTGAAGAAACAAACGGAATAAAGGTATCAACCCCCAGTTCGACGGATCTTTTAATGATGAAATCCATCTTGTCGGACTTAAGCAGCGACTGACAGAGGGTCAAGCCAAGAGGGGGATCCGGAATGGCGTTTTTCTTCAGAATTTCCACGGAAACGCCCTCCAGCCCCACGGACCGGATCACGGCATGATACTCAAACCCCAGGCCGTCGATCAAATCAAGGGAATCACCCTGGCGCATCCGGAGCACCCGCTGCGCGTAATGAATATTATCCCCGGTCAGGGAAACGATTTGCCCGGAAGCCATCGTCTCGGGATGATAAAACCTCGGTATGGTCAACGACTTGCTTCCTTCTTCTTCAGGACGTAACAGATCCACTCTTTTTCAGCGAGCAAATGATGCAGAACGAGCGGGTCAGCCAGAAAACTTTCCTCGATCATGGCGCGATTATCAATGATGATACCCGAAATGATGAGATAACCCCGGGGACGCAGGAGCCCCACAAGGGTCGGTCTCAGTTTTGTCAGGATCTTTTCCGTGAGATTGGCGACGATCAGGTCGAAAGAGCCGTCCAGAGTCGTCACATCGCGGCCGGCGGCCCGGACCCGATCCGCCACATCGTTCATCTGGATATTTTCACGGGCAATGCTCACCGCTTTTTTATCCACGTCCAGGCAGAGGACTTTTTCCGCCCCCAGTTTCGCACAGGCAATGCCGAGAATGCCCGTCCCGGTTCCGACATCCAAAACCTCCCACGCCTTAATAGCCCGGTCCTTTGCAATGACGTCTTCCAGGGCTTCCAGGCACATCCGCGTCGAAGCGTGCTGTCCCGTCCCGAAAGCCATTCCGGGGTCGATTTCAATGACGATATCGCCGCCCTCGGGAGCATAGCGTTCCCAGGTGGGTTTGATGACGATTTCCCGACCCACCCGGAGGGGCTTGAAGTACTTTTTCCACTGTTCCCCCCAGTCCGGATCCTCAATGGTTTCCTGCTTGTAACTTACCTTGACCAGTTCCGGGAAAAGATCGGCCAGACCCTCAATATAACCCTGCAACCGGGCCAAGCGGTTTTCCAGATGGGGATCGAAGGGCAGGTAGGCATAGATGACATCGTTTCCGACCAGTTCAGGCAGATCATTGGCGACCCATGGCTCCAGGGTTTCTTCGTAAACGCCCTGAGCGCCGATTTCGATCATGAAGTTGGATATCCCTTCCACCAGTTCTTCCGGAACGGACAGTTCGAGCTTCATCCACCGCTGTTTTTTCATCTCACCCTTTTCCGTCATGAACGCCTTTCCCCTTTCCGCATGAACCGCTTATCACCCGGGACCATTCGCTAAGGTTGCCGCCCGTACCGATGGGCATCTTTTCACCCTACAGCTTTTGTATCATCATAATTTCCTGCATTTTCTATATCTTTTTTCCCGAGACATTTCAAGCGGCTTGAATTTTACGGGGCTTCATGTTAGCGTTTCCGAGCCGAACGGTCGATTTTCCGGCCATTTAGACGACGCCGGCCCGTAAAATTATTACCGGGAAAACAAAGGATTCCTGCATTGAAATATTACCCCGTCTTTCTTGATATTTCCGACAAGCCATGCGCCGTCGTAGGCGGCGGTGAGGTGGCCTGCCGCAAGGTTCAACGCCTGCTGCAGTGCGGTGCACGGGTTACCGTCATCGCCGACGCCCTGACGCCGGAGCTGGAAGCTTTGAAAGCCAGGGGAGAGATTGCGCACATCAACGACCAGTACGCAGCGCAGCATATTGCTTCCGCTTTTATTGCCATCGGCGCCACGGACAACCGGCATGTCAATGAACAAATCTTCCGGGATGCCCGCGCCGGACACATCCTGGTGAATATCGTCGATGAACCGGAGCGATGCGATTTTATTCTGCCGTCGATCGTGGAACGGGGCGATCTCGCCGTCGCCATATCCACAGGCGGGAAAAGCCCCGCCCTGGCCAAACACCTGCGCCGGGAACTCGAAGCGACATTCGGCAAGGAGTACGAAACCTATCTCGATATCATGGGCCAGATCAGGGAAGTCGTCCTGGCTAAAGATCGGTCCTCCGTTGAGAACAAGAAAATTTTCGAATCCCTTGTCCAGTCGGATCTCCTTCATTTCATTCGTAAAAATGACTGGAATGCCGTGAGACATCTCATCCGGGAAATCCTGCAGGAACCCATCGAGGTCTGTTTGCCGAATGGATAAAATTCTCCTTAACATTGCGCTGGTCGGTTATTTCGTCAGCACGACGGGTTATCTGGGATCACTTCTGATCAGGAGTATATTCCTCGCCAAGATCTCGACCTGGCTTTTGGCCTTCGCCTTTTTCTTCCATACGGCAACCCTGTTCACCCAGTACATTCTGACCGGTCAAAGCCCCGTCACGAACATCTATGGCTCGGTTTCTTTTTTTGCCTGGGTGATCGCCGGTGCCTACCTCATCTTCCAAATCCGGACGAAAACCAGAACGCTCGGGGCAATTGTCTGTCCCCTGACGTTCCTCCTGGTGCTCGCGGCCTCTCAACTGCTGCACGGCGGCGGCCTGCTGCCCCATAACCTCCAGGGACCGCTGGTCACGATCCATGTTATGCTTTCCGTCACGGGGGAAGCGTTGTTCGTGCTGGTCGCTCTGGCGGGTATGCTCTATCTGATTCAGGATTATCAGATTAAAAAGAGACGCTTCGGCGCCCTGACCCGGCTTCTGCCGCCGCTGAAGGATCTGGATCGGATCAATCACTATGGCCTGCTCCTCGGTTTTCCTATTCTGACTTTCGGTCTTCTGGCGGGTTCGACGTGGGCCGGCGAAGTCTGGGGAAGCCACTGGCACTGGGACCCGAAATTGATCTGGGCGCTTTTGTTCTGGCTGTGTTTTGCCTTTGTTCTCCATCAACGTCTGGCCATCGGCTGGAGCGGGCACAAGGCCGCCCTCCTGTCACTCGTTTTTTTAATCGTGCTTCTTGTTTCCCTGACCGTTGTCACGCTCAGTTTTCCCACGATCCACACGTTTCGTTGAAGTCATGAACATCATTTTGCTTGGTCTGAATCATAAAACCGCCCCATTGGAGATACGCGAGAAACTGTCCGGAGCCGCTTCGGACGAAACACATCCCCTGCGTGAAATCATGCAGATCGCAGGGGTGCGGGAGGCCTTCTACCTGTCCACCTGCAATCGGACCGAGGTGTTTTTTCGCGTCGATGAAAAGCCGGAAGAAACGCTGGGTCTCTTGAAGGCATATCTCCGCAAGCGGGGCAATTTTGGCGCAGAAGACATAGACCGGTATTTTTACCTCCATTTTGATGAAAACGCTCTCTCCCACCTGTTTCGGGTCACATCGAGTCTCGATTCCATGGTGATGGGAGAACCTCAGATTCTGGGACAGGTCAAGGAATCCTACCGGGAAGCCGTCGACAACGACGCCACGGGGATCCTGCTGAACAAGATTCTCCACCATGCGTTCCGGGTTGCCAAAAGAGTACGCACGGAAACGGGGATTGCCTCCCATGCCGTTTCCGTCAGCTATGCCGCCGTCGAACTGGCCAAGAAAATCTTCGGAAACCTTGCGGGGAAAACGGTCATTCTGGTCGGCGCCGGGGAAATGTCGGAACTGGCGGCCCGACACCTGATGCAGCATGGCGCGAGCCGCATCCTGATTGCCAATCGCACGTTCGAACGTTCCGTGCAAATGGCGGACTTTTTCAGGGGAGAAGCCATCCGGTTCGAGGACCTGGAAAAACGGCTGCAGGAGGCGGATATTGTCATTACCTCGACGGGCGCTCCAAACTATGTCATTTCGCAGGAGATGGTCGCCTCGGCTCTGCATCGCAGAAAAAACCGGCTCCTGTTTCTGATCGATATCGCCGTCCCCCGGGACATCGATCCGGCGGCAGGACAACTGGACAACGTTTATCTTTACAACATTGACGATCTCCAGGATATTGTTGATGAAAACAGAAACATCAGACAGTTGGAAGCGGAAAAGGCGGAGGCCATTGTGGCGGATGAGGTCAAGCGCTACTGGGAATGGTACAACACGCTTGAAGTGGTCCCCACCATCGTTTCCCTGAAGGAAAAAACGGAGGCCATTGTCCGGGGAGAGCTTGAGAAATCTTCACCTTGGATACAAAATCTGCCTGAAGAGGAGCGCGTCCATATCGAAGGGCTCCTGTCGTCCGTCGTGAACAAGATACTCCATGATCCGATTGTCGGTCTGAAAGATAAGACGATTCACCGGAGCGCAAAACCCTATATCGCGGCTATCAAGCATCTCTTCAAGCTGGAGGACGAACCATCAAAGAAACGATCAGAATAGGCACACGGGGCAGCAAACTTGCCCTGACCCAGTCGGGCTGGGTGGCGGACCAGATCAGAGCCCGCTATCCGGGACGAACGGTTGAGTTGGTCGTCATCAAAACCCAGGGCGACATTCTCCAGGACGTTTCCCTGGCCAAGATCGGCGGCAAGGGCCTTTCTGTAAAAGAAATCGAGGAGTCTCTGCTGCGAGGCGATGTTGATCTGGCCGTCCACAGCATGAAAGACGTTCCCGTTGAACTGCCCGCCGGCCTGGAAATCGCCATTACGCCTGTCAGGGAAGATCCAAGGGATGTCCTGATTTCGCGCGAGGGATTGTTCATGGAGACGATGCCCCCCGGTGCGCGCATCGGCACGGGATCGCTCCGTCGCGGCGTCCAGATGAAATACCGGATGGATCAAGTTGAGGTGGTCCCGATCCGGGGCAATCTGGACACCCGCATCCGCAAGGTATCCGAGGGCCTGCTGGAGGGTGTCATTGTCGCCGCGGCAGGAGTAAAACGCATGGGTTGGGAAAACCGGATTTCACAGTTCCTGCCGACGGAGATGATGGTCCCGGCAGCTTGCCAGGGTATTCTGGGGATCGAAACCCGGCAGGGCGACCCTCTGCGGGACGAACTTGCCTTTCTGCATGACGGCGACGCCTGGGTGGAACTGTCCGGGGAAAGGGCCTTTCTCATAAGACTGGGCGGCGGCTGCCAATTGCCGGTGGCTGTATTCGGACAAAAATCGGGCGAGGAAATCAGGATTTCCGCCCTGGTCGGCTCGCTGGACGGCAAGACGGTCATTCGACAGGACATTTCCGGGCCGGCGGCGGAAGCTTCCATACTGGGTGATAAACTCGCCCGGGACATTCTGGATCAGGGCGGGCGGGAAATCCTGGAGGCCTTATACGCCTCGGCAAAGTAAACTCGGGATACTTAACTCATCGTATTTGTTTCATATACATAACAACGGAGAATGATTGTGAAAAAAGGTAAGGTCTATCTCATCGGTGCCGGCCCCGGAGACCCCGGTCTGTTCACACTGAAGGGCGTTCAGTGTCTCAAACGGGCCGACGTCGTGATCTACGATCATCTGGTCGGCGAGGAGATTCTCGCCCATGCACAAACCTCGGTGCGGATGATCTACGCCGGCAAAGAAGGGGGAAAACACACCCTGACCCAGGATCAGATCAACCGTTGTCTCGTGGAGGAGGCGGAAAAGGGCCTTACTGTCGCCCGCCTGAAGGGGGGAGACCCCTTCATTTTCGGCCGGGGCGGAGAAGAGGTGGAGATTTTAGCCGGAAAAGGCATCCCGTTTGAAATCGTCCCCGGCGTCACCTCCGCCATCGCCGTACCCGCCTATGCCGGGATTCCCCTGACCCATCGCGCCCATGCTTCGACCGTGGCCTTCATCACCGGTCATGAAGACCCCACGAAAGAGGAAAGTCGCATCGACTGGAAAAGCTTAAGCGGCATCGAAACCCTGGTTTTTTTGATGGGGGTCAAGAACCTGCCTAACATTACCTCAAACCTGATGGCGGCAGGAAAATCCCCGGAAACACCAGCGGCGCTTATCCGCTGGGGAACAACGGCGGAACAGGCAACCCTGGTGGGGACCCTTGCCAGTCTGGCCCAACTGGCCAAAACCAGGGGTTTCAAGCCCCCCTCGATCCTGGTCGTGGGCAGCGTGGTTTCCCTCCGCCCAATCCTGAACTGGTTTGAAACCAAACCGCTTTTCGGCCGGGGCGTCGTAATCACCCGCCCGGAAGCGCAGACGGAAGAATTCCTTGATCTGCTCCACGCAGAAGGCGCGCGCACCTACCTTTTTCCCACAATCAAAATTGCACCGCCGGAGAATTTTAGCGATTTGGACCAGGCGGTTGGCAACGTGAACGCCTATCACTGGCTGATTTTTACCAGCGCCAACGCCGTGCGCTTTTTCTTCCAGCGTCTTCAGGAATCGGCAAAGGACCTGCGTAATCTAAAGGGAATCCGGATCTGTGCCATCGGCCCCACCACGGCCCGGGAAGTTGAGAGGCACGGCATCGCCGTCGATCTTGTACCGGACGTCTTCACCTCCGAGGGGATACTCGATGCCTTAAAACAACAGGATATGGCCGGAAAAAGCGTCCTGATCCCCCGGGCGGAAAAGGCCCGGGACGTGCTGCCTCAGGGACTGGTTCAAGCCGGCGCCAGAGTGGACTGCGTAACAGCCTACCGCACGGTGCCGTCTGGCAGAAAAAAGTCGGAACTTGACGGATTAATAAAAGACGGGCTGGTCGATGTGATCACCTTTACCAGCCCCTCTACGGTGGAAAACTACATTAAAATCATGGGGGGGAACTATCCGCTGCCCCCAACGGTCAAGATTGCCTGCATCGGACCGGTGACTGCGCAAGCAACCCGTCAAGCTGGGCTGAACGTGGACATCCTCCAGGAAAGATATACCGTTCCCGCCCTGGTGGAGAGACTGGTCCAATACTTCAGGACACCGTAACGCGTCCATGAAGCTAAAACGAAAAACGGAGTCCGCAAAACGCCTTATCCTTCCGCGGTAAATTCCTTCTTGGAGGCACCGCAGATGGGACAGGTCCAGGTATCCGGAATCGCCTCAAAACTCGTCCCCGGCGCCACGCCGTTGTCTGGATCACCCTTGGCGGGATCATAAATATAGCCGCACACATTGCAGACGAAGCGAATCTTGTTCTCGACGGGCTGAGCTGCCTCTTCCTTTACATAGGTCGGCGCCGTCTTGGGGGACTTGCCGCCCTTGACTTCATGGTAGTAGGCATAGGTCATGGGCTCGGCATCCGAGAGCACTTCGCAATCGACAATCTCACCCAGGAAGATGGTGTGGCTGCCACAATCCATTTCGTTAACCACCTTCGCCTCGATGGCGGAAACGGTCTGATCGAGAACGATGGGTGCGCCCGTCGCGCCGATTTTATAGTTGATCCCCTCGAATTTGTTCATGTCACGGCCACTCTTGAACCCGAACTGGCCGATCAGGGTCATGGGCGCCGTTTTGGCCAGAATCGATATCGAAAAGATCTTGCTTGACTTGATAAATTCGTGGGTCAAATTCAGTTTGTTGATGCTGATGGCAACGGTCGCCGGTTCGGAGGTTACCTGAAAAGCCGTGTTGGCGATCTGCCCGTTAATCTTTTCTCCCGATTTGGAACAGATAATGTAGACGCCGTAACCGATTTTCTGAAAAGATTTGGTATTCATGCTTGCTTCTCCTTTTATTTAATATTATCGTGATGTTATATAAATAATCTGATCGCCATCCCTCGCATCCAAGCCCAGCGTCAGGCGGTGACGCCCGGTCCGGCCCTTTATATAATCTCCGGAACCATCCCGGATGAGCCGATCAATCAAGAATGATTTGTATCTCTAACATGAAGCGCTGTCTTTTTCCAAGTGTTCTGAAACAAACCGAGGAAAATTTTTTCGGATTGACAATTCTGAATTGCCACAGAAATGGATTCATGATAGGTTCCCCTGACATCGTTAATAAAGAGGTCAAGAGCTTTTTGAGAGGCGCGACATCTCCCCCGTGGACGCTATCGGGAAACGACGAAACCTGCCTGACGCATTTAAAACATGCTTGAGCAGGATTACGTCGGAGCAAAAGATACAGGAGGATTTATGGTTGATTACTGGATCAAAATCGTCGAGGAAGAAGACGAGGATATAAAAAGACACCACTACCTGGTTACCGCCAATGACGCGTCGGAAGCGAGAAAGGCGGCCCTTGCCTTTTTAAGGCATTTCTGCGACGAAGATGACAATCCCGACCCGATTCCGGATGGTTTTTCCTTCTGCAACAACGCAATTAAAGTGCGCATTGCGGATATCAAAGAGACGACTAAAGAAGAATTTAAGAACTTTCTGCTCAAGATATACACCATTCAGTGGAAATAGACGATTTTTTAGCGCTTTCCACGAAGACGTGCCTCACTTATACGAACGGCAACTCCGGAAGAAAGAGATAGAAGATACCCGGGGTTCATGTTATGAAAAATCCCCAAAGCGGGTTTTCCAACAGCAAAGCCTGCTTTAAGCGGAATCAACAACCTTATAAATATATTTCAGCTCATCTTTTCTTTTTCAAGATTGCATCGGCTCTACCCCCGGGGGCGTACTGTTTTTGAAAACCAAGGGAATTTTTCCCTTGAAATGGAAGGGCATAAGCTCTGAAACGGATACTCGCGAGTTGGCAAACCCGTCCCGGGTTCACCTTGCCCGGGATGCCTGGAAGTGATTTTTAAGAAATAAGTTCCTGAAAAAAATATAAGAGGAGGTTATTGCAGTGAGCGCATTTGGAACAAATGATCCGTTGCACGTGGAGTCCAGGGCTTGTGGTTTATTCGTTGTCGGTGAGGGGAATTGCATCGAAGTTGCGTCCATGGAACAGGCAAGACAACTGATTGCCAAATTAAAATCCGAGAAAAAACAAACAGATCAAAAATCTTAGGAACGCTTTCAAAACGTAACCCATGGCATGCACACGCCTGCCTCTGACAGGCAGTGTTGCGTATTGACAGAAAATTACGGCCAAAACCGCATGGCGGTTGACGGTCGAGAAAATGTCTGTCTTTTTGACCCGTGATCATGCGTCGCTCCGGGCGGATAACGCTTGTTTCCGCCCGGATTTATTTTAATAACATCCAGCTCTGAATGATTATCTGACGTTTTCTGATAACGATTCTATTCCACGTTGTCGTCGAATAGGTTTTCTGTATCAACGTGTAGTCAATTTGACTAAGCAAAAGGGGTTACGAAAATTCGTAACCCCTTGTTTTTTACTGGTGGGCCGTGCGGGAATCGGACCCGCGACCAACGGATTAAAAGTCCGCTGCTCTACCGGACTGAGCTAACGGCCCATTTCTGTTTTTTAATGAGGTGCGCCCTCTTAGCAGCAATCGCGCAATCTTGTCAAGCGCAAACTCGGTTCGCTACTCTCAATTGGAGAAGGGATTCCGGGTGACAATAGTCCCCTCGCGGCTCGCATCGACGGAGACGAGAACGCACTTGGTCCCGGTCAGCACCTCCAGGCGTTCGATATAACGACGGGCGTTCCGGGGCAGTTCATCCAGGGTTCTGGCGGTGCTGATATCCTCGGTCCAGCCGTCCATCTCCTCATAAACGGGTTCGCACTGCTCGAAGACGCTGATGTTGGAGGGAACGCTCTCGGTGTATTCTTCATCTTGCCACTTGTAGGCCACGCAGATTTTAATCTTTTCGATCCCCTGCAGGACATCAAGCTTGGTTAAAGCCAGGCCCGTGATTCCAGATACCCGCATGGACTGCCGGACCAAAACCAGATCGAGCCAGCCGCAGCGTCTTTTCCTCCCCGTCGTGGCGCCGTATTCATGACCAACGTTCTGCATTCTCTCCCCGATTTCATCCTTCAGTTCCGTCGGGAATGGCCCTTCTCCCACACGGGTCGTATAGGCTTTGCAGATCCCGATGACGGCGTGAATCGCCGAAGGCCCGACGCCCGTACCGCAGCAGGCGTTACCCGCCACGGTATTTGATGATGTTACATAGGGATAAGTGCCGTGGTCAATATCGAGGTGACTGCCCTGGGCGCCCTCAAAGAGCACTTTTTTGCCCTGCCGCATCTCTTTCGTCATAATCATGGATGTATCGGCCACAAAAGATTTCAGGTATTCCCCATATTTTCGATATTCATCAAAGACAGCCTTCTCATCGACCGGATCTTCATGGAAGTACTGGGTTAATAAGAAATTTTTCTCCTCCAGGTTACGTTTTAATTTGTCCTGGAACATCTTATAATCCAGGAGGTCGGAGACCTTGATACCCATGCGCGACACCTTGTCTTCATAAGCCGGGCCGATTCCCCTGCCGGTTGTTCCGATCTTCCGCCCGCTTGTATGGGCCTCCTTTGCCAGATCGATCCGCTTATGGTAAGGCATGATCACATGGGCGTTTTCGCTTAAATAAAGCTTTGTGTCAGAGGGGAACAGTCCCCTCTGACGCAGTCCTTCAATTTCTTCGATCAAAACGGCAGGATCCACCACAACGCCGTTGCCGATAATGCAGGTTTTATGATTGTGCAATATCCCGGAAGGAATGATGTGGAGAATCGTCTTCTCTCCCTTGACGACCAGAGTGTGCCCGGCATTGTTTCCACCCTGAAATCGTGCGATGACATCCGCGTGCTCCGCGTACAGATCGACGACCTTACCTTTCCCCTCGTCACCCCACTGCGTTCCTATGACAACCACATTCGCCATGATGACTCTCCCGTTCCGACGACTACATCTCCAGATAGGTCACCGCAATCACATGGGGTAAACTACGGAGTTTCATCAATATTTCCTCACTGACCGTGCTGTCGGTACTCAAGACGACGAGCGCCTGCTGATCGACCAGTTCGCGGCTTAAGTGCAGCCGCGCAATGTTGATACTATTCTCTCCGAGAATCGTTCCGATATTGCCGACCACGCCGGGCTTATCCTGATTGGAAAGAACCAGCATGTGACCTTCCGGAATAACATCCAGGGTGAACTTATTAACCCGAACGATACGCAGATCCTTCCGTCCGAAGATGGTGCCGGCGGTGAAACTCTTTTCGGAGGCCGTCTTCACCTTCAGGGTGATCAGGGTCGCATAATCCTCGATCTTGCTGCTCTTGGATTCAACCACGCGGATACCGCGTTCCTTTGCGATGATCGGTGCGTTGATATCATTGACGTCTTCGTTCAGGATGGGTTTCAAAAGGCCCTTCAGCAGCGATATGGTAATCGGCGCCACATCGTAATTCGTGATTTCTCCGCTGTATTCAATATCGACTTCCTGGATTGCCCCCGTCACGATCTGGGCCTGGAACTTGCCAAGCTGCTCACCCAGGGTGATGTAGGGTCCCAGGACAGACATGAGTTCGGCACTGACCGAGGGGAAATTGAACGCATTGCGGATTTCACCTTTGATCAGATAATCCACCATCTGCTCCGCCACGGCAATGGCCACGCTGACCTGCGCTTCATCCGTCGAGGCGCCCAGATGCGGTGTTGCAATGACCTGATCCAGAGCAATCAATTCCTGATTCTTGGTCGGTTCTTCCTCGAAAACATCAAGCGCCGCCCCGGCAACCTTACCGGAAACGATCGCATCGTAAAGGTCTTTTTCGCTGACGATCCCGCCACGGGCGCAGTTGATGATGAAAACGCCTTTTTTCATCTTCGCAAAGGCCTCGGCGTTGATCATGTATTTCGTTTCCTTGGTCATGGGACTGTGGATGGAAATAAAATCCGACTTCGCCAGGAGTTCATCCAGCGGCACCAGACTGATTCCCGCCTCGGCCGCCGCCCCGGGGGAAATAAAGGGATCATAGGCCAGGACGTTCATCTTCAGCCCCTGCGCCCGGTCGGCCACGACACCGCCGATCCGCCCGATCCCCACAATACCCAGGGTCTTGTTGCAGAGTTCATTGCCCATGAATTTGTTCTTTTCCCATTTGCCGGCCTTCATGGTTGCCGTTGCCTGGGGAATTTTCCGCGCCATGGACATCATCATGGACAGGGCATGCTCTGCCGTGGTGATGGTGTTCCCACCCGGGGTGTTCATGACGACGATGCCCCGCTTGCTTGCTTCGTTAATGTCCACATTGTC
>Ga0116154_10002391_pt1 | contig 14317 bp, 5 predicted proteins | sample AD_UKC030_MetaG_FD_89898 | JGI IMG/M metagenome (GOLD analysis project Ga0116154, IMG submission 89898) | Active sludge microbial communities of municipal wastewater-treating anaerobic digesters from USA - AD_UKC030_MetaG | ecosystem: Engineered > Bioreactor > Anaerobic > Digestate | place: USA...
ATTGCCCGCGTCGGGCAGCGGCGCCAGGTCCAGCAGGTGGAACGTGCCCTTCGACCGAGTGGCAAGGTCCGCCGTGATCGCCGAGGTGATCGCTCCGCCGGCGCCCGTCACCACGAACACCGTGTCAGGGCCCAGCGTCAGCCCCTCCCCCTTGCTCCCTTCGACCCCGAGCAACGTGATCCCAAATCGCAGCCCGTCGGCGTGACCGACCTCGATCGCTCCCGGATCGCGCTCCGCCTCTTCGACCACGATCTGGCTGATGTGCTCCGCGGTCGCCGTCGCCTCGAAGTCCACCACCTTGGCAACCGCTCCCGGCAGCTCGCGCGAGAGGGCCTTGGTGAAGCCGCTCAGGGCTCCGGAGATCGGGGCCGTGCACGGCCGTGAGCCGTAGCCCAACGTGCCCCCCATCCTCGTCGCGGTCACGAAGAACGCCCCGGGCTTGCCGAGCGAATCGTAGATCGCCTTGGAGAGCGTGAAGAGGGTCCGCGGCCCGCGCTCGAGCATGCGCCGGAAGGCCTCGGGCTCGATGGCCTGGAAGGCGGGCTCCGGATCGAGTCCGCGCAGGAAGAAGACGCCTTGAACGCCGCGATCGGCCGCCCAGGTGGTCACGGCCGCAGCGAGAGTCTCACGGCTCTCTCCTTCGGCAACGTGCACCTCGACTCCCCGCTTGCGCAGGGATTCGGCGAGGTGATCGGCCACGCCAGTGGCGTCGGGAACGATCACCACCCGGCTCCCCTTGCCGAGCTGCACTCCAGTGGGCTTGCACAGCTCGAGGCTGACTCGCACCATCGGCGCGGGCACCAGGCGACGCGACTTGCTCGCGGCTGCGGGCTGCGCGGTGTGCGCGGCCGGGGTGGCCTGGGGAGAGGGCTGCGCGGCCTGCGGGGCCGCAGCGCCGATGTGCTGTCGCACGAAGGCGACAACGTGCTGCAGGGTCGGGTAGTCGCGCAGCTTGAGGTCTGCGACCCGCGGGATGTTGAACTTCTCCCGCACGACCGCGAAGACCTCCGCCTGCTTGACGGTGTCCACGCCGAGGTCCGCCTCGAGGTCGAGATCGAGCGCGAGCATGTCGGCGGGGTAGCCGGTCTTCTCCGCGACGATTTCCACCACGGCCTGCGTGGTCGAGTCGTGCCCCGTGGCCGCGGCAGCGACCGCAGGTGTCGAGGCGGCAGCGGGCTCGGGCGTCGGCGCCGACGCGAGGTCGGGCCTGCCCTTGCGCACGTAGCCGATCACGTGCTGCAGCGTCGGGTAGTCGCGCAGCTTCAGGTCGTCGCGCCGCGGCAGCTCGAAGGCCGCGCGCAGCTCGGCGAACACCTCCGCCTGCTTGACCGTGTCGATGCCCAGGTCGGCCTCGAGATCGAGATCGAGCGCGAGCATGTCCTTGGGGTACCCGGTCTTGGCTGCGACGATGTCGAGCACGCGCGAGGAGACCGGGTCATGGGTTGCCGCAGGCGCGGTCGCCACCGCGGCCTGGGTGGGAGCCTGCGGGACGGGCGCAGGGGCCGCGGCCGCGAGATCCGGCCTCCCCTGACGCACGTACTCGATCACCCGCGTGAGCGTCGGATAGTCACGCAGCTTCAGATCGTCGCGCCGCGGCAGCTCGAAGGCTGCGCGCAGCTCGGCGAACACCTCCGCCTGCTTGACCGTATCGATGCCCAGATCGGCCTCGAGATCGAGGTCGAGCGCGAGCATGTCCTTGGGGTACCCGGTCTTGGCTGCGACGATGTCGAGCACGCGGTCGGTGACCCGGTCCGACGACGCGACAGGAGCTGTCGGGACCGGAGCCGTCGCGGGCACGCTCGGCGCGGCGGCGACCGACGCGAGGTCGGGACGTCCCGATCGCACGAACCCGAGGATGTGATTCAGCGTCGGGTAGTCGCGCAGCTTCAAGTCGTCGCGCTTCGGCAGCCCGAAGGCCTGCCGGATCTCCGCGAAGATCTCCGCCTGCTTGACCGTGTCGATGCCGAGGTCGGCTTCGATGTCGAGGTCGAGCGCGAGCATCTCGGTCGGATAGCCCGTCTTCTGCGCGAAGATGTCGAGCACCCGAGGCACGATGGGATCGGTCGGTGCGGACGGCGGAGCGCTGCTCATCGCGGGGCGCGCAGACTCGGGTGCCGGGGGCAGGATGGACGGGGCGGGAGTGGGGATTCGCGCGGAAGCGAAGTCGCTCGCGCCGTACTCGACGAAGGCGGTGGGGACGTTGCCGCGGACCCAGCCCGTGGGCCGCGGTGCGTGCTCCGGCACGCCCGTGTCGCGCACGCGCAAGGTGCGCTGCGCAACCTCGGTCGCCGCCGAGCCGTACCCCGACATCTCCGACAACCACGCGGCGTAGCGCGCCGCGTCGCGCGTCCGCTCGCCCTTGCCGGCGATGCGCCGCGTGAGCGAGATCGCGATCTGCGAGCCGAATCCCGCTGCGAAACGAAGAGCGAACTCGATTGGGTAGTGGCCGCCCTTCGACAGGTTCAGCGGACCAAGGTCCGGATCGATCTCCTTGAAGTTGGGGATCGGCGGAACGATCTGACGCTCCAGGATCTTGGTCCCCATCGCGTCTTCCAGCCCGACCCCCATCGGGTGGCCGGTGAAGCCCTTGATGTTCGCGATCACGATCTGCGATGCCGCATCGCCGAACGCGTCGCGCAGCGCCATCACCTCGGCTGCCGCGCTTCCGCCCCGCGCCGGCGTGTAGGTCTCGTGCGAGATGAACACCGTGTTCGGCGCCATCTTCGTCCGATCGATGCCGTGGTCCTGCTCTGCCCGGTCGATGAACCTGCGCATCACCGTCTTGATGTGGTCCACGTCCAGGCGCGTGCCGTGGAAGGCGCTGTTCACCGCCTCGGTCGCGAGCACCTCGGCAATGCCGCGCATCCCGCGCTGGCGAACCGCGTCCTCCGACTCCACCACCAGCGCGCACGCTCCCATGCCGATGATCATGCCGTGGCGTCGCCGATCGAACGGCAGCGCTGCCTTGGTCACGTCGCGCTCCGTCGTCGCCGCGCCCGTGGCCAGGAAGCCCGCCCCGATCCAGGGCAGCATCTGGTCGCTCGTCGTGTCGTCGGCGCCGATCACGATCACGCGCGCGCAGCGGCCGCGACGGATCCAATCCTCGGCCATCGACAGGGCGAGCGTCGTCGAGGCGCACGCGGAGTTGACCGAGGTGTTGGGGCCGCGGGCGCCGATGTATTCGGCGAACTGCGAGTGACCCATCGACAGGACTTCGAACAGGAACTTGCGCTCGAACATGTAGTCGAGCTCCCGCAGACGCGTGCGGTCGGCCTCGATGAGCCGATCGAGCGCCGCGAGATCGTCGGCCCCTCGCATCGTCTTGCGGAGCTGCTCGTGATCCTCGAGCCTGCGCTCGAGCTCCTTGTGCTCGTAGTACTCCTTCTGCAGATCCGCGAAGCGGTTGTAGCCGGGGAACGCCGAGGCGAACACCACTCCCGTCTCGTCGGCCAGGGGCTCCGGAAGCATCCAGCGATCCGGCAGATACGTGCCCTTCGAGGTCTTCTTGTAGCGACGCACCAGCGGGATGCCCGCGTCGCGAAGGGCCTCCATGCCCGCCGCAAGCGCCATCGCCGTCGTCACGTCGTACGCTTCGCTGCGCTCCTTCGGAACCCCGAAGTCCTCGACCAGGTTGAACGGACCGCGACGCCCTGCCAGCTTCAGCACCTGCTCCACGTGGTCGATCCGATCCAGCGACGCCGACCCGTCCTTGCGCTTGACCAGCATCACCACGTTCTTGTCGACCATCTTCCGCTGCTGCTCCTCCGGGATCGGCTCGATGAACTGATCGCCGGCGAGGATGCGGTCGAAGTTGCGATCGTCGAACAGCCGGTGGTCGCTGCCCGGGAGCCCGATGCCCGCACCGCTGATCACCACGGACCCCTGGCGTGCGGGCGCGGCCGCGGCGGCCTGCGGGGCGAAGAGATGTCCCGGAGCCGCAGCGCCGTCGCCGCGATAGATCTGCATCCCGCGATCGAGGAACTCCGCGAACAGCTTGCCGAGCTGAAGGAACGTCCCGTCCTGGTTCGTCACCAGGGTCACCCCAGGCGCAGCGGATGCGGGCGCGGGCTGCGAAGGCGCGGCCTGGACACGCTGCGAGGGAGCGACGGTTGCGGGAGCGAACGGGGCGACGGAGCGGCCGACCTCGGGGGCCGGCGCCGCAGGAGCCTCGGCACGGGCACGGCCCCGGCCCACCGAGTACAGGTAGGCGAGCGCCGCACCGAAGGAGGCTTCGGGCCCCTTCTTCGGGTTGTTGGTCGCCAGCGCAACGATCGTGTCCTTGCGATCCTCGAAGGCTTCCTCTGCGAAGGACGCGAGCACTTTCTTGGGACCGACCTCCACGAAGACGCGCACGCCCTCGCGGTAGAGCGACTCGAGGCCCTGGACGAACTGCACGGGCGAGGCGATCTGGCGGGCCAGCAGGTCCACCACCTGATCGCGCACGTCACCCATCGGGTAGAGATCCCCGGTGACGTTGCTGATCACGGGAATGCGCGGCCCCTGGATGCGCAGGCGCTGCAGCACCTTGCGGAGCGGCTCGCTGGCGGGCGCCACGATGTCGGAGTGGAACGCGTGGGAGACCGACAGCGGGATCACCCGCAGCCCGGCGTCCTTGAGCATCTCGCTCGCCTTGTCGATCCCCGCGCTCGATCCCGCAATCACCGTCTGCATCCGGGAGTTGCGGTTCGCCGCCACGACGTAGCCGTCGACCTTGGCGAGCACCGCCTCGATCTTCTCGTACGGCCCGATGACGCCCGCCATCTTCCCGTTGTCGCCGATGGCCACGTTGGCCATCTCCTTCGCGCGCGCGCTGACCGCGAGCAGAGCGTCCTCGAAGGGCATGACTCCGGCCGCGACCAGTGCCGCGTACTCCCCGAGGCTGTGTCCCACCACCATGTCGGGATGGATGCCGTAGTCGCCGAGCAGGCTGGCAAGCGCTATGTCCGCCGCGAGCATCGCGGGCTGCGTCACCGTCGTCTGCCTCAACGCAGCTTCCGCCTGCTCCAACTGCTGCTTGTCCGTCGTCCTGACGTAGATCAGCTCCGTCAGCGTGCGACCGTCGAGCTTGTCCTTCATCACCCGATCCGCTTCGTCGAACACGCGACGCACGGTGTCGGAGCCGTCCCGAAGCTCGCGCAGCATGTTGACGTACTGCGAGCCCTGGCCGGGGAAGAGGAACGCGACCTTGCCCGGGGCTTCCTTGCCCCGGAACACGCTCTGTCCGCGAAGCAGGCGCCAGGCCGCGGGCCGATCGTCGTCCACCGCCTCGATCGCCTTCTTCAGCCGCGTCGTGAGCTCGTCCTTGTCGGCGTAGTCGATCGCGATGCGCTCCGGCGCCCGCATGCTCTCGGCGGTGGGCAGCTCCATCGGCGGCATCTGACCGCGTTCGACCTGCTCCGTCAGACGCACCAGCCCGGCCCTGAGCTCACCCAGGTCCTTGCCGTGCACCATGACCATCCCGCGCAGCAGCTTGGGCTCGGCAGATGCCGATGCGGCGTCTGCTCCCGACGCGCCCGACAGCGATCCGATGGCGCCCGGTACCTGCACCTGGGGCTTGCGCGCGGTGAGCATGCCGGGCACGTGCTCCTCGAGGATCACGTGGAAGTTGGTGCCTCCGAAGCCGAAGGCGCTCACGCCGGCACGACGCAGCCCGCCGGCGGGCCGCTCCCACGGACGGGCCTGGGTGTTGACGTAGAACGGTCCGGTGTCGAAACGGCACTCGGGGCTCGGCTCGTCGTACTGAGCCGTCGGGGGAAGCACCTTGTGGTGCAGCGCCAGCACGGCCTTGAGCAGCCCGGCAGCGCCTGCCGCGGCCTTCAGGTGGCCGATCTGGGACTTGACGGAGCCGACCGCGATCGAACGTTGCGGAAGCCCGAGCGAGTCGAACAGGTCATGCAGCGCTCCCGCTTCGGCCGCATCCCCGACACGGGTGGACGTGCCGTGCGCCTCGATCAGGCCGAGGGTGGACGGGTGGATCCCGGAGCGCTCGACGGCGCGCATGATCGCGCGCTTCTGGCCTTCGGGATTCGGGGCCGTGATGCCCTTGCCCTTGCCGTCGCTCGAGCCGCCGATCCCGCGGATCACCGCGTAGATCTTGTCTCCCGCCTTCTCGGCGTCGGCGAGCCGCTTGAGCACCAACACTGCCGCTCCCTCGCCCATCACGAAGCCATTGGCGCCCTTGGCAAAGGGACGGCTCCCGTCGGGTGACAGCGCCCCGATCTTGCAGAACTTCACGAACGTCCCGGGGCCCATGTTGCGATCGATTCCGCCCGAGACCACGGCGTCGAAGTGGTGGGACAACAGCCCATCCACGGCCGAGTCTACTGCCGCGAGGGACGACGCGCAGGCTGCGTCGACCACGTAGTTCGGGCCGTGCAGATCGAAGACGTGGGCGATGCGCCCGGCGACGACGTTGGCGAGCTCACCGGGCATGGAGTCCTCGGTGATTCCCGGGACGGAGGCGCGAGCCCACTCGACGACTTCGCGACGGATGGCGTCCCGCGCGGCAGCGTCGAGACGCGCGAAGGCCGCGGAGTGCTCGAGCGTCTGTACGAACGTCGGGGGCATCGTCACTCCCGCGGTCGTCAGGTAGTGCATCTCGCCGCCCATCGTGTTGCCGACTACCGTCGCAGTACGCTTCAGATCGAGCGCACGATCCGGATGGCCCGCGTCGAGCAGCGCCTCGCGCGTGGCGGCGATGCCCCACATCTGCGCCTCGTCCATCGCCGCCGCGACCCGCGGTGGAATCCGGAAGCGGAGGCTGTCGAACTGGAAGCCGCGAACCCAGCCTCCAACCTTCGAGTAGGTCTTGCCCACCGCCTTGGGATCCGGATCGTAGTAGTGCTCCGCGCTCCAACGATCGGCCGGTACGTCAGTGATGGAGTAGCGAGCCGCCTGGACGTTCTGCCAGAACGCCGATGCATCGGGCGCGTCGGGCAACACCGCACCAACGCCGACCACCGCTACCGCCCGATCTGCCGTCTCGAGTGCTTCGAAATTCATGTCTTCCTCGTTCGTTCAATCGTCCCCCGGCCGATCAAGCGCCGTGGAGCTCAAGTCCCGTGAGCGAGCGTGCCACCAGATCCATGTCGGAAATCTGCGAGCCGTAGCCCCGCCAGACCTCCTCGACACCCAGGCTGCGCGCGACCTCGGCCACAGCCGCCGGGTCGACGGCATCGCAGCCTCGCAACATCTTCATCCCCTCGTCGACCACGAAGCCGAGCGTGTCCCGCGCGTTGATCCGCGCCATCGCCCGGAGCGTCTCCGCAGGAGCACGCGGCGGATCGTGATCGGGCGCCAGGGCCCAACGGCACATCGCCGCCGCGGTCTCCGCGCGCGTGACGAGCTCACCGAGGCGGAACAGCACGTGCTGGTGACGGGTCAGCCGCGCCGCGCGGGCGCGCTCCATCACCGAGCCGACCGCGCGGAGCGACGAGGCCACCAGCTCCGCCCCCACGTCCGGGTGCTTCGCCGCCAGGTCCGACATCGCCCGCGCAGCGTCGGTCCACACCGCGCCGCGCGTCTTCAAGTGCTGCTGCCACCGATCCCGCGCCACCGTCCACTCGAGGATCTCGCTCGTCCCCTCGTAGATCGTCGTGATGCGAACGTCGCGCGCGATCTTCTCCACCTCGTACTCGCGGATGTACCCGTAGCCGCCGTGCGCCTGGATCGCACAGTCCGCCGCGAACTTCCCCGCTTCGGTCGCAAACAGCTTCGCAATCGCTCCCTCGGTCGTCGCGTCCTGCACTCCCTCGTCGATGCGCTTCGCCACGAAGTCGATGTACGACCGCGCCGCCTCCAGCCGCACCGCCGCAGGCACCAGCAGCTTGTGCGTGTACGCCTGCTTGGTGCCGAGCAGCCCGCCGCCCTGAACGCGGATCGTCGAGTACTCGACCGCCTTCTCCAACGCGGCCACGCCGGCGCCCAAGCCGAACGCCGCGACCATCAGACGCGTGTATCCGAAGACCTTCTGAGCCTGTGCGAGGCCCTGGCCTTCGACTCCGCCTACGAGCCGATCCACACCGACCTGGACGTCCTGGATGGAGATCGCCGTGGTGTTCGACGCGCAAATGCCGTGCTTCTCCTCGGGCTTCTGTGGCTCGAAGCCCGGGGTCCCCTTCTCCACGACGAAGAACGAAGGGCCATCCGGCGCCATCGCGAGCACCGTCGTGATCTCCGCAACTCCCCCGTTCGTGATGAACTGCTTCTCACCGTTGAGCACGTAGCCCACCACGCGATCCCCTTCCATCACCCGCCGCGCCGTGGACTTCATCGCCCCCAGATCGCTGCCCACCGAGGGCTCCGTCACCGCGTACGCCACCACCAGCCCCTCGTCCGCAATGCGCCCCATCCAGTGCTGCTTCTGCTCCTCCGTTGCCCCCACCACGATCGGGTCGGTCCCCAGGAACGTCGCAAGCACCGCCGTCGCTACCCCGAGATCGATGCGCGCCATCATCTCGCTCACACGGTAGATGTCGAACGCGCCCCCACCCATCCCGCCGCACTCCGGCGGGAGGAACAGCAGGTGCAACCCCACCTCCTTGAACAGCCCGTCGATCACGTCCGCCGGATACTCGTGCCGAGCATCGAGCTCGAGCTTGCGCTTGAGCGGCAGCTTCTGATCGCAATAGGAGCGCAGGGTGTCCACGAGCAGGTTTCGTTCTTCCGTGTTCAGCGTCATGATTCGTTCCGTCGAATGAGCCGCGTCTGCGCCGGCGCGCAACGCGCGTGATTGACAACACCCCTCGCGTTTCGCGAGTTGCGGCGGCATATCACGTTCGAAGGCCCCGTGCCCATGCCTCGCTGGCGCGAATTCGTTGACGCCGCGCGTCGGTTTTCGATGCGCAATTCCCTTCGCGTCCGACCCGCTTCACATCGTCGGACGTCCCCATCTCCCTCCCCTCGGCGCGTAGCGCCCTCCGCGCATGCCGCCCGAATCGCTTCGCCCCGCCGGTGCGCTCCGCCCCGCTGCACGCCTCCCGTCGAACACAGGCGCCGAATGCTTCCTGCCGCCCGCGCTCCGCGGTGGGCAAACGCTCAGACCGGCTCGCTCGGACGCAGGCTCGCGAGGACTTCGACCCCTTTGCCCTCCGCCGCTTCCAGCGAGTTGCGAAGGATGTCATACGACCGCGGCTTCACAGGCACGAACCGCCCCGTGCCGAAGTGCCGCTGCGCCGCCGCCCGGATGTCCCCCACCGTCTCCTCGATCGTCAGAAACGCGTCCCGAAGCTTCTCCGCCGTCCGCTCCGACACGTCCCGACGCGTTGCCACCACGTCCGCCGGCAGAGGCCCGAACGGCTCGAGCCACAGGATCGACGAGCCATCCACATCCGGAGGAGCCGGACTCCACCCCGCGCGGATCACCTTGCGCGGATGCGACGGATCCAGATGCACGAACGTCGCCCCGAGATCCACCGCGCGATCCACCACCGCGCGCACCACGCTCGAGTGCGATCGAAGGAAGACCTCTTGCTCGAACGCCGTCGCGGGGTCGATGCCGAGCGACGCGAGCTGCAGGCGCGGGTACACGTAGCCCGCCGCCGAGTTGGGATCCACCCATCCGACCGAGTGCCCCGGTACCTGATCGAGCGTCGTCACACGGCTCTCCACCACCGTGAAGAACGCGCAGAAGTAGCCGACTCCGGCGCCGCGCTCCGCGGCGGCCAGCGCGCGCAGCCCGATGGACCGATCGAGCTCCACGTAGACCGCCGGTGGAAGCCACGCCGCGTGCACGCGCCCGCTCGCGATGCCCTGCGCCAGATCGTCGTAGCTCACCGCGTTGTGAATCACGACCCGCCGCCCGATCTGATCGCTCAGATACTCCCCCAGCTCCCCGAGCAGCTGCCCTTGTCGGACCTCGTCCACTCCCGGGGGAACCGCGAACACGAACGCAACGGGACGACCTCTCGGCATCGATCGGAAGCATACATGGTCGGATGCGGATCGCCCAATTCGCGCGTTGGGAGTCGCGGAGCCGGCGCTTGGTTCGCGCTCCCCAAGGGTGTGCCCAGCCTTGCTCGCGCAGGGACGGGTCGTGCATAATGGCCGAATGAGCAATCGTCGGGCTTGCGTGGATTGCAAGCGACTGGGACCCGAGACCGAGACGGACTACACGTTGATCGGCTCGCGTTTCGGTTGGCGTCTGCGCAAGGAGAGGGCCGCGGACGGGACGGTCATCCTGGAGTGGCGGCGCCCCCAGTGCTGGGCGGAGTACAAGAAAACCCACGGCTCCTCGCGCGCCGAAGACAAGTGACTTCGATGCCTCGAGGCAAGGACGCAAGACCGATGTCGAAACGCTCTCGACCGACCCATCGATCTCCCGCCGGCTTCCCCTGGACCGCGGTCTCGGCCGTCGCCTGCGCGTCGGTCGTGCTGATCTCGGGGACTCTGCTCGCGCAAACCCCAGCGGCATCGTCCTCCGCTCCTCCCGACGCAAGCTCCCCCCAACCCGCGACGGAGACCGCGGGCATGCGATTCGACCGCGGCGTCATGTTCTACAAGTCCGGCGCCTTCGAGATGGCTCTCGTCGAGTTCCGTCGCGTCTACGAGCTCGTCCCCAACTACCGCGTCCTGTACAACGTCGGTCAGACCTGCTTCCAGCTCAGGGACTTCGCCTGCGCCTTGCGCAGCTTTGACCAGTACCTGACCGAAGGTGGCGCCGAGGTCCCCGCGGACCGGCGCACCGCGGTCACAGCAGAGATCGCCTCGCTTCGCAGTCTGGTTGCGACGGTGCAAGTGCAGGTTGACGACGGCGCAACGCTGGAGGTCGACGAGGTCGTGGTGGGAAGAGCACCGCTGCCCGCTCCGCTCACGCTCAATCCCGGGCGTCACCGCATCTCCGCCTCGAAGCCGGGGTTCCACCCTGCGATGCGCCAGCTCGTCGTGGCCAGCTCCGACAAGACCTCGCTCCAGCTCGCACTCGTCCCCATCGAGAAACCCTCCGCCCCAACCTCCGCTCCCGTCACCGCCTCCGCTCCCCCTCCTCCCTCTCCTCCTCCGCCTCAGCGAGAGTCGCACGGAAGTCTGCTCTGGATCGGATGGGTCGGCGCCGGTGCCCTCGCAGCCGGATCCATCGTCTCCGGAATCATGGCCATCGACGCTTCCGGGACCCTGCGCGACGAGCGCGAGACCCTCCCCGGATCCCGCAAGGATCTCGACGATGCGCGGGCGAGCCTCGACCGATGGTCCCTCGCCGCGGATATCCTCGGCGGCGCAGCCCTCGTGACCGCCGGCGCAACGCTCTACTTCACCCTGCGGAAGCCGTCCGCGCAGGCCGACAAGCCCGCAGCCGCTCAGCTCCGACTGCTCCCCGGCGCGGTGCAGCTCCACGGCACCTTCTAGCCCGGGGATCGCTCGCTCTACTTCGGAGGCGTGTGACAGGTGTCCTGACGCGGATCCGTGGCAGGTGGACAGAGCGCCGGGTCGTTGCGCACCGCCACGCCCCCGATCACCCCCGGCCCCGCCGTCATCCCGATGCCGATCGACGCTGCATCGCACTCGCTCTCGGGGTTCGGCGTGCCGCTGCGCAGGATGTCCACGTAGCCGCACAGCATCGTCTTGGTGGCCGAATACACCTCGCTGTCCGTGCACACCGGCACCTTCAGGATCTTGTTGATCATCGGAGGGAGTAACCCGAGCAGCGCAAAGGATGGCATCCGCCCCGCCATCACCCCCGCCTTCAATGACCACTCGCCTGTCTGCGAGTCCTTGTCGAGACGCCCCGTCACCCAGGCGCCGGCAATCTCGACCGGAGTCTCGCGCATGTTGATGACGATCCGATCGAAGTGCGCCACCAGCATGTGATCGACCACGTAGGCCTTGCCGTCGACCATCGTGGAGCCCACCGCCTCCGCTCCGTCGGCCTCGAAGGCAGATTCCGAGTCCACCATCCACCCGGTCCCCGCAGCCCCGGTCCCCCCTTCGACTCCGGCGTCCTCACTCCCTTGCGCCTTCGCCACCGGTACGTACCACTCCGCCCGCACGACGTTGTCCGCCGGCAGCCCGGAGTACCCCGTCACACGCAGTATCCCGAACGGCCTCTCCCCAGCAGCCATCCCCGCATTCACCGTCGGCGTCGTCAGCATCCCCTGCCCGGCCTTCACGAGCATTCGCGCGACGTTGTTGTCCCGACCGTCGATCATGTCGCTCATGTCCGCCGCCGTCGTCCACGACGGGGGCTTGCACGACAGGTTCTCCGTCGCCGTGGTGCACAGACTGTCGAGGTCGTAGCCGAGCGTGTCGTACGCAATCGTCCCGGCGTCCTTCACCGGTGGCCCCTCTCCCAGATCGATGTTGTCGATGGTCAACGTGATCGTCAGGCTGTCGGGGGAGTCCACGATCACGGGTGCAGGCGGCGGGTGGGCCGGTGTGCACGCCCCCGCGGCGCCAGCGCCACCATCAACCCCTCCACCTCCGCTGCCTCCCGCTGCGTCGCCCCCCTCCTCTCCGCCGTCAGTGGCGGCCGCCACGCACACGCGCGCCGCCACGTCACAACGCATCCCGGGCTGCCCCGCACAGTCCGAATCGCGCTCGCACTGCGAGTCCTCCTTGTCGAGGAGCACCGAGCACGAGGGGGCCACGACCGCGATGAGCGCGGCGGCCAGTGCGCTCGTTGCCCCCAGCGACAGCAGCCTCGATGGCATTGGATTGGCGTGCAGGTTCATGGATCTCGTCGTCCGCTTCGTGCGATTCGGGATCTACACCAGCATTCAGGCTACAGGATGCGCGCTCCGAAGCGCAACCTGGCCGGTCACGATGCGCTCAGCGGAACGGGTTGTTCTCGTCGATCGCACGCGTCGCGGCAGGCGCCGTCGCCGCCGGCTTTTCCTTGGAGTCACGCGATGTCGCCACGGGCCGGACCGGCGCCGTGCCCTTCGCGCGCGGGGGCACGACAGGTTCGGGCTCGAGAGTGTAGGCGCGCGTGTCGTCGCGCTCGAAGACGATGAACTCGCTGCGCACGAGATGCCCCGGCGCCTCGATCCGCACGCGATGCTGCGCCCCGTCGCGCGGAAACTTCCCCGAATACGGGTTGGCCGGCAGGGCGACATCATCGAGCCACATCCGCGCCTCCGCAGGGCTGGCCGACAGGGTCAGCGTGATCGTGTCCGGCCGCGCGACCGAGGGCGACGCCGCCGGCGCAGGCCCGGGTGGTGTGGCCGCCGTCGACGCTGGCTCGCCGGCTGTCGAGCGATTCCACGCCACCAACCCGACGGCCCCACCGACAACCGCGAGCAGCAACGCCCCGCCAACCACCCACGTCGTCGCCGCACTCCTCGCTCCGCCCTCTGATCGCTCCCCGGCCCCCGCGCCCCTGTCCCGCGCCGCGCCCGACGGAGTCCTCCCCGACTTGCCCGACCTGCTGCCGCTGTGCGATCCCGACCGCGTCAGGTCGGTCCCCGAAAGCCTCGGGAGCTCCAGGATCGACACGTCCGCCTCTCCCGCGCTCGCCTCGATGCGCTTGAGCTGCTCCTGGGTCACCGAGCGGATCTTCTTGCGCTCGTCGGCGAAACGGAACGACACGTACTCGCTGATCGCCGTGGGAGTGACATGGCCCCCCGTCGAAGCGAGGTACTTCTCCAGGTCGCGCCGGAACTCCGCCGCCGTCGCGTAGCGCTCTTCGCGATCGGCTGCGAGCGCGCGCGAGCAGATGCGCGCGAGCTCCGCGGGGACACTCGGCGCCGCCGACTCGATCGACGGTATGCTCCCCTGCATCAGCAGACGGATGATCTCGAGATCGGCGAGCCCCTTCCACATCCGCCGCTGAGCGATGGCCTCCCACAGCATCACGCCGATCGCGAACACGTCCACGCGACGATCCACCGGACCGTCGTCGAACTGGTCCGGACTCATGTAGGCGACCTTGCCCTTGAGCGCGCCCGAGGTCGTGTTGCTCTTCGACCCCGTCGCCTTCGCGATGCCGAAGTCCAGCAGCTTGGTCACGCCTTCGTAGGTCACGAAGACGTTGTGGGGCGACACGTCGCGGTGGACGATGTGCAACGGGGTGCCGTCGTAGTCGCAGAGTTCGTGCGCATAGTGCAGACCGCCCAGCGCATCGCAGAGGATCTGCAAGTGGTGATCGAGCCGCAGCGGCGCACACCCCTCCGGCGCAGGCGAAAGGACCCGGCTCAGCGCCTGCCCCTCGAGGTACTCCATCGCGAGGTAGTAGCGCCCCTCGAACTCCTCGAACTCGAGGCTCTGCACAACGTTCGGGTGGTTCAGCCGCGCTGCCAGCCTCGCCTCGTTCATGAACATCGACATCTCTTCGCCGTCGAAGCCAATGTCCGAATGCAGCAGCTTCACCACGAACAGCTTGGTGAAC
>Ga0116154_10002392_pt1 | contig 14317 bp, 19 predicted proteins | sample AD_UKC030_MetaG_FD_89898 | JGI IMG/M metagenome (GOLD analysis project Ga0116154, IMG submission 89898) | Active sludge microbial communities of municipal wastewater-treating anaerobic digesters from USA - AD_UKC030_MetaG | ecosystem: Engineered > Bioreactor > Anaerobic > Digestate | place: USA...
TGATCCCCGACTACATGGTGATGGGCGAGCGCGGCATGAAGGACATGACCGAGATGGAGATGCCGCTGCCCGACAACACCGTGCCGATGATGACCGGCCAGGGTCCGTTCGGCGCGGTGGGCATGGGCGGCATGTTCAGCGTCGTCAAGGTGCGCCGGGACCAGAAGCCCGGCGACTACAGCGACCCCGGCTGGTTCAAGCACCCGCCGGGCACGGTCGCCTACGAGTGGACCGGGGCCCTGCCCGACCCGGCTCGCTTCAAGGCCGAGGGCACCGGTTCGATGCCGGCGCTGGCCAGACCCGCCACCACCACCGAAGTCAAGGTGCGCAAGCCTGCAGGCGGGCACTCCGGTCACTGACAGCCAACCCAGCAACTCAGAAAGGAATCGCCATGCCAATCAGCAAGAGAAGCCTGATCGTCGCCGCTGCGGTCAGCCTGCTCACCTCCACCGGTCGCGTCCTCGCGCACAGCGACGAGAAGCATCCCGCGAAGGCCGGCCCGGTGAAGAAGGAACAGAAGGACTGGGGCATCGCCGGCGATGCCGGCCAGGCCAAACGCAGCATCGAGGTCGGCATGTCCGACAACATGCGCTTCACCCCTGACCGCATCGCCGTCAAGCTCGGCGAAACCGTGCGCTTCGTGGCCCGCAACGACGGCAAGCAGCTGCACGAGTTCGTCATCGGCACCAAGGCCGAGAACGAGAAGCATGCCGCGATGATGGTGAAGTTCCCCGGCATGGAACACGACGAGCCCTATATGGCGCACGTGCCTCCGGGCAAGACGGGCCAGAACGTCTGGACCTTCAATCGCGCGGGACAGTTCGAGTTCGCCTGCCTGATCGCCGGCCACTATCAGGCGGGCATGGTCGGAACGATCACGGTGAGCGCGTCATGAAGCTCGACCGACGCGAGTTCATCGCCACGAGTCTGGCGGGCCTTGCTGTTGCCGCGCCTGCGGGTGTGGCCGCGGCGCCTGTGCCGGTGGAAGTCTGGAAGGGACCGACCTGCGGTTGCTGCAAGGACTGGATCCGTCATCTGGAGTCCAACGGGTTCCGGGTGAAGGCACACGACAGCGGCAACACCGACGCGCGCTCGCGCCTGGGCATCCCGATACAGCTCGGGTCGTGCCACACGGCGCAGGTCGAAGGCTATGCCATCGAGGGCCATGTGCCGGCGCGCGAGATCCAGCGGCTGCTCGCCGAACGGCCGAACGCCGTCGGTCTGGCCGTGCCCGCCATGCCCGTCGGCTCGCCCGGCATGGACGGCCCCGCATACGGCACGCGCAAGGACCCCTACGACGTGTTGCTGGTGCGCAAGGACGGCAGTACCACTTCCTACCAAAGCTACCGATAAGGACATCAAGCCATGAACACGACACTCAAGACTTTGGTCGCGGCCCTATGCGTCGCAATGCTGGCGCCGCTGAGCGCACTCGCGGACGACGCCCACCACAAGCCAACGGCGGCAGCGACGGCCAGCGCCGGCGACATGACCGACGGCGAGGTGCGCAAGATCGACCTCGAGGCGGGCAAGGTGACGCTGAAGCACGCCGACATCAAGAGCCTGGACATGCCCGCGATGACCATGGTCTTCGCCGTCAAGGACAAGGCCATACTCGGCAAGCTCAAGACGGGCGACAAGGTCAAGTTCAAGGTCGTGAACGACGGCGGCAAGTTCACCGTCACCGAGATCCAGCCGGCGCCTTGAACGCCTGACGGCGGCAGACGAATGCACCGCTACGCCAGCATGTTCGGTCGCGCACTGACGGCGGCGATAGCCTCGGCCGGCCGGGCTTTGCGCGACTGCCCGCTGTTCGCCGGCCGTGTCGCTCTGGCGGGTCGGCTGGTCCTGCCTCGGATGGAGCGCGGCTCCTCGGCGCTCGTCCTGGCGCTTGCGCTGATCGGCGGTTGCAGCACGCCGCGCATCGAAATGCCGTCGACTCCCTCCTACGCACTCGCCGACGCCGGGCCTACGGCGGTGGGCCAGGCATCGGCTGGCGAGGCCAGGCTGCACCCGGGCATGTCCGGCTTCAGGCTCATCGTCGCGAGCCGCGAGGCCTTTGCCATGCGGGCAGTCCTCACGGACCTGGCCGAACGTACGCTCGATCTGCAGTACTACAGCGCGGCCGACGACCTGACGACGGACTTGCTGCTGCTGCGCCTGGACGCCGCCGCGCAGCGTGGGGTGCGCATCCGGATCCTGCTCGACGACATTCATCCGGCGAGCCGGCGCTTCGCGCAGCGCGCCCGCAGCCTGCACCCGGGCATCCAGGTAAGGCTCTACAACCCGTTCTTCTGGAGCGACCGTTGGGACCCCGTGCGTGTGGGCGAGTTGATCGCCGATGCCGATCGGCTGAACCGGCGCATGCACAGCAAGCTGTGGATCACGGACAACGCCGCGGCCATCGTGGGCAGCCGCAACCTCGGCGACGCGTACTTCGATGGACTCGAGTCGGGCAACTTCTCGGATGTCGATCTGCTCGCGATAGGGCCGATCGTGGGTGAGCTGTCCATGGCCTTCGATGTCTACTGGAACAGCACGTCAGCGGTGCCGATCGAGAGGATCGCCGAAACCGCGGATGCCGCCCAAGGCGAGCGTGTGAGGCAGTCTTTGCAGGCGCGCGCAGCCGCTTGCAAGGACACTGCGTCGTGCGCGTCGCTCGTCCCGCCGACCCTTCAGGAGGAAACGGGTTGGCTGCAACCGAGGATCGGCCGGATGGTTTGGGCAACGACCGAGTTGAGCTACGACCCGCCCGAAGAGGAAAAGTCCGCGGTCCTGTCCGGCATCGAGCACGGCTGGATCGAAGACCGTCCGGGCGGCGCCCGGACCGAGTCCGAGTTGTTGATCATTTCTCCCTATCTCGTGTTCGACGACGATGGTCTGAGTCATCTGGCCGACATGCGACGACGCGGGATACGGGTGGCAGTGCTGACCAATTCACTGGCCTCGACCGACTCGCTTGCCGCGCACGCCGGCTATGCGCGCCAGAGGGTGGCCTTGCTGAGCAGAGGCGTGGAGTTGTTCGAGATGCGGCCTCAGACCGGGCTCCAGCACGCTCGGACGCACCGCTGGTTGCATGCCGAGGCAGGCAGCCTGCATGCGAAGATCGTCGTCCAGGATCGCGCTCGTGCCATCGTGGGGTCGCTGAACCAGGATCCGCGCTCACGCCTGCACAACCGGGAGCTCTGGTTGACGGTCCGGAGCAAGGATCTGGCAGCCGAACTAGGCGCTCTGTTCGACGAGGCGAGCGACAGACACCATGCCTACAAGGTCGAACTGATGACCCGTGGCGATGCGCAGTGGCTGGAATGGCACACCGAGGAATCGGGCCGGACCGCTGTGCATGCTGTCGAGCCGGGCGCCGGCCCTTGGCTGAAGTTCTGGCGTGCCGTACTCGGCACGCTCGTTCCCGAGCATCTGCTTTGAAGCGCTGTCGGCACTACACGTGAAAGGAATCGACCATGATGAAGAAGAACCTGTTGAAGCCGGGGCTGCTGTCTGCCGCCGCGTCCTTGGGGCTTGCGGGTGGGCTCGTCCAAGCCGAAGTGATCGACCTCGTGTGGACGCCCGCGGGCAGCTTCGAGCGCCAGCTCAGCATCGCGCCGGGCAAGTTCGCCGAGTTGTGCGGCGCGCTCGCCAAGGGACAGTCGGTGCAGTGGAGCTACGAGGCCTCGAGCACCCTGGACTTCAACATCCACTACCACCAGGGCAAGGAGGTGGTCTATCCCGCGCGCGCCAGCGCCTCGCGCTCCGACGGCACGCTGGCCGTCGACGCGGCGCAGGATTACTGCTGGATGTGGACCAACAAATCGGCCGCCGCGGTCGCCTTGCTGGTGCGCCTGCAGAAGCGCTGACGAGCCGCGAGTGCTGAACTCAATGCTGCCGGCCCATCAGCGCCTCGACGATCGGGCACGGATGGGTGTGCCCCGTCGTCAGGCAGCGCTCGAGCAAGTCGTCCAGGGTCTCGCGCATCCGCGTCAGGTCTGCCAGCTTGGCCCGTATCTGTTCGAGCCGCGCTGTAGTCACCGCCTGTACCGCACGGCGGTTGCGGCCGTCGGCAAGATCGAGCAGGGTCGAGATCTCCTGCAGCGAGAAGCCCAGGCCCTGCGCGCGCTTGATGAAGCCGATGCGATCGACGAGGGCCGGCGGATAGTGGCGCACGGCCCCGGTCGTGCGGGGCACGGGCAGCAGGCCGCGCCCCTGGTAGTAGCGGATCGTCTCGACACCGACGTGCGCTGCTTTGGCCAGGCGGCCGATCGTCATCGGCCGCGCCTTGGCGCCGGGAACTGATGTGGCATCCATGGCTCAAAGCTTAGCCGGCAAGTCCGTATGTGTCCCCAGAGTGGCATTGACTCATGTCAACCACTTACAGCCGGACAGATCCTAGAGTGACTCGCACGCACCCGCAGTTCACATGAACCCGTTGCCGAACCAGCGCTCCCGGCGCCGCACCGCCTTCGCGATGCTGGCGCTGTGGCTGTTCGCGCTGAGCGCAGCCTGGGCCCATGCCTGCCTGCTGCAGCAACGCGGCACGCATGCGCACGGCGCGTCTAACAGTGCCACTGACGTTGTCGTCCTGGCCGGTCACATCGGCGCCGACTCGGCGCACGACGACGAAGGCTTAGGGGCCAGCCCCGCCGGCAAGGCCTGTCTGAAGGCCTGCGACGACGGCACGCAAGCGGTCGTCAAGCTGCCAACCGGCTTCGATCCGGTCGACATTGCCATGGAGCCCCCGGTCGCGACGATCTGGGTGTCGCAGGCCGCTGCGCTCGCGCCTGCGCCATGGGAGCTGGGGGCCGTAGCGCCCCCCGGCGTCGGCCCGCCGCTGAGAACCCGCTACTCCCGACTCGCGTTGTAGCCTGCGACGACGCCCGGCCCGGAGCCTCGCGCTCCGCGGCGTGCGCCGCCCGAAGGGGTGCTTCGGATTGTCCTTGACTCTGTACTTAGGTACGGAGTTGAGACTCGGTTCCAAGCCCGACTGGGCAACCCATCCCGACCACGTTGCAGCACGTTCCAACAGGAGTAATCCATGACACCTTTTCGACCGATTTCCGTACTTGCCGCCGTTGCTCTAGCCAGCGTTGCAACAACCGCCGGTGCCGCGACCGACGAGCAGCACGCCAGCCATCACCCAGCCTCGGCGCCCGCGGTTCAGGTGGCGCAGGCCAAGCCATCGATGGCCGCCTCCGCAATGTCCGGCATGCAGGGAATGGAGGCGCAGATGAAGGCCATGCAGGAGATGCACGCCAAGATGATGTCGGCCAAGACGCCGGAGGAGCGCAACGCGCTGATGGCCGATCACATGAAGGCGATGCAGGGCGGGATGGGGATGATGCAAGGCATGTCCGGCATGAGCGGCATGGGCGCCGCATCGGCACCGCGGGGCACGCCGGCCGATATGGCCAGGCGCCAGCAGATGCTGGAGCAGCGCATGGACATGATGACGATGATGATGGAGATGATGGTGGATCGCCTGCCGCCGCAGCCCCCGGCGCCGGCGAAGAAGTGATCTCAGGTCCGACCTGCATGGAGGACCGAATGAATCCATCCGTCACTTCACCGCTTCGCACCGGCATCGCGGTGGCCGTCACCGTCGGCGTGTTCTACGCGCTGTGCGCGCTGGTCTGGGCCCTGGCGCCCGGCCCGTTCCTGGGCTTCATGAACAACCTGTTCCACGGCATGGACTTCAGCAGCATGGTCGTCCAGCCACGGCCATTCGCGTGGCCGGGTTTCCTTGCGGCGCTGCTCGTGCTGAGCACATGGGCGCTGCTCGCCGGGACGTTCTTTGCCTGGTTGCTCAACCGACTGCGGCGCTGACTTTCCACCCCCACCACAACGGAGTCCCGATGAACACCATCGATCTCGAAGTAAAGGGCATGAGCTGCGGCTCGTGCATCGACCATGTCACGCGGGCGCTCGAGCCGATTCCTGGCGTCACCGATGTCGCCGTGGATCTGAAGTCGGGCCATGTCCGGGTCACTGGCACGCTCGACGGCGATCCGCAACGCCTCGTCTCCGCGCTCGGCGATGCGGGCTATCCGGCCAAGCTGGCCGACGCTCATGCACCGGCGTCAGTGGGCGGCGGACCTGCCGCTGAGCCAAACCAGGGCGGCTGCTGCTGCCGATGAAGGACAAAGCCATGACCACCGACAACGCTGTGACCAAAGCGCATGAACCCCCGCAGACTCCGCTGGACTACGGCAACCAGTTGCGCCTGCTCCAGATCGAGCTCGTCAAGCTGCAACGCCACTTCATCGGCTGCGGCGACCGCATTCTGGTCCTGCTGGAAGGGCGCGACGCCGCGGGCAAGGACGGTGCCATCAAGCGAATCGTCCAGCACCTCAGCCCGCGCGAGACCAGGGTGATCGCGCTGGGCAAGCCATCGGATCGAGAGACCGGCCAGTGGTACTTCCAGCGCTACGCGTCCTACCTGCCCGGGCGCGGCGAGTTCACGATCTTCAATCGAAGTTGGTACAACCGCGCCGGCGTCGAGCCGGTGATGGGCTTCTGCACGACCGACGAGTACGAGGAGTTCATGCTCACCGTGCAGGCCTTCGAGGAGATGCTGGCGCGTTCCGGCGTGAAGCTGCTGAAGTACTACCTCGACGTCTCGCGCAAGGAGCAGGCGGCACGCCTGCGCGACAGGCGCAAGAACCCGCTCGAGCAATGGAAGGTCAGCCCCGTCGACGAGGCGGCGCAGAAGAAGTGGAAGGCCTACAGCAAGGCGCGTGACGCGATGCTGTCGAGAACTCACCATGCCGCCGCGCCTTGGACCGTGGTGCGCGCGGACGACAAGAAGCGCGCCCGATTGAACCTGCTGCGGCATCTGTTGGCGCGACTGCACTACCCCGGCAAGAAGGGGAAGTTGCTGTCCGTGGATTCGCAGGTCGTCGTCGACTGGCCGCCTGGCAGCAACGAGCTACCGGCGCTGGCCTGAACAGGAGCCGCAATCCCACCCCGAGGAACTGAGGCTTCCACGAGACGCGGCACAGGAGTTCGAGCAAACGAAGCCGCGAGCTTTCGGCGAACGATCGAACGACCCGACACCACAACCGACAAGGCAAATCATGACGCACCATCCTTTTCATACCGGTCACGCACCCGGTGGCCGCTCGCAGCGCGGCGCAGCGATGCCGTGGGTGTTCTTCGGCTTCCTGCTGGTCGCTGCCTTCTTCTTCTTCACCGAGCACCGCGCCCACCTGATGGGGGCACTGCCCTTCCTCCTGCTCGCGCTGTGCCCGCTGATGCATCTGTTCCACCGCGGCCATGGCGGGCATGGCAGTGGCACCGGTGGGCATCAAGGGCATGGCTCGCCCGGCGGTGCGGACAGTGATCGAGCCGCGCCACCCAAGCCGACCGCCAGTCCGCCCTCGCCCCATCAGCACTGACCCCTACCGAAAGGCAATCGCCATGGCACACGACAACGCGCCGGCCTACGGACTGTGGTCCCTGGTCATCGTCAACTCGCTCGTCTTCATCGTCTTCGCATTCAGCTTCGCCAGACCGCAGTCCAAGCGGGACTGGCGGTCGTTCGGCGCCTTCTCCGGCTTCCTGGTGGCGCTGTTCGCCGAGATGTACGGCTACCCGCTGACCATCTACCTGTTGTCGGGCTGGCTGGGAACGAGATTCCCGGGCATCGACTTCCTGTCGCACGACGCCGGCCACCTGCTCGAGGTGATGTTTGGCTGGCGGGCCAATCCGCACTTCGGCCCCTTCCACCTGCTCAGCGCGGTCTTCATCGGCGGCGGCTTCTGGCTGCTGTCGTCTGCGTGGTCGGTGCTGTATGGCGCCCAACGCAGCGGCTCGCTGGCACAGACCGGCGCCTACGCACGCATCCGGCACCCGCAGTACGTGGCCTTCGTGCTGATCATGTTCGGCTTCCTGCTGCAGTGGCCGACCGTGCTGACGCTGGTGATGTTTCCCATCCTGGTGGCGATGTATGTGCGGCTGTCGTTCACGGAAGAGCGCGAGTCGGCATTGGCCTTCGGCGACGAGTGGGTGCGCTACGCGCGACAGACACCGCGCTTCGTTCCGAAGCTGGGCGCATCCGGGCCTGCACGGCACCACGCCTAAACCACGCTCGTGACGAGGATCGGAAGGACCGGCGTGAAACTCGACTTCCTGGGCGCCGCCGGCACCGTCACCGGCTCCAAGACCCTGGTGACGCACGAGGGCACGCAGTTGCTCGTCGACTGCGGCCTGTTCCAGGGCTACAAGAACCTGCGCGTGATGAACTGGGAGCCCTTCCCGTTCGATCCGTCCCGGCTCGACGCGGTCGTGCTGACGCATGCCCACCTGGACCATGCGGGCGCGCTGCCCTTGCTCGTCAAGCGCGGCTTTCGCGGCCCGGTATTCGCCACGCCGTCGACGATCGACGTCTGTGGTGTGCTGCTGCCCGACAGTGCGCGCATCCAGGAAGAAGACGCGGACTACGCCAACCGCCACAAGCTGTCGAAGCACCAGCCTGCCCTGCCGCTGTACACCGAGGACGACGCGCTGCGAACCTTGCGCCGGTTAGAGCCGCTGCCGCTGGAGCAGCGCGGCGACCTGCCGGGCGGCCTGCGGCTGCGCCTGCGCCAGGCCGGCCACATTCTCGGCGCCAGCTCGGCCGAGCTGAGCGCGGGCGACACGACGCTGCTGTTCTCGGGCGACCTGGGCCGGCCCGACGATCTGATCATGCGCGCACCGGTCGCCATCGAACGCGCCGACCACCTCGTGCTCGAGTCGACCTACGGCGACCGCCTGCACGACACGCAGGACGTCGAGGCCGCGCTGGGCGAGGTGATCAAGCGCACCGCGGCGCGCGGCGGCATCGTGATCGTGCCGGCCTTCGCGGTGGGCCGCGCGCAGGCGCTGCTCTACGCGATCTACCGCCTGAAGAGCCGCGGCGCGATCCCGGACCTGCCGGTGTTCCTGAACAGCCCGATGGCGATCGACATGACCGAGATCTACCACCGGCATCGCAGCGAACACCGCCTGTCGGTGGAGGAATGCAGCGGCCTGTGCAAGGTCGCGAAGATGACGCGTACCGTCGAGGAGTCGCGCGCATTGAACGCGCTGCGCTACCCGGCGGTGATCGTTTCGGCCAGCGGCATGGCCACCGGCGGCCGGGTGCTGCACCACCTGAAGGCGCTCGGCCCTAACCGCCGCAACACGATCGTGTTCGCCGGCTATCAGGCCGGCGGCACGCGCGGCGCCCGGCTGCTGTCCGGCGAGCGAACGCTGCGCATCCACGGCGAAGACGTCACGATCGAGGCCGAGGTGGTATCGCTGCCGGGAATGTCGGCCCATGCCGACGCGGGGCAGTTGGTCCGTTGGCTGTCGACAGCGCCGCGCCCGCCGCGAGGCATCTACCTCAATCACGGCGAAGCCGCCCCGGCCGACGCACTGCGCCAACGCATCGAGCGCGAGCTCGGCTGGACGGCGATGGTGCCGCGGCTCGGGCAGAGCGTGGAGGTCGGCTGATGCATGCCTCCGGCCTGCGGCTGCGACCGCTCGGCATCGACACGCAGCAGGAGCATGTGGTCTACATGCGGCGTGACTGCCATGTGTGCCGGGCCGAGGGCTTCCAGGCACGCACCCGCCTCGAAGTCAGCCTCCGCGACCGACGCATCATCGCCACGTTGAACGTCGTCGACAGCGATCTTCTGGCGCCGGGCGAGGCGGGTCTGTCGAACCGGGCCTGGCAGACCTTGGGGGCCGCTGCAGACGACCGGGTCGGCGTGGCCCACGCGCCGAACCTGGACTCGCTGAGCGCGCTGCGATCGAAGATCTACGGCCACCGGCTCGACGCCGGGGCGCTCGACGCGATCATCGGCGACGTCGCCGCGGGCCGCTACGCCGACACGCATCTCGCCGCCTTCCTCAGCGCCTGCGCCGGCGGCCGGATGGACCTTCAGGAGACCATCGACCTCACCAGCGCGATGGTGCATGCCGGCGACCGCATCGACTGGGGGCGCGCGCCGGTGGCGGACAAACACTGCGTCGGCGGACTTCCGGGCAACCGGACCACGCCCATCGTCGTCGCGATCGCTGCCGCGGCGGGGTTGACGATGCCCAAGACCTCGTCGCGGGCGATCACCTCGCCGGCCGGAACGGCCGACGTGATGGAGGCCCTGACCCGCGTCGACCTCGACCTGGCAGCGATGCGCCGGGTGGTCGAGCGCGAAGGTGCTTGTCTGGTCTGGGGCGGCGCCTTGAGCCTGAGCCCTGCCGACGACGTGCTGATCCGCGTCGAACGCCCGCTCGACCTGGACAGCGATGCGCAACTCGTCGCCTCGGTGCTGTCCAAGAAGATCGCCGCCGGCGCGACCCACGCGCTGATCGACATCCCCGTTGGCCCGACCGCCAAGGTGCGCGCCGAGCAGGATGCGGATCGCCTGCAGACCCTGCTCGAGCAGGTCGCCACTGCGCATGGCCTGCAATTGCGGGTGCTGCGCACGCGCGGCGCGCAGCCGGTGGGGCGCGGCGTCGGCCCGGCACTGGAAGCTCACGACGTGCTGGCCGTGCTGCGCGGTGCGGCGGCCGCGCCGATCGACCTGCGCATGCGCTCGCTGGCACTCGCCGGGGAACTGCTCGAGTTCTGTGGCCACAACAGGCCCGGCGCTGGTCGCTCCGAGGCCTGGCGGCTGCTCGACAGTGGCGCCGCCTGGACCAAGTTCCAGGCCATCTGCGAGGCCCAGGGCGGGTTGCGCGAACCCGGTGTCGCGCCGCTGCTCGAGCCGGTGCCCGCCGATCGCTCCGGCCATGTGTCCTGCATCGACAACCGCCGGCTGGCCCGGTTCGCCAAGCTGGCGGGCGCCCCGGGCGCGCCGACGGCCGGACTCGAGCTGCATGTGCAACTCGGCGACCGGGTCGAGCGGGGCATGCCGCTGTTCACGCTGCACGCACAGTCGCCGGGCGAGCGCGACTACGCACTGCGCTACCTGCAGTCGCATCCGTTCGTCACGGTTTCCGAGGCCGAGGCCGCATGAAGCCCGTGATCGTCGCCATGCCCGGCAACGAGCCCTTTGCCGACGCGCTTGCCGCCGAGGCCGGCGTGGAACGCATGCCCGTCACGGTGCGGCGCTTCCCCGACGGCGAGTCCTACGTGCGTGCCGAACCCATGATGCGGGGCCGTCGGGTGTCGATCGCCTGCACGCTGGATCGACCCGACGACAAGCTGGTGCCGCTGTTGCTGCTGGCCGCGGCGGTGCGCGAAGCCGGCGCGCTGTCGGTGGGCCTGGTGGCGCCCTACCTGGCTTACATGCGCCAGGACCGGAGCTTCCAACCGGGCGAAACGGTCAGCGCCCGGCATGTCGCGGCGTGGATCTCGCCCCGCTTCGACTGGCTGGTCACGGTCGACCCGCACCTGCATCGCATTGCCGAGCTCTCTCAGGTCTATGCAATTGCGTCGCGTGTCGTCCATGCCGGGCACAGCGTGGCAGCATGGCTGAAGGCCGAGGTGCCCAAGCCACTGCTGATCGGCCCGGACGAGGAGAGCGCGCAATGGGTCGGCGATGTGGCGTCGCGGGCCGACGCGCCCTTCGTCGTGCTGCGCAAGACCCGGCGCGGCGACCGCGAGGTCGAGGTCTCGGTGCCCGATGTCGAGCGCTGGCGCTCCCGCACACCGGTGTTGGTGGACGACATCGTGTCGACCGCGCGCACCATGATCGCGGCCGTCGGTCACTTGCGCCGCGCCGGCATGGCGCCGCCGGTATGCGTGGCGGTGCACGCGGTGTTCGCGCAAACGGCGTTCGAGAACCTGCGCGAGGCGGGCGCCGGCGACATCGTCAGCTGCAACACGATCACCCATCCGACGAACCGCATCTCGATCGTCCCGGCGGTCGCTGCCGCGGTGCGGGATCTGGGCTTCTGAGTCCGCTGCAGGAGATGGCCATGTCCACTGCCCGCTCGAACCTCTTCACCGTCGCGACCGGGCTCCTGCTCGCGCTGGTTTTCTCAGGCGCGAGCGCGCAAGCGCGCCAGGAGCGCGACGGTGTCCAACTGTACTGGGGCCTCGTGCCCGCCGCCGTCGTGTCGCAGAGGCATGCGCTGGAGGAGATGCACGGCGCGATACCCAAGGACGGCGGGCAGAACCACCACCTCGTGATCGCGCTGTTCAGGCGCGACGGCAGCCGCATTGCCGACGCGGTGGTGCGCGCCCAACTCAGTGAGGTCGGCATCGTCGACTCGGCGCCGAAGTACCTGACGCCGATGGCGATCGACGGCCAGGCTTCCTACGGTCAGGTCTTCTCGACGATCAAGGAAGGGCCCTATCGCTTTCGCGCCTGGGTCAAGTTGCCCGACCGGAGCGCCGAGATCGAGTTCGCGATATCGGCCTGGTCGCCGCATCGCGAAACACGCTGAACGGTCGATGGCAAACCCCAGGCAGCCGGAGTCCGCCATGCGCTTCGAACCGTCCAAAGCCGCGCGCTGGGTACTGCTGGCCTTCGCTGCGATCGCCGCCTTTTTCCTCGTCACCGAGCACCGGGCGCACGCCTTCGGCGGCGTGCACTACCTGCTGCTGGCCGCCTGCCTGCTGCTGCTCTACCTGCTCGTACGCCACGAAGAAGGTCAGCTAGGGCACAAGCGCGACGCGCCCGCACCGCGGCAGGAGGATCGCTGATGTGCTTCTCCGCCACGGCCAGCTTTGCCGCCGGGGGCCTTCTGCTCGGCCTGGGCAGCTTGACGCTGCGGTGGGCGCGAACGCCGCGCGAACGCCCGTTCGCCGCCATTCCGCTGCTGTTCGCGATCCAGCAGTTCATCGAAGGCGTGATCTGGTTGACCTTCAGCCGCGACGCACCGCTGCTCAACGCGGTGATGACGCACGCGTACTCGTTCTTCTCGCACGTGCTCTGGCCCGTCTATGTGCCGCTGGCGGTGCTGCTGATCGAGCCGCCGGGGCGGCGCCGGCGGGCTCTGTGGGTCTTCGTCATTGCGGGCCTCCTGGTGGGTTCGTACCTGCTGTATGCGCTCGTGACGTACCCGGTCGTGTCCAGACCGACGGGCCAGCATGTCGAGTACGTGTCGCCGCACTTCTTCGCGGCCGTCGCCATCACGCTGTACCTGCTGTCGACCAGCGTGAGTCTGGTCTTGTCGACGCACCGGGTCGTCAAGCTGTTCGGTGCGCTCGCGCTGCTGGGTTTCGCCGCCGCCTACTGCTTCTACGCCGTGTGGTTCATCTCCGTGTGGTGCCTGTTCGCCGCGCTGATGAGTGCGGTGATCGGTCTGCACTTCGTTCCACGGTCTCCCTTCCTGAAAGTCGCCCGCCCATGAACACGACCATGAACTTCGAAGTCGGCGGCCTGGTGTCGTCGATGTCCGCGCGCGGCGTCGAGAAGCAGTTGCTGCGCGGGCCGGGCGTCGCCGCCGCGCAGGTCAACGCCGTCGCCGGGTCGGCCAGCGTGACCTTCGACACCGAGCGAACATCGCCCGAGACCATTCGCCGGGCGATCGAGGATTGCGGCTACCACTGCGGCGGTGAATCGGTGCCGCGGCATGTCTGCGCGCCGCACGGCACTGCACACAGCCGCGAGCACGAACACGCTGCTGGGCATGGCGAGCCGCACGCCGGGATGGATGCCATGGCCCACGAGATGGGCCATGGCGCCGGCATGGATGCGCGTGGCATGGCGCGCGACATGCGCAACCGTTTCTGGGTCTGCCTCGCCTTCACGGTGCCGATCTTCCTCTACGCCCCGATGGGGATGGACTTCATCAAGCTGATCCCACCGTTCGGCCTCGAGTTGAACCTGTGGCTGTTCCTCCTGGCGACCGGCGCCGTCATCTACCCCGCCTGGCCCTTCTTCGTCGCCGCGGTGCGCGCGCTGCGCAACGGCGTGCTCAACATGGCGGTGCTCGTGGTGCTGAGCGTGGGCACGGGCTACCTGTTCAGCGTCGGCGCGACCTTCCTCTTCGAGGGCGCGCAGTTCTACGAAGCGGTGGCGGTGCTGCTCGTTTTCATCCTGCTCGGGCACTGGCTCGAAATGCGCGCGCGGGCCGGCGCCTCCGAGGCGATCCGCGCGCTGATGGACCTCGCACCGCCCAAGGCCACGGTCGTGCGCGATGGCGCTGAACTCACGGTCCCGACCGCCGACGTGCTGAAGGGCGACGTCGTGCTGATCCGGCCAGGCGACAAGATTCCTGTCGACGGCGAGGTGCTGGAGGGCGCGTCGCTGGTCGACGAATCGATGCTCACCGGGGAGTCCATGCCGGTGAAGAAGGAAGCCGGCGACAACGTCATCGGCGCCACCATCAACAAGAGCGGGAGCTTCCGCTATCGCGCGACCAAGGTCGGTGCGGACACGGCGCTGGCGCAGATCGTCAAGCTGGTGCA
>Ga0116154_10002393_pt1 | contig 14312 bp, 8 predicted proteins | sample AD_UKC030_MetaG_FD_89898 | JGI IMG/M metagenome (GOLD analysis project Ga0116154, IMG submission 89898) | Active sludge microbial communities of municipal wastewater-treating anaerobic digesters from USA - AD_UKC030_MetaG | ecosystem: Engineered > Bioreactor > Anaerobic > Digestate | place: USA...
CCATGCGGAATTCACGCCTTTCTAGCCCGCATGGGTTCGCGTTTCGGAGTATTCGGCTTCGCCGGAATCACAACTCCATGGAACACGCGGGCTAGAAAGCAAGATGCCGATCGAACCAAGCCAGGGTGTTCTGCCACATGGGTGGACGGTATTCGTGGCCCATGCCCGCGTACACCTCGCTTCGGAAAGACGCCTCGACGCCGTAGATCTGGTAGATCGGGCGCACTTGCGTTTCGATGGTCCGGATGCCATCGATCGGCGAGCCGTCATCCCGGTCGCCGTTCATGAGCAGGAGGGGGCGGGGCGCGATCAACGCCAGGACCGCCTCCGTGTCGAAGTGATTCAGCATCCCGGGCACGTAGTAGTAGATGCCGTGGTGGTGCAGACCCGCGTGCGCGATCAGGTTCTGGTAGCGCGTCAGGCAGGCGACCGCCACGCCTGCCTTGATCCGGTCGTCCAGCGCCATCAGCCACCACGCGCGGGTCGCCCCCATGCTCATCCCCGTCACGCCGATGCGCCGGGCGTCGACCTCGGGCCGCGACGCCAGGTAATCCAACGCCATCAGATCGTCGCGCAGGATCATCCCCCACAGCGAACGCCCGACCCAGAGATTGAACTTGCTGGCCGTCAGCTCGGCCGCGCTACCGCGTTCTCGCGACCCGCCCGGCCCCTGGCCTTGACGCTCGCCGAAACAGCAGGCGTCGATTGCCAGGACGGCGTACCCGCGCCGGGCGAGCGCCGGGCCGGGCGGTTCCGGGGTGTGTTCCGCCTCGAACAGCTCGATCTTCCCCTTGTCGTACTCGCCGCCGTGCCAATGACAATAGAGAATGGCCGGTCCTGGCCGAGCGTGCTCCTTCGGCAACAGGAGGAAACCTGGCACCTGGTCGCCGGCCCCGTTGTCGAACCGAAACGACTCGCAGATGTAGTCGCCGCGGTCTTCCTGCGACACGACATGCACCGAAGGCGCCTTGGGACGCTCCGGCAGTTTGCCCAGCAGGTCGAGCAACCGCGCCCGAATCTGGCGCCGGCGCGGCTCCCACTCGATGCGCGAGGCAGGAACACGGAATTGAGGAACGGGCGGGGCGTGTGCGAGCCACGAGGCCGCGCTGTTGTTTTCGAACTCCATCTCGCCGGACAAGGCCTGGGACATCATCGCCAGCCAGAGTGTGAATCGTTTCATGTTTTGTAAAACCCGGAGTTGATTGTGCTCTTTCTTGCCATGACCCGCCATCTTTTCGGGAGCGGCGATGGCCCGTCGCCGAGAAACACCGTGTTCACTCGCGATGGCGGGGGACGTCCCCGCTCCGGCGGTGTTGGAGCGCGGACGGCCTCGTCCGCGGCCTGTGCGGTCAACCGACGCGATCGACGAACAGGACGGTGCACCGTCTTTGGTTGGGGACGAGGACGTCCCCACTCCGGCAACGATGACTGTGCCTGGCGACCAGGCCGTCCCCGCTCCAAGGGTGGTGTCGGACTGGCAGGACGAGTGTCCCGTTTACACAAGGCAAATCGCGTGCACCAATCCGCCCTACGGCCAGTTCGAATTCCGGGTGCGCGCGGTGGATCGGGATCTCAACGTCTCGGCGCCGGGCTCGATCGGGATCGTCGTGCGCCGCAACTATGCGGAAATGGGCATGATCGGCGGGTTCGGCTTTGCCGTCGCTGGCGGCCTGTTCTTTGCCGGACTGGCAATCAAGCATCGGCGCGAGCGCAATCGGGCGTTGATCGAGCGCAACCGTTCGCTCGAACAGGCCAAGGAGGCCGCCGAATCGGCCAATCGCGCCAAGAGTCTGTTCCTGGCGAACATGAGCCACGAGATCCGCACCCCGATGAACGCGATCCTGGGCTATTCGCAACTCCTGCGGCGGGATCGCCACGCGACCCCGCGGCAGCACCAGGCGCTCGAAACGATCGAGAACAGCGGGCGCCACCTGTTGTCCATGATTAATGACATCCTCGATCTGGCCAAGATCGAGGCCGGAAAGATGGAGGTCCGCACCACCGACTTCGATCTGGCCAGCCTGGTTCGTGACGTCGCGGCGATGTGCAGCATCCGGTGCGAACAGAAGGGACTCGAGTTCAAGGTCGAGTGGGAGAGTGGGGAGTGGAGAGTGCAGAGTGCAGAGTGCAGAGTGGGTGCGGGGGGACGAGAGCAAGTTGCGGCAGGTGTTGGTCAATCTGTTGGGGAACGCCGTGAAGTTCACCGAGCAAGGCACTGTCGTCCTGCGCGTGGCGCAACTGGACGACGCTGCAATCGCAGTCGCGCCCATCGCGGATCCCGACTCCCTCGTCCCGGATCACGCGTCACGCATCACCGGTCAGACACCGCCAGGCACCAATGACCAATCGCTCGCCCCTCCTCCCGTCCTTCGCTACCGCTTCGACGTATCCGACACCGGACCTGGCATTGATGCGGAACTCGAGGCCAGGCTGTTCCAACCGTTCCAGCAAGGCAGCGAAGGAGTCCGGAAGGGCGGGACGGGGCTTGGGTTGGCGTTGTCGCGTCAGCAAGTCGAGCTGATGGGCGGCGCGCTGCAGGTCGAGTCGCAACCGGGGAATGGATCGAGGTTCTTCTTCACGATCCCGCTGGCGAGGGGAAAGCCCGGGACCGAAGTCCAGAGTCTCGGGCGACTTGGCATCGGGACCCGACTGCGAGAAGGCTGCCGGGTCAGCGCGCTTGTCGTGGACGACATTGCGCAGAACCGGGAGGTGCTGTCGCAAATGCTCGAGGCGATCGGATGCGAGGTGCGCATCGCGGCGAGCGGAGAAGAGGCAATGTCGCTTCTGGCCGAACGGGCCTCGGACATCGTGTTTCTCGATATCCGGATGCCGGGGATGGACGGCGTCGAGACGGCGCGGCGGATTCGGCGGCAGTGCGGGCCGGACCGGCCGGTGCTGGTGGCGGTTTCGGCGTCGGTTTTGGCGCACGAGCAGAAGGACTGCATCGAGGCCGGGTTTGCGGATTTCCTGGGCAAGCCGTTCCGATTCGAGCGGATCTGCGAATGCTTGAGGAGGCTGTTGGACGCCGAGTTCGAGCCGGCGCCGGGCCCGGAGCCTGAGGCGCCGTGCGCGGGTGAGATCGATGTGAGCGCTCTGCCACCCGAGCTGCTGCGGCGGGCGCTGGCCGCCGCGGAAGAGAACCGGAGCACGGAGTTGAAGGGGGCCCTGGGCGAGTTGGCGTCGGCAGGCGCGGACGGCGCGCGCCTGGCCCAGGCGCTGCAACCGCTGGTGCAGAGTTTCGATCTCGACAAGGTTGTCGTCATCCTGCGGCGGATCGTTTCGCCATGAATGCCAAGATCCTGATTGTGGACGATGTGCCGGCGAATCTCAGCGCGTTGAGTGACACGCTCGAGCCGGAGGGTTACGAGATCCTGGTCGCCCGCAGCGGCCCGAAAGCGCTCGAGACCGCGGCGCGCGCCCAGCCCGATCTGATCCTGCTCGACGTGATGATGCCGGGCCTGGACGGCTACGAGACGTGCCGCCGCCTCAAGGCCAACGAACGGACGCGCGGGATCCCAGTCATTTTCCTGACGGTCCACGACGAGGTCGAGCGCGTGGTCGAGGGTTTCCGGGCCGGTGGAGTGGATTACGTGGGGAAGCCCTTTCAGACCGAGGAACTGCTCAGCCGGATCCAAACTCACCTCAAGATCCATTTCCTGAGCCTCGAGCTCGAACGGAAGAACGAGCAATTGCAGGCCGAAGTCAACGAACGGCGCCGCGCGGAGGCCGAGGTCCGCACCCTGGCCCGGCGCGAGGCGGCGCCCTGGGGTTTGGGCGCGCTGGTCGGCCAGAGCGCGTCCATGCACCGGATGATCGAAGAGATCCGCAAGCTGCTGCAATTCACCTCGGTGCATGTGCTGATCACGGGCGAGAGCGGGACCGGCAAGGAACTGGTGGCGCGGGCCATCCACTTCGAGGGGCCGACGGCCCGGGGCCCGTTTGTCGCGGTGAACTGTTCGGCCATCCCCGAGGAACTCGCGGAATCGTGCTTCTTCGGCCACGTGAAGGGCGCTTTCACCAACGCGGTCCAGGAACGGGCCGGCTACTTCGAACAGGCCGACGGCGGCACGCTGTTTCTGGATGAGGTCGGCGACCTGCCGCCCTCGCTGCAAGGCAATTTGTTGCGCGTGCTCGAAGACGGACTGGTCGCGCCTGTCGGGTCGTCCCAGACCAAGCACGTCACGTTTCGCGTCTTGTCGGCGACGAACGTGGATTTGCAGCCCGAGATCGAGGCCAAGAGATTCCGGGCGGACCTTTACTTCCGGCTGAACGGTTTCAGCCTGGCACTGCCGGCGTTGCGGGAGCACAAGGAGGACCTCCCGCTTCTGGCGTGTCATTTCCTCGAGCGCCTGGCGACCGAGATGGGGATGCGCCCCCCCGCCTTGACCCCGAACGCCTTGGCGGCTCTGGCCGCTTACGATTATCCCGGCAACGTGCGCGAACTCAAAAACCTGATCGAACGCGCCCTGATCGAGAGCGGCGGCGGCCAGATCGGCCCTGAACATCTCCACTTCGTTTATCCGGGGGCAGAGCCTGCGTCGGCCCCAAAAGACTGCGCCGCGAGCCACCCCGAGCGGGCCGGGAAGACGGGGAGCCGACAGTGTGTCGCTGAAGCCAGCGACGAGGCCAGAATCCTCGAGCATGTCCGCCAGCACGGCGGCATCAACAATGCCGAATGCCGTGACCTGTTGCGCATCGGAATTCAACGCGCCTCCTACCTGTTGCGCAAACTGCACCGGACCGGCCTGCTCGTGCGCGAGCACTCGCGCAAGTCGGCCAACTACCACGCCTGATAGATCTTCCAGCGCTGCGTAGCCGCGGACGTGAGTCCGCGCCATCTCGCTCCGTCAAAGGCGGGAATCAGCGCCGCGCTGCGAAATACGCGGGTTACCTTGGATCTCCCTCGCGTACCCAGGCCTCGTTGAAGTGGGCGTGCTTGATCGTCTTCGCCGCCGGATCGCCGTCGACATCCCGCGGCAGGGCGCGGCGATTGAGGTGGAAACTGTAAGTGACGTGCAGCGTGCCGTCGCGCGCCTGAATGATGCTCGGATAATGGTAGGCGCCGGCTTCGGGGCCGGGCGGGTCGTACTCGAGGCGGCGCCTCCATTTCCAGGTCTTCCCTTCATCGTCCGAGATCTGCACGCTCAGGCTGTTGCGGCCTTGCTCGGTATCGTTGCCCACCAGCGCCCAATGGCCGTTGCGCAAGCCGATGATCTCGGCCCCGGATCCGGGGTTGGGATGGACACTGTCTGTCACGGGCGTCCAGGTCTCTCCCCGGTCGCGCGATTCACTCTGCATCAGCCGATGCGGTGCGGGACCGTTGTCCCGCATGAGCGTGTAAAGGGAACCGTCCGTCCGCTGGACGATGCTGGGCTGGATGTTGCCGCCGCCGATCAGGGGCGGACTGAAACGCCACGTTGCGCCCCAGTCGTCCGTAATGGCCATGAGCGAGAAGGAGAAACCATCGTGATACAGGGGCACGATGAGGCGGCGGGCATCGAGCACGAACGGATGCGCCCGCGTCATCCAGCCCAGGCGCCGATACAGCTTGTCCGTGGCGTGCTGCCGCATGGCATCGAGATACTCCTGCGCCTCGCGGCGATCCTGCTCAGGCAGGGCGGATTCCCGGACGAGCTGTTCGAGGGACGGCAGGCGCCGGGCGATCTCGTCCTCGAATTCCTTTCCGGGGGTGATGTGGAGGATGTCCGTCGCGGACCAGCGCGGCGGGCCGTCGCGATGGTAATCCGAGGCAATGCGGTACTTCATGAGGGCGCTTTCCCACCGGTTGGCCAGGATGGTCGGCCACAACAGCCAAAGCCGGCCCTCAGGATCGATGAACATCGCGCAATTGGTGTCCGGGTAGCCGGGCGTGTCGGCCATGGTGAACCGTTGGCTCCATTGCCGGGATCCCTTGCGCTTCCGCGCCCCTTCGATCTTCACGTCGTCCGCGGTGCGCTCGCCCGAGCCGTGAAACCAGCACACCAGCAGGTCGCCCCTCGGCGTTTCGACGATGCACGAGGCGTGGTTGTGCCACGTCTCGAGTGGAAAGATGATCTCGGCCTCGTGGAATGGCCGCGCGTGTCCGGACTCCGCCGTTTCCCGGCCCGCCTGTGCAGTCGGTAACGCGAGGCCCAGGCCGATGGCCGCCGTCGCGGCGCCGAGTCTTAGCCAGGCGACGGCGATCGCAAGCTGGAATGAGGTCATGGACGCTCTCACTATCACGGCGGACGCGAAACCGCCATATAAAGCGCCAACGCGCCAAACTTGGATGGGAGCGCATCGTTCTTGACCGTGCTTGTTAAGGCCTTAACCATCTATGACCACTTCGGCTCTGGTGAGTGCCCGGGGCTCGATCAGGAACTGAAGCCATGGTTCACGCCAAGACGCCAAGACGCCAAGAGAGGAGCTTCGCCCCCTCTGGCCTTGGCGCCTTTGCGTCTTGGCGTGAGAGGATTGCCCGGCTCAGGCGGCAGACCTCAGAGGTGATTCTCGACGCTACGCAGCAGAGATCGCCGAACCAGACGCTGGAGACCAACTGCCGCCCCGCCTCTCCGCTCGATGCTGAGCGCGATTTCGGTCGTGCCGTGTGCGCTCGATCTTGCGCTTCCGGCGGCAGTCGCTCAGCCTTGCGTTGGCAATGAATACCAATCGCGTCTCTACCGACAAGTGGTCCAATCCGGACACTGAAGTGGCGTTTCGAGAGGGACGTGTGCATTCGTGGCGCGACGAATGGGACGAGCATTTTCGGAGGTGCGACTCCTGTTCCTTTTTCGCGCCCGTTGCGGACTCATTCGGCATCTGCTGCCGGGCTGTTTCTGAGTTCTACACCGAGACTGTGTTGGATGAGTTCACGTGCTGTCATCAGGTCTTGGAAGGGCAAGGGGTTCATAGTTTCAGCGCGGATCCAGCACGGCACTGCAAATGCCAAGGTGCGTCGTTGAGTGTTTACGAGGATATACTTGCTCGCCTCAACAAACGGTATCAGGAGTGGAGAGGCATTCGCGAACCAGGCGTTCCGCCGAATGGCGGCCCCGCCGCGCAGGCTGGCAATTCAGCGGGCACGGAGGGGCCGCCATCGGTGAGCTGAATCGTTGGGCGCATGAGCGGAGCCGCGACTGGAAAAGGCCGGGCAGGACACCGCGGAGGCACGAAGAGCGCGGAGATTCCCAACTGCGTGTTCTCTGCACTGCAATCGTTGAGATTGCTCGCAGGCTGCGAGCGAATTCTGCGGTTGAATCGGGCCGCCATGCGTGGCCCCATGCCAAAGCGGTGCTGAAGCACACGCACTCCAAGCGCTCCGCGCTACCGAACACGCTCGTGCCCGGGCAGCTTCCGTGCAAGGTCCGCGTCTTAGCAGGCCTAAGGTTGACGCGTATGCGCGGCCGCGGGACGGCGGTCGGTGGGCTCGTCAGACCACCTCGCGCGTCATGCCCTCAGACGACACGTTTTGGTTTGATCATCCGCAACACATCCGTGCGGCTGACGCCGTTTGTCGACAGGGTGTCGGTTCGGCCTGCGGCCGCCCGGGAAAGCGTCGTCCTTTTCTCCTCGGCGATGCCAACGCCAGAAACCCATTGAAGCAGGCTGTCCGGTCACGTTACGCTTCGCCGATCGGGATAATCGCGCATGTTTCAACATCAACCGCACAAACAGTGTCCGCGTGCATTCGCCGCCATGATTCGATTCGCCCAATGGACCGCTGTATTGGCCATCCTTGTGTCGGCCCGCGCCGCTGACCCCGCCGCTCCCGCGACGCCCGCGCCTGCCGTCCCGTCCGCCGGCAGCGCCATGAGCGTCCGGACCGACGGCCCAAACGGCCCATGGCGGATCGAGGGGCGGCGGCAGCGACTCGATCTTGATCCGGCGAACCTCGGGTGTCGGGTTGTCTCAGGCGCGACCGTTTGGCAACTGCGCCCGTCTCAGTTGGGAGACTTGCGCGTGGTCCACGCCGGCAAGGCAGTTCAACTCGAACTCGCCGCGGCCGGACAAAAGACGATCGCCCCCTATGACACCGGATTTCAGACAGGCCTGAAGATCGAGCTCGGCGGCTTCCGCGCCGGGGCCGAACCGCTCGATCTGACGATCCAATTGTTCCTCTGCCTCGAGGGTCCGGACGAAGATCTAACGGCTACCGCCATCGCCTCGGACGGCGCCGCGCGGGTCGAGCATTGCGATTGGCCGCCCGGGCTGGCGTCCGAGTCCTTCGATGCCACCGTGGTGCCGTTCATGCAGGGGATGCTGCTGCCGAAGACCTGGCCGGAAAAGACCTGGCTGTACGACACGCTCAGCTTCGGACGCGGCCTTTACCAGCCGTGGTGGGGCCATCAGCAAGGCCGGGCGGCCATGCTGGTGATCCTCGAAACGCCCGACGACGGCGGCTGCCATTTCGAGCATCCGGCCGGCGGTCCAACCCGCATCGGGCCGCGCTGGGTGAACAGCCTCGGACGCTGGGCCTATCCGCGCCGGGCGCGGCTCTGTTTCCTCGAACAGGGGGACCACGTCGATCTCGCCAAGCGGTACCGTCGCCACGCACTGGCCACCGGACGCTTCGTGTCGCTGCGCGAGAAGATCGCCCGAAGTCCGCGGGTTGCGAGGCTGATTGGAGCGCCCGTGGTGCACACGAGCATTCTTTACCACATCCAGCCCGAATCCAGTTACTACAAGAAGGACGACCCGGCGCACAACGACCAACTCGTCACCTTCGAGGCTCGGGCCCGCGAGCTCGAAGCCCTCGCCTCCCGGGGCGTGACCAATGCCTACGTGCACCTCGATGGCTGGGGCTTCCGCGGCTATGACAACCTGCATCCGGATGTCCTGCCGCCCTGCCCGCAGGCGGGGGGATGGGAAGGGATGAAGCGTTTTGCCGACGTCTGCGACGCGTTGGGCTTCCTCTTTGCCATCCATGACCAGTACCGCGACTTCTACCTCGACGCCCCGTCGTACGACGAGCGCCACACGGTGACCGACGCCGCCGGCAACCGCCCGCTCCACAGCGTCTGGTACGGCGGGCGCCAATCGGTGCTGTGTTCGAGCCTGGCCCCGGGCCACGTGCGCCGAAACCACACTGCCATCCTCGATCACGGCGTGAAGCTGCGGGGCGCCTATCTCGATGTGTTCTCGGTCGTGCCGCCCGACGAATGCTACCAGGCCGAGCATCCCGTCACCCGGACCGACTGCCTGCGCTTCCGGGCCGAATGTCTCAACTTCGTCCGGTCCTACGGAGGGGTCGTCAGCTCGGAAGAGCCCAGCGATTGGTCGGTGCCCTACCTCGACCTGGTCCATCACGGCCCGTTCGCGCTGAGCCCCGGCCCGGGCAGCGGGCCGGCGATGGGCATCCCGGTGCCGCTGTTCAACCTTGTCTATCACGATGCCCTCCTCATGCCCTGGTCGATGGCACGGGGCGAGTGGGGAATCCCGAGCAAGGATCTCGGTTTCCTCCACGCCCTCGCCAACGGCGGCATGCCCTACCTGGGCCTGGACCCGAGTCCCGGCCAGCTTGAACGCGTCCGAACGGTGACCCGGCTGCACGCCCGGGTCGCCCTCCTTGAAATGACCCGACACGAGTTCCTCGATGCCGGCTGGCGCCGGCAGCGGACGACATTTGCCGACGGGACGCAGGTCACGATCGACCTGGACCGCGACGAATGGAAGATCGAGCCGGCGCTGCAGTGACCTTGAGAACATGAGCGAGATTCCGAAAGCCTACGAACCCCAGGCGGTTGAAGCGAAGTGGTACCAGTACTGGCTCGAGCAGAAATGCTTCGCGGCCGATCCGGCGCGCGTCAGCGAGAAACGCCCGGCCTATTCCATCGTCATCCCGCCCCCCAACGTCACCGGCATGCTCCACATGGGGCATGTCCTCAACAACACGATCCAGGACATCCTGGCCCGCAAGGCCCGCATGGACGGCAAGGAAGTCCTCTGGCTGCCGGGCACGGACCATGCCGGCATCGCCACCCAGGCGGTGGTCGAGAAGACGCTCATCAAGCAGGGCCAGATCCGGCATCGCGACGACCTGGGCCGGGACAAGTTCCTCGAGAAGGTCTGGGAATGGAAGGCGAAGCACGGCGATATCATCATCGAGCAACTCAAGAAGCTGGGGGCGTCGTGCGATTGGAGCCGCGAGCGGTTCACGATGGACCCCGACTACTCGAGCTGCGTCCAGCGGGTGTTCGTCGATCTCTACCGCAAAGGACTGATCTACCGCGGCAAACGGATGGTCAACTGGGACCCATCCGCCCGCACCGCGTTGTCCGACGAAGAAGTCGAGATGATCGAGACCAAGGGCCACCTCTGGCACTTCAAGTACCCGCTCCTGGACGACCAGGGCCGCGCGCAAGCCGACGCCTTCGTGATCGTGGCCACCACGCGTCCCGAGACCATGCTGGGCGACGAGGCCGTGGCGGTGAACCCGCGGGACGAACGCTACACCCACCTGATCGGACGGCGCATCCTGCTCCCGTTGCAGAACAAGCCGATTCCCCTCATCGCGGACGATCTCGTCGACCCGGCATTCGGCACCGGCTGCGTGAAGGTGACGCCGGCCCATGACCCGGCCGACTACGAAATGGCCGTGCGCCACAAGCTGCCGTTCACGGTGGTGATCGGGCCCGACGGACGCATGACGCCCGAGGCCGGTGCCGCCTTTGCCAGGCTCACACGGGACCAGGCGCGCAAGGCCGTCGTCGCCGCGATGGAACAAGCCGGCCTGCTCCTCAAGATCGAGGACTACGTCCACAACGTCGGCCACAGCCAGCGCAGCCATGTCCCCATCGAGCCCTACCTGAGCGAGCAGTGGTTTCTCAGGTACCCGAGTCAGGCGTCGGCGCGGACCTGTGTCGCCGATGGCACCATGCGCTTCTTTCCCGACCGCTGGGCGAAGGTGTACGACCACTGGATGGGCAACCTGCGCGACTGGTGCATCAGCCGCCAGTTGTGGTGGGGCCATCGCGTCCCGGTGTGGACCAAACGCGTCCCCGCAACCGACACGACGATGCGGATGCGTCGCGATCGCGCTCAGGCCTGCGCCACCCTCGCAGAGCTCACCCGGAACGGCGGGGCCGCGTTCGAGGAATGCCCGCTCTTCGAAGACAGTTGGTCGGGCGTCGAAGGCCATCGGACCTTCTGGCGCGTCCGCACCGAAAGCGGAACTGACACCGAATGGGAAGCGGCGACATTCTCCGAACTCGAAGCCCGGGCGCTCGAAGCGGAGGGCTGGGTCCAGGATCCCGACGTGCTCGACACCTGGTTCAGCTCGTGGCTTTGGCCCTTCGCCACAATGGGCTGGCCCGAGCGGACGCCCGCGCTCGAAGCGTTCTACCCGACCGCCGATCTCGTCACAGGACCGGACATCATCTTCTTCTGGGTCGCCCGGATGATCATGGCCGGTTACGAGTACATGGGCGACCTGCCGTTCCGCAATGTCTACTTCACCGGCATCATCCGCGACAAGCAGGGCCGCAAGATGTCCAAGAGCCTGGGCAACTCGCCCGACCCGCTCGCACTCATCGCCAGGTACGGCGCCGATGCCCTGCGGTTCGGCACCATGCGCAGCGCGCCGCTCGGGCAGGACGTCCTGTTCGACGAAAAGGACGTCGAGCTGGGCCGCAATTTCTGCAACAAGCTCTGGAACGCCTGCCGGTTCCGCCAGATGCAGGGCGGCCCCATCGAGGGCGAGATCGACCCGGCCCTGTTGACCAGCGATGACAAGTGGATCCTGCGGCGCCTCGACCGCGCGATTCGCGAGATCGATGACGCCTTCGCCGGCTATCGCTTCAACGAGGCCACCGCAACCCTCTACCGCTTCTTCTGGAGCGAGTACTGCGATTGGTATGTCGAGGCCAGCAAGGCCGCGCTCCAATCCGGACGCGCCGACACTCCCGCGGATCCGCCCGGCGCACGGACGCCCGATCCTGATGCCGCCTCCGCGGCGCGGCTCCGGGCCAACACGCTGGCTGTGATCGATTGTGTCCTCAGCCACACGCTGCGCCTGTTCCATCCGTTCCTGCCGTTCATTACCGAGGAGTTGTGGCAGGGGATGAACTACCACGCCGACCTGCCGGTCGATCAAGGCGGCCACACGATCATGTGCGCGCGCTGGCCCAAACCGCTCGATGCCGCCTTCTGCGAGCATTACGGACTCGACGAGACGGCCGAGCAGGTGGCAAGCGCCAAGTACGGGTTGGTCGGCGTCGGCCGCAACTTCCGGCGCGAGTTCAACCTGCCGTCGAACCGGAAGCTCCGGTTTGTGCTCAAGCCCGCGGGCGATCTGCCCGCGGCGGAGATCGAAGTCATGCGCTTGCTGCTCAACGCCGAGGCGCTCGATGTGCAGGCCTCCTACATTCCGCCCAAAGGCACCCCCATGGCCGCCAACGCCCTGGGCGAACTCTATCTGCCGCTCGCGGGCCTGATCGACAGCGCCGCCGAGAAGGCGCGGCTCGAGAAGGAACTCGAAAAGGCGCGCCTCGAGGTCGGCAAGGTCGCCGCCAAGCTCGACAACCCGCAGTTCACCCAGCGTGTTCCGCCGGCCGTGCTCGAGGAGCACACCAAGCGCCTGGCCGACTGGCAGGCCAAGGAACAGCAGATCCTTGCCTCGCTGAACAACCTGCCCGAGTAAATGGAAAACGGCGCCTTTGTCTGAACCACAGTAGAATGGATCACCAATGTCGCGCCAGCCGGATCGTCCGTTGCGATGGGTCGCCGACATGTTCACCTCAGTTGCACCAGACGGCGAAAGCGATCGGCCGAATCCGCCGAGAGCGTGACCGCCGCATTCGTCTCGGTGGCGCTAACGACGCAACGCCTGCAAACCGCGACGCCATGCCGGGTTCGCTGCAGCGCATTCGGCGGCGTCATCTGAGTATCCAATACAATCCTCCGGTGAAACAGAGAAGTGCGAATCCTAACGTGATGACCGCGGAGACCTGCCGCCAAGATAAACGCCCTGGAGGAAACACACGCTGCTCGCATTTCACGTCCCAACGATGTGCGCGCTCGAAGCCGACTAACGACACCGGCGAGCCACAACCGCCACTGTGCGGTCATCGCAGTCAGTCACCGCGCCATGGCGCGCCGCTGCTGGCTCCACCGGCTGGTCGGCATGGTTTTAGTCCTTCGGCTTGGTCCGACGTAACCACAACCACCCGCCCAATGCAATCCATGGCCCGAACATCGCAACATCAAGAACCAGACCAGGGGCTGTCGTGTGGTATGTCAACCACTCGGAGAACGGGACAAACACCTCGCTGAGGCCATAACCGGAACGCCTCAGATGCCAAATCCAGCAAGCCTTCTGCACGAATCCGGCTAATAGGCTACAGAGCAAAATCCCGGCAAGAAGCACGATGGTGCGGGATGCCTGACTGCGGTGTGTGCGTGCGGTCTGGCTCATGCCGAACGATTCAGCTCACCGATGGCGGCCCCTCCGCGACTCCCGAATTGCCAAGCCGCGTGCCGGGGCCGCCATTCGGTGAAGCGCCGGGTTCGGCTTCCGGCCTGCTCAAGGAAAAGAACGCCTGGAAGACAGCTCGATATTGAACTGGATCGAACTCCCATCCGGCAAAAGAACTCGCCCATTGAACAACGCTTCCAATGCCATTCGGTAGCGTAGAGCTCTCGCTGCGATCCAAACCGATCCGGCTCCATCGAACGACGTTCTCATTGTGCTCAACCTCGGCAATCACCACAGTGCACCAAAAATCACAATCGTCTGGACACATCAGAACGGGTGCTCGGGTCGTGGCTCCAGCCTCAGGTAGAAAACGCTCCAAGCTGATCCGCAACTCCTCTTGGCCCTTCGACCCTTCATGCCAGGGGAGAAGGCACGGAATCAAGCCTCGGCAGTCAGCGGCAGAAAGAACATCCTGAACATCCGCCAGAACATCGCTGAGGGGCCTTCCATCAATGGCGATATCGAGGTGGGGTCCGTCGCAAAAGTCGCTCTTCCGGCTTATTGCAGCGATCGTGTTCATGCTCTTGCCGAACGATCAAGCTCAGCGACCGCCGCCGGAAACGCCCGGTCGGCTGCAACAGTCGCGGCCAAATTGCCTGAACCGTCCAACTGCCCAGCGGGGCGGCGGTTCGCTGGAGCGCCCTGGTTAGGCCACGAAAACTCGATCTGACAAACTGACTCCATAAAATCACACTGAGGTGGACCCCAAGTGTTGGACCACGGAACCGCGAAATGAAGTTAGTCTTTCCGGGGTCGCCGAGATGACTGTTGTTGTCGTCTGCTCCATCGCTGCTGATCCAATTGGAGAAGAGAAAGTGATAACCCAACGTCATCCCTTTCCCCTCTCCGTTTCTGAGGGCAC
>Ga0116154_10002394_pt1 | contig 14301 bp, 10 predicted proteins | sample AD_UKC030_MetaG_FD_89898 | JGI IMG/M metagenome (GOLD analysis project Ga0116154, IMG submission 89898) | Active sludge microbial communities of municipal wastewater-treating anaerobic digesters from USA - AD_UKC030_MetaG | ecosystem: Engineered > Bioreactor > Anaerobic > Digestate | place: USA...
CCGGGGCGGGGCGGCGCCGGGTCATCTGCGTTGTTGCATGGACGGTCGAGTATCGCCGAGGATACACTCCCGCCCACGCGCCTAGCATCTGACCCGGCGGCGCTCCCGCCAAAATCGGAAGTTATTTTTGCACGGACCCTTAGCGCCGGGCCAAGACCGAAAGCAGGCGAGGTGGAATCAGCCATTCGAGGGCGGCGCATTGGCCATGGCTTAGGGTGTCGATTTCGAGCCGGATCAAACCGGCTTTCTTGAGGTCCAGGGGCAAGCGGATATTGCCGGTTAAAAGTGTGGAAGCCAGTTGGCTTAGGCTCGGCTCGTGTCCAACCACCAGTACGCGATCGAGATGGGTGTAATGCCGGTTGAGTTCCGCGATCAGATCCGCCGCATGCCCTGTCGGAGCCAGGTGATTCGATACGATCAGGAGGTCTTCCGCATCCAAAACCTTGGCGACAATCCGGGCCGTTTGACGGGCCCGCCTATACGGGCTGGAAACGATCCCGTTGAAAGAGAGCCCGAGTCGTTTCAAGGCGCGGCCCACTTCTCGGGCTCGGGTTTTGCCTTGAGGCGTCAGGACGCGATCGCCATCGATCTCAAAACCCTTTGTCGCGGGATCGACCGCCTGCGCATGCCGCAATAGATACAGCTCCATGATCGATCAAGCTAGCGCCTCGAAGACGTTTTCTGAAGCCCAAAAACACGACGATCTTGCTCAACCTAACTGCGCCGTGATTTGCCTCGACGGAGAGTCGCCAGCCATTCCGCAGCCTGCTCCCTGAGTTTTGACCGGTCCGCAGACGATAGACCCGCCGGATCAAAACGGTAACGATTATGCAGTCGGATCAAGAGGGAGAGCCTTTCCTGATTTCCGTCCAGCTCAGGTCCAATCCTCTGAAACCATGCTGTCCAGTTCTCGCCCACTTCACGCTGAAAACCGCGCTGGCGCAAACGTTCCGCGATCTGGTAGAGCTCCGAATCCGCGCCGGTCAACGGCATGAACAGCGTCCGTTCCGACGCGCTCCCAGCAGTTTTCGCGCGTCGTTTGGCCAGAAAAAACTGCCAGAACAATCCCGCCGCCGCGGGGATGAGCAGCCAAAGGAGATACTGACGAAGACCGGATTGACTCCAGCGCCAGCGTGAAAACTGGAAACGCAGCCAGGAGATCGCATCCCGCACGCTCTCGAACGCGGACGCTCGACGGGCTTCGATCTCGCCCCAGGTGGATGGCGTGGTATCGAAGTCTTCCCAAAACCCGCGGACGTTGACGAGACACCAGGCGTGGGCATGGCGTTCGCGCACAACATACCGGCCGGAACCGGCGCTTTCCATCACGGCGTACCCGGTGGCATAACGGGCCGGGATGCCCAACTGGCGCAATAACAGGACGGTCGCAGTGGCGAAGTATTCGCAATGCCCGGCTCGGCGCTTCAGCAGGAAATCTCCCAGAGGCGTCAGCGTGTTCGTGGATGCCGGGGGCGTTCCTCGAAGCCACGTTGAATACTCAAAGCGCTCCTGGAAAAACGCCCGCAGGGACTTCAAGACTTCCTCGGGATGCGCGCGAGCCAGCTGCAATTCATTCAGAATCTGCGCTAACGCGGCTCTTTCAGTCTCAGGCACATCGAGATCGTCTCTCTCGGGCGGACTATCTCGGGTGGGGCCGGAGGAGTAATGAACCAGGAAATCCGAAAAACCCGGGGCTTCGGCGACACGCACCACCCCCAGGGAATTGGTTTCCATATCGACAGCCGGCAAGCGCTCGATGCGAACGGCTCCCCCCGGCAACGCCAGCGTGCCCTTGCCCCGTTTCATGTATCGGGCAATGCCAACAGTCTGTAATCCGACCCGGTCAGCCCGCAAGATCCAGGCGTCATCGCCCTCGGGAGTGACCGCCGCATACTCGCGGCTGGCCCCGAACCAACTGGTCCGTTGGAAAGCCTGGTAGCTGGCCTCCCGCAGCAAAGCGGGCATGCCCCCGTCAGATCCAGCCTGGAGTCGCATCACAATCCGCCCCGAAAGCTTGAGCTTCCCAACCTGGCCGATGGCCGTGTGGTTTTCGTTGCTGTCCAGCTCTCGTTGCGCCAGTGAGGATATGAAATTCCCAATCTGGCCTTCGACCATTTGCTGAAGGATGCGCAAGCTCTGATGCGCCTTAAATGCAACGCCAACCGCCCCCGCGAAGACCACGATCCAGAGCCACTCCGGAAGCCGCCGGGGACGCGAGAGCCACAAAGCCCAGCCCCCAAAAAAACTGAGCCCGGCATAATACCACAATGTCTCCGAATAAGCCGAACCGGCGGATAACAGGCAAAGGGCGAAATAAGGATAGGTGATGTTCAGCCCTCGATCCTCGGCTATTTCCATAGATGCCCCCCCCAACCGGGGATTCAGGAGCGCCTTCCGCCGCCGGCGCCTGACCAGCCACGAGAAAAGATGGAACGGCATCTTGTCCCATGGGCCAAACCATTGGGCCATCACCAGCGGCAGATAGACCAGCGGCAACCATTGCACAAATACAAACGTCGAACGTACCCGCTCTTCCGATCCCAGAAAAAAGAAAAACAATGCGCCGGCCATTAACGTGGAATAGTCCCAAATCCGACGGTATTCCACCTCTCCCAGTTCCCATTGCCACCGGGCCAACCGCCCTCCCTCCAGCAGCACGGCGGCCAGGGCGCCCCACCAGATCCGGCCGGTCTGCCACCCCCAGAACAACAACGTCGATCCGATCAATCCGGCGGGAGTTTTCATAGCCGGTTTAACGTCTCCTGGATGTGATCGATCTCGAGCGGATGAAAACACTCGGGCTGGTCACTCAAAGGTCCGGGCTCAAGGGTTTCTCCAGCCTTGACCACCACAAAAACCCTCATCGGAATCCCCAGGGCTTTCAGGCCGGACACCAGTTCCTGCCGCAACTGATCCCAGGCCAGAAACACGCAAATACACCCGCTCAGGGCCTGGGCATGACTGAACACCAGCTGCTGCAGCGTCTCAAACGGACGGTCCATACAGGCGGGAACGGCCGCCAGGATTTCCAGCATCTGCTCGGCTTGCGCCAAACCTCGGCCCGATGTGAAACAATAAGCCTGGGGCCCCACAAAAAGCAGGTCCAACAATGCGTCCTGCGCGGGCAAGGCGCAGACAAAGGAGGCCGCCACCGCCACCGCCTCCTCCAACAGCTCGCTGAACGGTTCCCGCGTAAACGTGTCCAGGACCAGGGCGTGCCGCACAAAAAACTCGTCCGCAAATTCCTTGACAATCGGTTTGCCGGTTTTCGCCCAGCTATTCCAATGAATGTGGCGCCAGGGATCGCCAGGCCGATAATCCCTCAGCGACATGAACTCCTCCGATTCCCCCACCGACGAAGCCAGGGCCACTCCGCGCGGCTGGTATTTCCGAGTCCCCGCCAGCGCCAGGACCGGAACCTTGTAGCGCTTGGGCAAAATCAATACCGTCTGCCGCACCTCAATGCTTCGGCACGTCCGGAAAATTCCGAAGACATCCGGACAAGCCACCGTCGCCCCCCGAAAAGCCAGCACCCCTCGGCGGCGGGGGACGAATTCCATCCGAACAAGGCCCTCTCCCGAGGGCGGCAGATCCGGGATCGGTTGCTGAACGATCTTCGCCTTCCGCTTCTGGCTCGTGATCCACATCCATCGATAATAACCGGAACGCCGATCCGGCCAGGGACGCCGGGCCTCGTCCGGCTCGGCGATATGATCAAACTCCCACTGGGTCGGACGCGGATCTTCCAGGTCTTCCATCAACCATAGCCCGCGCTGACGCCGATGGCTTTGGTTGGTCACCTTCACTTCATAGGCAAGCGTAACTCCAATGGAAGCCAATCGCGGCAGGTCACGCCGAACCCCAAAACTCCCTCGAAAAAACCAGCGGCTCGCCCACGCGACCATCAATAGGCAGAGCAAAAACGCAAAAGCCTGATAGGCCAAGGAAAGGCTCGTGTCCGCCCCCAGAGAACCCGCGGCAACAAGCACAACCATCAACAGGATCGCTGTCGGCGTGAGGCGCCGGGTTAACCAGTTGCGCCCGGCGGATATCCGATCGTAGTTCCAGTAAAGATAACGCCGAAAACGCGTCATACAGGCACCGCAATCTTCTGGAGCAGATCCCGAACCACTTTCTCGGCCGTTAATCCCGAAAACCGCGCCTGGGATTCGAGAGCCAGCCGATGCGCGATGACGGGAACCGCCATGGCCTGGACTTGCTCCGGCGCCACATAATCCTGTCCGGTAAACAGGGCTTGGGCCTGAGCGGCTTTCATCAATGCCAGCGAGGCCCGTGGACTGGCCCCCAACTGCACACCCGCCATCGATCGCGTCGACTGGACCAGCGTCACGACATACTGCTTGATCTCGGCACTGACCCGGATGGTCGTCACGACTTTCCTGAGAAACACCGCCTCGGCCAGGCTCACACAAGGTTCAAGACGATCCAACGGATGCTCCTTTTCCTGGTCACTTAAGACCGCGACCTCCAGCTCGGGCGCCACATAACCCAGGCTGAACTGGAGGGAAAAACGATCCATCTGCGCCTCCGGCAGGGGATACGTGCCCCTGAACTCGATCGGATTCTGCGTCGCAACGACGAAAAACAATTCGGGCAGGGACCGCCGCTGACCATCCACACTCACCTGACCTTCCCCCATCGCTTCCAACAACGCCGACTGCGTCCGAGGCGAGGCCCGGTTGATTTCATCCGCCAGCAGGATCTGTGTGAACACCGGCCCCTCGTGGAACTGAAAGGACTGCCCGCGCGGATCATACATCGACACCCCCAGAATGTCGGATGGCAACAGGTCGGGTGTGAATTGCAGCCGCCGAAAATCGGCATCAATCGACCGGGCCAACGCCTTGGCCAGAGTGGTCTTGCCCGTGCCCGGATAATCCTCGAGCAACACGTGCCCTCCACTCGCAAAAGCCGCCAGCAGCTTGTCCACCGCCGCCGACTGTCCCCGCATCACCCTCTCCATGTTGCGGGCTATGCGTTGATAGATCTCTCTGGCTTGATCAAACGTGTTGGCGCTCATATTCGTAAAGCATTGTTTTCAAATATCGGGAAGGGGCTCAACCCTAAAACCTCCCTTCCGTTCGTGGATCAAGTCATCCAACCCTTTCACACCGGCCTTCCTGAGTTTTTCATAACCTCCCCTTCCCGGCGGTCTTCCTCGAAGACCTGAGTTCCCAAACGCGGACGAATCAGCGCTATCCCCGTCCCCACAACAAACAAACCCAAGCTCCCGATCAGCGCCCATACTCCTCCCGGGGCCTGATGCACGACCCGCCAAACTAGGTTCAGGGGCGCCAGCATCGGCACGGTCACTCCAGCGACCAGCAATGCCATCGGCGGACGCTTCCCATCCCACCACCAACAAAGCCCCGTTACCATGAGCACAACGATCGCCGCACCCAACGAAATCATGCCGCCGGCGCTCGATACGCCCACGGCCAGTTCGCCCGATGAACTCAACACCCAAACCCCCGCCGCCAGCCAACGACACACGATCGCCCCCGCCTGACGCCTGTCGTCCCAACGCAGGCTGTGCAACAGCAGAAACAGACATCCGGTCTGAATCGCTAATACTTCTCTCATCCCGGGCCAGTTCACCCAATGCATCAACGCAAGGATGCAGACCGCCATGCCCGCCAGTCCCCACCTCGGATCGCTGGATATCGCCGCGTGAAGCAGCACAAATACCAGAAAAACTATCGCCAGAAATGGAATCCCGGACGCTCCGAACCATCCCGCGGCCGTCAGAACCATCACCCCTTGCCCGATCAATCCCGCCCACGCCCATAGCACCAGCTCCGATATCAGCCGCGATCCCGGCCTCGCTCCCAACAAAATTCCGTATCCAACCGCGTTGACTACCCCCGGCAGCCACCTCTCGGGCCCCTCGGCGCTGGAGGTCTGAATAAACGACAGGATCAGCGGTATCGGCAAAACAACCGCTTCCCATCGGGGCGAAACCTCAGCCATAAAATCCGTCCGTCGCACGTATACCAGCCACGCTCCCGCCCACAGGGCTGTCAGAACATATTCCCAACGCCACGGCACATCATATACATATCCAATAGCGGCAAAATGCGCCCCGCTCACCAGGGTCCACAATCCCCCGATCACTAAAAACACCCAGCGCCGCGAAAAGTGCCCATCCGTTTCCGCTGAATCACGGGGTAATACCAGCAGCAAACCCAAGACAACCGGCAGCCACCCATGCCAGCACCCCCCCAGCGCCGTCTCAATGTAATAATGACGCAGCTCGGCATCGTTCTCCACATACATCCCCCGAAAAAACATCGGAATAACCGCCTGTGCCACCAACGTCATGACGCCCATCACCCACAGCGCTCGTGGCAAAACCAGGCTCCGACAATACCGCCTCAAGCCCCACATCCGCCCCGCCGCCAAGATCACAGCCCCCAAACAAAAAATCCCCGCCAGCCCCCCACCCAAAAATATCGCCTGGCTCACCAACAGAAATGGCACAAACACCAGGAGTTGCTCCAACACCACCAAAAGACCTGAATCATACATGATCGGCCGCCGAAATAACCCAATCGCCGTCCCAGCCAAAAGCACCTCATACCCCTCCAAGGCCCCGAAGTTAAACAGCAGCTTGTCCAACTCCATCGTCAGAAAATGCTCGTTCCCCGATAGCCGACCTATCCCATACAATAATAAAACGGCACTCAGAACGTAGAATGGATTGCCCATCAGAAACAGCCGCATCCAACACCGCCAGTTTGTTCTTTCACCCCTTGCCGCTTGGGTCGGCCCCCCACCAACCTCCGCCCAAGTTGAACTCGCCTTATTCTGCGGATCCAGACCCTCTCTGTAAGACTCAGAGTTCATAAACCTCCCTCTTTTCTTTTTAGAGTTATTTGGTATTTTTATCTATCTTTTACTATTAATACTCGTTTTATGTCCATATATATTTCATTTCATTTTTTATTATTTTATTTGAAATCATTATCGGCATTATCTAATTTTGAAATAAAAACGACCAAAGGATGACAAAAGCATGAATATGACAAATGAAAAACCGCGATGGTATTCCATCAAGGAGGCAGCGGAGTATCTCGATGTGGGCGAACCCACCCTCTATCGCTGGATGCGCGACGGCCAGATCACCTATCGCAAGGTGGGAGATTCCACCCGATTTTGGAAGGAAGACTTGGATGCTGTAATGCAAGTATTTCATAGCGAACGTGATGCGGAGAAAACACGCCTCATATGCCCTTATTGTCATCATGATGAGATGATTGAAGGTCATGCGCAAAGCACGGGTCTGGTCTATTTTCGGCCGATTAAAACCAAGTTCTGGACCTTGAAGGAGGCGAACGTGGATACCCGAGCGTTTATGTGCAGCCGTTGTGGCGGCATCACGTGGTTTGGCAACGTGGAGAAGCTGAAGCAATTACGGCAATCGACAAAAACCGGGGAGGAAAAACCTCCGTCAGTCCAAACGAAAGAGGTCCCGTGATAGGGCCGGAGACTCGCCCGACGGCGGTGTGGGGTGCGGTCTCGGCACAGCCGGACCCTTTTAAGTTTCCGATGTCACCTTCCGCTCGTTGTTTGATCTATAGAGCAGAAGCCTGTGAAATCGCCGCTGCAAACAACGCAGAAGACCGGTCGGGGGAAAGGCCGGTTCGCCACGGAGGGTGGGATTCCCGTGCTGACCATGGTCATCCTTTGCGGAGGGCTTTTGGCGCCCGGGATGCTCGCTGTTCCGTCCGATTGCACATCGGCCGATTACCATCCGGATCGAGTCCAGATCCCGGCACCGCCACCCACGGGCGGGTTAATCCTTTTGAGCCCGATGGAAGGCACGCTGTTTCCGAGAGACATGTCGCCGCCTCGATTCTGGTGGCGCGATGAGCGGGAGGAAGGCCGAGGATGGGTCATCGAGCTCGAGTTTGCGGATCACCAGGAAAGCCTCGTCCATCATGCGAGTGTTCCGGAGTGGACACCTTCGAAAGAGGATTGGGAACGGATCAAAGGATGGTCGCTGGAGAAACCGGTAAAATTCAGATTGCGGCGTCAGGGCCGAACCGATCCATCATTCGAGACCGGGTGTGCCTGCGTGAGTTTTCGGACCTCTCGGGATGCTGTGGAAGCGTCGATCTTTTATCGGGAGATCGGCTTGCCCATGGTGGAATCGGCCCGGTCACCTTCACAGATACGCTGGCGGATAGGCACTGTGGATTCAATGCCATCACCGCGAGTAGTCATGCAGGATTTGCCGGTATGCGCTAACTGTCATTCTTTTTCCCGGGATGCTGGAATTCTGGGTCTGGACATAGATCATCGATCGAAAGGGACCTATGCTCTGGCGTGCATATCGCCCGAGATGCGGTTGACCGAGGAGGACATGATCGACTGGGAGGATTTTGCGCCGGGCACAAAATCCTTTGGATTACTGTCGCAAGTATCGCCTGATGGCCGGTTTGCCGTCAGCACGGTTCGAGATGTTTCTGTGTTTGTTCAAAGGCGGGAGCTGGCTTTTTCGCAGCTCTTTTTTCCAGTCCAGGGAATCCTGGCCTTTTACGACAGGGACAAGCGGGTTTTCCAGGCCCTGTCTGGGGCGGACGATCCGGAATACGTGCAGACCAATCCCGTTTGGAGTCCGGACGGCCGGGAGGTGGTATTCGCCCGCAGCCGAGCCTTCCAATTTCCGCCCGATGTTCCCTCGGAGAAACGTGCGGCTCATCTGGAACATCATTTCGGCCGTGAATGTGCCCCCTTCCAATATGATTTGTATCGATTGCCCTTCAACGGAGGTCGAGGCGGGCGACTGGAGCCAGTGATGGGCGCCAGCGCGAATGGTCGCAGCAATTTCTTTCCGAAATACTCGCCGGATGGAAAATGGATCGTGTTCTGTCAGGCGGGCAATTACATGATGCTGCAGCCGGACAGCGAGCTGTACATCATCCCGGCGAGGGGCGGGACAGCCCGACGATTGGCGGCCAACACCTCCCGGATGAATTCCTGGCACAGCTGGTCGCCGAACAGCAAGTGGCTGGTATTCAGTTCCAAGGCGCAGTCGGACATGACACAGCTCTTTTTGACTCATGTGGACGAGCAAGGCAACAGCTCGCCTCCAGTCCTTCTGGAGCGATTCCACGAACCGGGATACGCCGCCAACATCCCCGAGTTCCTGCCCGCCTCCCCTTTTCCGTTGCCTCATATTGAAGCGAGCTTCGCCCCTGAACTGCGGCGAATCGCTGCCGGTCATGATCGATTCAAACAAGGCGATATCAGCGGGGTAATTGACGAATACCGAAAGGCGGTCGCCTTGGCCCCGGGCAATCCGGAAGCCCGCCAGAGCCTGGGATTGTTGCAGTATTACTTCCAGGCGGACCGTGAGGAAGCGCTTGCGCATATGATCGAGGCGGTGCGATTGGCCCCCAACAATCCCTACCTGCATCATGATCTGGGCATGATGCAACTTCATCAGGGGAATCTGGATCTGGCGGTTTCGCATCTCCTAAAGGCTGTCAATCTGTGGCAGGCGTCTTTGGATCCAGCCAGTGAGTACAGTCCGAATAGCGCCCAATACCAACAAGGGCTCATGCTCTCGCCGCGGCATCGCCGAAATCGCTTGCTGAATCCAGAACCCGAAATGGCATTTCATCTGGGTCTGGCCCTGTTTCTCAAGGGCGAGTTCAAGGCCAGCGCCAGGCATTTCCGCAATGCCACCTTCGCCGATGGAGCTCCAAACCACGACGCTACTTTTCGTTATCTGCTGGCCCTGGCCCTGGCCTCGGAGGGAGAACTCAAAGAAGCAGGCGATCATTACCGGCTCGCAACCACAACAAAGCCTAGCTTGAACAACTCCCTGCAACTCTCCGATCTGCTCGGATCCCAATGCGCCCTGGCCGATCGATTTCTCGATCTCGTGCGGATGGCCCGGGAGAAACTCCTCGGGAACCGTGAATTTCGAAAGGCCGAGTTCAACGAGGCCCTGTTGATGAAATCATGACAACTCAATCGAGAACCAACATGACCATGAATACATCCACGAAGACCTTGCGGAATCACTCGAGATGGATCCTATTTTTCGCCTCAGCGCCTGCAATGCTGTTTGTTGTCGCCTGTCTTGGCCCCAGCCAAGCCGGGGCGTCCTCACCGGCTCCGGTGAGGTTTACGAATTATGTGCAATCCCTGCCTGGGTCCTCGGTGAAGTTTGAGATGGTGGCCATACCGGGAGGTAAGATCCGCATCGGCAGCCCCACAAATGAAGCCGGACGCGAACCCTCGGATCTCGCTCCAAAAGAAGTAACGATCAGGCCTTTCTGGATGGGCAAGCACGAGGTGTCCTGGCAGGAATATGTGCCTTACGTCTTTATCGAGCCGAAGGAGGTCGCACGAAATGTCGACAGGATCGAGGGGATCATCGATCACGACGGGGTCAGCCACCCGACTCCTCCCTACGGCACCGTTTATCGTGAGCGCGGTGAAAAGGGCTACCCGGCCTTGGGCATGGGATTGCCAGCCGCTCGCGAGTATTGTCGGTGGCTCAGCAAGAAAACCGGGCACCGCTATCGCCTCCCCACGGAAGAGGAATGGGAATACGCCTGCCGGGCGGGCTCAACCCAGACCTTTTTCTGGGGCAACCAGACCAACCAGGCGAAAGAATACGGTTGGTTTATCGACAACTCCGGCGCTGGGGGAACCGGTGAGACCACCCATCCCTTGGGCAAGCTGAAACCCAATCCCTTTGGCTTATATGACATTGTGGGCAATGTGGCCGAATGGTGCGCCCAAAACGGAACAGGAGACCAGGCTCATCGAGTCCTCCGGGGCGGGGCCTTTTCAGAACCGGTATCCAGACTGCGTTGCGCCTCACGGATGATTGAAGTTCCGGAATGGAACGAACTCGATCCACAATCGCCTCAGAGCATCTGGTGGTTGTCATCGGCTGATTTTGTCGGTTTTCGTGTGGTCCGATCCTTCGATGAATCAGCCGATTCCGAGCCGAAACCTCACTATCAGCCGCCTTCGACAAATAAAACCGCCGTCGTTCCCCAGACCCAAGTCGCGGCGGGCACAGCATCTTCCCCGACCGAAACCCTGTCCGCCGAAGCGAATTACCAGAAGCACTGCGCCAGTTGCCACGGAAAAACCGGCAAAGGCGATACCGCGCTCGGGAAAAAGAAAAAGGCCAGGGATTACACCGATCCCAAGGTGAAATCAACACTTCGAGACACCGCCATGTTCAAAGCCATCAAAGAAGGCCTCACGGTGGAAGACAAACACGTCATGGATCCTTACGCCGACAAACTCAAGGATGGAGAAATCCAGGCCCTGGTCGATCTCATGAAGAAATTCTGATCGCTGGTGTGTTAGTGTGGTGTTTGCGAAATACGATGCATTCTGTTGCGCCCAAAATGGCCCGATGACGAGGCACGTGGAGGGCGCATCCCCTTCGTGGGGCTGTAACCGACGCGTAACGAAGTCAGCGGGCCATTTTCGGCGCAACCCTCCGGGCGGCCGTTCTTTTGGCCAGGCACTTCGTTGCGTCTCCCTTACAGATCCACTGGGGGATATGCGCGGTCGGGGCGCCTCGTTCCTGGCCAAAACTCCTGGCCGCAGAATGTATCGTATTTCGCAAACACCACACTAGCTCTCGATTTGCCAGCCGGAACGATACGAGCCTTTAATGAAACGCTCGGTCTCGGGGGCGTTGGTCATCTTGAGGTTGGCGGCGTCCCAGTAGAGTTTCTTGCCGACCCGCATGGCCACTAGGCCCAGCAGTCCGATCTCGGTCAGCCCGGCGCCATACTGGAAATTGGCGCTCGCCGCCGGCCCGCCCTTGCAGGCGTTGATCCAATCGCGGTGATGCCCCTTGGATCGTGCGAGAGTCTTGGGCGGTTGCTTGAAGTCATCCATCCGTGAACCCGGCAGCAATCGGGGATCCCCCGCCCAGCCGGGACATGTGATCATGCCTTTGTCTCCGACAAAGAGGATTCCGTTGCCGCTGGCGCCAAGTTGATCGTCGGGATCCAAGCCTTCGGGCATCGGTGGCATGAGCCCGCCATCATACCAGACGAACTTGACAGCCGGCATCTTCCCGCGCGGTCCAAACTGGTAGGTATACAAGCCTCCAGGCGGCGCCATCTCCGAATCCACTCCGCCCGCCCCATGCGCCTCGATGCTCAACGGGGTCTTCAGATCCAGCGCCCAGAAGGCCGGATCGAAATTGTGACAGAAAAAGTCGCCGATCGGCGCCGTTCCGAAATCCCAGTAATCCCGCCAGGTCACCGGGGTGTAGGCCGAGCTGTAGGGCCGACTCGATCGCGGTCCAAGCCAGAGATCCCAGTTCACCCCTTGAGGAATCGGCTCCTCCGGCGGTCGTCCGGCGTAATACTTGACGTTCCACCGCGATGCCGATGTCCACGAGTGAACCTCGCGCACATCGCCAATCGTGCCCGCCCAGATCCACTCGCAAGTCTGGCGGATGCCATCGCCCGAATGCCCCTGATTCCCCATCTGGGTGGCCACTCCCGTCTCCTGGGCGACCCTCGCCACCACACGCGCCTCCCAGACATTGTGCGTGAGTGGTTTTTCGCAATAAACATGCTTGCCCGCGCGCATTGCCCGCACACAAACATAGGCATGCTGGTGATCCGGCGTTGTGCACAGAATCGCGTCGATCGCCTTCTCTTTCTCGAGCATCTCCCGAAAGTCCACATACTCCCCCACCTTGTAGTTGGGCGTCTTCTGAGAGTAATGCTTCTCGATCTCGGCTTTGACGGGTTTTCGGCCTGCCATTCCCTTGTAGTAGAACGCGTCCAGGTTGAAGGCATCGATCGGATCCGCCACCGCCATGATCTGCACGTCATTCAGATTAAACAGCGTCCGGATGTTCGTGCGCCCCTGGCCGCCGCAGCCAACAACTGCGAGATTGACCTTCTCACTGGGGGGCACAAACTTCGCGCCGCCAAGCACATGCCTGGGAACAATGGAAAATGCCGCCACCGCCGTGGCTGTCGTGCCGATGAATTTTCTGCGGGTTATGGACTGATTCTGGGCTGATGTTTTCATAGGACGCAAGATTTCGGATCCCGACGGGTTCTGTCATGGACTCGCATGCCCTCCAGCCTGCGACAAACCCTGATTCGACTCAAGCGAGAAGATTGGGACTCAGACCGTCGGCAGGTGCTGCCGGTATTCGGTCGGTGACTGCCCCACCAGCTTGCGAAAAACCCGGTTGAAATGGGTCAACGATTGAAAGCCCACCTCGTAGGCAATCTCGCTGACCCGCAAGTTCGGATTGATCAACAGGTTCTTGGCTTTTTCGATGCGCACCCGCGACAAGTAATCGGTGAAGTTCAAACCCGTGGCGCGCTTGAACATCTTGCAGAAATAGAAGGTGCTGGTGTTCACAGCGCGAGCCACCTCGCCCAGCGACAAATCATTCGCCTGGTGTTCATGAATGAACTGTTTGGCGCGGACGATCGTCAACGGTTCGGCGTGCTCCTGCTGCACCAGGATCTGGTTGCTCACTATCGAAAGATGCTGGGCAAAGATCGCCAGCAGCCGAATCATCGACTCAAACTGGGCCGGGGCCAGCACCCGCGTCTGAAAAAAAGCCTCCTCGAGCCGGTTCAAATTGACCTTGAGCCCCCATTGAATCAGGAGCTTGGATGTCCGGCCAAAGTCCGCGTTTGTCGGGCGCCGCAGCATAACCTGGCCCGTTTGCAGGAAACCGACCAACTCATGCCCGATCCGCAATGGAACGGTGGCGTCGCACAGTCCCGCAAAACAGACGACCTTCTGGGGATCATGAGCTCCCTGATCCGAGATCCGGCGCTGAACCTCGAGACAGGCCGCACAACTCCGGCTGCCTTGAGCCATCAGCGCGCAAAACGGACTCTGATGCTTGTTCCCCTGGTGGGCCATCCGCCAAACCTCGACCGGCCTCAAGGTCAATGGCAGACCGGTCGATTGGCTGAAGGCTTGCTCATACTCGAGGTAGATCTGCGAGCGGCTCAGCTTCTCCATTAACCCATTATTGCTGCTGTCCACCACAACCAAGGGTAATCGACAGACCAGCTTTGGCAAGTCTGAATCCGGCGCCCCGAACCGCAGAAAAAAAACCTAACCGCGAATCATCCCCGATCAACACCAATATGGGCGGGCAAAATGCGAAGGCATTGAAGCAGATGTTCCTATAGCTCTGAAGCGTTAATTGTTGATGTTCAGATATATGAGTATTTTTTGGGTCAATAATGTAGCCACTAATAATATGGATTTAATGCTTGCATATACAATATATTACCG
>Ga0116154_10002400_pt1 | contig 14278 bp, 13 predicted proteins | sample AD_UKC030_MetaG_FD_89898 | JGI IMG/M metagenome (GOLD analysis project Ga0116154, IMG submission 89898) | Active sludge microbial communities of municipal wastewater-treating anaerobic digesters from USA - AD_UKC030_MetaG | ecosystem: Engineered > Bioreactor > Anaerobic > Digestate | place: USA...
CCAACACCCTTCTCGGCTGGATCGACCTCTTCGCTGAACCCAACAAGTTTGCCAATGAAGGCAAGAATGTTTGGTCCGGCGTTGGAAAAGGCATGGTAGATAGCGTTGTCAACACTGTTGGCGGCGCGATTCATCTCGTGACCTTCCCGATCCCAGCAGATCTTCCGCTTCCGGATGGTGGCGTGGATCTCGGCGGGAAATAAGAGCCGAATCTCTGTTTTTCACGAAAATGCCCCGCTACAAAGCGGGGCATTTTTGTTTTCAGCCCTGTCAAATCCTGGTTAATTTAAAAGCCCATTCTCCCAACCCTCGTCGGTTTTTTTGAGGGCTTTCCGGTCGTAGTTTTTCTTGGAAGGTTTTACGCGCGTTTTGGGGTTGATCGCCCAAACATGGCGCGGTTTGGGGTCCTTGGCGGGTTTTTTCTTTTTCATCGCGGCACCTCTTTTGAAGCGATCACCCGAGGCGTTTAAAAGGCTCAAGCGATCTTAACATTTCTTCGTGGATCAAGCCGTTCGTGGCGAGGTTTTGAACGCTTTCAAGCGTTAAAGGATTCCCTGAAAAATCCGTGAGTTTTCCCCCCGCTTCTTCAACCAGGAGCATGCCCGCCGCCTTATCCCAGGGGTTCAGCTTCATTTCATAGTACCCGTCAAAGCGGCCGCAGGCGACATAACAGAGGTCGATCGCGGCGGATCCCGTGCGGCGAATGCATTGGACCTGGGTCAAAAAAGCCCGGAGCAGGGAAAGATAATGGTCGGGATCCTGTTTTCGGTCGTAGGGGAACCCCGTCACCACAAGAGAATCGGTAAGGGTCTTGGCTTTTGAAACATGGATCCGCTTGCCGTTTAAAAAAGCGCCTTTGCCTCTTTCGGCAAAGAAAAGTTCGCCGCGCGTAGGATCCAAAACCCCGCCCATTTCGAGCCGCCCGTTTTGTTCAAATCCTATCGAAACGGAAACGATCGGGAACCCATGGGCAAAATTGGTCGTACCATCAATAGGGTCGATGATCCAGCGGCATTCCGAGCCTGTGACGGCAGGGGATTCTTCAGCCAGGATCGAATGGCCGGGAAACCGCTTTAAAATCAGGTCGACGACGGCTTTTTCCGAGGCCTTGTCGATCTCGGTCACGAGGTTGAATTCGCCCTTTTTTGTGATCTTTTGTTCTTTGCCGAAATGGGAGCGGATGATCTTGCCGGCTTTGGCGAGCGCTTCCAAGAGCGTTCTTTTAATTTTGTCGTTCTTCATATAGTATAGAGACCCTTTTGATGAACCCGCTTGCGGGATGAGGCATTCTATCCGAAGGCGCTTTGACCCGCAATGTTCTCATTGGAACCAATAACCCTTAAAATCGAGGCATTTCATGAAATCCTATTCTGTCACGCTGATCCCCGGCGACGGCGTCGGGCCCGAGCTCGCAAAAGTCACCCAGGCATGCCTGGAAGCCACCGGAGTGAAATTCAACTGGGACATCCAGACGGCCGGCACAGACGTGATGGCCAGCGAAGGGACACCGCTTCCGGATCGCGTGTTGGAGTCCATCCGCAAGAATAAGATCGCCATTAAGGCCCCCATCACGACGCCCGTCGGGACCGGTTTCCGTTCCGTGAATGTCGCGCTCCGTAAAGAGCTCGATCTTTACGCCTGTTTAAGACCCTGCAAATCTTATGAGGGGGTTCGGTCGCGTTACAAGAATATCGATCTTATCGTGGTGCGCGAGAACACCGAAGATCTTTACGCGGGCATTGAATTTCAAAAAGGGACCGCCGAGGCCAGCGAGCTTATCCGGGAGATCGAAAAGCTTTCCAATCGGAAGATCCGGCCGGATTCCGGCGTGAGCATCAAACCCATTTCCGTCGCAGGCAGCGAGCGTATCGTCAAGTTCGCATTTGATTATGCGCGGCAATATAGACGCAAAAAAGTAACGGCCGTCCACAAAGCGAACATCATGAAATTTTCAGACGGGCTTTTTCTTGAGGTTGCGCGCGAAGTCGCTAAAAAATATTCCGATATCGAATTTGAGGACCGTATCGTGGATAACATGTGCATGCAGCTTGTCCAAAAGCCCGAGCTTTATGATGTCATCGTCCTGCCGAACCTTTACGGAGACATCCTTTCGGATCTCTGCGCGGGGCTCATAGGCGGTTTAGGAGTGGCTCCGGGCGCCAATATCGGGACGAACGGCGCTCTTTTTGAAGCGACGCACGGTTCCGCGCCAAAATATAAGGGACTTAACAAAGTCAACCCTGTCGCGATGATCCTCTCCGGCGTTCTGATGCTACGGCACCTTGGTGAAACGCAAGCGGCCGACAAGCTTGAAAAGGCCGTTGCCGATGTGATCCGCGAAGGCAGGCAAGTTACCTACGATCTTAAAGCGGACCGTAATGACCCAACAGCCGTCGGGACCAAAGAAATGGGCGAAGCGATCATTAAGAAGATGGGGAAATGACATGAAAAAAGCGAAAGTCACTGTCGTCGGCGCGGGATTTGTCGGCGCGACCGCGGCTCAGAGGATCGTCGAAAAAGATCTCGCCGATGTGGTTTTGATCGATATCGTCGAAGGCCTGCCCCAAGGAAAAGCCCTCGATATGATGGAATCCGCGCCGGTGGAAGAATTTTCCTCCAAGATCCTCGGCACCAACCGCTATGAAGATACGGCCGGTTCGGATGTGATCGTCATTACGGCAGGCCTTGCGCGGAAGCCCGGCATGAGTCGTGACGACCTTCTTTTCAAGAACGCCGAGATCGTCGGGGGGATCGTGGACGCATGCGCGAAACATTCTCCGGACGCTGTGATCGTAATGGTCACGAACCCTCTCGATGTGATGACCTGGCTTGCCCAGAAAAGATCCGGATTTCCCGCGGAGCGGGTGATCGGTATGGCGGGAGAACTTGATTCCGCGCGGTATGCTTATTTCATTTCCGAAAAACTGGGGTGTAAGCCGGGCGATGTCAAAGCCATGGTGCTTGGCGGTCACGGCGATCAAATGGTGCCTGTTCCGCAAGAGACCAAAGTTAAAGGAAAACCCATCACCAAACTTTTGGATACTCCGGCCATCGAAACTATCAACCAGCGGACACGCGACGGCGGAGCGGAGATCGTTAAGCTTCTTAAGACTGGGAGCGCTTATTACGCGCCATCTTCTTCAGCCGTCAAAATGGTGCGCGCGATCCTCAAAAACACGGGCGAAACGATCCCGTCCTGCGTTTATCTCAAAGGCTCATACGGTTTGGCGGACGTTTATTGCGGTGTCCCAGCCAAGATCGGCCGCGGCGGTGTTCAAAAAATTGTCGAGATCTCCCTCACCGGTCAAGAGCGTCAAGAGCTTCACCGGTCAGCCGAGGATGTACGGCAAAATTTCCAAAAACTCAAGATCTAGGGTCTTTTCATGAGCCTTCTTAATAGCTTTGGCAGCAAGGTAACGCTTCGGATCGGGGGGATGGATTACACCATCTATCGTCTGCGCGCTCTTCAGGAATGCGGCGTTGCAAAGGTTCTCCGCCTGCCTTATTCGATCCGGGTGCTTCTTGAGAACTTGCTCCGCAACGAGGACGGAAAGAATGTCACCCGTCACGATATCGAGAATCTCGCGAACTGGGATCCCAAAAAAAAGAGCGAATACGAGATCGCCTTTACTCCCGCGCGGGTCCTTTTGCAGGATTTTACGGGCGTTCCGGCTGTGGTCGACCTTGCGGCTATGCGCGAAGCGATGGTTAAAATGGGCGGCGACCCCAAAAAGATCAACCCTCTTCAGCCCGTCGATCTTGTGATCGACCATTCGGTGCAAACGGATTTTTATGGAACCCCCGAAGCGTTCGGAAAAAATATCGCCAAGGAGTTCGAGCGCAACAAAGAACGCTATCAGTTCCTTAAATGGGGGCAGAAGGCTTTCAATAATTTCCGCGTGGTACCGCCGGCGACGGGCATTATCCACCAGGTGAACCTTGAATATCTTTCCCCGGTGATCTTCAGCCGCAAAGAAGGCGGAAAAACATTCCTTTATCCGGATACGCTTGTGGGAACCGATTCGCATACGACCATGATCAACGGGCTTGGCGTGCTCGGGTGGGGCGTGGGCGGGATCGAAGCGGAAGCGGCCATGCTCGGGCAGCCGGTTTCCATGCTGATCCCCGAGGTTGTTGGTTTTCGTTTCACAGGAAAATTAAAAGAAGGCGTGACGGCGACGGATCTCGTCCTGACTGTCACGCAAATGTTGCGCAAAAAAGGCGTGGTCGGAAAATTCGTTGAATTCTTCGGCTCCGGCGTGACAGAACTTTCACTTGCCGACCGCGCGGTTGTTGCGAACATGGCCCCTGAATATGGCGCCACCGCCGGATTTTTCCCCGTGGACCAGGAAACCCTCGCTTTTCTCAAATTGACCGGCCGAAGTGAAGAACAGATCAAGCTCGCGGAAACCTATTTGAAAGAACAAGGGCTTTTCCGCGAAAGCGGCGAAGACCGCATTCTCTATTCGGATACGCTCGAACTCGATCTTTCGGACGTGACCCCGAGCCTTGCCGGGCCCAAACGGCCCCAGGACCGCGTTACCCTTAAAGAAGCGGCGCCTTCTTTTAAAAAAATGCTGGCTGAAACGGTAAAAAATAAAAAAGATCTTGCCAAAAAAGCCCCTCTTGAGATCGCCGGCGAAAAGTGCGAGCTGGAGCAAGGCTCTGTCGTGATCGCTTCGATCACAAGCTGTACGAACACTTCAAGCCCTTCCGTGATGCTGGCGGCGGGGATCCTTGCAAAAAAAGCGATTCAAAAAGGATTAACGGTCAAACCGTGGGTCAAAACCAGTCTTGCGCCGGGCTCGCAGGTCGTAACCGATTATTTGGCGGCAAGCGGGCTTCTTTCCTGCCTTGAAGTGCTGAAGTTTAATCTCGTAGGTTACGGTTGTATGACCTGCATCGGAAATTCCGGACCCTTGCCCGAACCGGTCGCAAAAGCAATCAAGGAGAAAGATCTTGTCGTGGCTTCAGTCCTTTCGGGAAATCGGAATTTCGAAGGGCGCGTGCATTCCCAGGTTCGGGCTAATTATTTGGCCTCACCGCCGCTGGTGGTGGCTTATGCGATCGCCGGAACGATCATGATCGATCTTGAAAAAGATCCTCTCGGCAAAGGAAAGAACGGCAAACCCGTTTTTCTGAAAGACATCTGGCCAAGCTCAGCCGAGATCCGCGAGGCTTTAAAAAGCGTCGATGCGGCCATGTTCCGGAAACGGTATAAAAATGTTTTTGAAGGGAACGAATCCTGGAAAGCCCTGACGGCGCCTTCGGGCGACACCTTTTCTTGGGACAAAAAATCCGCTTACGTCAAACAGCCGCCTTATTTTAAAAAAATGCCGGCATTACCGCAGGAACTTAAAAATATCAAAAACGCCCGCGTCCTGGCCATGCTCGGAGATTCCATTACGACGGATCACATTTCTCCGGCCGGCCACATCGCTCCGGCAAGCTCCGCCGGGAAATACTTGATCGAGCGGGGGATCGAGCCAAAAGATTTTAATTCTTACGGGGCAAGGCGCGGCAACCACGAGGTCATGATGCGCGGAACTTTTGCGAACATCCGCCTCCGGAACCTTCTTGTGCCTGGGATTGAAGGCGGCATGACAAAATATTTTTCAGAGAAAAGCCTGCCTGCCGGCAGGCAGGGAAAGCCCGCCGTTATGTCGATCTTTGACGCCGCGATGGCCTATCAGGAAGAAGATCGTCCGCTCGTGATCCTTGCCGGCAAAGAATACGGTTCCGGTTCATCGCGGGACTGGGCGGCCAAGGGTCCTGCGCTTTTAGGGGTTCGCGCGGTCATTGCCGAAGGTTACGAAAGGATCCACCGCAGCAATCTGATCGGAATGGGTATCCTTCCGCTCCAGTTTTTCCAAGGACAAAACGCCGCTTCTTTTAAATTAACGGGAGAGGAGACCTATTCGATCGAAGGGATCTCAAAAGGGTTGAAACCGGGAAAGATCCTGACGGTAAGGGCCTTCGCCGGGGGCAAGGAGAAGGTTTTTGAAGTGGTTTGCCGTATTGATACGCCGGTCGAACTGGAATATTACAGGCACGGCGGCATCCTTCCTTATGTCTTGCGGCAGCTTTTGAAATAAAAGACAGTTCCTGTTTTTTCCGCTTCGAGTATAATAACCGCATTCGTTCATCCGACAATCATTCAGGGATCATAAAATGCCTCACAAAATAAAAAAAGAACCTTCAAGCGCTTCAAAACTGGTCAAGGGTCTGGAAGGGGTCGTCGCCGCTCAAACATCCTTAAGCGATGTGGATGGCGAGAACGGCCGGCTTCTCTATCGCGGTATTCCGATCGGGGAATTGGTCGAAAAATCCCACTTTGAAGAGGTGGCTTATCTTCTCTGGTACGGAAAACTTCCGACCGCCACAGAACTCGATGATTTTAAAAACACTCTCAAGGTCCAGCGGCCTCTTTCTGACAGGGCCTTGGAGGTTTTAAAACTTATCCCGACCACAACGCATCCGATGAGCGCGCTGCGCACCATGTGTTCGCTGATGGGCAGCCTGGACCCCAGGGCGCATATCGTCAATCCCGAAGAATCCCTGCGCAAGGCGTATCATCTGACCGGCGTTTTCCCGACGATCATCGCCGCTTTTTACCGGCTTCGTGAAGGCAAAGAACCCATCGCTCCCGACATGAGCCTTTCTCACGCGGCAAACTTTCTTTACATGATGCACGGCAATAAGCCGACCCCTGAAATGGAAAAAGCGCTCGATGCTTACCTGATCCTTTTAGCCGATCACGGGCTTAACGCTTCAACCTTCGCAGCTCGCGTAACAACGGGAACATTATCCAATCTTTACTCGGCGGTTACTTCCGCCGTCGGGACCCTGGCCGGCGAACTGCACGGCGCGGCCAACCAATATGCCATGGAAATGATCCTTGAGATCGGTTCTCCGAAGAACGCCGCGGCGTATGTGAACAAACTTTTGGATGAGAAAAAGAAAGTCATGGGTTTTGGACACCGGATTTACAAGACCCGCGATCCGCGCGCCGAAGCTTTCCGCCAGATCGCCCGCAACCTTTGTGTCAAAGCCGGAAAAACAGAATGGCTTGAGATCGCGGATCAAGTCGAAAAAGTGATGATGGAGCGGAAGAACATTCCTTGCAACGTCGACTTTTTTTCGGCGCCGGTCCTTTATGTCCTGGGGTTTCCCCCGGACTTTTTTACCACCGTTTTTGCCGCAAGCCGCGTTGCCGGGTGGAGCGGGCATATCATCGAGCAGCAGCTTGACAACCGTCTTATCCGTCCGCTGGCGGAATACATCGGTCCGCAGGAGCAATATTATATTCCGCGCGAAGAGCGGAAGTAACCGGACCCCTACTGAACGAAGCACCTACAATCCGGGCTGGCCATGACCGCGAACGTTGATTACGCGTATGATCAATATCTAAAGGCCCACGAAGCGCAAGCCGTCCCCGCCATCCTCCGCTTCAAGGAAAAGCTCAAGGGGCCCTCTTTTTCTTACGGCCGGTTCTCCGTTCCCGCTTTTTACAAAGGATATTTCGTTTCTTCCAGGCAGCAGCGGCTTCTTAAGCGCGTTTCGTCGGCTTTTTCCGAGATCATGAATAAGACCGCCCGCCTTTATTTTGAAGAAGCCCAGATGAAAACACACTTCCGCCTCTCGCCCGAAGCCGAAGAGCTGATCCGGATCGATCCGGGCTATTCGCGTTATGTGGTCTTCAGCCGTTTTGACGCTCTTATGGAAGGGGAAAGCCTGAAACTTCTGGAATTCAACAGCGACGCTCCCACGGGCGCTTCCTACACCGATCAGCTTGAGTCGGCCTTTCTTTCCGAAGAACTGGTATGGCCTTTCGCCGGCGAACATCATTTGGCCGCCAGCGAACGCGTCCAAGGGATCCTTTCGACCTTATTGTCCGTTTATGAAGAATTCGGCGGCTACGAGACGCCGCAGATCGCGATCGTGGACTGGCGTCATGCCAAAACGGCCGCTGAATTTGAACATATGAAAGGACATTTTGAATCCAAGGGATATAAAACCACCATCGCCGATCCACGCGAGCTTCAATACAAAGGCGGCAAGCTTTATCACAAAGGTTTCCGGGTGCACCTTATTTACCGTTGCGTGGCTTTTGATGAGCTTGTGGAGCGGCTTGACGAGGTCCAGGATCTTTTGCGCGCTTATAAGGACAAAGCGGTGTGCATGGTCAATCCCTTAAGATCGCGGCTTGCGTCCAGCAAATCGGCTTTTTCTCTTTTAACGACGCCGGAGTTTGACCGGTTCTTTACGGAAAATGAAAATGAGATCAAACGCCAACATCTTCCGTGGACCCGCTGCCTTTCCGCCGCGGAGGATTTTTACGGCCACCGGAAAGTTTTTCTGATCGATTTTTTAAAAGACGAAAAGGAGACCGTTGTCTTAAAACCTTCCGGTTCCAGCCATGGCGCCAGGAATGTCGCGATCGGAAGGGAAACGCCCGACAGCGATTGGAACGCGGTCGTGGACAGGGCGCTCAAAGAGGAAGATTGGGTGATCCAGGAATATGTTTCGGTCCCCGCCATGACCGTTCCTGAGGTCGTGAACCAAAAACTGGATTTTATTTACAAAAAATACAATTTTAATCTCCTGGTTTTCGGCGGAAAATACGCCGGGGGTTTTGCAAGATTGAGCGATGAGAGCGTGATCAACGTGGCGACCGGCGGCGGCTTGATGCCGGCCATCTGGTCCGATGTCGCGCCGGAACATTTTGGGACTTGAAGCTTCGGAAAACGAGGTGTAGTTTAGTAGCGTGCATCATCCGGAGGCGGCTGTGAAGCCAACAAAAAAAAGACGCGTTTTTTCAAAAGAAGAAGCCGACGCCCTGGTGCCGGAGCTTGAAAAACGCCTTAGAAACCTCCGCGAAAAAAAAGAATCTTACAGCCGCACTCACGACTCCCTTTTCATGCACGAGCTGGTCTGCGCCGCCGAACGCTCCAACGGCCTCCCTGAAGAACGCGACGATCTCGAGGCCGGTATTCACGCCCTTGAAGAAGCGATCGAAGAACTCGCCAAAGACATCGAAGGCATTTTTGCGATAGGGTGTTTTCTTCGCGACATCGAGACCGGTTATGTCGAGTTCCTCGGCCTTTACGACGGGCAAGAAGTTTATTTTTCCTGGCGGCTGGGAGAGCCCGGCGTTGCTCACTACCGGCTTATGAACGGGAAAAGACACGACCGCATTCCCTTAAGCGGCGAAAAAACCGCGAATAAGAAAAGCAAGTAACACCCTCCCCACAAACTCAAGCGACGGAAGGCTCTAAGGAAGGGTCGAGACTGTCCGAATCTTCGGAGCTCGAGAGCGAGGCGGCTTCCGGCTGGTTTTCCAGGGAAATATCCGCGTCTTTTTCAGGCTCTGTCTTCTGGAGAGGAAGGGGAGTTTCTTTTTTGGGACGGCCAGTCGCAGGAAGCGCCTCCGCCCGGGAAGGGATTTCTGCAAAGGCCTTCGTTTTTGAAGGTTTTTCACCTGGTCTGAATTGCCGCATCATGAAGCGCGGGTCTTTTTCATCCAGGAAAATCTCTTTAGTCCCGTAAGGTACCCTCAAGATAAATTCCAGAGGATCGATAACGTCCAAAGCATCCACTTGAGTAAAAAAGATCGCGCTTCCTTTTTTTGTTTCGGGAGAAGCGATCGTGATCTTCTTGGGAAAAATCACCGGGCCGAAAGCGCCGCCGCGGTCCGGAAGTTTTTTAAAATCATACCGCCGGATCTCGGTCATGGGGCGCCCCTTGGGATCGTAAAAAATTTCTCCGCGGACATCGCCTTCCGGGGTCAAATAAAGTTTTCGCGTGAGCGTTTCCTCCCCGTCCCTTTTCCCGTATACATCCAGGCTTGTCACGATTGCATTTGCCCTCTCAACTTTTGTCCGCCGCGGGTCGACGGCCATGGGCTTTAAGGCCCGGTAAAGATCGCGGGCTTTCAGATGGCTTTCGATCTCGGGGGAATCCTCCAGGTCGAAGATCGAGCCGTGGTAAACGGTATTTTGTGCAGGAAGGTAAAGGTCGAAGCGCCGGTCAAGCGTCCGGAAGGCGAAGACGAGCTCGCTTTGACTGTCGACGCAGGCAAGGAAGAGTCTCTCCTCCAGCCGCTGGTAAAGAAGTTCTCCGCCGCACATGGCCCGGGAGCCTTCCGCCGTCGCAAAGAAAAGAAGCACATCCGCCCTGATCGCGATCCAGCGGTAATGCCTGTCCTCGATCTTGCGGAGGATCCCTTCAAGCTCTCCGCCGGGGGCGGAGGCCGCGAAAATGCGGCAGGAAAAACCAAGGCAAAAAAAGGCCAGGAAAAAAATCAAGATCTGCGAGCGCGGGATGCGGCTCATTTAGCTTTTCGGGGCTTCTTCGAGGGTCTTTTTTGCGTGGAGGATGCGCTGGACAGCGTTGACATGGGTGCCGATGAGAAGGACAAGCAAGGAAAGCTTCAGCAGGGGGAAAAAGATCGTGCCTGCCGCTAAAATAAAGATCCGCTCCGCCCTGCCGAACATCCCGACACCGCAATGCTTGATGAAATTCTCTGCCCGGGCTTTTGTATAGCTAACTGCAAAGGTTCCGAGCAGGATGCCGAGCGAGACGATGAACCAAAAAATATCGCCGCCCCGGACGAAAAAGACGGCCAAGCCGGCAAAGATAAAAAAATCTGAATAACGGTCCACCGAAGAATCCAAAAAGGCCCCGAAGGGGCTTGTTTTTCCCGTCGCGCGAGCCAGGGGACCGTCCAGCAGGTCTCCCAATCCGGCCACTAGCAGCATGATCCCGCCCAGGAAAAGAAAACCTTTCGCGTAGATAATGCCGGTCAAAAAATTAAGCGCCGCGCCGGCAAACGTCAATTGGTTTGGAGAAATACCCTGCGCGCTCAAAAAAGCGACGATCTTAGCGATCGCCGGCTCGAATTTAGGGTAAAGACTTTCGCGCAAGGCCATGATGTCCTAGCGGGGGCAGGTGCCCTGGATGAACTTGCGAACAAGCTCTTTAGCTTCGTAGTCCACGATCTGTTTGGGCGGATGCTTCATTGTGTAAGCCGATATGGAGATCAACGGTCCGCCGATCTTGCGGTCCCGGGCGATCCGGCAGGCCCGTATAGCATCAATGGAACAACCGGCGCTGTTCGGGGAATCTTCGACTGAAAGGCGCATTTCCGCTGTCACGGGAAAACCGCCGAAGCCGCGGCCTTCGATCCGAAGGTAGCAGACCTTGTTGTCGTTTTGCCAGGGAACATAATCCGAAGGGCCGATGTGGATATTGTCTTCCTCCAAAGGCGCATCAAGCTGGCTTTGGACGGCGGAAGTTTTCGAGATCTTTTTTGACTCCAATCGCGAGCGGTTCAGCATATTCAAGAAATCCGTGTTGCCGCCCGTATTAAGCTGGTAAGTGCGGTCGATCTTCACGCCCCGATCCATGAAAAGTTTCGCGAGCGTCCGGTGAGTGACCGTGGCGCCGATCTGCGCTTTGATGTCGTCACCGACGCAGGGGATCCGTTTTGTTTCGAAGCGTTTCGCCCAGGCGGGGTTGGACACGATAAAAACCGGCATGCAATTGATAAGACTGACACCCGTTTTTAGGCAAGCTTCAGCGTAGAACTCAGTGGCTTTCTGGGATCCGACCGGAAGATAATTAATGAGGATCTCCGCGCCGCTTTCTTTCAGCACCTTCTCGACGTTACAGGGTTTTTTGCTCGCAGGGACAAAGGTGCGGTCTTCCTTATAATTCGCCATGTGTTCGGAAACACCGTCCAAAATATTCCCCATCTCCACTTTTACCTTGCTTTTGGAGACCGCCCCGATCGGCCAGACACAGTTGGGTTTGGCGTTAAGCGCCACATCTAAGCGCTCGCCGACCTTGCGCTTATCAATATCAAAAGCGGCGACGACCTCGATATCCTGGGGGAAATAGCCGCCCATGTCATAATTCATCAGGCCGAAACAATCGATCGGCTTATCTTTGCTTGATTTTTGGTTAGCCAGGCCCCGGTAATGCTCAATGCCCTGCACAAGCGATGCCGCGCAGTTCCCGGCGCCGACGATGGCGATCTTGATCTTGCTCATTGACTCCTCCCGGTTGATCATGATGAAGACAAAAAGGGGATCTATTTAGCAGATGGCCGAGTATCATAACAGCAAACGGGCGAAAATCAAGGAAAACAAGGCGCTTCTAAGCGTTTTTGCCAGATGAAGTTACGTTTTATACGTCCGATAACCCTAAAAATCATGATTTCTATCGAGCCCCAAAGGTTTTATGCTACAATGCGTTGCTTTGAAAAAAACAGTCTATTAAGTCCGATAACTCTTGGAGGAAAGAGCAAATGGCGTCTTATGAGGATTTTCAAAAACTAGAGATCAAAATCGCCCAGGTTGAGGCCGTCGAACCGCATCCCAACGCGGACCGGCTTTACGTCCTTAAGATCAAGGTCGGGGAAGTGCACAAACAGATCGTGGCGGGCATCAAAGCCCATTATACCCCCGAAGAATTACAAGGGAAAAAGATCGTCATTATTGATAATTTGGACCCCGCCGTGATCCGGGGAGTGGAATCGAACGGAATGCTTTTAGCCGCTTCTGACCCCACAACATTAACGCTCGTTGTTCCCGAACGTCCCATTCCCGATGGCGCAAAGGTCAAATAAGGGTCGGTTTTTAAAAAGCAAACGGCAAAGAACAATACGCCCGATTCTTTTTTGCCGCTCTTATTGTCAAAGACCATGCCGCGTGCTATCATCCCGTCTCTATGAACCTCGTTAGATCTCTGGTTTGAGATTGCATGAGGAACTTTCGGGAAAAATGAAATTATGGGATTTTCTTAAATCTCAGAACCCAAGCGAAAAGGAGATCTAACGGGGTGAAAGACCTGCGCGGGTCCCTCAACAAAACAAAATATCTGGATTTCCAGCCCTTTAAGGCGTGGCGGTATGACACCCAGCGGGTGGATGTTTCTACCGTTCTGGCTCCTCCTTATGACGTGATCTCCCAGGAGAAACAGCAGAAGCTTTACGACCGCTCCGCCTACAACTGTATCCGTCTTATTTTAAATAAGAAAAATCCCAACGATACAGATCAGAATAACGCCTACACGCGCGCCAGGGACGCTTTTCAGCATTGGCAGAAAGAAGGCATCCTTATCAGGGAAAAAGAACCCTGCTACTACGTTTATCGCCAAACTTTTAAAGACCCCGTGACCGGTTCCATTAAAAATCGCTTCGCGTTGCTCGGGCGCGTACGCCTTGAGCCTTTTGAAAAAGGGATCATCGTTCCTCATGAAAAGACCCTTCGCGGGCCTAAAGAGGACCGCATGAAACTTTTAAGGACCGTCCAGACTAATTTTTCTCCCGTTTTCGGTCTTTATAAGGACAAGGAATTTACGATTCGCGGCATCATCCAGGACCCCATGAACTCTAGGCCGATCTTTGAGGCCGAGGACGACGACAAGATCGTGCACACGCTTTGGGCGATCGAGGACGTCGACATTATTGCCAAAGTCCAAAAAGCCCTTCTTTCGCAAAAAGTCTATATCGCCGACGGGCATCATCGCTACGAAACCGCGCTGGAGTATGCCCGGCATCAAAGGGAAGAGGAAAGGTCCTCCGATCTTGTGCTTTTCCCCTACGATTATATGTACATGGCGCTCGTGAGCTTTGACGATCCCGGTTTTATCGTGCTTCCCACGCACCGCATCGTGACCAAGCTGGGCATGGAGAACGGAGAGATCATCCGCCGTCTTGAAGAGTATTTTAAGGTGGAAAAAGTTCCCCTCGAGAAACTCAAGCAAATGACCGCCGCTTATGATAGCGCCGGGAAGACCTTCGGGCTCGTCATGGAAGAGGGGAGTTTTCTCCTGACCATGATCGATAAAGAAAAGGCCAGAAAAAAGATCGCCCAGCAAAAGCCCGCCATCTGGTACGACCTGAACGTGAATATCCTTGGCCATCTGATCTTCGCCGAATTGCTTGATCTCAAAGAGGACCGGTGGGAGGCGACGCTTAAATTTGAGCATACGGTCGACGGCGCTGTAGCGCCGGTTCAAAGAGGCGAGGCGCAAGCCGCTTTTCTTTTACAGCCGCCCAAGGTGGAGATGCTTGAAAAAATGGGCGTTGTCAACGAGCGCATGCCCCAGAAATCCACCTATTTTTATCCCAAGGCCGCGAGCGGGCTCGTTTTTTAATCGCATAAAGAATAATTGTTAGACCTGGACCGGCCTTTTCGCCGGCGACCTATGCCTCTTAAGATCGAAACCATTCGGTCCTCTCAAACCCCTTGGGAAATTTTTCAAGCCGTTC
>Ga0116154_10002402_pt1 | contig 14266 bp, 10 predicted proteins | sample AD_UKC030_MetaG_FD_89898 | JGI IMG/M metagenome (GOLD analysis project Ga0116154, IMG submission 89898) | Active sludge microbial communities of municipal wastewater-treating anaerobic digesters from USA - AD_UKC030_MetaG | ecosystem: Engineered > Bioreactor > Anaerobic > Digestate | place: USA...
CGGGCAACTACGATTTCTGGTACCGTATGAGCCGGATCCTGACCCAACAGATGAAGGACGACAAGCGGCGCAGGGAAGAGAAGATCAAGGACCTCAAGGAGTTCATCCAGCGCTTCGCGTCCAACGCCTCCAAGAGCCGCCAGGCCACGTCCCGGAAGAAGATCCTGGACAAGCTGGACGTCGAGGACCTCCAGCCCTCGAGCCGGCGCTTTCCCTACGTCGGGTTCAAGCCCGCCCGGGAACCGGGCAACAACGTCCTGTCCATCCAGGGTATCTCGAAGACCCAGGAGGGACAGAGGATCCTTTCCGCTTTCTCCCTGGAGGTCCAGCGCACGGACAAGATCGCCTTCGTGGGCCGGGAACACCTGGCCAAGACGGCCCTGTTCGGGATCCTGGCGGGCGAGGATGCGGCTTTCGAGGGCTCTTTCTCTTGGGGGCAGACCCTTTCGGTCTCCTATTTCCCCAAGGACAACGCCCCCCTCTTCCAGTCCGACCTGTCCATCGTGGACTGGCTCAGGCAGTACACGGAAAGCGAGGACGAGACCTACATCCGCTCCTTCCTGGGTCGGATGCTCTTTTCCGGGGACGAGGCCCTCAAGCCCGTGCGGGTCCTGTCCGGAGGGGAGAAGGTCCGCTGCATGCTTTCCCGTCTCATGCTCTCGGAAGCCAACTGCCTGATCCTGGACGAGCCGACCAACCACCTGGATCTCGAGGCCATCACGGCCCTGAACAACGGATTGATCGAATTCCCGGGGGTTCTCCTGTTCACCAGCCACGACCACGAGTTCGTTAACTCCATAGCCAGCCGGATCGTGGAGATCTGCCCAGGAGGAGTCATCGACCGGGCCATGCCCTTCGACGACTACCTCGCGGACCCCAAGATCCGCGCCCTCCGGGACGAGTACTACCACGGTCACGTGATCGCGGAAATCTAGCCGTTTATAGAAATGCTTCGAGCATTTCTATAAACGGTTTCACAAAAGCCCGAAAATCCGTGGATTCGCGGCCATCTGCAACTTCGCTGGGTCAGAGTGTATGCCTCCCTGGCCGCGGTCAACCTTCTGTCTTGGACTTTCGGGACCGGGGACTATCGCCGTGCGGCGCGGACACCTTCCACGGACAGGGTTAGTGGCAGGGTCTGTACGTAGAGCATACGGCCCTCCAGGAATCCCGCCCGGACCAGGAGTCCTTCCTCCCCTCCGGGGGTGCCGTCCATCCCCGGAAAGACGAAATTCCCCAGGGACCAGAAGACCGGACGCCCGTCGATCCAGTCCATCCCCTGGACCACGTGGGGGTGGGATCCCAAGACCACGTCCGCCCCGGCCCGGACGAGGTCCGTCACGGTGCGGCGGAACTCCCGGGACGGTGTCCGGGACCATTCCTCCCCGCCGTGAATAAGCACGAGGTCCAGGGTGTCTTCCCGGAAGGCCGTGCGGATGCGGTTAAACCCTTCCGCGTCCAGCCAGAGGATCCCGGCCCGGCCGGGACCGGCCGCGGCGGCAGCTCCGTCCCAGCCGCTCCGTTCCCTCGGAAAGGAAGCCGCTCCGTACACGGCGAGGGCTTGTCCCTTCCTGAGCTCCCGGTACGGCCGGGCAGCCTCCTCGATATCGGCTCCCGCGCCGAGGCCGGCCAGGCCCGCTTCCTCCAAGGCGGCCCGGGTGTCCGATAGACCCTCCGGCCCCCGATCAAGGCTGTGGTTGTTCGCCAGGAGCAGGATATCCAGGCCAGCGTCCGCCAGGACTTCCGCCACGGCGGGCGGGGACCGGAAGGTGAACCGCTTTTCGGCGCGCACTCCCCCGGAGGTCAAGGTCCCCTCCAGGTTGGCCGTCGCGAGGTCCGAATCCCGCAGGACCCGGAGGATCTGGACGTCGAATACGGCATCGGCTCCCCTCTCCAGGAGCCGATGGTCGATCCCCCGGCCGGTCATCAGGTCCCCCGCCGCCGCTATCCAGAGTATCTCCGGTGTATGATCTGAGGGAATCGTCCCGTTTGCGACGAGATTCACCAGGGCCGCACGCACCGAGTCCTCGTGCCTCCGGCCCCGGCGACCGACGGGTTCCACCCGGACCCTCGCCTCCCGGAACAGGGGATACCCGGGTTGGTCGGCGGTCCTCCCGTCGACCGGAAGGGCGACCCAGGGAGGCCGGATGGATTCCAGGGGGCGGATTTCCATCGCACCGGAGCGGAAATCCTCGAAGGATACGGCCCGGCCCAGGTCCCGAAGCAGCTCTGCCGACGAAGATCCCGGCCCTCCGATCCGGACGGCGGGGGCATAGGGACGACGCCATACGATCGGAAAAGACTCCGGGGATCCCGGGGATCCCTCTCCGGACCAGGAATACTCCAGGTGCAGGACGATATCCGCCCGATGTCGGTCCCCTACAGGCCGGACAGAAGGAGTGCCCCGGGAAAGCGGCGATCCCAATCCGGCTCGCAGGGCTTCCGCTTCCTCAGAAACGGCTTGGGGCGCGTCCACGAAGACCCGGACCGAGCAGGCGCCCGCCGGGAGGACGAGGCAGAGGGCGACGATCGCGGGCCCGTTGAGGATTCTCCTGGGGATGGTACGAGGTTGCACGCGCTCCGCCTTTTCGCACCGCCGGCCCCGAGGCCGACCCGCATTCTGCAGGGGAGTATACCCCATGCGCCGGCTTCGAAACCGGAATCTTGGTCTTCCACCTGCGGCTCCCTGACGACAGAAAACGATGCTATACGGAAGCATCCCTTAACAAAGAGGGAAGTTTCCTGTATTCTTTGAGAAAGACTCTTTCCACAAGAATGGACACACGATGAATTTCACGGAATTGGACCTGCATCCGGATCTCAGAAAGGGCGTCGAGGAGGCGGGATACGTCTCCTGCATGCCCGTACAAGCCCAGGTCTTCCCCCACGCCTTCGCCGGGGAAGACATCTACGCCCAGTCCCAGACGGGCACCGGCAAGACCGCCGCCTTCCTCGTCTCCATTTTCCAGCGAATCATGACCGACCCCGCGATGCGGGACCGGAAGGTGCTGATCCTGGCTCCCACTCGGGAGCTGGCGGTCCAGATCCTGGAGGAGACGAGGAAACTCGGCAAGTATCTCCCCGTAAGCTCCGGAGCCTTCTTCGGGGGTGTCGGATACGGCCCCCAGGTAGACATGCTCAAGGCCAACGTCCAGATGATCATCGGGACCCCGGGCCGGATCATCGACCTGATCCAGCAGGGCAAGATGCTCCTCAAGGACGTGGGGTTCCTGGTCATCGACGAGGCGGACCGCATGTTCGACATGGGGTTCATCGACGACCTCAAGCGGTTGCTGCGATACCTCCCCCCGCCGGACAAACGGCAGACCTACCTGTTTTCCGCCACCCTCGGGGAACGCGTCCGGCACCTTGCCTGGGACTATATGCGGGAACCCAAGGAGATCGTGATCGAGCCCGAGAACGTCACGGTGGATCTGGTCACCCAGGAAGTCCACCATGTGGCCGCCAGCGACAAGTTCCGGCTCCTGCTGGGCATCCTTCGGCGGGAAAACCCCCAAAGCGCCATCATCTTCTGCAACCAGAAGTACATGGTCGAGGAGGTGGCCCGGAGGTTGAACATCAACGGAATCACCTGCGATTTCATCATGGGCGACCTTCCCCAGGTACGGCGTCTCGAGATCATCCGCCAGCTCAAGGCCGGTACCCTGAAGATCCTTGTCGCCACGGACGTCGCCGCCCGGGGGCTGGACATCGACGCCCTGGACATGGTGGTCAACTACGACGTGCCCCTGGACACGGAGTCCTATGTCCACCGGATCGGCCGTACCGCCCGGGCGGGCAAGTCGGGCAAGGCCGTCACCCTGGCCTGCGAGAAATTCGTGTACAGCCTCCCGGCGATCGAGGAGTTCATCCATATGAGGATCCCCGTCGCCCCCTTCGACGATTCCCTCCTGGCGGACGACCGGAGCTCGGGCATGCATTTCGGGCACGGACGGGACCGCGGCCGGGACGTCGGCGGACGCAGGGGCGATCGGGACTCCCGACGGGGAGACGGCCGCAGGGAATCCCGCAGGGACGGAAGGCCCGGGCCCCGACAGGGCCATGACAGGCCCTCCCCCCGACCACGGCCCGCCGCACCCGCGAAAGCCGTCGAAACCCCGGCCTCGGAATCTCGTGCCCCGGCTCGGAGACCGGCGGCCGCCGACTCGGAACTGTACAACCTTCCCCTGGAAGAGCGCATGCGACTATATAAGCAGAAGTACGGCGGACCGGAGGCTCGGTCCGAGGGGGCCGAACCCAAGAAGGACGACGGCGGCTCCCGGCGGCACAGGAATCGCCGCCCCGCCGCGGCGGCGGGGTCCCCTCCGACAGCCCCGTCCGGCGGCCGCAGGGATCACAGGCCCGATCAGAAGCCCCGGGATCAGCGCCCGGTTCCGGCCGAACGTCCGCGGGGGATACCTTCCGGTAAGGCCGCGGCGTCCCCGGCATCCGCGGACGCCGGGCAGGGCCGCAAGAAGGGCCTGCTGGGATTCATAACCGGTCTGTTCAAGAAATGACGGCCGGGTGTCCAAAAAGCAAACCGAGCTTTTTGGACACCCCCCTCCTCATCCTGCCCGTTCCGTAGAATCCTGGGCTCTCGCGATACGGTCCCGGACCAGTGCCGGCAGGGCCTTCCTGCCCTCCGGATCCAGTCCGCGGGTCGGGACAGGTTCCCCCGCCTTGAGGGTCACCGAGGCCGGGACGATGCTCCCCTTCTCCTCCCAAATATGGTAGGTGCCCTGGATCGAGATCGGGACGATGGAGGCGCCGGACCGGGTGGCCAGCTTGAAACTGCCTCCGTGGAACTCTCCCATGTCCGGACCGCGGCTGCGGGTGCCTTCCGGGAACACCACCATCGAGGCCCCGGACCTGAGCCGACCGACTCCCTTGTCCAGAGCCTGGCGGGCCTTGGAGATCCTGTCACGGTCCAGGAAGACCCCTCCGAGGGCGAGGATCCATAGGTTCAGGAACGGGAACCACAGGGCCTGGCTCTTCGTGATGAACCCGACGCAGCCGGGCAGGCAGGCCAGGATCACGGCGATATCGAAGTTCCCCTGGTGATTCGACACGAAACAGACGGGTTCCCCCTTCGGGATCCGTTCCAGCCCCTCGGTGCGGACGCGGACTCCCAGCAGGGCTATGAGGCTGCGGGCCCAGAGCCGTACGAGGACTCCGGTAAGCGGACGAACAGCGTGGAGCCCCGCGGAGTCCAGGACCCACAGGATCAGGGCGATCGGGGACGAGCACGCGACGGTGAGCCAGAAGTAGAGGAAGAATACGAAGGTACGCATACGGAGATAGAGTCGGCCGGATTTCCCTCGGTTGCAAGGCCTCTGGAAGAAGCCGAAGTATCCGCCGGTATATCCAAAATAGGAAAAGGCCCTTGACACATCTGATATATCAAGTAAGTATCATATATGGCTTTTTCCGGGATCCAGAGCACCCCCGCAGAGCTCCTGCTTCGGGAGAGGGTGTACGATTACCTTAAGAAGTCCCTGGCCGAAGGCAGGCTCTCCCCGGGAAGCTACCTGAACCTCTCCGCCCTGGAAGCCGATCTCGGACTCTCCCGTACTCCCCTCCGGGATGCCCTCCTCCGACTGGAAGCGGAAGGTTTCGTCACCATCCACTCCCGGCGCGGCGTGATCGTGAACGCCCTGGATCCCACGGCCATCCGCGACATCTATCAGATCGTCGGGGCCCTGGAGAGCGCCGCGGCGGAGGAATCCCGGGAATCCGCGGGAGATCAGACCTGGGCGACCATGGAGCGGCTCAATCGGGAGATGAAGGACGCCCTGTCGAAGGACGACTTTAACGAGTACTACTCCCGGAACCTGTCCTTTCACGATGCCTTCATCTCCCTTTCCGCCAACAAGGAATTGAAAACCACCATCCATACGTTGAAGGAACGGCTGTACGACTTTCCCCGGCAGAAGAGTTATCTCCGGGAATGGGAGATCGCCTCGGTCCGGGAGCACGACGAGATCATCCGGCTGTTCCGGTCCGGGGATTACTCGGGAGCCGCCGCGTATCTTAGGAACACCCATTGGTCCTATGCCCTCCAGGAGCATTATGTCCGTGCCTACTACTTCAAGGACGTTATACGTCCGGACGCTATGCGGCCGGACACGGAAACCCCATGACGGGACTGCTCTTCGACGTCCGAAAGTATTCCATCCACGACGGCCCCGGGATACGCACGGCCTTTTTCCTGAAAGGCTGCCCGCTGGCCTGTCCCTGGTGCCATAACCCCGAGGGCCTAGCAGGGAAGTCCGAATTGATCTTCCGCCCGGACCGATGCCTGGGAACCTCCGCCTGCGGTGCCTGCCGGACGGTCTGCCCCCGCGGGGCGGATCCCTCGGCCTGCGTCGCCTGCGGACTCTGCGCGGAAGCCTGCCCCGCGGAAGCCCGGCAGATCGTAGGTTTCCCCCTCTCCGTGGACGAGGTCCTCCTTAGGGCCCGGCAGGACGAGACCTTCTACGATGAATCGGGAGGCGGCGTCACCTTCACCGGGGGAGAACCCCTCGCCCAGCCGGGATTCCTGCTGGAGTGCCTGGCCGCGTTGAAGTCCGCAGGTATCCGAACCGCCGTGGATACCAGCGGGTACGCCCCGTCCGGTATCCTGGAGAGCGCGGCGGCCATGGCGGACCTCTTTCTGTACGATCTCAAGCACCTGGACAGCCGGGAACATGAGCGATGGACCGGGGTGCCGAACGACAGGATCCTGGAGAACCTGCGGTCCCTGGTCGAGGGTGGAGCGAGGATCTGGGTCCGGATTCCGCTCATCCCGGGAGTGAACGACGGGAACGATAACCTGGAAGCCACGGCGGAGTATCTCGCCTCCATCGGATTCGGCCGCGAAGGGAGCTCCGGTTCCTCGATCCAGATCCTCCCCTACCACGACTCCGCCCGCCGCAAGTACGCCCTCCGCAACCTGGACTATCCCTTTACCGCCTCCCCCGGGGGCACGAGCCCCCAGGGGGCCGTCGAACTATTCCGCGACCGGGGCCTTTGCGCCCGCATTGGAGGATGACATGAGCGAACGCATTCGGGAACTGCGCGAGGAAAGCTTTACCGCACGCCCCTCCGTCTCCGCGGAGCGTGCCCGTATACTGACGGACGTCTACCGGAACAACGAAGGGAAGGTCAGCGTACCCGTACTTCGGGCATTGGCTTTCAAGGGACTCTGCGAGAGGAAGACCGTCTACCTGGATCCCCGGGAGCTCATCGTGGGGGAGCGTGGGCCCCGACCCAAGGCCTGCCCGACCTACCCTGAACTGACCTGTCATTCCGTGGAGGACCTGCAGGTCCTGAGGACCCGGCCCATGACTTCCTACGACGTGGACGATTCCGTGATCGAGACCTATCGGACCGAGATCATCCCCTATTGGCGGGGCCGGTCCATCCGGGACCGGGCTTTCGCGGATATCCCCTCCGAATGGAAGGCCCTGTACGAAGCCGGGCTCTTCACGGAGTTCATGGAACAGCGGGCCGCGGGCCACACGGCCCTGGACGGCAAGCTCTACCGGACGGGTCTGGCCGAATTCCGGGAGAGGATCCTGGCCCGTAAGACGGCCCTGGATCCCTCCGATCCGGAAAGCGGTCCGAAAGCCGAGGAACTCACGGCCATGGCGATCGTCTGCGAAGGCGCGATCCGGTTCGCGGAACGCCATGCCGAGAAGGCGGAGGAACTGGCCGAATCCGAACGGGATCCCTCCCGCCGTGCGGATCTCCTGGCAGTGGCCGAAACCTGCCGCCGGGTACCCGCCCTGCCCCCCCGGACCTTCCGGGAAGCCCTCCAGGCCTACTGGTTCGTGCACCTCGGCACCATCACGGAGCTCAACGGCTGGGACGCCATGAGCCCGGGCCACCTGGACCAGCACCTGGCCCCGTTCTACGAGAAGGATCTGGCGGAGGGGCGGCTCACCCGGGAATCCGCCAAGGAGCTGGTGTCCTGTTTCTGGATCAAGGTGAACAACACCCCCGCGCCCCCGAAGGTGGGAGTCACCGCCGCGGAGAGCGGAACGTACAACGACTTCACGAATATCAACCTGGCCGGGCTCACTCCGGACGGCCGGGACGGCTCCTCGGAAGTAAGCCTGATACTCCTGGAGGTCCTGGACGAACTCCGGCTGCTCCAGCCCCAGGCGAACGTGCAGGTGTCGGCCCGGACTCCGGACCGGGTGCTCAAGGAGGCCTGCCGGGTGATCCGCAACGGATCGGGGTATCCGTCCCTGTTCAACGCCGACGAGGTCGTCCTGGCCCAGGCCGCCATGGGCAAACGCCTGACGGACGCCCGGGAGGGCGGGACCAGCGGCTGTGTCGAGACGGGCTGCTTCGGGAAGGAGGCCTACGTTCTCCACGGCTATCTGAACGTGCCGAAGATCCTGGAATTGGCCTTGAACGACGGCACGGATCCCGTCACGGGCAGGAAGATAGGCCCCTCGACGGGCAGGCCGGAGTCCTTCCGGAATTTCGAGGACCTCTATACCGCCTTCCGCGCCCAGCTCGAATACGTGGTGGACTGGAAGGTCAAGGTGAGCGAGGACCTGGACCGGATGTACGGACAGAACGTCCCGGCCCCCTTCCTGTCCGTATATATCGACGACTGCATCCAGACAGGGAAGGACTACTACTGCGGGGGTGCCCGGTACAACACCGATTACATCCAGTGCGTGGGCCTGGGCACCGTCACGGACAGCCTCTCCGCCATCCGGACCCACGTCTTCGAGGGCCGGAGCCTCGGGTTCCCGGAGCTCCTCGCGGCACTCCGGGACGACTGGAAGGGGCACGAGGCCCTGCGGCTGCTGATCCGCAACAAGACCCCCCTGTTCGGCAACGACGACGACCGCGCGGACGCCCTGGCCGTCCGGGTCCTGGACACCCTCATCGAGACGATCGAGGGCCGGAAATCCTGGCGGGGCGGAAGGTATTACGTGGACATGCTCTCCACGACCTGCCATATCTACTTCGGCCTCAAGACCGGCGCCACTCCGGACGGAAGGCCGGCGAGGGCACCGGAGTCCGACGGCACCAGTCCGGCCCACGGATCGGACCGCTTCGGCCCCACCGCGGTCATGAAGAGCCTGGGAAAGCTCGACCAGGCCCGTACGGGAGGAACCCTGCTCAACCAGCGCTTCCTTCCCGCCACCCTGGCGGGGGAAGAGGGAATCGACAAGCTGGCCTCCCTGGTCCGGGGATACTTCCGGATGGGGGGTCATCACGTCCAGTTCAACGTCGTGGACGAGGCCACCCTACGGGACGCGCAGAAGCGCCCCGAGGCCCACCGGGGTCTCCTGGTGCGGGTGGCGGGATATTCGGATTACTTCGTGGACCTGGACCGCAACCACCAGGAGGAGATCATCGCCCGGACTGCTCAGGAAGGATTCTAGCTACGGCGAGACTCCGTACTCCTTCAACTTCGTGAGCAGGGTCCTGCGGGTGATCCCCAGCTCCCGGGCCGTCTGCTCCCTGCGCCCGGAGTTCCGGTCCAGGGCGGCCAGGATGGCCCTGCGCTCCAGCTCCGCGAGGGTTCCCGTTCCCGGATCCCGAAGGTCCTCCGCATCCTCGCCCGGCGCCGAGGGGGCGAAGAACTGGAAGTCCCCCGCCTCCAGGACCGTCTTGTCCGAGAGGATCAGGGCCCGTTCCACCGCGTTCTGCAGTTCCCGCACGTTGCCGGGAAATCTGTAGCCCTCCAGAAGGGCCCGCGCCTCCGGGGCCAGGCCGTCCACCCGACGGCCCATGGCTCCGGAGAGCTTGCGGATAAAGTAGTCCGCCAGCAGGGCGACGTCCCCGGTTCGGGCGCGGAGGGGGGGCAGGACGATCCGGATGACGTTGATCCTGTAGTACAGGTCCTCCCGGAACCGTCCCTCCCGGACCATGGCTTCCAGGTCGCGGTTCGTGGCCGCCACGATCCTGGCGTCCACGGGGATCCCCTGTACGCCCCCGAGGCGCTGGATCTTCCGCTCCTGCAAGGCCCGCAGGAGCTTGACCTGGAGCTGCAGGGGGAGCTCCCCGATCTCGTCCAGGAACAACGTCCCCCCCTGGGCGAGCTCGAAGAGCCCCTGCTTCCGGGAGTCCGCCCCCGTGAAGGCTCCTTTTTCGTGTCCGAAGAGTTCGCTTTCCAGAAGGGTGTCCGGTATTGCCCCCAGGTTCACGGCGATGAAGGGGCCGGACCTCCGGGAAGCCTGATGGGCCAGGCGGGCCGCCACCTCCTTGCCCGTCCCGCTCTCCCCGGTCAGGAGGATGGTAGCCTGGGTCACGGCGGCTTTCTCGATCAATCGAACGGCTTCCAGGATCGGGGGGCTGGTACCGACGAGTTCCACCCGCTCCTCCGTGGACCGACGCTCCGCCTCGGCGCCGTTCGACAGGGCACGCTCTCGCACGGCCTTCCGGAGACGCAGAACGAGCTCGTCCGGATCGAAGGGCTTGACCAGGTAGTCGTAGGCTCCCAGCTTCATGGCCTGCACGGCGTCCCCCACGTCCCCGTGGGCGGAGGCCATGATGACGGGGACGTCGGGACCGGATTCCTTGATCCAGCGGAGCAGGGTCATCCCGTCCATGCCGGGCATCCTGAGATCCAGGACCACCGCGTCGACGGTCCTTTCCTGGAGAATGGTCTGAGCCGCCCGTCCCTCCGGCGCCGTGTGGCACCCGATTCCCTCGGTCTTCAGGAACCCTTCCAGGGATCGGAGAAGATTCGGCTCGTCGTCCACAAGAAGAACCTGCATGGCACCCTCTTAATGCCGATCCGAACTTGCGCTCGGGAATTCCGGCCATATACTTATTCTCATGATCGAGAATAGCGGATCGGCCAAGCTTCGGGAAGCCGTGGTCTCCGGCATCTTCTACCCCGAGGATCCGGACGCCCTCCGGGCCGCCGTGGAAGGCGAACTCGGGAAGGCCGCCGCGGGTCGGGGCGATGCCGCTGCGATCCTATCCCCCCACGCGGCGTTCGAATACGCCGGAGCCGTCGCGGCCGCGGCCTGGGCCGCGGCGTCCCGCCGGGTCCCCTCCGCGGTCGTGCTTCTGGCACCCTACCACCGGGCGGAGGAATCCGCGGTCTGGCTCCCCGAGGCCGAGGTCTTCCAGACCCCCCTGGGGGACGTGATGGTCGACCGGGCCTACGTTGAGGAGCTGGAGTCCTGCGGCACCCTCTTCCGACAGAACGACATCCCCCATTTCGAGGAACACGGGATCGAGGTCCAGCTGCCCTTCCTGCAGGTCCTCTTCCCGAAGGCGTCCGTGGTTCCCGTCTTGCTGGGAAAGCCCTCGCCCTCCGCGGTCGAATCCCTGGCCAAGGCCCTGAGCCTGGTTTTCTCGGATTCCCGGGAATCGGTTCTCTTCGTGGTATCTACGAACTTCGCCGGGCACTCCTCCGCGGAGGAAGCCTCCCGGCGCTTCGAGAGGGTTCTTTCGTATCTCGCCTCCGGGGACTACGAAGCCCTGTACGAGGAATATAGAAGCGAGACGCCGGACATGTGCGGCGTAGGATGTCTGGCGTCCTTGATGCGTTCCCGCCTTCTGGGAGGCAGGACCTGGAAGCTCCTGGAACGCGCGGATTCCGGTTCCAAGCGATCCACACCCGCGGAACGGATCGTGTACTACGCCGGGGGAGTCTGGGTATGAATTTCAAGCTATCCCAGGAGGAGCGGCAAACCTTGCTGAAAACCGCCCGGGAATCCGTGGAATCCCGCCTCCAGGGACGGGAGCCCCGATGGCCCGCCGTTCCCGACTCCTTGGCCGTACCCCGAGGGGCCTTCGTGACCCTGACGGCCGGCGGACATCTGCGCGGCTGCATCGGGAGGCTCACCCCCTCGGGTCCCCTGATCGAAACCGTACGCTCCATGGCGCGGGCGGCGGCCTTTGAGGATCCGCGGTTCCCGTCCCTCGACAGGGAGGAGTGGCCCCGAGTCCGGATCGAGATCTCCGTCCTGGGTCCCATGGAGCGCCTAGCCTCCGTGGAGGACGTGGTCATAGGCGTTCACGGCCTTTATATCGTTCAGGGATTCCGCGCCGGGGTCCTGCTGCCCCAGGTGGCCACGGAGTGGGGCTGGGACCGGGACGAGTTCCTGGCCCAGGTTTGCAGGAAGGCGGGGCTTCCCGCGGGAGCCTGGAAGGATCCCACCGCGGAACTTCACCGCTTCGAGGCGGCTGTATTCGGCGAGGAAGACTAGTCCCGGTTTTCCGCGTAACGATCCGCGAACAAGGCAGGCTTAACTATCGGCCGCCGGATTTCCCCTTCAAGCATGATCGCCTCCGGGGCCGGATGCGGATCCCTCATGGGCGGGGAATCGGATGGTGAAGGCGGTGCCGTCTCCCGTGCTCATGCGCAGAGTGCCCCGAAGCTGGTCGACCAGTAGCCGCACCAGGGTCAGCCCCAGGGAATCGGACGTTTCAAGGTCGATCCCGGCGGGCATACCGATCCCGTCATCCGCGACCCGCATCTCGGCGACCTCCTCCGGCGTGATCCGGAGGTCTATGAGGATGGTGCCCGCCCGACCCTCGGGGAACGCGTACTTGTATGCGTTCGTGATGAGCTCGTTCAGGATCAAGCCGCAGGGGATCGAGGTGGAGACGTCCAGTTCCACGTTCTGGATCCGCCGGGTCAGGGTGATTCCGCGATCCTCCCCGTACGCGAAGGCGAGCTGGGCCAGGAGCTTGCCGACATATTCCTCCATGTCGACCCGGGAGTAATCCATGGACTTGTACAGTTCCTCGTGGACCAGGGACATGGCCTGGATGCGCTCCCTGCTGTTCTGGAAGGCGGCCAGGGCCTGCTCGGGGGTCTTGATCATGGACGATTGCAGGTTCAGCAGGCTCGAGATGATGCTCAGGTTGTTCTTGACCCTGTGGTGAACCTCCCTCAGCAGTATCTCCTTTTCCTCGACGTTCCTTTTCAGCTCCTCCTCGATCCGTTTCCGGTCCGTGATGTCCACGTGGGTTCCGACCATCCGCAGGGCCCGCCCGGACGCATCCCGGGCGATGACCTTTCCTCGGGAGTAGATCCAGCGCACCCCTCCGTCCTTGGAGATCATGCGGAATTCCGTCTCCAGGAAATCACGGCCTTCCTCTATGCAGCTCCGGTTCCCCGCCAGGGCCCGCTCGCGATCTTCCGGGTGGACCAGGGAACTCCAGGAGCTTCCCAGGGCGGGAAAGTCCCCGGGCTCGTATCCCAGGATGCGGAAGTATGCGGGATTGTAATAAGCGCTGCCGGTCCGGACGTCCAGGTCCCAGAGTCCGTCGTTCGAGGCCTCCATGCTGAGCTTGAACCGTTCCTCGCTGGCCCTTAGGGCTTCCAGGGCGCGCCGAGCCTCCACATGATCCGAAAGGATCTTCCCGGCCAGGATGGTCGCCAGGGGGTAGAGAACGATGATCGGAATGCCGATCCTGCGGAGCACCAGGAGGCCTCCCCTGTCGGGCACGAAGACCGTCATGCACAGCATAGCGACGTGCACGGCAAGGCCGAAGACGTACAACCGAGTCGGGGAAGGCGGCCGATGCTCGGGATCGATACGCGCCCGGGCGATGATGCCGATGACGGCCGACGAGAGGGCCACGGCCACCCCCATCAGGGTCCCGCTGCCGCCCAGTATAACCCGATATGCTATGGAGGCTCCGGCCGCCACGGCCGCCGCGGAGGGGCCGAAGTAGAGGGCGCACAGGCTTATCATCACGGAACGGCCGTCGAAGATCAAACCGGGTCCGAGCACGAGAGGCCGGGACATGCCGACGAGCGTGGTCACCGCGAACAAGGCGCCTTGAAGGAGGTCCCTGCGTAGGGTTTCCTTCTTCAGCCGCTTGTCCATGAACCCCGAAAGGATGCTGAGGGATACCAGAAGCGTAAGGTTCAGGACGAGATCCACGGAGGCGGAAATCCAGGTCACCGGAAGTCTCCCATGGTCCGGGGCGGTATGGCTCGACACCCCCGAGGCTGAAATCAGTATCGAGTATTGTGCCTCGTTTTTCCATGCTAATTCGCATCCGCCCCGACTGAATCCGAAAGGTACCCGGCGGCTTCCTTTCGATTCGGTACGCTTGGGCTATTCGGGATCCCGGTACGATTCCCAGTCTTCCGGGGTGTTGATGTTGAGGAAAAGCCGCCAGTCCGGGAACATCGCCCTGACCCGGGATTCCGGGAACCGGATGTGCGGATGTCCCCGAAGCACGGAGGCTATGGAACACGACCTATCCGCAGCCGTTCCGCGCGCGAAACACGCCTCGATATGGGGAAGAAGATCCCGGGAATAGAATGCGTGAAAGGGTTCCA
>Ga0116154_10002404_pt1 | contig 14264 bp, 10 predicted proteins | sample AD_UKC030_MetaG_FD_89898 | JGI IMG/M metagenome (GOLD analysis project Ga0116154, IMG submission 89898) | Active sludge microbial communities of municipal wastewater-treating anaerobic digesters from USA - AD_UKC030_MetaG | ecosystem: Engineered > Bioreactor > Anaerobic > Digestate | place: USA...
AAATCGAGGCGACTCTTTCGGAGAAGGCGGCGGACGATCCGGCCAGGCTCCAGAAACTCCTGCAGGAATACAGGATCGTGCCTCGCATCCGGACGCTACGCACCGGGCCGGATCGGAACGAGATTGTGGTCCGCCTGGATTCCGAGGGCGAAGGCGACGCGTCTCACGTCGAACGCCGTGTCATTGTCGGCCCCGCAAACGCCGGGGCGACCGCCGAAAGCACCATTGTCACGCCGGGGCATTCGACGGCCAGCCAGGTCTCCGTCGAGCAGAAGGTGATCGTGATGAAGACCGACGGGGGCATCAGCACGGTTCTCGAGGAGAAGGACGGGCATCGCCATGTCACGGTCAAAGACGCCGATGGAAAGGTCGTGTTCGACGGCCCTGTGAACTCGGACGAGGACCGGCAGAAGCTCCCGGCTGAGGCGCGCGAGCCACTGGACCGAATCGAGCAGAGCCTCAAAGCGGGATTGGACGGCGGGGGCAGGAACGTGATACACGAATTGCGGTTCGTGCCCGGTCCGACCGTTCCGGGCGTTATTTAGCCCGGTTATTTCGCAGCGCTTTGCGAGAAACCGTAACCGGGCTAACCCGCGGAGCAGACATTATGCGGAATCTGATTGCCCTGTGCACTGACGGGGTGTGAACTATGCGGGTCAGGGCGATCGGCGATCCGATCGTCGCGATGACATCGCGGGTTACGGTTTCGGTGGCGGGATGCGGACGTTCGACAAATCGATGAAGACTCTTACGCTTTGCGCCTGGGTGCTGCTTGTCCTCGGTTTCCCCCTCATTGAACAAGGCCGGGCGGCCGGCCTCACCTGGCATGCGTCGCGCGCCGAGGCGGTGACGGCGGCGCGCAATTCGGCCAAGCTGATCCTGTTGCTCGCGGGGCGGGACACCTGCGGCAATTGCACGTACATGAAGACCACGGTGTGCGAGTCGCCGGCGGTGCGCGCGCTCATCGACGGCAACTATGTCTGCTGGTATTGCCCGATCGATTACTCGAGCGAATGGGAGGCCTACAGGGGCGGGCTGGGAGGGTTCACGTTGCCTCTGATCTGCGTGATCGATCCGGGAGATCCGTTGAACTATCTGGACCGGTCCACCTCGATCCAGGCGATCTCCGTATTCCAGCCGCGGTTGCTCGACCATCTGCCCACCAGCGAGATCAGGGCCAGCCCGATCCTTGCGTCCGGAGCGCCGCGCCTGCTCTGGCCGGGCGAGAGCTTGTTCCGCTATCGCGTGCTCGAGTCGACGGATTTCGCGGCCTGGCGTTTTGTCGGCGCGCTAGTCCACGGAGGCGGCTCGCCCATCGAGTTCACGGGCGTCTCGGCTGACACGCCCCGTTTTTACCGGGTCATGGGTTTCAAGTAGCGCCAGGCCGGTACCGTGTTCATTCTCTGAAGCCGCCCAGCGCTACGCGGCCGCGCCGCGCAATATGCGGGTTAGGGCTGGCGAGCAGGTGTCGTCGAGGAGGACGGTCGGTCGCGATCGGTCGGTCGCGGGGCGCCGCCCAGCCAGTGGAAGTGGCGTTTGACCTCGCCGTAGAAGCCGTGCGCGGCATAGCGGTTGGCCTCGGATTCCGCCGCGTAGCCGCAGAGCCAGGGAGCGGCGGCACGGCGTTTGGCCCCGCCCAGTTTCGAGAGGATGCGAACCAGCAGGAGCATCACGCCCAGCACGCACGCCAGGACCACGGGGGCGAAGAGGGCCGTGCGATTCACTGTCTCGATCCCGCTCAACAGCCCGATCGTCATCGGGGCCGCCGCGGCGAGGGCTGTGCCGAAGCCTTGCTGGGCGGCTTCGAGTGCGGCGGTCATGAGATGGAAGGCGAGCGCGGGCACGACGCCCAGCGCCACGCACAGCAGGGCCAGGAACACCTGCGGCCCCTGCATCAGCCCGCACACCTCGAGTTTGCTCTGCGCGGCAACGCGGGCCTTGACCAGGGCGCTGGTCCGGCCGAGGAAACTGACGCCGAAGAACTTCATGAACGAGGCGAGGGTGAGCGCGCTGGTGAGGATGGCCAGGACCCCGCACACCGGGAGGTACTTGGCGGCGGCCGAACCCTGGATAGTCGCCACGTAGATGGTCCATTTGCTGGCGAAACCGTTGAGGAGCGGCACGCCCGAAATCGCCAGGGAGGCCACCAGCGCCGTCGCCGCCGTGAGGGGCATGAACTTCATCAGGCCGCCCATCTGGTTGAGGTCCTGGGTCCCGGTCACGTGACGCAGCGATCCGGCATTGAGGAAGAGCAGGCCTTTGAACAGTCCGTGATTGATCACGTGGAAAAGCGCGCCGAGGAACGCGACCGCCGCGAGCGCCGCGGCTCGGGGATCGGACGCGGGCAGCAGGGCCATGCATGCGCCGGTTCCGAGGAGGATGTAGCCGATCTGGCCGATGCTGTGGAAGGCGAGCAACCGTTTCGATTGCTCCTGTTTCAGGGCCTGCATCGTGCCAGTGAACAGCGTGATCGTGCCCAGGATTGCCACCACCCAACCCCAGCGGGCCAGCGGGTATTGGGCGTGCGCCTCGGGCGGCACGAGCCAGAGGAAATAGCGCATCAGGCCGTACACGCCGGTCTTGATCATCACCCCGGAGAGCATCGCGCTCACCGGCGAGGGCGCCGCCGGATGGGCGTCCGGCAGCCAGACCTGGCCAAAGGGCCACATGCCCATCTTGATTCCGAAGCCGACCAGAAACAGGAAGAACGCCACGCCCGTGTCGAACGGCTTGGCCTGGAGCATCGCGGGCAGGTTCGCGCTGACGGTGTCGAAGTCGTACTTGAGGCTCGCGCTGCCGCTGGTCAACGCGCCCATCACCGCGAGGAACCATGCGCCCACCATCGTCGCGGCGCAGGCGATTTGCATCATGACGAGGTATTTATTGGCCGCCCGGATGTTCTGCGGCTGCTTGTTTTCGTAGCGGATGAGCGCGTAGCCCGGCAGGGTCATCAACTGCCAGAAAATGAAGAAGAACCACATCATGTCCGTGGTGCTCAGCAGTCCGTACATCGCCGCCAGGAACAGGAGGAAATGCGGGTAATAGCGCCCCACCCCGTACTCCTCGTAATGCTTCATGTACGGAATCGAGTACAGGGCGGCGGGCACCGCCACCGCCACCGCCAGCAGCAGAAACACCGCGCTCAATCCGTCCACGTAAATCCGCAACGCGAAGCCGAACGCCGGCATGTGGAGGAACAGGGTGGGATGGCCCGGCCCGTGGATGAGCACGCGCATGGCAGCCCAGACGATCAGCCCGCCCGTGACGGCCGTAATCGCAAAGGACAACCAGCCCGCCGCAGTCTTGTTGCGCGACACCAGCAGCGTCAGCACCGCCCCCGCGATGCAGAGCAGAATCGAAGTGACAACGGATTGTTCAGGAGTCAGCACGCGGTCAAGCCCTCGGTTGGACGGTTGGGACGCCGCCGTGGGTCCGCAGGGATCGCTGCGCTCGACCCCGTGGCGGCGTTCGCTCCAAATCGTGTTGGTCTGCGTTTATCTGCGACATGGCCTGTGGCGCACGGCAAAAGACGCCGGGAGCGTGCCCGACCTCGATTCTCACTTCAAGGCCAAATGGGTCGCGGGACGAATTACGAATTAACGCGATCCTTGGCGAACTGGCCTGGCGCCGCGTGGGGGCACGCGGCCCGCAGCGGGAGTCTCGATCCGTTGCAGGCCCGGTGCCCTGACCGGGCGACGGAAGGCTGACAACAACCCGATGCACCGCGGAGAATCGACTCCCCCACAGGGAAGTTGGACTTTGCCGTCCGACGCAATACACTCGAATCCATGAAACGTTCCAGGCGCTCGGCGTCGGTGGTTTTGGGGCTGCTTCAGACCGCGTGTTCGGCGAAGCCGGACGAGAACCTGCAACGCACGGTCGAGGCCGCGACCCGGGCGGCGCGCGACGGCGCGCAGATCCTTTGCACGCAGGAGTTGTTCCGCTCGCGCTATTTCTGTCAGAGCGAGGACTACGCCCACTTCGCACTGGCCGAGCCGATCCCCGGTCCCTCGACGGAGGCTTTCCAGAAAGTCGCGCGGCGCCATCGCGTGGTGGTGGTTGCCTCGCTGTTCGAGAAGCGCGCCCCGGGCTTGCATCACAACACCGCGGTTGTGATCGACGCGGACGGCACTCTGCTGGGGCGGTACCGCAAGATGCACATCCCGGACGACCCGCTTTACTACGAGAAGTTCTATTTCACGCCCGGCGACCTCGGTTTCCAGGCCTGGTCCACGCGCTATGGCCGCATCGGAGTTCTCATCTGTTGGGACCAGTGGTATCCCGAAGCCGCCCGGCTCACGGCGCTGCAGGGGGCGGAGTTGTTGTTCTACCCCACGGCCATTGGCTGGCATCCGGCCGAGAAAGCCGCACTCGGGGCCACGCAACATGGGGCCTGGGAGACCATCCAGCGCGCCCACGCGGTGGCCAACGGCTGCCCGGTGGCCGCGGTCAATCGCATCGGGTTCGAAAAGGCCGAGAGCGGTGATGGAATCGAGTTCTGGGGGCAGAGTTTCGTGGCGGGGACTTCAGGCGAGGTCCTGGCCAAGGCGAGCGCGGACAAAGAGGAGAATCTCCTGGTGACCGTCGATCTTGCGGCGGCGGAGGTGACCCGCACGCATTGGCCTTTTCTGCGCGACCGGCGCATCGATGCCTACGGCGGGCTGATGCAGCGGTGGGGGCAGTGACCTACGGATCGTCCGCGGGAATCTCGACGACACGCCCGGCGCGGGCGGACTCGTAACAGGCGGCGATTACTCGTTGGCTGCGCAGGCCAAGCGCGCCGCTGTTGGCCGGGTCGCGCCCTTCGAGAACCGCCTGGCTGAACTCTTCGATTTCGGCGCGGTAGGTGTTGACGGGTGCCGGACAGATCGGTGTGGCCTGGTTGCCCGCGCGCGTTTGCTGCGCGTCGTAGGCGGCCGCGCCTGGCTGCAAGCAGACCGCCATTTCCCCGCGGTCGCCCTGGCCGATGGTGCCGGTGGCGAGAATGCTCCCGCGCGAGCCATACACCTCGAGGCGGTTTTGGCTGGCCTCGTCCGGCATGCAGAAGAATGTGTCCACCACGCCCAGCGCTCCGCACGCGAATTGGAGCGAGGCGACGGCGCTGTCTTCGGACGCGTACCCGTGAACGGCGCGGCCGACGAAACAGCTCGCGGCGCGGACGGGTCCGAGCAGCATCTCGAGCAGGTCGATGCAGTGTCCGCCCATGTCCATGAGCGATCCTCCGCCGCCCAGGGCGGGATCCTGGCGCCACGCGCCGGGGATGGGCGGATACCAGCACGAGAGCTGGGCGCGGGCGAAGACGGGTTGGCCGATTTGGCCTGAGCGGATGAGTTCGAGGGCCGCCTGGTGCTGGGCGAGAAAACGCATCATGAAAGCCGTGCCGAGTCGAACCTGTGCCTGGCGGCACGACGCGACCACGGTCTCGGCTTCGGCGACGGTCAGGCCGAGCGGCTTCTCACAGAGGACATGCTTGCCGGCCCGGGCGCAGGCGAGCGCCTGTTCGAGGTGAACGCGCGGCGGCGATGCGATGTAGACGGCATCGAGATCCTGCCGCAGGAGATCGTCCACGCCGCGGGCGGCGTGCGCGCCGAACTGGGCCGCCACCTCGGCGTTGGCTTCGGCCTGGCGACTGTAGACCGCCACGAGTTGGGCGTTGCGCGCGGTCGCAAGACCTTCGGGGATGGTGCGTCGCCGGGCAATGCCCGTCGCGCCGATGACGCCCCAGCGGATTGTGCGGGTCATTGGATTGCCCTCGATCGGATCGAGTCACTTCGCATAGGCGCGGAGGACCTTCTTGATGGCCGCGCCGATCTGCTCGCAGTGGTGCGGCTCGTAGGTCGGGAAAGCGAAGCAGGTGAAGGTATGGCTCTGATGCCAGACGGCATTGGGCACCTCGACCTGTGTGTAGTCCACGCTGGCCGGATCGGTGTACTCGCTGGATTTGAACGGGAAGCCCGAGCGGCCGAAGGCATTGCCGTCCCGAAAAGCGCGTTCGGTGTGGCACTGCGGCCAGAAGACCTTCCAACAGGGCGCTCCTTCGGCCCCGACCGCCTTGACGAACTCCGCGATGTCGCATCGCATCGCCTCGATATCGAGCGAGAAGGCCATGACGTACCAGCCGTTCTGCCGCTCGGGGGTGTCGATGGGGCGATGCCTGATCAGCGGTTCGTCGGCCAGGGCGTCGATGATGATCCGGGCGTTGCGGCGGCGGCGGGGCATGTTCCAGGTATCCATGCGATCGAGTTCGGCCAGGCCGATTGCGGACTGCATCTCGGTCATGCGGTAGTTCCAGCCGACCCTGTTGTGGATATAGGAGAGCCTCTGCTCCATTTCGAGAAGGTTGAGCCGGTCTTTGACGTCGTAGCCGTGGTCGCGAATACTCCGGGCGGCCCAGGCCAGGTCTTCGTTGTCGGTGGTGACCATGCCGCCCTCGCCGCCGGTGGTGAACGTTTTGTTCTGGCAGAAACTGCAGCCGGCGATGTCCCCGAGCGTGCCGGTCTTCTTCCCCTTGTAGACGCCGCCGAACGCCTCGGCGTTGTCCTCGATGACGAAGAGGCGATGCGCCTTGGCGAAGGCGTGGATTCGGTCCATGTCGCACACGTTGCCGTAGAGATGCACCGGCATCACCGCCTTCGTCCGTTCGTTGACCAGCCGCCGGGCCGATTCGACGCTCAGACAATGGTCATCGAGGTTCACATCGGCGAACCGCGGAATGGCGCCGGCCTGGACGATCGAGAAACTCGATGCGATGAAGGTGTAGCTCGGCACAATCACCTCGTCGCCCGGCCCAATCCCGAGGGCCGTGAGGCCGACGTGCAGCGCGGCGGTGCCAGTGGCCACGCTGATCCCGCAGGCGCTGCCCTGCCAGGCCGCAAAACGCTTCTCGAACTCCATCCCCTTGCGCCCCGTCCAGTAGTTCACTTTGCCGGAGCGCAGAGTCTGCTCGACCGACCGGATCGCGTTCTCGTCAAAAGACGGCCAGGGCGGGAGCGGATCCCGAACGGCGGGTTCTCCGCCGTGCAGGGCGAGTCGAGGGTTGTTCGAAGACGTGGCGGACATGGGAGCCAGTGAACAGCCTGCCTCGCGTTTCGGCAACACGATTCGGCACACGATTCGGCGCTGGCGCGATGCGGTGCATCTGGTTGTTGTCGGTGTTCTGTCGCCCGGTGAGGGCACCGGGCCTACAACGGATGGAGATTGCCGGTGTAGGCCGCGTGCCCCCACGCGGCGCATACTCGATTTCCACCGATAACCTCCAGATGCACTGGATTCGATGTTGGCATCCGAGCCGTGGCTTTGGTTCCGCCGCGCTGCCGTGCGCTGCCCCTTATCGGCGGTCGGCGTCGGGAGGCGCATCCAGTCCGGATCCGGCGCCGAGTCTTTGCCGCGCCCGGGCCTGGACATCGGCCGGTTCGAGCGCCAGGAGGCGATCGAGGTTGGCCGGCGAAAGGCGGCGACCCAGCCAGCGCGCCCCTTCGTCGCGCATCGCCTGGTCCGGATCCTCGAGCGCGCGCAGCATGCGGTGGGCAACCGCGGTGTCGAGACGTTCGAGCCGCCCCAGCAGCCTGAGCAACTCGAGCCGCACAGGCGCCGATTCGGTCGTGCTGGCTTCGATCAGACTGGTCCGGGCCTCGCGGTTCGTTTCGGCGATTTGAGACAGGACCTCGCCGACTCGCATTCGCAGCAGGACGTCGTCGTCCGCGAGCAGCGGATAGAGATGCGCGAGGGCCTTGTCGCCGCCTGCCGACCGGAGGAACTGGGCCAGGGCGGCCCATGGCGAATCCGGTTTTTTTTCGAACGACGACAGGACGGTCGGGATGGCATCGACGGCCTGGGGCCCCAGGTCTGCGAGGGCGTTCAACAGATGCGCGTGCAGTGAAACAGGAGCTTCGGAAAACACCGCGGCCAGCGGTTGGGCGGCTGCCGGGCCAATCCGCCCAAGCGCGTAAGCCGCCTGCATCCACTCCCCCGCGTTTCGAGTCGAAGGCGGCCTGCGGATCATGCGCGCCAATGCAGGCACGGCCGGCTCGGCCGTGGGCCCGAGAATCGCAAGGGCCACCAGGGCATGACCCCGCGCGGCGCGGATCGAGTCGATACCCAGCCAGCGGAGCAGCGTTCCGTAAGTGGCAGGGGCCCAGCGGGCGCTCGCTTCGAGCAGAGGCCAGGCCAGAACAGGATCGGGTCGGCGGATTGCGCGGATCAACGTCGGCACCGCGCGCGGTCCGAGCGACAGGACGGCCTCTCGCGCAGCCGAGGCCCGCTCAGGGGCGTTGGCGGTCAGGTCGGCGGCCCAATCCATCAGGGGCCGTCCGTCGTGGACGGGTTGCCGGCCTCGCCACGCCGAGGTCAGGGTGACTGCGGCTGTCAGGGTGAGAATCAGCCCCAGCCCCAGCAGGAAACGGTTCCGGCGCCAGAACGAGTCTTTCAGCGGCAGCGTTGTCCCTTGCGCGCACACAGCGAGCATCATCGTGCAAGGCGGCCTGGAATGCGAGGTTCTTTCGGGCCACTTCCAGGCCGCGCATGAATGCACGGGGGCGACGCAACGTCCATATCGCGTGCATTCACGGCAACACTCAATCCAGAAACACATGAAGGACAATCTGATGCGGATTTTTACCCGGAGTATAGCGTGCGTGGCGCTGGTCGCCCTGCCTCTCTCACTTGCGGCCGGCGAGGCCACCTCGCAGAGCGGGGCGGTCAAGCTTTCGGCTGAGGAAGTGAGCCAGGGGTTCCGCCCCGTTTTCAACGGGGTCGACCTGAAAGGCTGGCACTATCGCAACCCCAACGGCCCCAAGAGCTGGAGCGCCCAGAATGGTCTGCTGGTGAACACCCTGCCGCCCGACGGGCACGGGACCGATTTGATTACGGATGAGAAGTTCAAGGACTTCACCGTCCGGTACGAGTACAAGATCCCGCCCGGCGCCAACAGCGGGTTCTATCTGCGCGGACGCTACGAAATCCAGATCCTCGACGACGGGAACGCGACCCGGCCATCGAACAGCAGCAACGGCTCGCTCTACAGCCTGGTGGCGCCCACGAAGATGGCGTCGAAGAAGGCCGGCGAATGGCAGACGGTCGAGGCGACGATCATCGACAACCGAATCACGGTCATCCTGAACGGGCAGAAGATCATCGACAACGTCGTTGTGGACCGTCCGACCGGCGGCGAGCTCGATCGCAACCTCGATCAGCCCGGCCCGATCTTCCTTCAGGGAGACCATGGGGCGGTCACGTTCCGCAACATCCGGGTGAAACCGCTTCCTTGATGGGGGATGCGATGCCGAGGATGGGGACAGTGCATCTGGAGGTTGTCGGTGGGAGTCGAGTATGCGCCGCGTGGGGCCACGCGGCCTACAGCGGCAATCTCCATCCGTTGCAGGCCCGGTGCCCTCACCGGGTGGCAGAACACCGACAACAACCAGATGCATCAGGATGGGGATCGGGCTGAAGATTCCGTTTGCCAACCGGGGCGGCGGCGGGAGAAACTGAACGCATGCTGTAGGCGGCCATCGAATAGATTCTGTGTGATGGCTCTGGCCAAGAATGTTAATCGGTCTGTAAACCATGAAAAGCGACAGAATGTCCGATCTGAATCGTAGGCAATTCCTCAAAGGCGGGTCGTTCGCGACCATGATGATGATGATGGGCGGCATCCCGCTCAACGCGGCGGATGCCGCCGCGGAGGGGGCGACCAGCTACACGGGCGAAGCCACGCCGGTGAATGTCGGCGTGATCGGCTGCGGTCCGTGGGCGCGCGAACTGCTCAAGGCCCTGTCCACTCTTCCCAACGGGCCGGTCGTCGCCCTTTGCGACAGTTACGCCGCCATGCTGCGGCGCGCCGGCACCCTGGCGCCCAACGCGCAGAAGTACGAGGACTACAAGCAACTGCTGGCCGACAAGAATGTCCAGGCGGTGGTGGTTGCCACGCCGACGCACCTGCACAAGGACATCGTCACCGATGCCCTCAAGGCCGGCAAGCACGTCTACTGCGAGGCGCCGATGGCCAGCAGCATCGAGGATGCCCGCGCAATCGCGAAGGCTGCCCGGGACGCCTTCCAACTCAATTTCCAGGTTGGCCTGCAGAGCCGTGCCGACCGGCAGATCTACTACCTCGCTAATTTCATCCGCTCGGGCGTTCTGGGCAAACCGCTCAAGGCCCGCAAGCAGTTCCACAAGAAGCAAAGCTGGCGCCTGCCCTCGCCCAACCCGGAGCGCGAAAAGGAAATCAACTGGCGCCTGGACCGGGCCCTCTCGCTCGGACTGGTCGGCGAGCTGGGCGTGCACCAGATCGACATCGGCAGTTGGTACCTGAACGCGCAACCGCTCTCGGCCACCGGCTTCGGCTCGCTGGTGCAGTGGAAGGACGGACGCGATGTGCCCGACAACGTGTTTGTGGTGCTCGAGTATCCGGGCGGCGTCTTCCTGCAATTCGAGGCGACCATCGGCAATTCGTTCGAGTCGGAGCTGAGCCTGTTCTATGGCACCGACTGCGCGGTCATGATGCGCGACCGCCGCGCCTGGATGTTCAAGGAAGCGGACGCCCCGCTCCTGGGCTGGGAGGTCTACGCCCGCAAGGACGCCTTCTACAACGAAAGCGGCATCGCGCTGGGCGCCGGCAACACCAAACAGGAAGCCCAGAAAACCAAGGACGACGAGCCCGCGGAAGTTGTCGTGGACGAGAAATCGCCGCTGCAATACGCGCTGGGCGCCTTCCTGAAGAACAGCGACACGCTCGGCTCGGGCGTGGCCGACTTCAAGGAGAACTTCGATGCCGACGACACGGCGGCCCTGAAGGAGTACGTCGGGGAACTGCAAAAGGAAAAGAGCTGGCTGCCGGCCGCCACCTGGCGCGACGGCCTCGACTCGACCGTCACGGTCGCGACCGCCAACCAGGCCGTACTCAAGGCCGAACGCATCGTCTTCAAACCCGAGTGGTACGAATTGGCCTAACCCGCATCTTTACACCCCGTCCGTGCTCAATGGCAGTCAGACTCCGCAAGAGAACCGCTATGCGGGTTAGAAACACAGCGAATCTGAATTTTTTCACGTCATCTCCCATCTAAGACCAAAACAAATATGAAAATGCACCTCCTGAAATCGACCCTGACACTCGCCGCCGCCCTGGCTTGCGCCGCGCTCGCCCAGGCCGCCGACGGCTGGATCAAATACGCGGCCAGACCCGGCTGCCTCGTGACCATCGACGGCACATCGACCATTCACGATTGGACCACCAAAGGCGCGATCATCGGCGGTTCGTTCGAGGTCGAGCCCGAGTTCCTCACCGACAAGACGCTCAAGTCGGTCAAGAGCCTCACGACCAAAGAGGCCAATCCCAAGGTCCAGGTCAAAATCCCCGTCAAGTCGCTCAAGAGCCAGGTCCTGCTCGGCGCATCGAAGATGGATGAAGTCATGCAGGAAGCCATGCGCATGAAGGACAACCCGGACATCCTCTACGCGCTGAAGGAAATGATCGTGAAAGGCGACGTGCCGGCCTCAGGCAGCCCGGTCAAGTTCGACACCAAAGGCGAACTGACAATCTCCGGCGTCACCAACACGGTTGACATCGAGGTCACCATGACCCGCGTCGCCGACGACAGAATCAAATTCTCCGGATCGAAGGTCCTCAAGATGACGGATTACAAAGTGCCGCCCCCGGCCCCCAACATCCTCGGCATGAGCCCGATCAAGACCGGCGACGAAGTCACGATCAAGTTCGACTGGCTCCTCGGCTTGCAGAAGACCGACGCCGCCGCGAAATAGCGGGCTGACTCGATCTTCGTCATTCGTTCGCCCAAGCGCGGCCGGACCGGCCGCGCTTTGCGCTTTTCATCGGGGCCTTCCGATCCTCATGCGCGCCTCGCAAAAACCGGTTGCGAACCGCCGTTCGCTGGGCCACTAGTAGTGCCATGTTGGCCAAGGTGGGTTCCGCAGCCGTCAATGGAATCGAGGCCTATGCCGTCGAAGTCGAGGTGAATTCCGGCTGGGGCGACACGACCATTGTCATCGTCGGCCTGCCCGACGCCGCCGTCAAAGAGTCGCGCGATCGCGTCACCACCGCCCTGAGCAACTCCGGTTTCCGATTCCCGCTGGGCCGCATGACGATTAACCTCGCGCCGGCGGATGTCAAAAAGGAAGGCCCCAGCTTCGATCTCCCAATCGCTGTCGGCATGATCGCCGCGAGCGAGCAGATGCTCCTCGAGCAGTTGGAGAACTTCCTCATCGTCGGCGAACTGGCGCTCACCGGCGCCGTCCGTCCGGTCAAGGGCGTCCTGCCGATCGCACTGCGCGCCAAGGCCGATGGGAGGACCGGGCTGCTTGTGCCTCCGGAGAACGCCGCCGAGGCCGCCGTCGTCGCTGGCCTCAACGTCATTCCCGTCCAGAACCTGCGCGAGGCGGTCGCGTTTCTCGAGGGCGATATCACGCTCGCCCCCGTCCGCCTCGACATGGCCCGGCTCTTCGCCCAGCCGATCGAGGACGAGCTGGATTTCGCCGATGTGAAAGGGCAGGAATCGGTGAAGCGCGCGCTCGAGATTGCAGCCGCGGGCGGACACAACGTCCTGCTCATCGGGCCGCCGGGCACGGGCAAATCGATGCTGGCCAAGCGGCTTCCGACGATTCTGCCGCCCCTGACACTCGAAGAAGCGCTCGAGACAACAAAGATCCACAGCATCGTCGGCCAACTCAACGGCCAGGCCCTGGTCACGCGCCGTCCCTTCCGGACGCCGCATCACACGGCCAGCGACGCCGGCCTGCTGGGCGGCAACATCGTGCCCACGCCCGGCGAGATCTCGCTGGCGCACAACGGAGTTCTGTTCCTCGATGAGCTGCCCGAGTTCAAGCGCAGCGTGCTCGAGACGATGCGCCAACCGCTCGAAGAGGGCCGTGTGACCATCTCGCGCGCCGCCGGCACAATGACATTCCCGGCGGCGTTCATGCTCGTTGCCGCGATGAACCCAACCCCCGACGGCAAGATGCCGGGCGAATCGCGCTGTTCGCCGCGGGAGATCCAGAACTACCTGGGCCGGATCTCCGGGCCGCTGCTCGATCGCATCGACCTCCATGTCGAGGTGCCGCCCGTGAAGTTCCGCGATATGACGGCCGAACGCATGGGGGAGCCGTCGGCCAGCGTTCGGGAAAGGGTCATCGCCGCCCGAAAACGGCAGCAGGAGCGGTTTGCCGGACGCTCGCGCGTCACCTGCAACGCCCGCATGACCAGTCGCGATCTCAAGCGGTGGTGCGCCCTCGATGAAATGACGCTCGAAATGCTCAAGGTGGCCATGACGGACCTCGATCTGAGCGCGCGCGCCTACGACCGTATTCTGAAGGTGAGCCGGACCATCGCCGATCTTGCCGGATTCGACCGGATCGTCGCCGACCATCTGGCCGAGGCCATCCAGCTTCGCAGCCTCGACCGCCAGGTCTGGGGCCGATGAGGGTTAGCGAGGCTCCGCCGCAGACCGAGGGAGCATGTCACCAATTAGGGCAAGGGGGATGAAAGGCTCAAAGAGGGGGCAGTGAAGCCCAGTCAGCAGTTCTCACTTTGCGTGCAGGGCCTTGACGCCGGGTGAGGGCACCCGGCCCGATCAGCATAGAAGAACGCAGCGTTTGCAGGCCGGGTGGCCCCACCCGGCGCTCTGAGCATTCTCAAACCGAGAATTGCTGAAGCCCAGTGCTGATCTTTGGCTCGTTCGCCACCGCCACAGCTCAACACGAGTCAGCATAGATTCAGCATAGTCAGCATAGATTCAGCATAGATTCAGCATAGATTCAGCATAGGACTGTCCAGCCGCACCCATTCACCGCGAAGTATTCTGATGCAGATTAGTCAGAGAAACGCGCTTGGACTCGGTTGAAGACCACTCCGGACGGCGGCTGCAAACCGTTTCGCCGCAGCCTCTTGACGCCAGGGCAGGCCCTTGCTCGCGCTCCGTGCCGAAGTCTCCTTCCGCTCGCCAGGGCGCCGTCCAAGTGTTCGCCACACGCTCGGACTCTCGAAAGTGGCATGCCTTATGCGTTGGGTGTCGGCGTAAGCCGAAAACCGACCCTGCCTGCTGATCGAGCGATGTGGGGCAGGCAGAGAGCCGACTCAAATTCTTCGAATCAGATCACCATGAATACAATGAGAAGTCTGTTTGCTTACGGTCAGATCGGCCGCATCGGCGTTGCGGCTTGGTTGGCCGCTCTGGGATTGGCGCCTCGGGGACTTCCGCAAGACCCACTGCATGTGTTGGCCGTGGGGGAATTCTCGGACGTCCAGGCTCATC
>Ga0116154_10002408_pt1 | contig 14239 bp, 11 predicted proteins | sample AD_UKC030_MetaG_FD_89898 | JGI IMG/M metagenome (GOLD analysis project Ga0116154, IMG submission 89898) | Active sludge microbial communities of municipal wastewater-treating anaerobic digesters from USA - AD_UKC030_MetaG | ecosystem: Engineered > Bioreactor > Anaerobic > Digestate | place: USA...
GCCCCTCCGGCGTCTCTTCCGAGCGCGCGTGGAAGCGGACGAGGTCGCGGACCATGCCGCGCGAGCTCCAGCCGGGATACGTGTTGTATGAGACGTAGGCGAGCCCCTCCGCGGAGAGGTTCGCCGCGCAGATCTCGAGGATCCGCTCCCGGACCGGCTCCGGGACCCACGAGTAGACCCCGTGACAGACGACGAAGTCGAACGTCCCGAAGCCGGCGTCGATCTTCTCGAGGCCCATTGCATGGAAAGCGACGTTCCGAAGGCCGAGCGCTTCGGCGCGCTCGCGCGCCTCGGCGACCTGCCGCGCCGAGAGGTCGACCCCGACGAAAGACGCCTCCGGCAGCTCCATCGCCATCGGAAGGAGGTTCCCGCCCCGGGCGCAGCCGAGCTCGAGGACCCGGCAGCGCTCGAGGGAGGGCGCCGGGAGGCCGTACACCGCGGCGAGCGTGGCGAGGCGGTCCGGGTGCGTCGCGGCGTGACACGTGTCGACGTACGGGACCTCGTCGTAGCTGCTGCCGGGGGTATTCGACATCTCGCGGCCTCCTCGGGGCGAAGCCTCTCCGGACGCCGTGCCGGCGCCCGGTTCGGTCACTCCTTCTCCGTGAACCGCCCGAGGATATCCCGCCACGGCCCCTCGGCGCGCAGGCGCGCGAGGTTGCCGAAGTGCCCGAGGACCGTCCGGTTGACGAAGACGATGTCCCGCGGAAATCGGACGTCGCCCGCCTCCGCCAGGCTCGTGCGGGCGGCGTCGAGCAGGCGGCGCGCGACGGAGTCGTCCGAGCCGAACCTGTAGGGCGGCGCCGGCCGGAGGAGCTCGAGGACGAGGGCGGCCCACGGCGTGATCAGCCGCTCCTCGAGCGGGGAGCCGTCGAGGCGGTGCATCCCCATCCGCTTCAGGACGTCCGGGAGGTCGTCCGTCCGCCCCTCGAGCGCCGCGCGGCAGAGGCCGCGGTAGCCGCGGGCGAGGCGCAGCGGCACCTCCTTCACGCAGCCGAAGTCGTAGACGACGACGCGGCCGTCCGGCCGGAACGAGAAGTTCGCGAGGTTCGGGTCGGCGTGGAGGAGGCGGTGGCGGAGGAGGCCGCGGAGGAGGAAGTCGAAGAGGACGGCGCCCCAGCGGTCCTTCAGCTCCTGCGGAGTCTCCGGCGCGCACGCCTCGTCGGGCGAGAGCCCCTCCTCGTACTCGGTCGTCAGGATCCTCCCGGTGGAGGCCTCCTCGACGACCCTCGGGATGACGACCTCCGGGACGTCGGCATGGAGCTCGGCCATCCGCCGCATCCGCTCCGCCTCGTGGAGGTAGTCGAGCTCCTCGCGCAGGCGCGCCCGCAGCTCCTGCCAGATCGGCTCGAAGTCGACCTTCGAGACGAGCGCGACGACCGACTTCAGGACCCGCCGCAGGTTCCCGAGGTCGGCTTCGACCATCCGGTCGATCCCGGGATACTGGATCTTCACCGCGACCCGCCGGCCGTCGCGGAGGACCGCCCGGTGCACCTGGCCGATCGAGGCCGCCGCGAACGCCTCCGGCTCGAAGCTCACGAAGAGCTGGAGCGGGTCGCCCAGCTCTTCCGCGAGCTGCTCCTCGACCATCTCGAGAGGGAGGCTCGGCGACTCCTTCTGCAGCGCCCGCAGGACGGCCGCGACCTCCGGCGGGAGGATGGCGTCCTGCAGGCTGAGCATCTGCCCCACCTTCATCGCGGCGCCCTTCATCTCCCCGAGCGTCGCGACGAGCCGCCGCGCGTTCCGCACGAGCTCCTCGATCCGAAGCTCCTCCCTCCGCGCCGCCGGCCGTCCGAGGCTCGAAACGAACGACGCCGCCGTCGACGTCCCCGCACGAACGGCCAGCCCGCCCAGCTCGAGGAGCCGGCCCAGGGAGGAGGTCTTCGGCGGGCGGCGGGTCATGCGACACCAGTTTGACGCATCGCGAAAACGGTGGCGATAATCGAGAGTTGGGCGCCCGCCTGACGCGATGACGTTTTCCCTGGAACAGCAGAGATCCCTCTACAGGCATCTCCTTCTCACCCGCCTCCTCGAGGAGCGGATGGTGAGCCTCTACCGCCAGGGGAAGATGACCGGCGGGCTCTACCGGTGCCTCGGGCAGGAGGCGACGGCCGTCGGCACCGCGTTCGCGCTGGAGGAGGGAGACCTCCTGATCCCGGTGATCCGCGACCTCGGCTCGGTGCTCGTGCGGGGAGCGCGGCCGGCGGACGTCCTCCGGCAGCTCCTCGCGAAGGGAGACGGCCCCTCGCGGGGGCGCGACGGGTTCCTCCACTTCTGCCTTCCCCGGAGGGGGCTCTACTCCGGGATCGCCATGCTCGGCACGGCGGTGCCCGTCCTCGCGGGGATGGTCCTCGCCGATCGATTCCTGGGCAAGCGGACCGTCGGGATGACCTATCTCGGCGAGGGAGGGACGTCCACGGGGGCGTTCCACGAGGGGATCAACTTCGCGGGCGTCCAGCGACTGCCCGTCGTCGTCGTCCTCGAGTACAACCACTACTCCTACTCGACCCCGTCCGAGATGCAGTGCGCCGCCGCCACGCTCGCCGACAAGGCCGCCGGGTACGGCATCTCGAGCGCGATCGTCGACGGGAACGACGTCCTCTCCGTCGTCGAGGCGGCGCGGCGCGCCGTCGCCCACGCTCGCGCGGGAAACGGCCCGTTCCTCCTCGAGTGCAAGACCTACCGCCGGAAGGGGCACGCCGAGCACGACGGGCAGGCCTACGTCGACGCCGGGGAGCTCGCCGAGTGGGCGCGGCGCGACCCGATCGCCCTCTTCGAGAAGCAGCTCGACGCGAGCGGCGTGATGGACGCCGCGGCCCGGGCCGCCGTCCGCGCGGAGGTCGACGCGGAGCTCGACGCCGCGGTCGCCGAGGCCGAGGCCTCCCCCGCCCCCGTCCCCGACCCGGAGTTCCGGGGCGTGAGGGCCGACGAGGAGGACGCCGTGAGGCGCCGGCGAGAGACGTTCGTCGGGGGGCTCGCGTGATCGCGGCCCCTTCCGGCGAGGTGACGCTCCTCGACGCGGTCCGGATCGCGCTCGCCGAGGAGATGGAGCGCGACGGGCGCGTGGTCCTGATGGGCGAGGACATCGGGGTCTACGGCGGCGCGTTCAAGGCGTCGGCCGGCCTCCTCGAGCGCTTCGGCCCGAAACGCGTGATCGACACGCCCGTCGTCGAGGAGGCGATCGTCGGCGCGGCGATCGGCGCCTCGCTCCGGGGCCTCCGTCCCGTCGTCGAGATGCAGTTCTTCGACTTCGCCTCGCGGGCGTTCGACATGATCACGAACTTCGCGGCGAAGCACCGCTACCGGACCGGCCTCGGGGTCCCCATCGTCGTTCGGGGCCCCTCGGGAGGCGGCGTCCAGGCGGGCCCGTTCCACTCCCAGAGCCCGGAGGGGTACTTCGCCCGGACGCCGGGCCTCGCGGTCGTCGTCCCGTCGACCGCCCAGGACGCTCGAGGCCTCCTGAAGGCCGCGATCCGGGACGACGACCCGGTCCTCTTCCTCGAGCACAAGCTCCTCTACCGGCGGGCGAAGGGGACCCTCCCCGAGGGGGACGGGAGCGTCCCGATCGGCAAGGCCGCCGTGAGGCGGGAAGGCCGCGACCTGACGATCGTGACCTGGGGAGCGATGGTCCCGCTCGCGCTCGACGGCGCCGCCGAGCTCGCCCGGGAAGGGGTCGAGGCGGAGGTGATCGACCTCCGGACGCTCCTCCCGATGGACGAGGGGACGGTCCTCGAGTCGGTTCGGAAGACCTCCAAGGCGCTCGTCCTCCACGAGGAGTCGCGGACCCTCGGCGTCGGAGCCGAGGCCGCGGCCCTCCTCGCGGAGAAGGCGTTCGAGTGGCTCGACGCGCCCGTGGTCCGGGTGACCGCCCCCGACACGCCCGTTCCCTTCGCCCCCGCCCTGGAGGCCGCGTACCTGCCCGGCCCCGCGACGCTTCTGGCCGCCGCGCGTAAACTCGCGGCTTACTGACCCGACCACGGGTAGACGGAGAATCGGACCATGCCGACGAACGTGATCATGCCGCAGATGGGCGAGTCGATCGCCGAAGGGACGCTGACCCGCTGGATGAAGAAGGTCGGGGACACCGTCAAGCGCGACGAGCCCCTCTTCGAGATCTCGACCGACAAGGTCGACGCCGAGATCCCCGCCCCCGCCGCCGGTGTCCTCCTCGAGATCCTCGTCACGGAGGGGACGACGGTCCCGATCAACACCGTCGTGGCGAAGATCGGCGAGGCGGGCGAGGCGACGAGCTCGGCCTCCGAGGCCCCCGCCCCGGCTCCGACCGCGGTGGCGCCTGCTCCGCCGGCCGCGCCGGCTGCGGTCCCGGCTCCGGCTCCCGCTCCGGCTCCCGCTCCGGCTCCCGCTCCGGCCCCCGCTCCGGCCCCCGCCGCGCCGCACTTCGCCGTCCCGCCGCAGCCGGGCGAGACGAAGGAGGAGCTGCAGAAGCGCCGCTCCTCCCCCGTCGTGAGGAACATCGCCGAGGAGAAGGGGGTCGACCTCGCGCAGGTCCCCGGCTCCGGCATATCGGGCCGCGTGACGAAGGCCGACATCACGGCCTTCCTCGAGAAGGGCGGGACCCCACCGCCCGCGCCGGCCCCGGCCGTCGCGGCTCCGGCGCCCACGGTCGCGACGCCGGCCCCGGCCGCTGCGGTCCCCGCATCGGCGCCGGCCGTCGCTGCGGCCCCGCCGCCCGCACCCGCGAAGCCGGCCCCGGCCGCCCCGGCCACGCCCGTCATCTCCTTCCCCGCCGGCGCGAACGTCACCGTCGAGCCGATGTCGACGATGCGCAAGAAGATCGCACAGCGGATGGTCGAGTCGAAGCAGACGTCCGCTCACGTCGCGACCGTCTTCGAGGTCGACTACACGAGCATCGCCCGCCTCCGCGACCGCGTGAAGGAGCGCTTCGCCGCGCAGTACGGGACGAAGCTCTCCTACATGCCGTTCATCTTCAAGGCGGTCATCGCCGGCCTGAAGGCCCGCCCCGCCGTGAACGCGTCGATCTCCGGCGACGACATCCTCTACCACCGCGACATCAACCTCGGGATGGCCGTCGCGCTCGACTGGGGCCTCATCGTCCCCGTCATCAAGAACGCCGACGACCTCTCGATCGTCGGGCTCGCCCGCGCCGCGAACGACCTCGCCGGCCGCGCCCGGACGAAGAAGCTCCTCCCCGACGAGGTCCAGGGCGGCACGTTCACGATCACGAACCCGGGGGTCTACGGCTCCCTCTTCGGCACGCCGATCATCAACCAGCCGCAGGTCGCGATCCTGAACATCGGGACGATCGAGAAGCGGGCGAAGGTGATCGAGCTTCCCGACGGCAGCGACACGATCGCCGTCCGGACGATGGGGTACCTCGCCCTTTCGTTCGACCACCGGCTCGTGGACGGGGCCGAGGCCGACGCCTTCATGGGCGTCGTGAAGGCGACCCTGGAGAACGGGAGCTTCGGCGACCTGGATTAGCGGGACGAATCCTCGAACGGATCGGCGGACGGGGGGCCTCGGCCCCCCGTCCGGCCGTGAGAGCCGGGTCGAGGCGCGAGGAGGTTGGGCGATGGCCTCTGCCGGATCGGAGTACGACGAGGTCCCGTACCTCGCCCCGTCCTTCGCGAACACGTACCCCGACGCTCTCGCGGTGGCCGCGCTGATGCGCGGCCTCGACGCGCCCCGCCTCGCGGGGGCGCGCATCCTCGAGCTCGGGTGCGCACGCGGCGCGAACCTCGTGCCGATGGCCTGGTCGATGCCGGACGCCGAGCTCGTCGGAATCGACCTCTCACGCCGGCAGATCGAGGCGGCCCGGGAGCGGGCCTCGGCGTCCGGCACGTCCAACGTCACGTTCCACGCGATGGACCTGCGAGACGTCGACGCGTCCTTCGGCGCGTTCGACTTCGTCATCGCTCACGGCCTCTTCTCGTGGGTCCCGCGGGACGTCCAGGAGGCGCTCCTCGAGGTCTGCGCCCGGCGGCTCTCCCCGAACGGGATCGTCTACCTCAGCTACAACACCCTGCCGGGCTGGAGCACGGGGGTGATGTTCCGAGAGATGGTGCTCTACAGGGTCCGGGGAATTGCCGACCCCGCGGAGCGGCTCCGCGAGGCGAGGAGGTTCCTCCGTTTCCTCGCCGGCGCGGCGCAGCCGAAAGAGACGATCTGGGCGGCGATGCTGGACGAGCACGCGTCGTACTTCGAGCAGGGGCACGACTGGTACCTCCTCCACGACGACCTCGAGGCCGAGAACGACCCCGTCTACTTCCACGAGATGGTCGCGAGGGCCGAGGGGCACGGGCTCCAGTACGTCACCGAGGAGAGGTCCCTTTCCTCGGGCGAGGTCCTCGCGCCCGAGGCGCTCGAGCAGCTGGATCGATTCGCCGCGAACCGGATCGAGAGGGAGCAGGTCGTCGACTTCGCCTGCAACCGACGCTTCCGCAGGAGCCTCTTCTGCCGTGCCGGACGCGCTCTCCCGCCCGGACCGACGCCCGGCCGGCTCGCGGCGTGCCGATTCCGGGCATGCGTGAAGCCCGTCGACGCTTCGGCGGACCCGCTCTCGCCCGGAGCCGAGCGATTCCTGGGGCTCGACGGACGCTCTCTCGAGTCGTCGGACCCACGCCTGCGCGCGCTCCTCCACGTCCTGCACGGCGTCTGGCCCGGGACCCTCGACCACGCGGCGGCCACCCACGTCCTCGCGGAGGCGACGCGCCGGACGGGCGGCGAAGCGCCCGCGCCCGAGCTCCTCGACCGGATGGTCTATCAGGCCGTGCTCGGCCAGGTCGTCTCCGCCCACCTCCTCGACCCGCCGCTCGCGACCCGGCTCCCCGAGCGACCCTTCGTCTCTCCGGTCGCCCGGTACGAGGCGGCGGCCGAGGGTCCGGTGACGCACCTGCTCAACGGCTCGAGCGAGCTCGAGCCGCTCGACCGCTTCGTGCTCCGACGGCTCGACGGGACGCGGACCCGGGACGACGTCGCCGCCGCGCTTCGGGAGGCGCTCGAAGCCGGAAGGCTGGAGCCGACGGCGACGGGCGGCGCGGCGGAACCCGGCGAGGAGCCGATGGCCGCCGAGGAGCTCGCCGACCTCGCCCTCGCCCGGCTCCTGGCCGGCTGCTACATTCTCCGTTGATGCCGCGCCCCCTCGAGGTCGTCTCCCTCCTCCCGCTCGGTCCCCGCCCGTACGACGAGGTCGTCGTTCTCCAGAAGGAGGCCGAAGCGCGCGCGAAGGCGGGCGGACCGGAGACCCTGTTCCTTCTCGAGCACGAAGACGTGATCACCGCCGGACGAAACGCCGGGACCGACGACCTGCACCTTCCCGCCGAGCAGCTCGCCCGGCTGGGCGTCTCGTTCCACCGTTCCGACCGAGGCGGAAAGCTGACGTTCCACGGCCCGGGCCAGCTCGTCGCCTATCCGATCCTGCGCCTCGAGGGGACCGAGAGGGACGTCCGGCGGTTCGTGAGGAGCCTGGAGGAGGTCCTGATCCTCACCGCGGCCGACTTCGGCGTGGGCGCCTCCCGGAGCGACGTGCCCGCCCGCTGGTCGTCGGTCTGGGTCGGGAACGACAAGCTCGCCGCCATCGGCGTCCACCTTTCCGACTGGGTCACGACGCACGGGATCGGCCTCAACGTCACGACCCGGCTCGAGCGCTTCGACCTCTTCGTTCCGTGCGGGATCCGCGACGGGGGCGTCACGTCGCTGGAGAAGGCCTGCCCGGGCGTCCCGCCCCCGGCCCTCGGCGACGTCGCGGCGCGCTTCGTCGCACGTTTCGCGGAGGTCTTCGGACGGGAGGTCGAAGCTCCCGCCGCGGCGGCCCGCGCCGGGGCGTGAGGCTTCCCGCTTCCGGCTGAGAACGCCCGGTCAGACCGCGCGGACCGGGACGAGGGCGCGAAGGCGCTCCTCGCGGCGACGGCACAGGCTCTCGACCATGGAGGTCACCTCCGCGCGCGGGAGGGCCTTCGGCCCGCTCCCCCCGGAGGTCGCGACGACGTGCGCGTCCTCGAGGCACTCGTGCACGGAGCAGCCGTCGCAGAGGAAGTACTCGGTCCCCTCGGGCAGCTCGGGCTCGGGCGCGGCCGAGAGAAGCGCGACGCCGCTCCCCGGCGGGGCCGTCCGCGTCACGAGCCGCGCGGCGACGAGGTCGTTCACGGCGCGGGAGACGGCGCTCCTCGCCCAGCCTTTCGAGCCGAGGCCGTCGGCGAGCTCGGCGAGCGTCGCGGGCGTAGCCGAACGCTGAAGCCCCCAGAGGACGGCGGCACGCGTCGGCGTCAGGGTGAGCCCGGCGAGGCGGAGCACCTCACGAAGCCGGAGCAGCTCGATGCGCGTCAGCTCGGCTCCCCAGCGGGGCCCGGCGTTCGCAGGAGTTTTCGTCCGGCGCGTCGGCACGCGCGAGGTGTAACATGGGAGGTTTGCCGCGGGCAAGCGCGCCGAGCGCCTTCGGCGACTCGCCGGAAACGAAAACGCCCCCTCCCGGGCGGGGAGAGGGCGTCGAAACGGGCTGCGGGAGCCGGCCGGACCTACTTCGCGTCGGCGGGGTACCTCGACGAGACGAGGTTCGGGTAGATCGCCTTCATGAAGTCGAAGAGCTCCTGGGGCTTCACGCTGTCGGAGCGCTTCCAGCCGACGTCGCGGAACCGGTACTCGCCGTTCTCCGTCTTCACGCCCCACTCGAAGCACTCGGTCTTCTCGCTCGGCGCCCCCTTCAGGCAGACGAGGAACTGCTCCTTGATCGACCGCGCCGGGAGGATGAGGTTCTTCTTCTCGTCCTTCGCGTCGAGCCAGGAGAGCTTCTCCTCCTTGAAGGAGAGCTTGCCGTCGTCCCAGCGGCTCTTGAAGAGGACGATCCCGTCGTTCCTCCGGACGAGGCCCTCCCAGGAGCGGTCGGCCTGCGCGGCGAGGTCCGCCGGCGGCACCGGCGCGGCCGGAGCCGGCGCCGCGACCGGGGCGGCCACGGGCGCGACGGGCGCGGCGACCGCCGGCGCCGCGCCGGGCCGCTGCGCCGTCTTCATCATCGCCTCGATGATCGACTCGGGGAGGTTCGAGGCCTTGCACAGGACGATGTCGTCGGCGGAAAGCTGGTAGATGACCGCCTCCGACTCGATCTTCCGCTTGATGAACTCCTCCGAGAGATTCCCCTTCCAGAGCTTGACGATCTCTTCGAACGGCTTCGGAGCCGGGGTCGGGACCGGGGCGGGGGCGGCCTGGGCGACCTCGGCGGGCGGCGGCGGCGGCGCTTCCTGCGTCAGCGCGGCGCCCGGGACCAGGAGCATTGCCGTAACCGCGAAGGCGCCGACCGCGCCGGAGATCTTCTCGAGGGTCATGAGTGCGTACCTCCTCTGCTCGATCGGGCGCCGGGACCGCCCGGCCGGGCGATTCGCACCCGATCCTCGCTGTGGGCTCATTCTCGCTCAGGAAACGACAGCGCGCTCGGTTTCCTCGCGAACGCCGATTCCTGGCACGCTTCTTCGATAGGATGGGGGCGATGGCGTACCGCCCCGCAGCTTCGGCACGATCGCTCGTCGCGCTGGCGCTCGCCGCGGCACTCCTCCCCCTCCCGCTCCTGGCCGCGGTCCGCGGAGCGGCGCCCTCCCCGGCATCCCCGGCCCCTTCGGGCTGCTGTCCGTCGAGCGCCCCGCCGGCCTGCCCCTCCTGCCCCTCGGAGGGGCGGTCGTCCGCGCCCACGGCTCCGAAGAGGACCGGGACGTGCTGCTCTCCCGCCGCCCTGCTCCCCGACGCCGCAAGCCTCCGCGAGCGCGAGGCGCGCTCGCGCCGCGCCGAGGACGCGGACGGCATCCGGACCTCCCGTGCCTCCGCGCGCGCGGCCGCGGAGGACCGCAGGTCGTCCGTCGCGGCCGCCTCCCCGCCCCCTCGGCTCCTGACCTGCACGTTCCGGAACTGACCGGTCCCGCGGGAGGCCTCGCGCCTTCCGCGCCGCGAGAGCGGACCGCCTCCGCCCGCCGACCGACCGAACGCGCGCGGCCCGAGGCCGCGCCCCCGAGCAACGAAACAACGAGAAGGAGTAGCTCCATGCGTCAGATCGCTTCCCTCGCCCTCGCCCTGGCCCTCGTCGCCGCCCCGGCCGCTCTCGCCGGCCCCGAATGCGCCGGCCACGCCAAGGCCGCCTCCTGCTGCACGAAGAAGGACGGCGCCGACAAGAAGTGCGACCCCGCGAATTGCAAGAAGGACGCCGCGAAGTGCACCCACGCCGACAAGGCGAAGTGCGCCGAGGCGTGCGCGAAGAAGGCCGAGGCGCCGAAGCCCGCGAAGAGCTGAGCGCCGGCATACGAGTCCCCGGGGCGGGCCCGGACGCCGTCGGCGTCCGGGCCCGCCCCTTCTTCGGGCCGTTCCGCGGGCCGGTTCGCGGCCGGCCCCGTGAGAAGATGGCGGGCCGGAGGGCTGAGAAGGAGCGGTGCCTGGGAGCCGGTCCGGACGCGGGGCCCGATTCGCGGGCGCGCTCACGCTGCTCGCGGCGCTCGCCCTCCCCGCCTCCGCCCAGCTCCCGTTCGAGGTGATCGGCCTCGGCGACGGGCTTCCCCAGTCGCAGCTCCCGGCGATGGCGCAGGACCGCGACGGGTTCCTCTGGATCGGGACCCTCGGCGGCCTCGCACGCTTCGACGGGAACGCGATCGAGTCCTTCTCGACGAAGGACGGCCTCCCCTCGAACTACGTCGAGGAGCTCCTCCTCGACGACGAGGGGACGCTCTGGATCGGCACCGTCGCGGGCGTCGCGCGGTGGCGCGGGCGAAGGCTGGAGCCGTTCCCGGCGGCCGGAACCGTGCGGTGCCGTGCGATCGCGAAGGACGCGGAGGGGCGGATCTGGCTCGGGACGGAGGAGGGCGTCCTCCGCTGCGAGAAGGGCTCTTGCACCTCCGTCCTCGGCGGACCCGACCGCCCCCAGGCGACGTTCGACGTCCTCCCGACGACGCGCGGGACGTACGCGGCGACGAACCGCGGACTCTTCCGGATCGAGGGTACCGTCGCCAACCTCGAGGAGGGGCCGCCCGCGCTCGGCGACGGCGGCCGTGCTCTCGCAGAGACGCCGGAGGGACTCTGGCTCGGCACGGCGACGCGCGGCCTCTGGCTCCGAACCGGCGCGGAGTGGACGCCGGTCCCGCTGATGCCGCGCGGCGGCCGGGCCGTCTTCCGGATCACGCTCGGTCCTTCGGGTACGTTCTACGTCGCGACGAACGACTCCGGGCTCTTCCTCCGCCGTCCCGGGTCGGTGGCGTTCGAGCGCTGGAGCACCGAGAACGGGCTCCCTTCGAACGTCGTCAACTTCGCGTTCGAGGACCGCGAGGAGAACGTCTGGGTCGGGACCGACGTCGGAGGCCTCGCCCGCTTCCGCGGGCAGCTCGTCCGGAACCTCGGGGCGAAGGAGGGGCTGCCGTCCGCCTGCGTCTTCACGATGAGCGAGACGCCGGACGGAGACCTCTGGCTCGGCACGATGCGGGGGGCCGCGCGGCTCGCGCGCGGCGCCGAGCCGCGCGTCGTCGAGGTCGTGGGCGAGGCGCAGGGGCTCGCGAACGAGCTCGTCTTCCGCGCCGAGCGCGGCCCCGACGGGAGCCTCTGGGTTTGGTCGGAAGGCGGACTGCAGCGCCGGCGGCCGGGCGAGGAGCGGCTCGGGCCGGTCGACGAATACGGCTCCGCGATCAGCGCCGACGTCTGGGGACTCGTCTTCGACGAGGTCGGACGGCTCTGGGTCGGCAGCCGCCGGGCGGCAGGCGGCCTCGCGGTCCTTCGCCCGGACGGCGCCTGGCGCGTCTTCGACCGCCTCCCGGACGGCTCGCGGATCGACGTGGCGCACGCCCTGGCGCGGCGCCGCGCGGGCGGCGTCTGGGCGGCGTTCGGGAATCGTCTCGCCGCCTGCGACGGCGAGACGATCGCCCCGCTCCCCGACCCGCCCGCGGCGATGAGCAGCCCCTACGTGAACAAGCTCTTCGAGGACTCGAAAGGGCGCCTCTGGGCGGCGAGCGGCAGCGGCCTCGCGCGGCTCGAGACCGACGGGACGTGGACGCTCCTGACGGAACGGCTCGGGAGCCCGTACGTCTACTTCGTCGGCGAGGACCGGACGGGGACGGTCTGGGTCGGGACGACGCGGGGCGTCTATCGGCTCGGCGCAGGCGACGCCGTGACGCCGTTCACGCCCGACGACGGCCTCGCCGGGTGGGAGACGAACATCAACGCGTTCCACACCGACCGCGACGGGGTCGTCTGGATCGGCACGGTCGACGGCCTCTCGCGCTACGACCCGGCCTCGCACCGTCCGAACGCCCACCCGCCGCGCGTCGTCGTCGAGTCGGTCCGGCTCCCGGGGCGGACGGTCGCGTTCCCCGACCGCCTCGAGCTCGCCTGGTCGGAGCGGTCGGCCGCCTTCCGCGTCGCGGTCCTTTCGTTCCGCGCCCGGGGCCGGACGGCCTATCGCGCCCGCCTCGAAGGGCTCGAGGAAAGCTGGCTTCCGCTTCGCCGCGAGCCGGAGCTCCGCTACACGAACCTCCCCGCCGGAGACCTGACGCTCCACGTCCAGGGGATCAACGAGTCGGGGCTCTGGGGCGAGGTCGTCGACCTTCCGATCCGCGTCCGTCCTCCGTTCTGGATGGCGACGTGGTTCCGCGCCGCCGTACTCCTCGCGCTCGTCGCCGCGGTGGCCGCCACGTTCCGCGGGAGGACGCTCGTCCTTCGCCGGAGGAACGAGGAGCTCGAGCGCGTCGTCGCGGAGCGGACGGCCGACCTCGCCACCGCGAACGGCCACCTCCGGAACGCCCAGGGCGAGATCGCGCGGCTCCTCGAGGCGAGCCCGGCGCCGTCCGAGAACGTGGCGAGCTGGTCCCAGGCGCTCGGCGCCGACGTCGCGAGCGCGATCGGCGCGGAGCGGATCGGCATCTGGGAAGTGCGGGACGACGCCGTCGTCCCCCTCTCCGACGCCGGCCTCGCCCCTCCGCGAATCGACGACCTCCGCGGCGGGGCGCCGGGCGCCCCGCGCCCGCTCCCGTCGGAGGAAGGGTCGGTCGTCGTTCCCGTCTCCGGGATGAGCTCCGAGCTCCGCGGCGCGCTCCTCGTCCAGGGCCCGGCGGTCGTCTGGGGCGAGACCGAACGGCGGCTCGTGGGCGGGTTCGCGCACCAGCTCGGCGCCGCGCTCGACATGGCCCACATGCGCCGGCAGCTCTCCTCGCTCCGCGAGAAGCGGGAGGCGACGCTGCGGGAGATGCACGAGCAGGGGATCGCGACGCTCCAGGTCTGCCCTCTCTGCGGACGCTGCTACGACCAGGCGGCCGAGGAGTGCGCCGTCGACGGCTCCCCGCTCGACACGCCCCGGCCGCTCCCCTACGAGCTCCTCGGCCGCTACCGGTTCGAGCGCGTCCTCGGGCAGGGCGGGATGGCGACGGTCTTCTCGGCCCGCGACACGCGCCTCTCGCGCGACGTCGCGATCAAGCTGATCCGGCCGGAGCACTTCGGCGACTCCGAGCTCAAGGCCCGTTTCGAGCACGAGGCGCGGACGATCGCCCGGATCTCGCACCCCGGCGTCATCGGCCTCTTCGACTCCGGCGAGCTTCCGGACGGCACCGCGTTCCTCGTGATGGAGATGCTCCGCGGGCACGACCTGGCGCACGTCCTCCTCGAGTGCGGCACCGGCACCCCGCGCCAGGTCGCCCAGCTCGCGCGCGAGGCCGGCGCGGCGCTCGCCGCGGCCCACGCGGCAGGCGTCGTCCACCGCGACGTCAAGCCCGGGAACCTCTTCCTTGCCGACGACCCGGCGGGCTTCCGCGTGAAGGTGCTCGACTTCGGCCTCGCCAAGGAGCTGGCGCACGAGAAGGGGCTGACGCGCACCGGGATGGTCGTCGGAACGCCGGAGTACATGTCCCCCGAGCAGGTGCACGGCTGGAACGTCGACGCGCGCACCGACGTCTACTCCCTCGGCGCCGTCTGCTACGAGGCGCTCCTCGGCCGCCGGGCGATCCGGGGCGAGGACCTCGGGCGGATCATGGCGAACGTCATCGACGAGGTCCCGCCCCCCGCCTCGTCGGTCCTCCCCGGAGTCCCGGAGGCGGCCTCCGTCGCCCTCGCGGTGGCCCTCGCGAAGGACGTCTTCGAGAGGCCGTCCGACGTCGCCGCCTGGTCGGAGACCCTCGCCGCCTCGCTCGAGACGATGCCGGACGGCCTCGCCTCGGGCTGGACGAGAATCGACTGAAGCGCGCGGCGCGGCCGCGCCCCGGAGGATCGGCATGAGACGAAGCCGCCTGCTCCCGGTCGTCGCGCTCGCCCTCGC
>Ga0116154_10002418_pt1 | contig 14199 bp, 3 predicted proteins | sample AD_UKC030_MetaG_FD_89898 | JGI IMG/M metagenome (GOLD analysis project Ga0116154, IMG submission 89898) | Active sludge microbial communities of municipal wastewater-treating anaerobic digesters from USA - AD_UKC030_MetaG | ecosystem: Engineered > Bioreactor > Anaerobic > Digestate | place: USA...
CCTTCCGTCCCGCCGGTCATGTCGACGAAGACCTTGCCCGCCCTGTTCTTCGGGTCCCCGAAAAACACGCGCGGCCCGGCGTTGACCTTCATCGCCTGCTGGTATTCCGGTATCTCTTTCAGTATGTCTATGACCTCGGCGACGGTGTCCGGGGCCTTCGAGTCCATGAGTTTCTGCAAATACGAGACGACATGGTTGTCAGCCACCGTATGCGCGCACATCATCGGGATGTCGAGCAACCTCGCGGCGTCGACCGTGCGGGTATGGTTGGCCGGCATGACCCTGCGCTCGACCTCTTTTACCCTGTCTTTCATTATCCCTTCCGCTACATTTATCGGCACGCCGAACTTCGCCCATATGTCCGGCTGCATGTTCATGACCTCGTAAAAATTCGCCCATGCGCGGCCTTCCGGGTGGTGGGCCAGCACGAGGTCTATCTTCCTGCCTTTCTCCCTGAGCCTGTCGGCCAGGACGATCTCGCCCACTTCCATATCGACACCGACGATTATCCGCTTGACCTCCGTCGAACCGCTGCCGTAAAGTATCCTCGTGTCCGCGTAAGGGTTCTGCAGCCTCTCCTTGTCGAAATACTGTTTGTCCTTCTCCTTCAGCGCCTCGTAATCCTTTTTGGCTTTCGAGAGGACCTTCGCAACCGCATCTTTTCCGCGCGGATCGGCGGCAATACCTTCCCTTACCACGAGATCATAGATCTTCGATAATTTCAATTCATCCTCCTGTTATTTTTGTTCTTCTATTTTTATTTCTTCGGGGGAGTTCCTTGCGACAACCTGGTATGCGTACGGCGCGATCTTGTTTATGTACGGGCCGGTCAGGGAACGCTCTTCGACCGATTTCACGAGGTAATCCACCTGCAATATCCCGAACAGCGTAAAGAGCAGGCTGAGGAGTATGGCGCCCCTCAGCAATCCCGATATGAACCCGCCCCACTGGTTTATCTTGTCGGTGAACGCGAACTTGACGACCTTCGTCACGCCGAGGGCGACTAACTTAAGACTTAACATAGACAGTAAAATTAGAATTAAAAAAGAAACCCCGTCGACAAGTTCCTGGGGCAGGGAAAAACCCGAATTGATCCTGCTTCCGAGCGGAGAGTAAAAACTCATCGAGATATACAGCGCGAAGACAACTCCTATTATCCTGAATAACTCTTCCGACAGGCCCGTCTTAGCGCCGATATAACATGTTCTTAACAAAAGGATTACGGTTAAGACATCAACCCAATTTATGCGTTGGACCGCTTCCGGCAAGCTCACTCTCCTGATATTTGGAAGCAAGTATACCACATAGGGTTAGAAAAGTCAAGGTAAGCCAAAATGCTTGACTTTTTAAACAAAAAAGGGTATATTTTCGTAAATGGCTAAAACGGCTCCGTTGGAAAGCATAAAAGTCAAAAATGAGGTCGCGGACAAGGTCCTGCTTGTACTGAACTCTTACGATAAGCTTGAGTTCTCTCTTGACCTCAAGCAGCTCTTCAAGAAAAAACTCAGGGAGCGGTACAATAAGACGATAGACGTCGAGCTTGTCGGGATGGCCGAGTTGGGCCAGACCCGCGGCAACCTTACCGGCTACCTGAAGACCCACGAGCGCATAAAGAAGCTCCTTTCCAAGAAAAAGCTCGATTCCTTCGATACTATAGTATATATTCACGACGCCGGCCTCGCCACGAGGATATTCCCCCTCTCTTATGAATTCGGCACGCCGTCAAAGGCGAGCATAAGGTTCCCTGAGGGCCGCGCGCCGGATATGCTGCTCCCGTGCATCGCGAAGAGCATCCCGCTTTTAAAAAATACCGTCATAATACTCCCTATCGACCAGTGTTTCGATTATGCCGATGTGGACATAAACGGCCTGCTGAGATCGCTCAATTCACACTCCACTTCCATGTTGCTGACCCCGATACAGATAAGCAGGGCCCTCGGAAGCCTCGGTACGGCGAAGATAGATGAGGATAACCGCATATCGTCGTTTTACGAGAAGACCTTCGATGAAAAACTGATACCGAAGTATTCGAAAGGCATGACGCTCGCGAATACGTTCCAGCTCTTCACGACAAAAGACAACCTTGATAAGATACAGAGCGCGGTCGACCTCTTCTGCTCCAAGGAGAAGAACAAGGATTTCATATCGCACCTGAACGCGACCGAGTGGAGTTTCAACAAGCTCATCTGCGAGTCGCTAGTCCTCGAGAAGAAGGCGCTCTCGAAGATACAGCTCGCGATGAGGGAATGCCTGCAGCAATATGAGATAAGCGTCGGCGGCGCTATCGCGAAGGGCTACTGGATCGACTGGGCATCGAACATAATGACCTACCTGGAGCTGCTGCGCAAGCTGACCGCGCAGATATCCAAGCCGGACGAGAACGGCAACTATTTCGTCAGGAGCAAGAAGATCAAGCCGTCGAGCAAGCTGGAGTCCTGCGTCTTCATCGACTGCGACACGGTCGACCTCTTCGGCAGCTACAAGAACTGCATATTCATCGCCTGCGAATGGGTCAGGATAATGAACTGCTTCGAAGGCAGCGGTTCACTCTTCTACGCCCTGAAGAAGAAGAACTTCCTGCGCAAGGAGATGAACTACAAGCTCTTCGCGCACTTCCTGAGCGGAAGGCGTAATATCGAGTTCGAATGCGATATCTACGACGATTACAGGAACCTCTACAGCGCGATGAAGAAGGTAAGCGACGATTGGCTCTACTACCACGAAGTTTTGAAGGAAAGCTACAACACCAAGTAGGCCCCTACTGCCCCGCCTCCCACGACCTTATGCACCTGGACATGTAAACGGTCATCGCCCTCTTGGCCCTTAATTCGTCCTCATAGATCCTGACAAGCCTGGCTTTGTATGACCTGTCCAGTTTCTTCCAGATATCCTCCATGGCCCTGACATTTTCATTGAGCCTGTTGAAGTCATTTATAATTATCCCGCCGTACAGCTTGCCAAGGTATATCCTGTCGTCTTTCGTGTGATCGACGTTGAGTATCAGCAGGTAGACCGCCTCGGCCGCTATTATGAGCCATATCCAGTTGCTGAAGAACTTCGGGTAGAATTCCGACATGAAATACATCAGCAGGGCGGCGGAGAGCGTGAACACGAACACGGCCTTCGCCTTCCCCAATTTCCTGCTGTACCTTATTTCCTCCTGCCTTTCTCCCTGCATCAGTTCCTGGTGCGCGAAATATATATCATCCATGAAGTCGGCTTTGCGGACCGGCGAAGCCGATGCGTATCCGGCCAGGTTCTGCCTGAGCCACCTGTCAAGCCTCGCGTACCCGCTGAGTTTCCATTTAAGCAGCGCCCATCCCACGAGCATAGCTATGCCAAGGAGCGTATAGACGACCGATTCGGGCGAAGCCGTGGCCGGGCTCGATACGATAGAGGCAGCGCCGAAAACGATGCTCGCGAACAGCGCCGGTATCGCCGCGTAATTCCAGAACTTCGATATCGTTATCTCCTTGAACAGCGCGACCGGCTGGGAATGCGCGAAGAGCGGCATTATTATGAACGACATCGTCGTGCTTATATAAAGGACCGAGAATATGAAAAGCGCCTTGACCGCCAGCGATGAGAATATGAGGCCCCACATGACGAAACCGACCCCGGTGAAGACGAGCAGCACCATCGCGTAGATCATCTGAAGTTTTATTACGGACATCTTGCGGATATCGCCGTCGGGGACTATTTCGTCGCGCCAGCCCTTCAGGAAACCCAAGCCCGTCTTTTTCCATCCGAGGCCCGCCCCGTACATCGCCGCCACGACTGCGAACGGCATAAACGGTATGAAAGGGCTTATCCACAGCGGTACCGTCTCAGTCGACACAAGCAGGTACGCGAGCGGGAGGCCCACCATCGTGCTGAATAGAGCCGCCTTCAGTATTGCCCTCTTCTCCCCCCATATCACCTTGAGAGGCAGATGGCCGAGGTTCCATCCCTTCGGGCTTATGATGAAGACCGCCTTTCCCTTAAGGCCCGCGAGGAAACCGAACGCATACGCCGGTATGACCGACGCGTAGAAGAAGTGGTTCTTCGCGACAAGCTTCATGTATGCGGAGAAGGACCTCCTGAAGCCGTAATGCTCCACGAGGTACGCGACGCCGGTCGCGGTTATCGCCTGGTTGAAGAGCAGGCCGAGGATACCGAAGACGATCGGGTACGGGACCGCCATGAAACCGTTTATGCCCCAGCATATCATCAGCCACAGGTAAAGGAAATTTATCACGAACATCAGCGGTGTCTGGTAGAAGAACGAGAAGCCGAACATCAGCATGAACTTCTGCGCTACATGGACATTCCGCGAGTCGAGTATGCCGCGCATAACGCGGCCTATCGCGGCGTCGGAGGAGCCCATTGCCCATTTCGTCAGCGGCACGAGGCTCGTGAAATACGACGTCTCCCTGCCCTTGCCGAAAGTCAGGTATTCCTTATGCGAGGTCTTCAGCCCCTTCTTCCATAATGACGTGGCCAGGAGTATATCCTCGGATATATAATCCTGCGGCAGGCCGCAGGCCGCGGTTATCATGTCCGTTTTTATGATCGCGCTGTGGCCGTAAAAACCGCAGGCCTGGAAGATATTCAGCGTCCTCTGCGTCACCGAGACGAAGGTCTCCTCGTTGAAACCTATCGCCTGCGAGATCCATGAATAATTCTTGTTGAATATGTATTCCGCGAACAGGACTTCGCCGAGAGACGGGTCGTCCGCGAATTCGGAAAGCGCGACGGGCAGTTTCAGGGCGTCCTCTATCCTGACAGAGCAGTTCGCGTCGAAGAAGAGGACCGTCTCGCCCTTCACGAACGGCAACGCCTGGTTCAGGCCGCTCGGCTTGCCCTTCTTTACCGTATTGGTGAAAGGCGCGGTCTCTATAAGCTCGATGCTGTCCGTCGCCGGGTTATAGCGGTGGAGCCCGCGGTCGAGGCCCTTGCCGTCGCCCTCTGCCGCCGCCCAATAAACATCCAGGCGCGGCAGTTCTTTCATGAGCCTCTTCAGGGACTCCCTGTCGTAATCGCGGGTCGCGGGGCTGTAAAATCCTTCGTAATTAAGCAGTATCTGGACCTTGCGGGATACGAGCTCCTCTATCTCCGCGGCGGACGCGCCGGGATAGCACGCCCCGGCATAGGCGGCAAAGGCATCGCGTATCCTGTATACCTCCACGGCCGTCTTCTCGACGCACTGGACCGTAAGGTTCGCCCACTTCCTGATCTTTTCCTTCAGTTGTTCCGGCAACCCTTCGGGAAGCTTCTTCAGGCCGAAGAGCAGCTTTAGATGCTCCCTCGTTATATACTGCCCGAGGTCGGCGGTACTGAGCCGTCCGACGAATTCTTCCCACTGCGGCCTGTAGAACCCGATAAGGTGGTTGAGCCTCGTGACTTCGGCGCCCCTGTCGCAACCGTTGAGCTCATCGAACGAGAAACTTACCGGTTCATTGAACGCCGTCACCATCGCGGTGAACGTAGGCAGGTCGTTCCAGGAGCTTGCCTTCGGCATCTCCATGAGCCAGCTGTTGACATAGAGGCGCATCCTTTCGGAGGCCTCATCTGCGCGCGGGGCCGAGGCAAGAGCCGGGGCCGCGTTATTCTCCGAATATGAGAGCCGGCCCCTTTCCGCGGCGCTGATGACATAATAATCGTAAAGCTCTTTTGTCATCAGATTCCAATATGACTTCCATAACGCTTCGGACGGCGCGATCACCTGCCCGAAACACCGCTTTGAGGCCTCGAACTTCTTCATCATCTGCGCCCATGATATGACCTGTCCTACGCCTTCCCTCTTGCCGCGGTAGAACCCTATCAACGCTATTATGATATAGAAGAGCGAGAAGAAGCTTGACAGTATGAACGTGAACGTAAGCAGCAGCGCGCTCGCGTTGATGAAGAGGCCCCATCCCGCGTTCACGAACGTGAGCTTGCTTATGATCCTTACTGTCCAGATTATAACGAATATGCTGAAGAGGCCCCAGAGGTAAGAAGCCGAACCGAACATTATCCAGAACAGCCTGATCGACCGCCTGAGTTCCCTGTTCCGCGCCGCGCCCTTCGGCGCGGGACTGCAACCGCCTAATGTGCCCCTTATGAAGGCCATCGTTATAAGGAGGCCTATGAGTATCAGGGCCGTAACCTCGACGAACGCTGCCCCTACAGGCCCCATCGCGCTTTCGAGGCGATAGGCGAACGGTACGCGTTTCAGCGCTATCGCGACGCCGCCTAAAGTCACCGCCGCGAACATCGGCGCGAGGAATCCCCAGAAACGTCTCAGGTTCGAGACGAACTGCGGGATGCCGGCCTTATCCGGGAATGTCTTAAGCCATGCGAAGTTCTTGTATGATTTCACGTCGGCGGCTGTGTCCTTGCCCGCCTTCGACGCCAGCCAGGAGAGTTTCTGCGCGGCGGTCTTCCCCTCCAGCCGGGCGAACGAGGCGATGAAACCGGGCCTCTTACCCTCAAAAAGCTCGTTCATGTCGTCATACGTAAAAATATATTCCTTTATGAGCCCCAGCTTCTTGTCGTAACCGGGCCTTAACGCTTCGAGGAAAGCGAGCGTATCCCCGCGTATCTCGCCCAGTATCTCGCCCTTCCTGCCCGCGTCGAGAAGGCCGAGCGACTTATCGAGCAGGTAGTGCCTGAATCCGGTAACGGCGGCCCTGAATTCCATCGATTCGTCAAATATGAGCCTGAACAGGACTATCACGGACAGGCTATCCCTGCCGGGCTTGCCCGCGGCGATGCTGACGGAATGCCCGTTCCTCTTCGACCACTCCTCGAACTCTTTCACTTCGGCCGGGAACAGGTTCCCCAGGTTTATCTCCTCCCTTCCGATACGGCACGCGATCCTGTCCAGCAGGACATTCACGCTTGCCGTATGTTCGGCCGGGTCGGCCCCGAAACCGCGCAGGCATTCCTCGATCCGCGGCCTGAATACCTTCCCGGAAACGGAGAAGAGCACCGATTGCGGCTCGCGCCCTTCATAGACCCTAATACAGGCGGCTTTCAGTTCTTCCGGCACGGAGAGCCGCGCGAGCGCCTCCCTGCTGAACGGTTTTATGGCCGCACATGCGGCGGCGATCCTTGCTTTCCTTCCGGCCCTTAACCTGCTGCGCGATATATATCCCGCGAGGAAGAAGATACCTGCCACGAGCGCCACGAGCGCGAGCGGATTCTGCCATTCGATAGACCTCATCAGGTATATCGAGCTGCTCTCGATGTGCTCTTTCTTGAACTTGTAGACACCGTTATCGTCGAACTCGTAATCCGAGCGTATCCAGTGCTCGATATCGAACGGCCTCCTCTCGAGGAACGTCTGGGTCTGCCACCCGTTACGGTGATAGACGCTCGCGTCGCCGATGAAGACCGCTACTATCTGCGTACCGGGCTTCGTGCCTTCGGGCTGCGTGCCGGGCCTGAAATCCCTTTCTATCTTTATCGGCCTCAGGTATGAATACGGGACGAGCGGATCATAATATTCCGTCTGCCTTCCTCCCTGGACCGGCAGGATGTTCATGAGGCGCAGGATTATGAAGCGGCGCTCAAGGACTATCAGCTGGCCGCTGAGCGAATGCACGTCATAGAACGCGTAATCTGAGTTCAGCACGCCGTATTTCACTCCCCTTATCGGGGGCCCGTCCGGGAGCTTGAACGGCGGCACTTCCGACTCGTAAGGCACCTTTACGCCGGGATGGCTGAAGGTGCTGCGCGGGTATTCGACGGTGCCGGAAAAATATTTGATCTCGCCTATGCGCCCGTTCGGCTTTAGCACGTGATAGCCGGGCATCGTGCCGAAAGGCGCCTCCGCGACGTTCTCAAGCGCCTCTTCGAGTATTTCGCGTTTCACGAGAGAGCCGCATTCGGACTTCAGGCGCTCTCTCAGCTCATCGGCGCCGAGGCCTTCCTTATACCATTCATATATTACGGTATCCTCTTTCTTCGCTATTGCGCGCGAACGGGCCTCGCCCCTCTCGTCCTCCCATGACTCGATGAGAGTCTCCTTGCCTAACATGTTCCGCTTGAGCTTCAGCGTGCTGCCGCTGTGCAGCGTCGTCTCGTCTCCGAGCATGACGAACTTGACGTTCACGAGCTCCCTGCCGAGAACGTCGTCGGGTATCATGTAGCTGACCGTCGTAATGGCTACCGTATTGGTGAAATGCGGCAGGCCGTCCTCTCCGGTCACCATCCTGAATACCCTCTTCTTCATCTGGGGCAGCAGCGTATCGGCGTTTATGCCGAGCGGCGCCATCCTCGCAACATAACCGGGAGGCAGGACGGAATCCGCGCGGACCGAGCTGTCGACGTCGCTTATCGAGACAAGTTCACCGGCGAGGTTGAAGGTCAGGGTCTTTGAAGGTATATCGGCCTCGGCTATCCAATCGACGGGGACCTCGATCGTGCCGCCGCGCACTATAAGCCTCTGCCGGCCTAAACTGTCGCCCGGTTCATAGAACACGAAATAAGGCGCTTCCCCGGGTGCGGCAGGGTCGCCCGTGAGGTTGTTCGTGACCTCGTTCTCCTCGAGCATAAGCATGTCGCTGATCCTGCCCACCTTCTCCGCGCCGAGCCTGTTCAATATCAGCAGCGCGGACGCTTCCCTGTCGTCTTCCGGCAAAGAAGTCAGGAACTTCACGAGCGCGTCCTTGAAGGTAAATACCTTCCCTGTCGTCTTGTACCTGCGGACCCATGAAAGGCCCTTTGTAAGTTCTTCGAGGTTCGGGCTCTCCGACGTGGCGGTATGGCCCGGCCGTTCGAGGAACACCTCCTTCGTGACTTCGCGGTCCGCGCCGTACTTCACAATCGTTATTATGTTCTTTACCATCTGGGCGGATATGTCGCCTTCCGGCGTGTAATATTCGATCTTCTTCGTATATCTTGCTTTCCCGTCCTCGAATATTATCCTGCCGTTCTCGTCCCTCGCGAATATATGGACCTCGGAAACGAAATATTTCTTGTCGGGCGTATATCCCTTGAATATGCTCTCCGAGATGTCGGAGACCCAATCACCGTTCTCGTCCGTGCGGTACGTGTGGCTTCCGACGACCTGCAGGGTCTCCTTATCGTATTCGAGGTCGGTCTTTATCTCGGACTTGACCTCTTTCGTTAGCGGGTCTATTTCGATGTTGCCTGAGTATATCGTCTCGAGGTTTCCCGACATGTCGTAGACCTCGACGTACAATATGCGGCCGGTCGCCTCGTTTATTACCTTCAGCCAGACGCGCCCGTATGAATCGCGCAGGTCCCTTCCGAGTTGGTCCCTGCCGAGGATCGATTCGTAGGTCCTTAAACTGTTCTCCGCCCTTGCTTTTGCCGAGGCGAATTCCCCGAACCTCTTCTCGGCCGCCTTAACGCCGTAATAGATGACGTGAATGAGCCCGTTCTCGTCATGCCAGGCGAGCTCTCCGGCGAGCCGGTCGTATTGCTCAATAAGCTCGAGCCGGGCCTGCGCGTCCTTTTCCGATTTGATCTGCTTCAGCAGGTCCAGCAGCCGCCTCTTGAACTCTTTCGTCTCGGACTCTATGACATCTTCCCCGAGGTAGATCCATAACGGCTGCGTCTCCGAAGGGGTATCGCTCGCGAACTGTTCGCGCGGTTTGATGACCATGCCATCCACAAGCCCTATCTCGTATTTCACGGCGTTCGTCTTCGGGGCCTCGCCGATGCGCCAGTCGGTCAGGTTGAACTTCGTGCCCATGATTATCTCGCGTCCGCTGGCTACGGAAACGCCGCCGACACGCAGCCTCCTCGTCTCGTCGAGCCCGAGGACCCTTGCATAATACATTCCCCTTTCCTGTGTTGCCAGCATCCCTTTTGCATCCGGGATTATGCCGGCAGAAAGCAGGTCCTGCCTTTCCCAGTCCTTTGCCTTTAAATACCTCCTGAACTCATCCTCGCTTATAGGGACCTTGGAGACGAGGCCGGGAAGGTCGTCTATCGACTCATAGTAGTTCATTATATTCATCTCTGAGTCGACCTCGAGCGCCGTGAAATACCTCGCTATCAGGTGCCCCTCGGGAAGGCCGACGGATGACTGGAATTGGGCTTTCGGGTCCTTGAGGCCGGCCCTGTTCTCTTCAGGGACGTCGCTCTCGGACGCGAACTGCCTGATTATGTTATAATCTCCGTCTATCTCGAACGCGTAGTACGGCTTATATTCCCCGTCAAGGTCCAGGTTATACTTCGGCGCCATCCTCCACTTTATCCCGGAATCCATGTCATAATACGAGTACTCGGAACGGATGGCCTTGCTCAGCTCTTCGGGAAGGTCCGAGAATTTCCTGTAAACCACCTTATTGCCTTTTCCTACCCCTATTACATCGTAATCCCTGCGCCCGGTATCCAGCACGCCTCCGAACCAGCAATTGTAGCTTGTCATAAGGACGGCTATGACCCTCTTCCTGGCGATAGTTGCGTCCTTATTGACCTGGTCATAGAGGACCTTATAATACACGATCGGTTTCTTCATCGCCTCTTCCCTTGCCGCTTCCTGCTGGGCGATCAGCTCGGCTTCGGATATGATCTTTTCCGGTTCCGGGATAACAAAGGTTTTTTCGGGTTTTATTACCTCGCCCGTATCGGACATCCATTTCGCGGAATCCTTCAGCGCGTCGCGCAGCCCGAAACCTTCGAGCGCGAACGGATTAAATCCCGATAACGGGAAAGAGGCCCATGAGGCGGAGATATCGGATTCTGCCTGCGGAGTAAGCCAGTTGTCGAACGGAAAACGCCTTATCTCTTTCTCCGAGGCATAGGGCAGGGATGCCGACTTCCCTGTGCGCGCCGCCATCCTCCCGAGGCCGTCAAGATAGCGCTGCGCTTCCTCGAGCAATTTGGAAGAGTATTCGGCGTCGCCTTTCTCCTTCGCGTGCCTTGCCATCACGAGATACGCCAGCACCGCCTGGGAAGTGAACTCCGGACTCAGCACGGGTTTCCTGCCGGGCCTTCCGGATTTGTCGGTGAAATCGAAACCTTCGAGACCTTTTACCGTGACGCCGGACGGATGCAGATAATCCACCTTCACCTTGGCGCCTTCCAGGCTGTCCAATATCCTGCGGCTTGTTCCGGCGCCGGCGAATCGGACGTCGCCTTCCGAATCGAGCGTCTCAGGGCCGAGTATGATGATAGCGAGCGCGTTCGCGTCGGTCGCATAAAGCGGGTTCACGGCGTCCTTGGATGTGCCGGCGGTAAAATATCCTCCGTCCTTGTTGAATACGCCGCTCGCTGAGAGCCAGCCGAGTATCTTTGATCTTGCCGCGGCGTACTTTTCCTCACCCGTGATCTGCGACAGCATGCCGAACAACGCGTAACAATCGAGGTTCTCTTCGGTGGATTTCGCCTCGTATTCTATATTGCCCTGTTGAGGGTTCTTGCGTATACCGCCGTTATCCGTCTGGAGCTTCAGCAGGAAATCCGCACGCCGCTTAGCTGCAACCAGCCACTTCTCGTCGCCGGTCAACTTGTACTGCCTTATGAAACTTATGCCCCAGTATGCGTTCGGCCCTGCGGTTATCAGGGGGTCCTCGCTAAAACCGGTGCGCGTATTAAACCCGTTCGGGATATCGCGCGTCTCGCCTCTCTGCCTAAACACTTCCGCGGCTTTCAAGGAAAGGTCCGTTTGCCCCGCCATCACGAGATTCTGGTGGGCGACCGCCTGCGCGTACGCGTAGGTCATATCCGAGAAGGGGTTCTTCGTGCCGCTCTTCGATATCATTGTAGGGACAAGGCCGGTCTCGGGATTCGACCATTCCAATATGAAGGATACCAGTTCACCCGCATTTACCGGGGCATCACGCTGCGTCGAACGGTCGAGCGGGTTCTCGGCGCGCGCGGCGACGCCTGCGTCCGACCGCTGCCTACCTGCCGCGCCATGCTCATCCGGAGGACGACGCACGCATGAGCGCGCCGCGATGAGGACTGCCGCGGCCGCTACCAGCGCTATGGCTACTTTTTTCCCGCTCTTTGACATATTCCCGCTCATTTTGTGACGAATGTTACGTAAGATTCTATGCCCTTTGAAGTATATCTTATCAGATAACGGTCCAGTTCGTTCATAAATTTCATCATCCTGTAGAACGCCTGTATCTTCCTGATCTTGTTATTAAGCACCGTCTCTTTCAGCTCCCTTTGCCTGATCAGGGACGTCTCTCCTGCCGCCTCTTCCAACAGCATCTTCTCGGCCATCTCATTTTCCAGCGCCGCTTCGTTCTTCTCGTAGTTCGCATAGTCGGCAACGGCTATCTGGTAATCGGTAAACCTCCTCAACGCGTCCTGGACCACGTGTTTCGTATATTCTTTCGATCTCAGCGCCGCGACCTTCTCGCTTATAGCCGCGATCCTCGCCTTGGTCCCGGTGGCGGGATTGAATATCTGGTCGATGGAATTCAGCGAAATGAATTCCGACATATTGTCATAGCGCGAAAAGGCGGCTTCATCCCTCATCACCAGGCCCATGAAATCCGTAAGATATAGGTACTCGAGGTTGACCGCGAGCTCCTTTACCTGTTTTGATATGGCTTCGGTATCAAGCCTGGCCATGTCGAGGTTGATCTCCGCGCGCTCGAGCAGGTCATCCTGCAGCAGGCCCTGCAGCTCCTGCCGCGCGGATGTAAGTTCGCTTAACAGCCGCTCTTTGATCTCAAAACCTTCCGTAAGCGCGACGCGCCGGGCGGATCTGTCGTAGACCTCGGTATTCACGATCGAGAACCGCGGGTCGAGGCCTCCGACCGCTATGCCAAGGTTGTTCCTGTAGCCTTCGGTATACCTGTTGGTATCGATGTACTTCTGCAGCAGGCTCTCTACGAACTCCCTCTGCTTCAGCAGGTCCGCTTGCGCTATCGCTTTCGCCTTGAAGAGATTTTCCATACCTGCCAGGACCGTCTTCTGCTTTTCGTATTCCATGTTGACTTCCGAGGTCTCCGCGAGCGAACCAAGGTAGCTCGAGTAGGCATCCGCGACTTTCAGGGTCAGGTCGAACTTCGCCTGCTCAAGGTCCTTTTCGGCAAGCTCGACCCTGCGCCGCTGGATCTTTAACATATATTTATTCACGAGGTCTATATTAGCGGTCGCTGATATCCCCGCGGTCTTGACCCTCTTTGTCTCATTCCAGCCTTTATTATCTATTATGTAGGAATTGCCTCCTATATTGCCCTTGACCTTCACCGTCCTGTAATAATCCAGCGTCTCCTTCTCGAGATCAAGGCTCTCTTCATATTTCCTTACCTCGCGGCTGTTTTGCATGGCAAGGTCTATAGCTTCCTGTAATCCCGTCAGCAGTATCTTTTCTTTGCCTTCGGGTTCCGCATCTTTCTCTACTACCAATAATTCTCTTGCATTGTGGTAATAGTTATCGAGGACGGCTTCGTCATAGCTCATCTGCGCAACAATATAGTCCAGCTTTGAATCGACCATCTGCTTCTTTGTCCGGCCGCCGAACCGGTAGAGCTCCTCGGTTATCCTGTACTGCGTTTCCATGTTCTCCTTCTTGCTGCGCAGGTCTTCCAGGAGCGCTTCCGACGAATCGTAGGCGGTCTTGACGGATAGCCTCTCCTTTTCGTAAGCGTCCATGCTCTTCAGATAATCGATCTCCGACTTGATGCGCGCCCGCGCCGCCTCGGACCACGCTATCTTCTCACCGCGGTTACCCCACGGCACTGAGACGCCGAACGATACCTGCCTGTCGGGATTATTCCATCCTTTATACTCCATTCCCTTCATCTCGCATTTTACCTGGAGCACCGCCCCCTCATATGCGACGGCCTGCGCCTCTTGCGCCCTGTTCTTCTCTACGGCGCTCAGGGCTTGCTTGACAGGTGCCTTGCCGTCGAAATAAGGCGCCACCTTCGACCGTACCAGCTTCATGAACCCGGAAAGCCCCCCGTCCTGCCCGGACATCGGAAGCTCTTTAACGCTTATCATCTCGTTGAGCGGTATTCCGGTCCATTTCTTGAGGTTATACTCGACGACCGCCAGCGAGAATTCAACATCCGCCATCATCCTGTCAAGCTCCATCTGCTGCAGGACCAGCGGAAGTATATCCGAACTGCTGTACTTGGGGTCCTTGCCTTCCATGTCATCCAGCATATCGCGTATTATATCGTCCTTGATCTCTTTGATCCTGTTCAGCCACTTTAATGTATTCTTGCTCCTTAATATGAACAGGTAATTCTTTATTATCTCATCCGCGACCACGTTCTGTAACGCGGCCCC
>Ga0116154_10002420_pt1 | contig 14189 bp, 10 predicted proteins | sample AD_UKC030_MetaG_FD_89898 | JGI IMG/M metagenome (GOLD analysis project Ga0116154, IMG submission 89898) | Active sludge microbial communities of municipal wastewater-treating anaerobic digesters from USA - AD_UKC030_MetaG | ecosystem: Engineered > Bioreactor > Anaerobic > Digestate | place: USA...
AAGAGCATGGCTGTCCCATCAGATTCGTTTTGCTGAGAGTCGCAGTCACCACTCCGAAGGTGACTCCCATGTTCCACTGGACATTTACCGAATTTGTATAAGGAGGAGACGACAGAATAGTGCCATTTGTCACCTGCCAGTCAAACGTTGCAACAGGATCGGGATTCACCGTATATGTGACTGTGGAACCTTCACAGGCTGTTGAACTTCTTCTTGTAATATTACTGTAAACAGGTCCTGTCTTTACAATGATCATCTCCGCAGTATCACTGCAGCCGTTACCGTCTGTTATAACGAGCCTTATAGTATAATTTCCGTCAGGAATATTATTATTGAAGAAAGGTGTGATCTTGGTGCTGGTATTGACGAATGTGACATAAGGGTAAACGGCTATTTCCTGTACAAAAGGATTTACTGCATCATCAAGACAATCCCAGAAATAGAAATAACTTCCGCTTCCTCCTGAAACATTTGAATTGAAGAGGGCATATGTTCCTGCGGCATCACAGTTGCTTAGCGAAACGCTGTTTATTTTCAGAGATGAATTGACGGTTATCCATACATCCTTCACAGCAATATTCCCGTGAGAATCCGCTGCTGTGAATGTTACCTTTTTACTCCCCTGATCCGGGCATGAAAAGCTTGTGGGTGTAACAGATAAAGTTACCGGACCGCAGTTATCATATGTTCCGTTGTCAATATCCGAAGCGCTGAGAGACCCTGTTCCATTGTTGTCCAGTAAAAGTGAGAATTCTCTTGTATTTATTACGGGTCGGGTAGTATCATGAACCGTCACCTGAGCAGTTGAAGTTGAAGAATTGCCGGAAGGATCCGTCCCTGTCAGCGCTACGGGTATCGTAAGGCCTACATCAGAACATGTAAAGATCGTTCTTCCGGGAATAAGTGTAAGAGAACAGTTATCAGATGAACCGTTATTTATATCTGATGAATTAAGTATTGCAGTTCCTGACTGGCTTATATACAGGTTGGCATTTTTTGTTACAACTACAGGCTTCTGGTTATCGACAACAATCACATTGAATTTGCAGGAATCTTTCTTTTCTGTTCCTGACCATGAATAGTATATAACCTGAGTAGTTCCCGCATTAAAAAAATCTCCCGGAGCAAAATTACTGGTCACCGTATTGCCGGGACAGGGAGTGATCATTGATGGAGGCAGCCATGTTACATTATTACCACAGGTATTTGGCTGAACGTTTACCACAATGTCCCCGGGACACCCGGTAAGAGCAGGGTTACATCCCTGTCCGTAAACAGTATTTTCCATACCTGACAGTCCGGGCAGCAAAAAAACCACAATCACAGGCAGATATCTGAACATCAGGTATGGTTTCTTCGTCAGCCGAAGTATTATTGCTTCACTTACTGATATGGTCCGGTGTGAAAAAATATCGGCCAGGTAACTAAAAATTGTTTTAAGAAACGAAATAACAGTTATACGTCTCATGTTGATCAGGTTCATTTTTATCGGATGTAACACCCAATATATCAAATAAATAAAAATATACTGCAGGCAATCTCATTGGATAAGCGGCAGAATTACAGGACTGACTTCTCATTAATCAAAGCGAATGTAAGAATTTTTTATTCACTTATTACATCAGATTCTCAGACTGTTTTCAACAAATTGAAATGATTTGTTAATATGTAGCCGGTATATGCAGATTTTTTTAGAAAAGTATTATCCGTGTGTGTTGTTTAAAATAATTTTTGGGAGAAAGAAAAATATGATATATTTGCAGTCACTTTTTCGGGCGATTAGCTCATCCCGTCCCGATAGCTATCGGGAGCTATCGGGAGGTTCAGAGCATCCCGACTGAAAAGTCGGGAGGGTCGGGGTTCTTTAATAATATTTCGGGCGATTAGCTCATCCCGTCCCGATAGCTATCGGGAGCTATCGGGAGGTTCAGAGCATCCCGACTTACCAGTCGGGAGGGTCGGGGGTTCTTTAAAAATATTTCGGGCGATTAGCTCAGTTGGTTCAGAGCATATGCCTTACAAGCATAGGGTCGGGGGTTCGACTCCCTCATCGCCCACAATGGTAATCAAGGAGTTACAAAAATGTAACTCCTTTTTTATTTGCCTTTTTGCATATTATTTGCATACATATCTAATCTATATAATACTCTGAATCAGTAATGTTGATAAATTAGAAACCCCCACTTTTTTACTTCCAGGGTTATCACTGCATTTGGGACTTAGTAACTTCAATTGTTTCCATGTTTCCGTGTTTCCACTTTTCATGTCATTGAAAATTTATCTTCAACGATAAAGAATTGCTTACTAATCTTAGTCTCGTTTTCTAAGTAATTACTCGCAGATTTAATCAATGAGATTTTTGCAAGTTCTATAATTTCATAAGTTTTAATTGTGTAATTTTTCTTAGAGATTTCAGTTTTATGTCCATCAATGTTTAGCAGGTAATCATCGACAGTATTTTTCACAATCCTATAAAGCATTTTATTAAACAATATATCAGCTTCATTTCTTTTATTAACAACACCTCCTGTGAGATGATAAGGACAGTCCTCCTTTTCTAACCCTCCGAACCAATCTAATTCCTCATCAAGTACTTTTTTTCTACTAATAAGAGTTTGTATATTATCCGTTCCCTCAATTAGGTCAGTACTTTCCCTCATTATTTGTAATCTTCGATTACCTTCAATTATTATTGCATTAAAGTGAGATATCCTTTTGGCTGATCGGATCTTAGTATTAATATCAGCCGTATTGTTCAATATATATTCTCTCTCTTCTTTGTCTTTCATTTCGGCAATCATTTCATTGCAAAATAAATTGATCTCTTTCCTGTTTGTTTCAAGCCATTTATATGAATCCCTATCTCTTTCATATAACTCTATATTTTTAACATGCTTTTCAATAATATCCCTTCTAAAAAGAAGCACATTAATATCATCGCCCTGCTTCATAAATTCAATATTTCTTTTTATGATCTGTACATTATTCGAATCCTCATAACCCGTGGGATTATATTGTTCAATAGGGCTAATCGAATCTGTTGGACTTGAATTTTTCTCTTTTATAATAATTAAAATAACAGCAAGAATTATTAAGATCGCAAATACAACTAATAGCTCCATTGAAAATTCATTTAATCGCCATTATAAATTTAATCCTTTAAATTCCATAGTGTGACTTTATTTTCAGGTATTCCCTATAATTCTGAAGCTGATATATAGAAATTGATTTTACTCATTATATTTTAAACTTATTTATGCCACAAAAGTTGCGGTTTAATCAAAGTTACGAAATCCCCAGGAATAGGATTAAAACAGTAAGCCCCGGGGTGCTTCCGAGGACTTACTTCTCGCTGCACTGGAAAATTGTGCCATACAACCCTGTTGCAAATCAAATTTAAGAAGGTAATTTCAAATATAAAAATATTTTGCTGCCATACTACCAGAAAACAGCATGACCATAAGCGCAATAAAAGACAAGTTTGTCTGAATTTACTGTCAAATAACAGCGTTTTTACTGTTTCCAGCACTATATATAAATAATAGACAATCTGTTACATCCAATTATAAGGCTTAATTTTGACCTGATAATTAACTTACAATTTACTGTAATTGGATATTTAACTTTAAGTGAGGTAATTAACGAACTGTTTATAGTCTATGTCCGGACTGAGGATATTGTTTCAATGTCTGAGAAAGCTCGGAATGAATTTGTCGATTGTGTAGAAGAATTATGACAGCAGTTGAAGAATTTTGTTTGCGAGTTACATGCTGACGTATAGCATTCACTGTTTTTAAGTAATTTTTTATAATTAATAAATTTTGCAAAAGAAGGCAAGAGCTTTCTCAGCACCTTTTATGGTCACAACAAATTTTGCAAGTACACTTTGAAGGTGGGTAGTGTCTTATTCCAACAGAAATTCCATCTTTTCTGTCAGCTCTTTTGTATATTTCATTAAACAATTCTATCTCATTTTTCTCAAGATATCTCCTGATAGCATAAGCACAGACATCAGCAATCTGTACCATATTTGTCAAACTAGAATTTACAAATAATGGCGTCTCAATTATCCTTTTTACACTTGTCCAAAGAGTTCCCTTTGACTGAAAATATTTCATTAAATCTGTGTGTTTTTTTGAGACCGTTTCATTATTGTCATAGATAATTAAACCGAAACAAGTGTTTTTGTCTAATTCAGGATTCTTTAATAGATTTTTTAAGAATTGCTCGAATCTAGAAACAATTTGTTCAAAGGCTTGTTCATCAATATTTTGTTGGGCTATATTCTGGTCCCATTTTAATTTATCAATACATTCAGCAAATAATCTCGCAAATCTCCAACCACCAATTGTTTTTGCAATTTCTTGAATAAAAGCCTGTCTTTCAGGTAGTGTAAGATGAATATAATCTTGAGTGTGCTGGTAATTTTTTTTAACTTGTTTATGACTCCCTTGTTTGGATGGATCTGTTAGTAATTCATGAAGCTTTGTTTTTCTATATGTTTCAATTTCACTTCTTCGCTTTTTTAAAGTCATTCTTTCAAATCCGGGGATTAGAGATTGTTCTCTATAATCTCTCAGTATCCAGGCAGTATGGATTTCTGTATTCTCTAAATTATGCTTCGCTTTTATTTGGGAGATATCATTTTCACATTTTGACCAATACCACACTGGGATTGAAAGCCCAACTAAAACAAAATGTGTAGAACTATCACTAAAGGAAGAAGTTCCAGATTCGTCGACGTAACAAAAATACATATTAATAAATTTCAAAAAAAAAGCGACTGGTGATGAAGATTTTATCCTCTCTATGAGACGCTATGCGACTCGTTCCAGACGCTATAACAAATGTAATAAACTTCCTTTATGATAAACAAATATTTTATCATGTTTTTTATTAATAAATAGTTAATTTTGATAAATTTAATCTAATTACGGGGCATTTAAATGTCAATATTAGCATTTTTTGTATGATTAAGGACGGCGGCATCAATGAAATAAGGGAAGGGGTTTCTAGCATTAATTTAGAACAATAAAACAGTGGTCTCCCTTCAAACCACTGTCAGAACCATAAAAGGTTCGCACTATTGAAACGTGAGTGCTCCCCTGCTAAGTTTGGCAGACTTCGGAGCGGGTATTTCCCAGAACATACGCATAATGAATCAGTCTAACCAGTTGGGACTTCCTCCGATATATTCTTTTACTAGCTACTTCGGCATAATCTTTAACTTACCGTCGTAATCTGCTTCATACGTAAGAAGCATGCTTAACTATAACATTATCTCCAATTTCTCCTGCTCCGGCATCTTACATGATATCCAAATCTGAGGTGCCTTCTCCGCAAGCTTGTACCCACATTCACTTTTTAGATAATAATAGTTCTGATTCACCGGTCGGCTGTTGTTCACAAATCATTTGCATGTCAGGTTTTCAATCACACCACCATCTATACATCTTCATCCACCACAATCTAAGATACCGGAATTTCGTTTATGCTATTTATTCCGAAAAGCTTGATAAATACTATATCGGTTTTACTGCTGATATTCAAGACCGTCTTGCTAAACATAACAGAAAATCAAATGGATTTTCCAATCGTGGAAGACCATGGGTATTAGTCTATTCTGAATCCTTTAATTCTAAAAGAGAGGCCATGGACAGAGAAACTCAGCTTAAGAACTGGAAGAACAGAGAAAGACTCGAAAAATTAATCAAAGTTGGTTCAGAGCATCCCGACTGAAAAGTCGGGAGGGTCGTGTGTTCAACTCCCTTATTGCAGATAATTAAATATCAGAACTATCAGGTATTCTGAAAACAATTTCAATGAAAGTTTGTTTTACTAAAAAATTAAAAATGGAAACTGAATATAAAACCCGGATAACCAAAGACTTCAACGAAAAGTCGGTTATAGTATCAAGAGTTTTCGATGCACCGGCAGCAAAATTCTGGGAGGCTTTCACCACCGACAAACTGCTTGACCGTTGGTGGGGTCCGTTTCCATGGAGGGCTGAGACAAAAAGAATGAATTTTACTCCAGGAGGATACTGGCTGTATGCAATGGTAAGTCCTGAAAATGAAAAACATTGGGGACGAATGAACTATCTGGCTATTGACGAATATAAAAGGTTTGAATTAGAGGATGCATTTTGTGATGAGAACGGAAATCTGAACCATGAACTTCCGGCGTCAAATGGTTCTGTTGTTTTCAGCCAGACAAAAGATGGAACCAGAGTGGAATTCAAAACGGTTTACCCGACAGTATCAGATCTGGAGACATTAGTAAAAATGGGATTTGAAGAGGGTATTTCAATTAGCTTTGACCAGCTGGAACAATTGCTGAAAGAATGATCAGGTTCATGCCCACATTAAAATCATTAAATAGTAAATTCAAATCCTTTACCTGGACTTATCATTTTGGCTACAGGAGAAATCCATGTGATAATTCTCATTCACCTTTTATAATGCCCCGTCGATCCCGGATTTTTTTCTCTCCGCTTTATTAAGCGGTTTATACTTCACATTTTCAATTTTTAATACCACCGGATTCGGCCATTTATTGTTGGTATAAAGCCGGTGACCATTAACAGAGCTTATTACCAGTCCGATGGGTGTCTGGCTGAAATAGATCTTTGCGTCATATCCTGGCCGGTATTCAACCAGTTCGGATGAATACCCGAGAATGCTGATCTTTGTCTTTTCTGTTCCCGCTAATGTCGTGAAGACAAATTCTTTCCTCTCTGCATATTTCCATTCATCGCCACCGGGAATAAAAGCATATAGTGTATTGCCATTTTTTGCTCTTGTGAACCATACATCCCTTTCTTTGATTATTTCCCACGGCCGGATGTAATGAACAGCTTCACCATTCACCAGATGCCATAATGCAATTTCACGCAGAAGAGCTTGCTGCTCTATCTGGATCTCTCCATCCGGCTTTGGACCGATGTTCAGCAGAAGATTTCCTCCTTTTGCTCTTGTCTCAATAAGCATATTGATTATCTCGGTACCTGATTTATGAGGATCATTTGTAGGCTTGTACTGCCAGTCGGTTCCCATTGTAAAACAGGCTTCCCATGGTCCGGTGATTGGCTTGTCCGGCAGATTTTGTTCAGGAGTCTGCATCTGTCCCCGGGTTACAACCATATCAGGCTGTAATTCCCAGGCATATTGCTTCAGTCCTTCTTCAGGTCCGTCAAAGAAAAAGATATCAATCTTTCCGTAATTCGTGAGCAACTCCTTTAACTGGGCCTTATCATAAGCCATCAGTCCGGGATTATTTGCCGGATAATGCTGAGGATCCTGAAGACGCCCGACCGGAATTTTATTTCTGTGGAAATAGTAAAAATCCTCCGGCGAAAAGTATAAGCCTGTTGCGATACCCTGATTACGGAATGCATCAAGGACTTCTTTCAGGATATCCCTTCCGAAAGGAGTGTTCATAATATTGAAAGTCGTAGTTTTTGTATCCCACATACAGAAACCCGAATGATGCTTTGAAGTGAAAACAACATACTTCATTCCTGCAAGCTTTGCCAGAACCGCCCATTCCTCCGGGTCAAATTTCTTAGGATTGAATGTTTTGGGCAGGTCATTTTCAAACCTCCCGAGATAATCTTCCGAGGCTCCTGCCATGGAGTGACTGATAACAGCTCCAACCTGGGAATCCATGCTCCAGTGAATGAACATTCCAAATCCCATATCCATGAACCATTGCTCACGGTCGGGATTGTTGGCATTTTGCTGTCCGGAAAGAAGATTGCCTGTAAGGAATACAGAAAGAAAAAAACAAGATAGTTTCAGCTTCATATAAGAAAAATTTAATAGTCAGGAAGTAAAGATAATGTTTATCAGGAATGTCCCTGAAATTTGCATATAATTACAACTACGGGGATCCTGAATTCTTCACTTTCTGATACCTATTGTAACATTGGGCGAGAGAAATAAACATTCTGGTCCCGATATTTTAATTAACAGATTAAGAGCCTTTTTAATTGTATTTAGTAATTTATCATCTGAATAGCAGTAAAATGAGTTTGTGATTTCGAATTCCATTCCATTATTTTCAATCGTTTCCTTTAATTTCCTGAAATCAATAAGTCTTTCAGCCCAGCTTCCGGTGTAAGGATCGCAGGTATTTGTGGGATGATCCGGATGATATTCCGTTATGCCGCTTCCCAAATAACGGTTGACCATATTTTCAACATCTTCCTGTCTTAATCCCCGGCTTTCAGAAGCTAATTTCTTAATCTCATCTTCGCTTAAATCCAAATATTTTCGCCGTATGATCTTTTCGCGTTCTTCAAGGAATGATGTGCTGAAGAACGTATCATCAATCCTGACATTCCTTTCACATCCGTGGTATTCAGAAATAATGTGCTTTTTTTTCAGTTTTTGTTTAATTAACGGATTTTGTGAGTTTGCACCGGTCACAATGATCAGATTGAAATTGTCAAGCTTTGATATGAATTTTAACCAGCTATCCAGATCATAAATATGTTCAATGACATCGACAGAGCAGATCACGTCGGGATGTATTTTAAGTTCGTTCACCTTATCAACAAAAGCTCCAGCGTCACCGCAAATAAAATGATCTACAGAAATTCCGGTTTGTTTTGAAATTGTCTGTGCATCTATCAGAGACTTTTCATTAAAATCATTGTAAATAACAGTTTTAAAATCAAGCAGTCTGGCTGCAAGGGATAGTATCCCGCAACCTCCTCCATAATCGACAAAAACACTTTCCCCAACAGGTTTATTGACACTTTTCAAACATTTCTCCAAAACCTGAGAATAGAAAGAAATAAAGTATGATGAATTGCTGATATATCTCTTCAGGTATTGTCCTGAATAATCCGAAATATCCAAACCCTTATTATAAGCCTCGTTGAGTCTTGAAAACAGATCCTTTAATGCTTTACCGATCCTGTTCTTCATTTCCATTCCATCTGCTCCTCCCGGGCACAAGATTCAGAAAATAGTGTCATCCTCATACAATCCTATCATAGCGGCAGAAGGTAAAGATAAGTCATTTAAAAACAGCATTTTTCAGAATGATTGAATTCTTAATAAAATCTTGACTTTCAACCTTTATTATCAGGATGACCAGGATAGGGAAAGGCAGAGCAACCCAGACTGCAACATTCACTCTTGAATGAAATTGTAACTCTGTTCATGGTCTGGTTCTTCAAACAGCTCCGGCGGATATTCAAGAACACGAAAATTAGTCTTTGATGGTCAGGGTAATTATCAATTTGGCAGCGAAGCCGGTTTCAGCAGTATTGAAGGATTTTCATGTTTTTACTATCTTCGCCTTCTCAATTTCAAAAAATGAAAAAAATCAAAATTGCTATTCTGGGCGGAGGTAATATTGGTACATCACTTGCAAAGGGACTGGTCAGATCGGAACAATACAAAATTGAAGAAATAATTCTCGGTGAAAAGCGGGAATCGAGAATCTCATTTCTTAAGAATATCGGCTTTAATGTAACTGATGACAATACAGAAGCCATATCAGATACGGATATAATTATAATGGCTGTTAAACCACAGCAATTTGAGACACTCCGGGAAGAGATAAAGGACGGTATCAGCCCTCGTCATCTGCTCATTTCAACTATTACCGGTATAACGCACCGGGAGATTGAGAATGCATTCGGAGTTGTGCCAAATATGCGTATTATGCCAAATACGGCTGTTGAGATATGCGAATCGATGACGTGCATGTCGTTCAGGAACATGAAGCCTGAGCAGGAAAAAATGATCACTTCCATTTTTGAGAAAATGGGAAGAACTATAGTAATCCCTGAAGAACTGATAGATGCTGCCACAGTAACCGGATCATGCGGGATCGCATTTGCCCTCAGGTTCATGCGTGCAATGTCGCAGGGGGGAATTGAAATAGGATTCAATGCCGAAATGTCTCAGCAAATTGTGGCACAAACTGTACTTGGGGCAGCCAGGATGATACTTCTGACTTCAGGTCATCCTGAAAGTGAAATTGACAAAGTAACAACACCTCAGGGGATTACCATATCAGGCTTAAATGAGATGGAACACCAGGGATTCAGCTCTGCAGTAATCAAAGGACTGACAACTTCATTCGGCAAGCTCGGTAATCTCGCTGCCAGATCCCGTAAGTAATTCCTTTATACCGCATTCAACAAACGAATCTGCAATATAAAGACTGCGCAAGCCGTTTTACGGTCCCTTGTTCAAAATCCTATTGCACGCTGATTGATTTAGTAATGGCATTTTTTAAAAATCTTTGGAACCAATTCTCGTGAAGTTCACCAGACCTGGTCCAGTGGACATCTGGTATATCCCAGTCTATAAAAGCACTTATTATGAAAACTAATAATACGATATGGATACAGCCAACCGCCATTGCCTCCAACTTTAGTCTCCCGTTCTCCTCATCACTCTCTTGCCCCATCCATTTCCAATATATTGAAGAATATGAATTAGCAATCTGGAAAAGTGAGGCTAAAATCCCGGGTAATTAACCCTGCAGTACTTGATCAGCTTTGGACCGAAATTGATCTCAAGTGAAACGATCCCCAGCGGGGTCATACCTATACAGAACGGATGTCCGTTCCTGTCCTTGAAATAGAACATTACATATCCAGATTCATAAAAGATCAGATCTCCACTTTGCGGATTGTCAGTTTCAGGAAGTAATTCCGGCAATCTATAACGTTGTGATGCATCGATTTTTAAAAGATTGTGTTTGTTAAGCAGGTATGCAGCGAAGCTTGGGGAATCGAAACCAACTTCCGGGGAATAACCACCAAGTTTCCATCCGACACCTGAATGCTTCATATCAAAAATATCTTCAATAATATATCCCGACTTTAAGTTTACGCTGGTAATTAACAATTTAGAATTACCCCAATTAAGTTGAAATCTGTTCCGGTCAAAAACTGTTGTCTCTCTGATCCTTGTTTCCAGTTCATTTACATTTCGTTCCAGATCCTGAATATTTTTTTCAAGATTGGCTACAGTCTTTTCAAGTTCAGCTTTCTTTTCAATAAGAGGTTTTATCTTCAGGCCTACGATCAGGATAATTGCAACTGTGATGATTGCGATCAGAAGCTGGGCTGCAATAAGTATTGGCAGAGTCCTTCTACTCTTTTTCTGAATTATCTTATTATCCGTCATTTAGATGCTCCTCCGACAAGAGATATTTTAATTATTCTGTAAAGAATAAATCCTAATCCAAGAAGTCCTCCTCCGAATCCTGCAGTCTGCACACCTCCCAGAGTCGCGGGAGAGAATTTACCATTCAGTACACCCAATACGGTACCCAGAACAAGGATGACAAGGCACAGGCAGACCGAACCGGTTGTTATCAGCATTGCATAATCCCGGGGAGATCCCCATTTCTGGTTTTCATCTGCCGGATCAGCAATAAATGCAAATTTCGCTGAATTTTCATTTATCGTTTTCAGCTTTGGCGTATCCTGCTCATTAAGATTTTTAAGGTCAATCTGGTTACATCCCAGCTCAAATGCAGTTTTAATATCCCTTCCGTCACCCAGTGCTCCGTAGAATGCTTCGGAAAAGCTTATGGCAGCTTCATCACCTATTGCACCCGACATTCCAACAACGCAGTTTATGTGCTGTGCAATGGCTTCTGCCTGTACTTCAGAATAACATGCATTCAAAACAACACATTGTATGTTATCCTTAAGAAGGGAAAAAAGTCTGCTTAGGGCAGATGCGGTAACAGGTTTGCTGTTTCCATCACTGTCTTCAAGTATGATCTCGCTGAATTCGCTGCCGTGACCGCTGAAATGGACAATATCAGGCTTATATCTTAATAACAGGCGCTGCAGATCGGACACCCGAACTGCCCACTGCTGTTCCAGTTCAAAACTGTCCCGGAACCTTGATTGTTGTAAAGCAGCGTCTATTTGCCTTACCTCCTGATCAAGCCGGAGCTGATCCGTTTTTCCTGGATTCGTTGCAAGAACAAGTATCTTTACAGACCTGACCATATCATTGTCCTTCTCAACAATCAAAGTTACACCATAACTTGAATCAAGTCAAATTTATTTTATCCCGGAAAGCTCAATAAAAAATCTACGTATTATAATACGTATTAAAAAACGTATTAAAAAACGTAGATAAATAAAATATTTACTGTTAATTTAAATTGACCCACTGAAAAATATGTTGTAAATTGCATTTTAATAAAAGCTGACAAAGGGATATGCATCGACTATCAGGCTGTACGGGGAAAATAATCAGAAAGGCTTGCAATTTTAACAGTAAGCTGCTGTTGTTTTTGAACTTTTTGTTAATATTTTCATCCATTCTGCCTGCTCAGGACAAATTCCGGGTTTTTCCATATTTACAGAACCCTGATAATGATGCTATTACAATTATTTGGTTTTCGGAAGAGAACTCTCCTGGACTGCTTTCCTGGTGGGAAAAGGGTACAGGTACAAAAAATCATGTTAATTCCACTCCCGAACCGGCTGAGGCACTTGAATATTCATTATGGGAAGATACTACATTCTTTGCAGGACAGGCTCCGTCAGCACCATTCCGTCACCGGGTAAGAATTGAGAATCTTAATCCGTCTTCAAGTTATGAATATAAAGTGACTCAGGGGACTGAAACATTCAGTTCATCCTTTCATACTGCGCCGGAAGGCAATGCTCCCGGAAGATTTATTGTTTACGGAGATTCGGAAACAGAACCTGAATCAACAGGGAAATTTACGACCTGGGTTGACCCGGTTAATGACAGTGTCAGGATATATCTGACAGATCAGACCCTGGGTTATAAAAACAACCTTGAAGTGATCAGATCACGTGAACCCGACCTTGTTTTTATTGCCGGCGATCTTGTGGAAACAGGTGGGGAACAACGTGACTGGGATGAGTTCTGGCGTCATAATACGGGCAGCAGCAGCGAACTGAGTCTGGCTGGTAAAATTCCGTTAATGGCAGCTTTGGGTAATCATGAATATTATGAAGGATCACGACTGGATGGATATAATCAGCCGGGATCTGAAAGAGCTGTAAGAAAATTCCTTACATACTTTGAATCACCTTCAAATAACTCGTCTGTTGCTGAACATGAAGGCCGGTACTATTGTCTGAAATACGGCCCGGCAACATTTATTGTACTCGATGTATGCAATAATGGTCCGAACAAATCAAATGATGATACAAATTTCTATCTGCTGGGTGAAAATGATCAGGACGGAGGTAAAGCACCCGATTTTGGTCCGGGATCAGAGCAGTATTTATGGCTTGAAGAAAGACTTCGGGAAGCCCAGCTTCATAGCATGTTCACTTTTTTGATCTTCCATCATTCCCCCTATTCTTCAGGCCCCCATGGATATCCCCCAGGTGAAGCTGAAAATACTGACAAACAGTCCGGATATCCCGTTCGTCTTCTTACCCCCCTTTTTATGCAATATGGTGTGGATGCGGTTATCTCTGCCCATGACGAAATGTGGGAGAGATCGGCTATTATGGGTACTGAAAGAAGACCAGATAACAGTGAAAGATCACATTTAATTCATTTCTATGATGTCGGACAGGGTGGAGACGGACTGAGAGAACCCGAGAAAGCGCTTGATAATCCAAATCAGCAGTTCCTGGTGCATAATGATGTACCGGAATTCTGGGAAAACGGTATTCTCAAAGCCGGAGGTAAGCATTATGGTCATCTTGAAGTGGATATTTTACCGGTTGATGCTGACACCTGGCAGGCTATCCTGAGGCCGGTTTATATATTTCCCCTGTTCAACAGTGCCGGTTCTGAATATTCACTGTTTGAAAGAAGGATATATAATGATGAAGTCACCCTGACCCGTTATCTGAGCGACCTGACTGTCTCAGTTACAGATGTATTGCCGGACAGACCAGACAACACTTTATTTTCAAGATGCTATCCCAATCCATTCAGTTCAGAAATTGAATTAGAATATTTTTTACCTGAATCATCACATGTTACGATCAAAGTGTTTGATCTCAGTGGAAAAGTCATCAGGATACTTGAGGAAAGAAATAATGATCCCGGGTTTTTCAAGGTTGTATGGGATGGCAAAAATGAAGCCGGTAATTATGCTCAGGACGGATTATATATCTATAGAATAGAAACATCCTCAGGCCTGGCAGAAACAGGAAAGATCATTTACCTTAACTCTGTTCTGTATCACTAAGAAATTGAATC
>Ga0116154_10002421_pt1 | contig 14181 bp, 22 predicted proteins | sample AD_UKC030_MetaG_FD_89898 | JGI IMG/M metagenome (GOLD analysis project Ga0116154, IMG submission 89898) | Active sludge microbial communities of municipal wastewater-treating anaerobic digesters from USA - AD_UKC030_MetaG | ecosystem: Engineered > Bioreactor > Anaerobic > Digestate | place: USA...
CCCCCCCCCGCCCCCCCCCGGCCCGGGCACCCCGCGCGGCGTCCCCCCCCCCCCCGCGTGGGGGGTGGGGGGGGGGGGGGGGGGGGGGGGGGGGGGGGGGGGGGGGTGAGATAAGCCCCCTGGGCCGCTTTCGCGGAAGCATTCCACGGAAACGACCTTTTAGAAAAGGACGGCCTTACCCCCAGACCCCAGCCACCTGATGGATACTGTTCACATCAGAGAATTTAGCGATATAACAATAGCATCAGCATAAGCTTTTAGTGTTTGATATGTCGCTTCTGAAACATGCTTCCCTCTTTGAGCAGTAATTTCATTTGAAAAAGCATTGATGTTATTAAGCGCTGTTTTATATTCCCCCATGCGATAATTTTTTACAAAATTATCAATCTTAACTTGCAGGCTTCTTAAAATTCCTTGTTGTAGTACTAGCCCTTTCATTATTTCATTATAAGCATCAAGCGATATTGCGATGTTAATCTTTGTTTCGCATTTCTTCGCTAAGGTTTCAATAAATCCCTTATCAATACTGCCAACCTGGGCATAATCAGAGCCTAAGATTAGCATAGCAGCATATTTTCCTTTTGAAAAGCTAATAATGATGGTATCTTTTTGAGTGGTAGACTGAACGACGCCTTTTGACAACTCCTGCGACAACTCCCAGCGAAATGCCTTTTCACCAATTTCAACACCCGAAAAGGAACCAGGCAACGGAAGGGTTATATACGACGACCTCAACCATGGGCCAATTGCTTTATATGATGCTTGTTCAGCATCTAACGGATTGTCGAAATACCCATACTTAATGCCGAGGAAGAGCCTGTTAGGTAAAGACCAACTTTCATATAAACCTTGAACAACATCGGCCCATGTCGATATAACCTTGTTTGTTGCCCAACCAGCCCAGCGAAGGTCGCGATAATTCGTTCTGCCTTTCAAAGTAGCAGAACCAAGGAAATCTTGAGATACAAGATTAATATTGCCTATGTTTGTGGGGGGGAGTGTTGATGGAACACCGTCTTGTGCAAATGACGCAGATGAAAGAAAAAGGAAAATTGTAGCTAGGAATAACAACGGTATTTTTTTTTTCATATTTTTCTCCTCATTTGCTATCTATAACATCAACAAAATCAGGCATAGGATTTGGAGATTTAACATTCCAAACAGATGATTGTGTTAGAGGAAACGAAAGATAGCAGACATTAAATAAGTCATTAACATATCCTTCAAAAGAAAGATTTTTCTGATGAAACGTTGGATTAAAAACCATGCCATTTGACTCTAAGATTACCGCTGTATGATCAAGGAAAATCCATCTATTTTCCTTTGGTGGAATTAGTTGTTTAGGGAGGACCTGACCTGCTGCCGGAATATCTTCAAGGTCAGAAACTAGATGGCAAACATCCCCCATTAAGAATTCCTGCTTTATTTGGTAATTTCTGGTCTTAACATTAATCCCCTGTATTTCTACCAAAGCCTGAAGAAGGTGGGCTAGTTCCCCACACCAACCATTCTTGTAATCCAAAATTCGATCTATCCCTCGACGCTCTAATAAATCAGGATCCTTTTTTATAAAGGAATAAACATTCCCAAGCCATAGACGATCATATATCTGTGTCGTAATTATTTCTTCGGTATCCGAATTACCAACGCCGCTAGCAAATAGACAGGATAAATGGAAAACTTCCAAATATCTTGTCGGAACTTCTTCTGCCAACCAATAATTGCCGACGGTTTTCTCGCCCACAAAGAAATTTCCATCTTCTCTTGGCTTGCTCCATGTCGTGAATAGAGATTGCGTTAGACCTTGGCCAGGAATTTGTTGAAACCCAACGTTTGAACCATTCATAGAAAATGACCAATTAAATGCCAATTCCCAAATACCGACGGTTTCCGGGACACCATTGGTCGTTTCGAATTCCACCACTGTTTCTGCCCCACCTGTTGTTGTAACCGTTTTTGGGACAAAGGCTAGGGGTTGGCCTGAGATTGATGCAGACAAGTTTGCGGTAAAGGTCAAGGATGGAGAATTGGCTAAATCCATAAAATAGGCCTTCAGTCGAATTTTACTAATGCCAAAACCCGAACCACTGCGGACATAAGAAACTGGAAAAGGAAACCCAGCCTTTGTTATAACCTCGTTATTGGCAATTTCCCCTTCCCATTGAAATGGCTCCAAAAATTTGTCTCCAGTATTCTTGTATTCTTGCTTTCTGTCATAGATTCTATTGCGGTTATCACCTGACGACATCGATAAAAACTCCATTTTCGTTACTCTAGGCTTGCCGCCCGAAATGGTGATCGTAATCGAGTCGGAAGGATGCTGATCTCCAACAGGAGTAGAAACAATGCCCTGTAGCCTAATAGTATGGACCCCTGGCGAAAGATTGGCCTTTGATAAAGATAGCGTGTCCTTGGCAAAAATGCCGTCAATGCTGCTGAACCACTCAATACTCGTAATGTTTCCAGTTTTGCTGCCACTGAAGCTCACTGTTTGCCCCAAGTCAAAAGACGACCCTGAAGCCGGGCCGGTGATTTTCAAGCTCGGCTCTGGCTCATAAACTTCGAATTCGCCCATGAGAGAAGCATAATTCGGATGATTCAACGAATGTGTGTAAAGCCGAATGGCAGTCGCTGTTATTGGTGGAAATTCTGCAGTAAACTCGTTCGGAGCAATACCGAGATTTGGATAAAGAGTCGTTACGAAATCAGTGCCAGAAATAGAAACCCAAGCCGAACCATTCCAGTATTCAGCATGGCCTGCCGTAAGGAAACCACCGCCGGGAGGATATTCATAACTTGACAAATGAATTTTCCCCATTGTTACCGGGATTGGCCATGTCAACGACACCCAGGAATAGTATTCCCAGAATTGAGAAGCCCAAAATGTTGAAACATTTCCATCGTTGACGTGTTGGTGACCCCACTTGGCGTAATCCCACCACCACACCCCGGAAGCTCCTGTCATGGCCGCCAAAGCCAAGTTTTCCACCAATGAACCTGAAGTAGTAACCATGGCCCCTTTTGCCAGGTTCTTCGAAGAACCCAAGGTCTGCATCAAGGTCTGAGCCATTGTTGCAGAGATTGTCGGTGGGGGAGCGGTAACACCTTCGGGAGTGATGCGAAATGTCCCGGTGGGATTCTCGGGAATAACCAATGCCTCTGCCTCTGTCGCAATCATTGCCCGAAGAGAAGTATTGACGGGGACGCCCACAGATGGCACCACATCATCGTGCCGCTGACAAGCCGTGGCAAAAAACAGGGAGAAAATAATAAGGCCGATGAACCAGCGACCAGATGAGGTTGAAGTAATCAAGCCGCATTCCTCCACAGATAAAATAAAGTTAACGGTGACTGAATGCGGCGACTGAGCAACCCTGGCATTTTACAACCATGTTTTGAGGAAATGCAACCGTAAATTTTGGGATTCCCCGGAGGGAAGCCAAAGACGATGAAATTAGGATGCACCGGGAAAACCTTCAACTCTGTATGGCCACGAGAGTCACAAAAGCTTGAACAACTCACAACCCAGCCCGCCGGGGCCGCTCAACTTGTTGAGCGGCCCCCCGGAGGGGCGGAGGGTAAAGGGCGGCGGCGGGTCAAGATCCGCCCAAGTCGGACTTGGGCGGGAAGCTCGCGGGCGCAAGCGGCATGATGGGAGCGCCAGGAAGGCGCGATCCGGCGGGCCGGTTGCGTTCTCCCGCGAGCGGTCGACCCGCCGTCTTGCCGCCCTTTGCCCGGAGCCGGCGGGCGGTCGCCGAAGCCACGGGAGCCACCTGATTCTCGAGCGCGGGCCAAGTCGGCTCCCCGGTGGCGGGGGCCGGACCTGGCCCGCGCTACCGTTTGGCTTTTGGTTCTCTCCCCGGCCGGCCACCGTGCCGGGGATCCGATGAAACACGCGCCCGCTGGTCCCGGCTCCGGGACAGAGGGGCGCGGACTGCTTTCCTCCCGCTGGCCCTCACTGAAAAACAGTAGGGCCATCGGGAAAATCAGGCGGCTTTGGCTTTTCGAAGGTTTTGGCGGAGCCAAAACTCCATCAATTTCTCCACCGTGGTCTTTTTTTCCGCCGCAAGGCGTTCCAAATCCTCAATAATGGATCGCTTTACGGGAACCATGCGAAGAGATTTTGCATTTTTGCTGACAGAAAAAGTCACATCCGGCAAAGAATCGATATCATAATCACCGGACTCGAATTTTTCGGTCAACCGTTCAATCTTACTTTTTGCCATATCTCTTTTTTTCCTTTGCATCCATATCTCGTGCGCTTATGATCAAGGCTTCTCCAGTCATCTTGAAAATGAAAAATACGGTCAAATATCTCCCTGCGTCACTTCTCCCCAGGCACTGAAAAAAATCCTCCCCGGCCACATCGCCATTTTCCCAAAACTTGAACCTTGGATAATTTGAAAACGCCTCTTCAGCCTCATCCGGAGAAACGCCATGCTTCGCTAGGCATTTCTCGATGATGTGCGCTGGCCAGATAAACCCTTTGATCAGATTTTTCATTTGCACCACCATGACACACAAATGTCCGGAAAGAAGAGCCTCTATGGCTTCGATTGATGGGACCCTGCATCACGCTTTTGCATGTCGCCGGCCTTGAGTCGTTCAAGGGCAACCATGCGGACCAAGCTCTGGAATGAAATGTGATTCGCCTTCCGAAGCTCCTCAATGGGCTTCCGCATGAATCCGGGAAGTCTGGAATGGGCCTCCAGCTCGATGGCCTCGAGTTCTCCCGGGGCAAGGGAATCCAGAAACTTTTGAACCCTGGCCGATTCCTGGGCTTCCTTGGCCTGGTCTTCCGTTTGCTTCGCCTGGCGGGCCTTGGTTTCTTCGTGCCGCTTCGCGTGGGCGGCCTGGCGGATCTCTTCCTCTTCCCGGAGAGTTGATCCAAAATTTCCACGAAGGGATTTCAGGAGATAGGCGGGATAGTTCCCGATCGCGCGTTTGTTGGCATACTTGATGTTCCAGGCGACGAATTCAAACCCCTTTTGGTTGAATGCCTTCAAAACAAGCTCCAACAGGCTTTTTTGGCGTTGTCGCTCCTGGGGCAACATGGCAACCAGCCGCTTGAAATCTTCATCCTCTGGCATGACGAAGGCCTTGGTTTCCTTGAAGCTGGGCTTGGTCTTGTCGGCAACGGTTTCCTTCCGGAAGACGAAGACGATTTTCCCCCTCTCCTTCTTCCGTTCCTCAAGCGTGATTTTCAGGTCCGTATGCTTGTAAATCCGCTTCACCGCTGGCTTTATCTTCAAGGCAATCTGTGCTGGGAAGCGCTGTTTCATTGGAATTTTCTCTGCAAGGAGAATGGAATCTATTTCCCAATGATCCCGATTTTTGAAGGTCTTCACCAGGAGTTGATACAGCCTCGTTGCCAACGGAGACCGAAGGGCCTTCACCTGGTTGAAATTTAGAAATCTGTAATAGGACGTATTTCGAACCAAAGAAAGATACTCCGGGGAAAACCTAACACGAAGCTTTTTTGTTTCTTTTTGAATTCCCCAAGAATCGATAACATTAAATACAAGCGTTTCGTATTCCTTGTCCCTGTAAAACGCGTCGTTAAATTGAATTTCAACTCGCTTCCATCGTTCCATGCTCTCCTTGAGACGATCATACCATTGTGTATTCCTCGAAATCCCGCATTGTTTCAAAATTTGGTAACGACTCAGTTCGATTTCGTCTTTCCAGGACTGGTTTTGAGACTCCATCAACAGATAGAGCAAAAAGACCATGTCAGTTTTCACCGGTGGTTTAAATGTCGTTTTCAGGACAAACCCTTTCGGGTGCTTCCAAATGAAGCCTGCCTCAGACCGCTCTGCCTCTAGTTCATCTTGGAACCACAAAGGGTATTCCAGAAGGTTGATATCTTGTTTCACCAGCTCCTTCTTCATTGCCCCTCCTACTCGCCTATTTGGAACTCTAGAAAACTACCGCTAATAAAGGAAAAAGGCAAGTTACAAAAAGAGGCTATGACACTAGTGATATTTGGGGGAAGAACTAGTGATGTTTGGGGGAAGAACTAGTGATGTTTGGGGGAAGAACTAGTGATGTTTGGGGGAAGAGGCTCTTCTGGAAACACGCATCAGTAGCGCGCGGACGGGCACTTTTTTTTAGAGGAAAGATTTTAGAAAGACTTTAGAAAGACATACGACTAGAGGTAACCCAAACTTGGGGGAGCAAAACAAGCTCGTGGCCCTTCCAAAATTTTGGGAGGGTTGTTCGTTGTTTTTCTCGAAAACACAGAACCACGAAAACCACCCCCTAGGACCCCTTACCCTACCTTGGGGGGTCGTCGTCGATCCTGGGGCACGGAAAACGCAAAAAACGGGGTTTTATTTCGGGTGGATATCCCTCCCCTTTTCGGTGCCCTTTGGAGGGGCAAAAAAGGAAAACCCGCATTGGAAGAAGAAAAACCAAGGTCAGGTTACATAAAGCACCTTATCGGGACAATCCGAAAAGCCACATCTGGAAAGGGTTAGGGCAAATGTTGGTGCCCCTGGAAACAATACACCCGGAAATCAACCCAACTTTTGACGGGGACGACCGCCCAGTTTTCCGTTTTTCCTTGCGGCTCGAGCCTTGGCTGGAGTGCTACGGCTACCGCCCTTCTTCCCAAGATTCGCGTACAGAGTGGTCATCCAGGACTTTGTCCCGAAGATTCCAGCCAACAGACCGGAGATGCTGAGGTCCACGTCCAGGGTTTCCCAATAAAGTCCCAAACCGCCTGGTGATACTTCCACCTCGGCCAGCTCAAAAGGACCCGCGTCCGCCAAACCTTGAGCGAGGGCTACGGGAAACATGAAGGTTACCCCTGAGTCGAGATCGACGACGATCCGTTTCTGCCTCGGCTCATAGTAGGCAGAGACAGCTTTAGGCTCGCTGCGTCCCTTTTCCATGGCCTGATGAATCTGGCGGTCCAATTCCGCTGGGGTGATGTGGTCAGCCATGCCAGTGCCTCCATTTCGCTAGGAACTTGACCTTGTTGGCAAGAATGATCTGGAAAGCCATCTTGATTTCCCCTGGTTTCATGCCAACAGCGGAGCAAATTGTCGGGGGAGTATCCTCATCCCCCAAGAAGACCTTCATGGCCCCGTTTCCGCTGGTGACATGAACGTGAGGAGGAGGATGTTCGTTCGCGAAGAAGGCGAACCGGAACCCGGCTTCACGGTGAATCGTCGGCATCTCTCTATCATTTTAACCCAACCAATTTGGGTTTTCAAGCAGCCCAAATCACCCGTTGGAGAGGATCCCTCAAGATCCGTCGCGTGACGGCGCGTTATGGAACGGAAAACCGCGTGACGTCCGATTCCGCGGGTTGGTCAGCAAACCCTGATTGTCAAAGAATTTTGGCTGCGTGACGATACGTAATTTGACGTGACAGCGCGTCACGCAAAGACCAATTTTTACGGAGGAAACCAGCATGGCATCTTGCGTGATGGCCTTACGGCAGGCCGCCAAGGAATTGGGCATAACACCGGACCAGCTTCGGTATTGGGTTAAAAGCGCCGGATTACGGACCGAGAAAAGGGAAAACGTCGTTTACCTTTCCCAAGAGAGCTTCACTCGCCTCCAAAAAATCTCCGGGTTGGTGCGTGACGGGGTGTCACCTGCTGAAGCTATCAGGCAAGTAAAAGTTTCGACCGAACTCATACCGATCACGTGCGAGGAAACACCGGGTCAGCGAATCGAAGGAATCGAAAAGGGCCTTTTGCTTCTGGCCGAGGAGAACCGGGGACTCCGACAAATCATCGGAACCCTCGTTGAGGAGGTCCGGGGTATCCGGGAGGAAAACCAGAGCATGAAGGCGCTCCTATGCCCGCCGATCAAGCCGGGGAAGTCTATTGTGGCGTGGGAACCGGAACGGCCTTCCGATCCTCTCGATGGACTGGCTTGGTATCAACGGGCCTGGGTGCAAGTCTTCGAGCCTTGGAAAATGCGGCGATACGCTTCTTGAGTAGAAAAGAAAAACATTGATCCCAAAATGGGACCAGGATATACTTGAATCAATGACATCTTTCGAACGTCACACATGCGTATAATCTCTGAAAAGGCCGTCAAGACCTTTGTCGAAGCGCACCCAGGCTCCAGAAAATCGATGGCCATCTGGATTGACCTCATGCACGCGGGGCGATGGGAAAACCCGGCACAGGTGAAGGAAGTCTTCGGATCCGCGGATGTTATACCCAACGGCCGGATGGTCTTCAACGTCGGAGGAAACAAGTTCCGGATCGTTTGTTTGATGGGCTTTCGGAGCAAGACGGTTTTCGTCCGGTTCGTCGGGACGCACAAGGAATACGACTCGATCGACGCAACGACCATCTGAGGCCGTCGATAAGGAGGGGGAGCATGCAGGACATCCTGAAACAAGGCGTGAAGCCAATTCGCAACAACCGCGAATACCAGGCCGTGCTCAAAATGATCGAGGAAAACTGGGACCCGAAGCCCGGCACTCCGCAGGCGGATCTTTTCGAGATTCTCTGCCTGCTCGTCGAAGCCTACGAACAGCGCGAGTTCAAGGTCAAGGCGGCGTATGATCCGATCGATGTCATCCATTTCTGGGTTGAACAAAAGGGATTCACCCGGAAGGACCTCGAGATCTACCTTGGGCCACGAGGCAGGGTGGCTGAAGTCCTCAATCGAAAGCGGCCTCTGAGTCTTGCCATGATCCGGAATCTGGTCGAAGCCGGGATCCCGGCTCACATGCTCATCGGGAAGATCAGGCTACGCACTTCAAGTAGCGGCGAAAAGAAGCGAAATGCCGCGGTTCCGCGAACTCATCACGCGCATCCATAAGAGAATTTGAATTGCCCCGGCGGAACGTGCCTCATAAAGCCATCCGGGCTATATTCAGAGCATGTTGGAAATTCCCACAAAGGAGAAGATATGGCCACGTCTGCGGCAATTCGAGTCGATGAAAAGGGCCGGCTTTCAATCCCGGCAAAAACCAGACATGAGCTCGGCATCAACCCAGGCGATATTTTTTTCTTTCAGAGCGAGGGCGGGATCCTGCAATATGCCAAGGTTGAGGAAAACCCCTTTGAAATTCTGGCCAAACACGCCATACAGGAATGTCAGGAGGGGAAAACCATCTCGCTCGAGGAATATGCCGAAAAGCACCAGACCCCGCAAAAGCCGGCGAAGGCAAAGAAGAAACGGCGTATTTGATCTCCATCTTCGCGGAAAAGGATCTGGATGGGCTGACCGCGCGGATCATGGCTTGGTGCGGGAATGTGGCACCCCGCAGTCAGACGCAAACTTCAAATAGTGCGACAGGCTTTGCCGTGCTTCGGCCGGGGGAAGTGTTTTTCCAGCCAAGCCTTGTTGGGAGGGCTCAGTTTATCCGCGGTAGCGAACCGTTTCAGATCCTTGGCTGAGTAGATGCGTGGAGTTCGGAGTTCCTTGCGAATCGATTCCAAAGTGGCCAGTGGCATTAGGAAGCGGCAGAAGATTTCCGTTTGGTCGGAGGAGAAATTACCCTGCGCCCGCCTTTTGCTTCCCGCTCCTTTGCTGCCAGGCAAATAGCTGTCAGATCGTAATTAAATTCTTTCGCCAAGTTGTCACGGAATTTTCGAATCTGCTCAACGATCTTATCTTTCCACATGTATCATTGTTCCTCAAGCTTCCTGAAATGATTTTTCATCCGCGAATGATTGACAAAGTTCAGGGGGCTTTTCTTTTCCTCTTCTTTGAGAGCCAGGTAGATTGCTTTCAAATCGTAGTTGAATTGCCGGGCGTGCTCATCCCGGATCTTCCGGATTTCTTCGATGATCTCATCTTGCCACATTGGGTTTTCTCCCACGCTTGGTGGAGCGTGACTTTCCCTGTCGGGAAGGCGGGTTGAGCTTCTTTTTCACGGTGGGGCTGGGGGTGAAGGTGACGACCTTCTGAGCGGGCCGGGTGACCTTCTTGCCGGACGGGAGGGTGATGACCCGGGGCTTCTGGCGCTTGGTGGCGAAGACGCCGAAACGGCGGAGTTCAACGTGGCCGTCGGTGACCAGGCCGGAGGTGAGGTTGTCGAGGATGGCCTGGACGATCCGGCCGGCGAGGTTTTGGGAGAGGGCGAAGTCGGCGACGATCTTCTTCACCAGGTCGTCTTTGATCACGGGGTCAGTGGCTATCGATCCAGTTCTGGATCAAGTCGGCCAGGGCCGCGGTGTCCTTGGCGTTCAGGGCCTCCAGTTGCTTGAAGAGGAACGGGAGATCCGAGGTGGAGCCGGTGACATCGGCCATCGCTGCCTTTACGTCGGCGGCCATGATGGTCGTGCGGGCTTCCTTCCGGGCATTGGCCTCGGCGGTTTTGACGACGGTTTCCGACAGGGTGTTGAGCTGGTCGAGGAGGAAGGCGACGGCGTCCGACCCCACCCGGAGGGTGGAGCGGGCCTTCATGAAGGCTTCGACGGTGTTGGGTTTGGTTATCGCGGGATCCGGCATCGTTGGGCATGATAGCGGAAATCGGCAAAATCTGCCATTTCAGGGTCCGCCAGATCGGCAGATTAGGGGGGAATTGGCGGCCGGAAAGGGCCTTTTTCCGAGGATTACAGTGTAACTATCGATTAGATCGCTAGTTACGGATTACCTATCCGTTGTAATCCGGGTTTGGGGCGGGGGGTGGGGTTGATGGGTGTCGGGGGGGCTTCGCTTGGGGGGAGGGGACCGGTGGGCGGGAGGCCGGCTGGGGCTGGATTGGGTATCAGGCGCCGATCTGGAGTTTTCACCGTCGCGTCGGGTTACCAGCCGCCATTGGGGCCCGGCTAGCCGAACAGTTCCGCATGAGAACCGGTTCTGACCAGAACCAACGTCTCATCCTCGGTCTTGTAGATGAGAAGCCAGTCGGGTTTTATGTGCAGTTCCCGGTAGCCGTCGTAGTCGCCATGCAACGGATGATCGCACAGGCGCTCCGGAAGATCGGCTTCAGCCAGGAGAAGCAGGAGGACCGCTTCAAGCTCGCTGGGATCCTTCCCTTGCTTCATGACCCGCTTGAAATCGCGCTTGAACTGGGACTTCCGGAGGATGCTATTCATCACCCTTCAGGTCTTTCATCAGCGCATCGAGGGTTTCGAAGGACTTCCCGCCCTTTTCCTTCATGGCCTTGATCGTCGTCTTGTTCGGCGTCTTGCCATACTTCCGGCATAGTTCACAATCGGGATTCTCGTCGATCTCTTTGCCAACCAAAAGCTTCAGGGTCTCGGCCACGGTCATTGCTCGAAGAGCGGCCAGGGCCTTGAGGTTCCGGTGGGTCCAATCGTCGATTTTCACGTTCAGCATTTTCATTTTTTCACCCCCGCCCTAAAGATACTCTTGATCTTCTAGCAAGTCTAGCAAAACTAGCAAATATAAGCTGATCTTCCGAGGCCCTGGAGGGCTGGATCGGGTATCAGGCGCCGATCTGGAGTTTTTTGAGGGCGAAGCTTTGCATCCGGGTTTTCAGGGTTTCCATCCGGCGGTACTTGGCGATGAGCTCGAGGTCGATGGTAATGACCTTGGCCAGCTCGGTCATGAAGACCTGCATGATCTGGGCTTTGGGCATGACAACCGTTTCGATGCCGAACAGGATGTTCTTCTTGCCGTTCACGCCGCCGGTCCGGGCGGCCCATTTGGCGGCAAGGCCTGACTTGCGGACGTTCAGGGGGAGGCGGTAGACCTTGGCCTGTTGCTCCTTGGTCATGTGGGCGGGGATGACGATGTCCTTGCGCTTGAAGCCTTTGTAGAAGGGGCCGGGGAAGGTCCGGAGGTTCTTGACACCGTTGTCGGCGAGGTTCTCGGTGAACTTGGTGGCGATGATGTCGCCGGCCGGGTCGAAGTCCACGATGGAGAAGACGGTGAACTCCCGGGCAAGGTCGACCTGGCGCTGTCGGAGCTCGTCGACGAAGTATTCGATGCTCAGGTAGGAGGACTGGCCGCCGGTCGCGATGGTGGTGATGTCGAAGTCCCGGTTCACTTCCTGCATCAGGTCGGTGTATGAGGTCTTTTCGGCGAAGAGGATGATGTGGGGATGCTTCTTCGCGTGCCACCGGTTGCCCTTGTCGTCGTCGTCGAAACCGAAGTCCCGGTATTTGAAGAGGCCGGCCTTGACCATGACCATCAGCATGTCCGAGACGATGAGGTAGCCGTCGCCCTTTTTGTTGGCGCCGACCCGGTCCATCGTGTCCTTGATGTAATACCAGAAGGAGCGGATGTTGCCGATGTCGAAGGGCTTCTGGCCGGCCTTCAGGTATTCGTAGGTCTGCCAGATCACGTTCTTGATGAACAGGGATTTGTTCAGGCTCTTGGCGCTCTTGCCGAACTCCGCGAGCAGTTCCGGGTTCGGCATCTTCAGGATGTTCTTCTCGTAGTGCTTGATTCCAAGCTTTTCGAGGATCTCGGCCTGGTCCAGCCGGGAAAGGCCGAGGGCATATTCCCGCAACGACGCTTCGGCGGCTCTCATTGCGGGCCCTGCGGGTCTTCCTGGCCGAGGTCGGCAATCGCCTTCCGGACCAGCTCGAGGAGCTGCTGGTCGGACAATCCCGCCGGGTCGATGCCCTTGGACTGGAGCCATTTCTTGAAGTGGTACCGGGATTGGAGCTTGGCGAACTCGTCGAAGAGGGCATCCGGCGGGGTCACCGTGTTTTCACTGATCCAACGATCGATCGCCCACTTGGGGAACCGGAGCAGGTTTCCCAGCTTGGCATAGGGGATTTCGTTGTTGGAAACCTTCTTGTAGAGAGTGGCCTCGGTAAGATCGAGATACAGCGCCAGTTCCTTGATGGTCATGATTTCAGCGGACATTGCAGGCGGCTCCTTTTTCCGGATGTGGGTTCAAGCAGCGAAAGCGTGGGGGGGAGTCACTTGGTTTGCCTTTTCGCCTGCTTCCTCGCCCACTTCATCACGTCGGAATTTTCCTTTTGTGCCTTCGCCTGGTGGGCCATCATTTCGCGGACGTCCTCATCGGTGAAATCTCTGGTGGGGATGCTGGTCGGGCCGGAGGAGAGAAACACGTCCTCCGGCAGGGAGAACTTGCCGGCCAGGATGGTCGCGTGGCGCCGGTTCAAACGGCGCTTGCCGGAGAGGATCTCCGAAACGACCCCTTGGCTTCCGATTTCCGGGAGGTCCGATTGACGGAGACCATGATCGATCATCAGGTTCCGCAGGACTTCCACGCCGGAAACCGGAGGAATGGGGTGGTGGGTGCGGTCATACTCCTCGATCACCACCTCGAGGATCTCGAGCAAGCCGACCAGGGGGTGTTTGGGGTTGTCGCCAATCATATCGACGAGGTATTCCATGGCCCGGACGACCAGGTCATACTGGCGATGGGAGCGGATACGCGACAGGGGGATGTCTTTGGTCACCCGGGACCAGGCCGACAGGATGTCATTGCCGAACGGGATGGACTTCGCGATGCTACTCATTTTTCCAGGCCTCCCTCGCGTATGCTGCGTGCGTCAGGACGAAGCGGACATAGACCTTGGCGCGGTTGAAGTGGATCGAACAGATGACCCGGTACTTGTTCCCGGCCACGTTGAAGACATAGCGCTCGTGACCGGACATCAGGTGGACTCGATCAACCGAGGGGAACACGGTTCGCAGGTCGGTGAAATCCTTGTAGCGGCGGGCCTGGAGGCAATCGAACCATGCCCGCATCGGGCCGTGGCTTTCCGGATGGAGGGCGATGAAGTCGCGGATCCTGCCCCAACTGAGGATGTGCATGGGTTCCCCCTGCGCTAATAATATCTCAACTTTGAGATAATTACAAGGCTTTTCGCATGGCTGTTTGTTCCTGGGTCCGCCGGCCGTGAGGCCGGCGGACAGGATGCCGGCACCCCCTTCCTCCTTCCCCGGCGGAGCCGCCCATCGTCACCCTTGCTGCGATGGGCGGTCGGAGCCGGGGAAGGAGGAAGGGCTCCGAAGCATCGAAAAATTCGCCCCCTGCCATTCCCTGGTGGTGAGCCCGGAGTCGGCGGTTGGGCTGGGCGCCCCCGTTCCCCTCGCCGGAGGCGCGACTCCGGTGAAGCATCGCCCTCCGCCGGCACTCATCGGCCGGGAGCAACCACGGCGGCACCGCTGCCCCATTCCCGACTGGTTTCCGGCCAAGGGGAACGGAGGGGGGGGGGGGGGGGGGGGGGGAAAACCCCCGGGCCCTCCTGGGGGGGGGATGTGCGCAGAAAACCCTTTATTAAAAGAGAGGTCCCCCCCCCCCACCCC
>Ga0116154_10002431_pt1 | contig 14154 bp, 12 predicted proteins | sample AD_UKC030_MetaG_FD_89898 | JGI IMG/M metagenome (GOLD analysis project Ga0116154, IMG submission 89898) | Active sludge microbial communities of municipal wastewater-treating anaerobic digesters from USA - AD_UKC030_MetaG | ecosystem: Engineered > Bioreactor > Anaerobic > Digestate | place: USA...
CGGGCCATGCTCCCATCGTCGTTCAGTATCTCGCAGATTACGGCCGACGATTTGAGGCCGGCCAGGCGCGCCAGGTCCAGAGAACCCTCCGAATGGCCCGCGCGCACGAGCACGCCGCCCTTCTTCGCGGCAAGCGGAAATATGTGCCCCGGTCGGTTCAGATCGGCCGGGCCCGAGGAGTCGTCGATGAGTACCCGGATGGTTCGCGCACGGTCGAAGGCCGATATGCCCGTGGTGGTGCCTTCCTTCGCGTCGACGGAAACAGTAAAGGCCGTGCAGAACTTGTCGGAATTTTCCGGCACCATGAGTGAAATGCCCAGCGCCTCGAGGCGCTCCTGCGTCATGGAGATGCAGATGAGCCCCCGGCCGTACGTCGCCATGAAATTGACGATCTCGGGTGTGCAGAATTCGGCCGCAACGACGAGGTCGCCCTCGTTCTCGCGGTCCTCGTTGTCGACCAGGATTATCATGCGTCCGTTGCGGATTTCTTCTATGGCTTCGCTTATCGTGCAGGTATTCATGTCGCGGCTCCCAGGGGGTATCGGCCTTCCCGATTTCTGGGTGCATTTAAGGAACCACCCCGGGTATAGTCAAGATTTTTATGCCCGCTTTTACTTGACAGAATCCCGGCCCGTCCGGCTAATGAGGGCATGGATCGGCATCGCACCACACGAGCGCGATACGCCGGAGTCCGGGCGGCCATCGGGCTCGCCTTTGTCGCGCTGGCCCTGGCACTCGGTCCCGCCTGCACCCGCCCGGTCGTGGAGCGCGAGGCCGACGACTTCAGCTTCGCTCTCATAGGCAACACCCTGCCCGAATCACCGTTCGGAAGCATGAGTCCCCGCGTATCGGAGGCCATCGTCCGACTCAACGCGGACAATCCCGTGTTCACCGTTCATCTGGGCAACAGCGTATACGGCGGACGGCAGTGGATGGGCATAAAAGAAAGCGATGTCGCGCGCCAGTACCGCGAGTTCAAGGCCCTTCAAAGGACCGTCCGGTCGATCGTCTACACCGTCAAAGGGGAGATGGACGGCTACAACGACACCTCCGACCTCTACCGGAAACACACGGGCCGTGAGCCATATTACTCGTTCAACTACGGAAACGTGCACTGTATCGTTATCGATACGTGTGATCCCACGCCCGGCTCGATGGGCCCGGAACAGCGCGCATGGCTCGAGGCCGATCTCGAACACTATCGCATGTCGCCGGCCATATTCGTTTTCGCTCACCACTCACTGCTTCCGGTTAAGTACGAGTCCGCCATAACGCTTCAGGGCGCGCAGGAGCTGCTCGCGCTTTTCGCGAAATACCCGGTAAAGGCGGTGTTTTCGGGACAGCCCGCCGTTTTCCACACGGCAAAAAGCGGAGAGGTGCTCTGCGTGACCGCCGGAAGCGGCGGATTCAACCGCGAGGAGCAGTATCGAAGACGAAATTACTACTACGTGGTTACGTTCAGCGGCGGGGTGGTCCGCGTGTCGGAACGGCAGGCAAACTGAGGATCGCGGCGTCGCGGAGGCGGCGCCCTGAGAGGTGTATAATGCAGCGTGAAATCTGTTACGATCGTCTGGAACACTTCAAGGAAGACGTACGGCGCGCCGGCATAACGAAGCTCGCTTTCGCCGAGACCAGGGAGAAACGTCCCATGCAGGTCGGACCGGACCTCCTTCAGGTGGTCGACATAGCGAGGCTTGAAATACTCGCCTATCGAAGTCCCACCATCTACAAATACAAAACCGCCGACGCCGACTTCGACGCCATTCACGACGAGCTTGTCGCCGAGGGATTCGAGATAACGCGGCGCAGCAGGAATATCACATGAGCGGCGCGCGCGCACCTCGGTCCGGCGCGACGACGACGCCGGGGTACGTCGCGGACGGCCGGGCCGCGGTAATCCGAATCGAAGGACTTAACGTACACTTCGAGCTCTCCGGAGGAAAACTCCTCGCGGTACGGGACCTCTCATTTTCCCTCGCGGAGGGAAGGACGATGGGGCTGGTGGGAGAGTCCGGCTGCGGAAAGTCGGTTACGGCCCATTCGATACTCCGGCTCATACGCCCTCCCGGCGTAATCGCCTCGGGAAAGATCGAATTCGGGGGCAGGGACCTGCTCGCGCTACGCGAGGAGGATATGACCTCGATACGGGGCAGGCAGATCGCCATGATCTTTCAGGAGCCCATGTCCTCGCTCAATCCGGTGCTCACGATCGGCTACCAGATCGCCGAAACGCTGCGCGTCCACGCGGGGCTGAACGCCGGGGACGCGCGAGCGCGCGCCGTCGAGCTTCTCGACAGCGTCGGCATCGGCGACCCGGCGCGCCGCGTTTCGGCCTACCCGCACGAGCTCTCCGGCGGCATGCGCCAGCGCGTGATGATCGCCATGTCGCTCGCCGCCTCGCCGTCGGTGCTCATAGCCGACGAGCCGACCACCGCGCTCGACGTGACCATCCAGGCCCAGATCCTCGACCTCCTGCTCCGCCTTCAGCGCGAGCGCGGGATGTCGCTCCTGCTCATCACCCACGACCTGGGCGTGGTCGCCAACGTGGCCGACGACGTGGCCATCATGTACGCCGGCGAGATCGTGGAGGCGGGTACCGTGCGCCAGCTCTTCGAATCGCCCCTGCATCCCTACACCCTGGGCCTTTTCGAGGCCATCCCGCGCATCGGCAAGCGCGTCAGGCGCCTGGCGACCATCCCGGGCGCGGTGCCCGCATTTACCGAACCGCCCGTCGGTTGCGCGTTCCATCCCCGCTGCTTCAAGGCCGCGGACGAGTGCCTCCGAGGACCGATTCCACTCCTGTCGCGGAAGGGCCATTCCGTTCGCTGTATACGCGCATAACGGTCGCGTCGTCTTTCCTTCGGCACCGGCACGCGGCCGTTCGCGCGTCATATTCCAGCGCCACGTACGCCTTTGCATCACCCCCGGCCGTTTCTCCACTCAGGACCGTGAACAAATCGTCCCGAACCATAATCGTTCGGTCCGATGGCTGTGCCGTTTACTCCCGCGACCGCGCCGCACTATACCGCCATGCGCCTGTTAAACCGGCCTTTTTATCCGCCCTCCGCGGGTAAAACGATATCGGGCCGGGAAAACCGGCATGTCCATGACAAATTGACTTGACAAATACTTGAGATATAAAATATTGAGATATCAAGTAATATTCACGAGAGAACCTCATGGAAGACAGGCTGTTGTATCTCATCTCGCGCGCGCAGCACAGGCTGAAAAACCATCTCAAGCGCGAATTCGCCGCGGCGAAGGTGGGAGTATCGCCCGCGCAGATGGGAATCCTCTTCCTGCTCAAACAGAGCGACGCGCGGCCCATGAACGAGCTGGGCCGTCTGCTCGACATCGACGGCTCGGCGATAACGGGGCTTGTGGACAGGATGGAGCGGCAGGGATTCGTGCGACGCGTCCCCAATCCCGGCGACCGCCGCCAGTCGCTGATCTCCATCACCGAAAAGGGCGCGAACGAGGCCTCACGGGCGGCCAGGGTCGCCAGGAAGACGAACGAGGCCATAAAAGAGGGATTCAGCCCGGCGGAAATCGAAACATTTACACGGATACTTTCGTCTTTCTTCGAGAAGTTCAAATAGACGCGAACACGCTAAAACTTGAAAAGGAGAGTTCAGCATGAGTACGGCCCTTTCACTGTACAACCGTTTCGAAAAAATTCCCCTGGGGAAATGGCTCTTCTCGCGCCTGGTATGCCTGAAGGCCCCGTATTTCGGCACCATCAGGCCGCATTTCGTCGAACTGAGGCCCGGCTACGGCGAGATCCGCATGCGCAAGCGCAGGCGCGTCCAGAACCATCTTGGCACGGTGCACGCGCTCGCCATGGGCAACCTCTGCGAGCTTGTCGGCGGCATGACCCTCGACGTCACGCTCCCGCGGGGAATGCGCTGGATACCGCGGAGCATGAATATCGAATACCTCAAGCTCGCCCGCACGGACCTGGTCGCGCGCTGCTCCATCGACACGCCGGAGCCCGGCGTTAAAAAGGACCTCCCGGTAACCGTACGCGTTACCGACGCGGCGGGCGTCGAGGTGGTGCGCGCGGTCATCACCATGTACATCTCGCCGAAGGAATGATCAGACATCGTAGTGACGCTGGAGGTTCTTGTACGATAACGCCTCGAGGAGATGGCCCTTGCCTACCGAGACGCTGCCCGCAAGGTCGGCGATGGTCCGCGCGACCTTGAGCACCCTGAAAAAAGAGCGCGCGGAGAGGTTCATGGTCTTAACCGCTCCTTCGAAAATCCGCTCGCTCTCGGCGTCGATGACGCAATGCTCCTTGATCTCATCGTTGTTCATGCGCGAGTTATACACGGTGCGCCCACCGGCGAAACGCCGGCGCTGGACCTCCCGCGCCCGGCACACGCGGTCGCGAATGGCCTCGGAGCCCTCGCCCCTGGCGTTGTCGAGCAGGTCCCCGCAGGGAACGCGGGGCACCTGCACCTCGATGTCGATGCGGTCCAGGATGGGACCGGCTATCTTGCGGAAATAGCCCTCCACCTTCGTCGGCGAGCATTTGCAGGCAATCTCCGGGTCGAACAGGTACCCGCACTGGCATGGATTGCTCGCCGCCACCAGCATGAAATCGGCCGGGAAAGTCGCGCTGCCCGATGCGCGCGATACCGTAATCTCACAGTCTTCCAGCGGCTGCCTGAGCGATTGAAGCACGTGGGATGGAAACTCGGCGAACTCGTCGAGGAACAGGACCCCGTTGTGCGCCAGAGAGACCTCGCCCACCGATGGCTGTCTTCCACCGCCAACCAGCGCCACGTCCGAGGCCGTATGGTGCGGCGAGCGGAACGGCGGCGCGAGGATGAGGCCGGCGCCGGGAGGGAGCGCCCCTCCCACCGAGTGGATCATCGTCGTAACGATGGCCTGCTCGCGCGTCATCTCCGGCAGAAGCGATGGCAGGCGCTTGGCCAGCATGGTCTTCCCCGAACCGGGAGGCCCGTAGAGAAGCACGTTGTGGTGCCCCGCCGCTGCGATCTCCAGGGCCCGTTTGGCGCTTTCCTGGCCGCGAACGTCGCCGAAATCGTGGCGATGACGCGGTGACGGCGCGCGTTCGCCGGCGCCGGCATACGGAGAGCCTTTACCCCCGCATATTTCGATCGCCTCGCGGATGTTACGCGCGGGGAACACCTCGATCCCCTCGATCGCGGCGGCCTCGCAGCGGTTGTCGAAGGGCACGATAACGCGCCGGTAGCCTTCCCGGTACAGTCCGATCGCCATCGCGATCGCGCCGCGCACCGGTTTTATTCTGCCGTCGAGGGAAAGCTCGCCGACCATCGGGAAGGCCGAGTGATCGCACGCGATCTGCCCCGTTGTGGCGAGTATGGCCATGGCGATGGGAAGGTCGAAATTTGCGCCCTGCTTGCGGAAGCCCGCGGGGGCAAGGTTTACCACAAAATTCCGGGGCGGAAACTCGAAACCGGAGTTCTCAACCGCGGAGCGTATGCGCTCGCGCGCTTCTTTGATCGTGGAATCGGGAAGCCCGACGATGGTGAAGCCGGGGAGTCCCTTGACGATATCGACCTCCACCTCCACGATGACCGCGTCTATCCCCTGGACCGCCACCGAAACAGCGCTTGAAAGCATGGTCCCCCATCCGGCTATTCTGGATTGTCAGGGGGCAAAAAAACGGCCGCGGAAAAGCCGGGGTCGGGGCGGGAGCGAAGCCGGGGATGTTCCCGGTCATCGTCAGCCCGCTGGGCCCGCAGCGTCTTCCGCGGCAATCCTACGCACCCTGCAATTAATACGAACGGGCAGGGTCAGATATAAAAAGTTTTTCCTATTTTCTGATTTTTTTTACGAAAAACCTCACCACAAAGGCGATCAGGGCCGCCAGAAGCACGAAAACGCCGAACATCACCCAGGTCACCATCGTCCCGCGAGAGAGCAGCTTGACCGGATTGAGGCTGGGTTCGCTCACTATCCTGCCGAGCTTGCCGCTGTATTTCTCGGGTACGTCGGGAAGCCCGTCGCCGTCGATATCGGGGAAGCTTTTAATGAATTCCATCACGCCGACCCATTCCTTGAGCTCCTGGATGCCGGGTTTGCGCTTGTCCGCGTCGATCCTGTGCGCCACCAGGTCGCTGATCGCCTTCCCCTGCCGGTCCTTGGGAACGATATTCAGAATATTGAAGGTAAACCCGCCGATAACTTTCAGAAAGGTCGTGTCGTAGATGTTGGCGGCGATTCGATAGAGCGTCTTATTGGACGATGAATAGTCCAGCGGAACGTATCCATCCTCCTCGGAACCCATCCAGATATTGGTAACCCGGTCGAATACCGCCCGGCGCGGATTATAGGTGAATCGTACGCCCGAGATCTGCAGAAAATACGAGCTTCCCTTCAGCGGATAGATGCTGGTGAGGATCTCCATGGCCTTCTTTATCTCGGAGCCGTACAGGTAGCACGAAACGAGCGGATAGGCCATCGTTCCGTCCATGCCGATGCCGAGCGGTATGGTACGGAAGACGTCGGCCACCGAAAGCCTGCCGGTTTTCCCCATCATCAGGCTGTCCCGAATCACCCCGTTCGCCTCGATGGAGGCAACGACCTTCGTCACCGGGTCCGCGGGATCGTAGTCGTATTTATTCGCGTACCAGCGGATGGAGTCGGCGATGAGGTTTCCGACCGGCGCCTCGTCCTCGACGATGGGCATGTCGAATTTCGTGTGCGCGATGATTTTCCAGTAGGAAAGCCCGTGCTCGCGGAGCACCCTGCGGTCGATGTCTCCGATATAGGAGTCGATGCGCCTCTGGATGTCGCGGTCGGCGGGTATGGAATCGTCGATCGTTATCATCGTGTAGTTCTTCACGGCGGCCCTGCCGTTGTTCCATGCCACGTCGAGCACGCCGACGCGCTTGCCGTATTCCCAGGCCTGCACGATGATGGTGCCGCCCACTACCAGCGGCTTTTCGAGCAGGGTATGGGTATGGCCGCTTATGATGATGTCGATCCCTCTGACCTCCCGGGCGAGCACCTCGTCCTCGGACTTCGAGCCCTCGAAAAGGCCGCTGTGCGAGAGGCATATGACCATGTCGACCTTTTCTTTCTCGCGGAGAAGCTTCACCATCTCCCGCGCGGCCTCCACCGGAGGCGTGAACTTGACCGGCGAGGCGAACGGAGCGTCCCCGATGGCCACCTCGCCCATAATACCGAAAAAGCCGATTTTTACGCCGTTTATCACCTTGACGCTGTACGGTTTAAACAGCCCCTTCTTGAAAGCGGCCTCGAGCGTATCGTCCTTTGCGCTCTCGGCGCTGAATCTGGCGGCCGAGAATACGACCTCCGGCATGCCGTTGCGGCGCCCGGCCGCAAGAATCCTGGCCAGCCCGTCGGGCATGAGGTCAAACTCGTGGTTCCCCAGGGTCACCATGTCGTAGCCCATACGCTTGAGCAGCGAGAGCTCGATGGCCTCTTCGCGCGCCAGCATGTGGAAGAGCGATCCCATGGTGAAATCACCGGCGTCGAGCACCAGCGACGGGTTCGCACGGGCGGCCTTTTCGCGCCTGATGACCGTCGCGACGCGCGCCCAGCCCCCCAGAGTCGCATCGTCGCCCGTTTTATCCGGGGTAAAGTCGAGCTCGGGAGGAAAGCCCATCAGGTGAGAATGCAGATCGTTGGTGTGAATAATGGTGAGGATCTTTTCGCCGGCGTACAGCGGAAGGGCGAACAGCAGTATGACGACGGCACACAGCGATTTAAGGGTTCTCATCGTGCGTCTCCTGGTGTGGGATGGAGGGCTACGGACGGTCCTCGCGCGTCTGGCGCGATTCTTTCTACGCCGGAAGCCGAACTTTTGCAACAAAAATACCGTCCGGTGCCGCACGGTCACCGAAGACGGCGTTACCTCGGCGTTCTCCGGTGGAAACCGCGTCGCCGGAGGGGAGTTGTCCGGTATTCGGAGGGCGATTTACGTCCTTACCGCGCCGAAAAGGCCGGTAAGCCGTAATCACGGCGGTCCCGTTGTCGGAGCAGGACCGTCGCGTCGCCTCGCCCTACGACCCGGGGACCGAACGCGGTATAATCAGAGCGCTCGCCCTTCTTCGTACTCGGTACATTTCGACCTCATCGGCGTTAGACACGATAAACGACGTCATCGACAAAATTCGCTTCATCCGCGGGAAAAATTGTCGAACAGAATAAGTGAGATACCATTGACGAAGAAAAAATGAAAAAAATTTTTCAAATCGGGTCGATAGTGCGAATACATGTTGACATCTGAGAATTTTTATAGTAATGCCCTTTCGACTCGATGAAAAAAAAGGCGGATTTTTGCGTTATGTCGCAAAAAACCATGTGAACAAGGAGCACCTGAATGCAGGATACGCCCTCACTTTTAGAGACAGAGATCTCCGGAGAAACGGGAGAACCTCCGAGCCCGTTTATCGCCCATCCCGAAACCAAGGAGGAAGAGCAATGTGAGGCGGAGGAGCCTCCCTCCCTATCGGTTCTTGCTCCACAGGATGAAACCGGAGACCTTGTTCCGGAACCCGCCAGGCTGGTGATCCATTACACCAGGTTCATTTCCAGTCCCAGAACCCGAAGCTTCCGAAAAAAACACTTTCCCAGCGCCACGGCCGCGGAGTGGAACGACTGGAAGTGGCAGCTTCGCAACCGCATCACCGACGCCGCGTCGCTCTCGGGCATAGTCCGCCTGTCGGAGGACGAGCATCACGCCCTCAACGCGCGCAACGGGGCAATGCCGCTGTCCATCACCCCTTACTACGCGAGTCTGCTCGAACACGACAACCCGGCGCAGCCCCTTCGAAGGTCGGTGGTTCCGGTCACGGCCGAGCTCTTCAAGTCCCACGGCGAGTCCGAAGACCCGCTGGGAGAGGAATCGGACAGCCCCGTGCACGGCCTCGTGCACCGCTACCCGGACCGGGCGCTCTTTCTGGTGACCGATTTCTGCTCCACCTACTGCCGTTATTGCACGCGCTCGCGCATGGTCGGCCGCTCCGCCGGCGAATCGTGCACCAGGAGGCAGTGGGAGAAGGCCCTGGCCTATATTGAAGCCGTTCCGCAGATTCGCGACGTGCTGCTTTCCGGCGGAGACCCCCTGACGCTGCCGGACGACGAGCTCGAATGGCTGCTCATCCGGCTTCGCCGCATTCCGCACGTGGAAATCGTCCGCATAGGCACAAAGGTGCCCATGGTGCTTCCCCAGCGCATCACCTCCAACCTGACGCGAATGCTCAAGCGCTACCATCCGCTCTGGATGAACATACACTGCACCCATCCCGAGGAGCTCACCACGGAGGCCGTCGAGGCCTGCGCCAGGCTCTCCGACGCGGGAATACCGCTCGGAAGCCAGACGGTGCTGCTCGCGGGGATCAACGACAGCGTCGAGACCCTGCGCGCGCTCTATCACGGCCTCCTTCGCGCCCGGGTTCGGCCCTATTATCTCTACCAGTGCGATCCAATCGTCGGTTCGTCGCATTTCCGCACCACCGTCGAGAAGGGAATCGATATGATTCGGGGGCTCAGAGGCCACACAACGGGCTTCGCGGTCCCAACGTATGTCATCGACGCGCCAGGGGGCGGCGGAAAGATCCCGCTGCTGCCCGAATACCTCGCCGGCCGCGAGGGTGACGACATCCTGCTCCGCAACTACGAGAACCTGCTGTACCGCTACCCGGACACGGCCGACGCGGGTATTTGCGGCATGGAGAACCGCTAGTGCGCGCCGCTCTCGCCTATGACCTCCGCGATGATTACAGGGCGATGGGGTACGGCGAGGAGGAGGTCGCCGAGTTCGACAGCATCGAGACGATCGAAGCCATCGATTCGGCCCTCCGGCGGCTGGGCTACGCGACCGAGCGCATAGGGCACCTCGGCGCGATACTGCCGCGGCTGCTGTCCGGGGAGCGGTGGGACATCGTGTTCAACATTACCGAGGGGCTCTATGGCATCGCACGCGAGGCGCAGGTGCCAGCCCTTCTCGACGCCTACCGCATACCCTCTACCTTTTCCGACACGTCGGTCCTCGCGCTCACCATGCACAAGGCGCTCTGCAAGCGCGTGGTGCGCGACCTGGGAGTCCCCACGCCCGATTTCGCCTGCGTACATTCGCCCGAAGAAATCGAATCCATCGACCTTCCCTTCCCGCTGTTCGTCAAGCCCCTCGCCGAGGGTACCGGCAAGGGCGTAAGCGCCGCTTCGGTCATCCGCGACAGGGAATCGCTGGAAGCCGTGGTCCGCGGCCTCCTGGAGCGCTACCGGCAGCCCGTCCTCGTCGAGACCTACCTGCCTGGCAGGGAATTCACGGCGGGCATCGTCGGAACGGGGGCCGAGGCCCGCGTTATCGGCGTGGCCGAAATCATTCTGAACCGGAACGCCGAGGAATCGGTTTACTCCCTCGCCAACAAGGAGCTCTGCGAGGAGCGGGTCACCTATCGGCTTGCCGACGATCACGAGGCGCTTTGCGCCGCCGACTACGCCCTCGCCGCCTGGCGCGGCCTGGAGTGCCGCGACGCAGGCAGGATCGATCTCAGATCGAACGGAGAAGGCAGGCCGGAATTCATGGAGGTCAACCCCCTGGCCGGCCTGCATCCCACTCATTCGGACCTTCCCATAATCGCCACCCTCGCCGGCATCGAGTACGACGAACTCATCCGGTCAATAATGGATTCCGCGCTCGCCCGCCTCGGCGAAATGAAAGGCGCGCGTACCGGGCGCCCGCGCGCCTGACTCCGGGGATCCGCATGAAAAAGGTCGTCATTCTCCACGCGGAAATCCCGCCGGAGGCCCCGCCGGACGAGCGGGACACGCTCATTCAGGCCGGGGCCGTCGCCGAAGCCCTCCAAAAGCTCGGTTTCACGCCCGTACTCGTGCCCTTCGGCCTCGACCTTGCCGACGCGCGGGCGCGGCTTTCGGCGATCTCGCCGGCGTTCGTCTTCAATCTCGTGGAGGCCGTCGACGGCAGGGACCGCTTCATTCACCTCGCGCCCGCGCTTCTCGACTCGATGGGGCTCTCCTACACCGGTTCGTCCACCGAGGCCGTATTTCTGACCTCCGGCAAGGTGCTTTCAAAACGACTCATGCGCTCCTTCGGCCTCCCCACCCCGGCCTTTATTGCGGGCGGCGAGCCGGCCGACGCCTCCTTTCAACCGGGTCCATACATCATCAAATCGGTCTGGGACCACGCCTCCGTAGGAATCGGCGACGATTCCATTGTCAGTGCGGAGAATCGCGCCCAACTTCTCTCGCACATCGCGCGGCGATCGTCACTCCATCGCGATGCCTGCTTCGCGGAGGCCTATATCGACGGTCGCGAGTTCAACCTTTCAGTGCTCGCCGGCCCCGGCGGATCGGTCGTCCTGCCCCACGCCGAAATACTGTTCCAAAACTACCCGCCCGACAAGCCCCGGATCGTCGACTACCGCGCCAAGTGGCTGGAGGGAAGCTTCGAATACGAGAACACGCCGCGCAGCTTCGACTTCCCCCCCTCAGACGGGCCGCTTCTGGCGCGGCTCGAATCGCTGGCCCTGGCCGCCTTCGGCGCATTTCGCATGCGCGGCTACGCCCGTGTCGATTTCCGGGTTGACCGTGACGCCAACCCGTGGATACTGGAAATCAACGCGAACCCCTGCCTGACGCCGGACGGTGGTTTCACCGCCGCCGCGCAAAGGGCAGGACTCTCGTACGAGGCGATGATCCACAGGATCATCGGCGACATGTAGCGACAACCGAAACCAGATCGACGGAATCACAGTGTTTCGCATTCGGCGCATCTACGACACCACAACCGAGTTCGACCGCAGGGCCGTACAGCAGGTCCAGGAAATCCTGCGCGCGCAGTTCGGCGGCATCGGCGAGGAGGCCATCGAACGCCTTCCGATGGAGCTCGCCAATCCTCTCAAATACCGCTTCCGTTCGATGATATTCGTCGCCGACGATACACGGGGGACGGTCAAGGGATTCGCCCTGCTGCAGCACGCGTCCGACATAGGCTTCTGCTTCCTCGACTTCATCTCGGTGCTGAAGGGCGGCAGCGGCGGCGGGCTCGGAGGGGTTCTGTATCAGCACGTCCGCGATGAATCGCTTCAACTCAACGCTATCGGCCTCTTTTACGAGTGCCTTCCCGACGACATCAGGCTCGTCACCAGCCCCGACAACCTGAAGCAGAACCAGGAACGCCTTAAATTCTACGAGCGCTTCGGGGCCCGCCCGGTAGCCGGAACACGGTACGAAACCCCGCTGGAGCCCGGCGGCTCCGCCCCGTACCTGGTTTACGATCCGCTGCAGAAGGAACGCCCCCTTCGCCTCGAGGACGCGCGCGTCATCGTTCGCGCCATACTGGAACGGAAATACGGCGCCTCCTGCCCGCCGGGCTACATCGACATGGTCGTCGACTCGTTCCGCGACGATCCCGTACATGTCCGCCCGCCTCGCTACATTAAAAAAGAGCAGCCGCCGCGCGCCGTTCCGGTGCTTTCCATCGACCGGCGAATCGCCCTGGTGGTCAACGACCGACACATGATCCATCATGTGCACGACCGCGGTTACGTGGAGTCCCCGGTCAGGATTAAATCCATCCTTAACGGGATAAATGACACCGGTATCTTTCACGAGATCCCGCCCCGTCCCTTCCCCGAACGCATGCTCCGCACCGTACACAGCGTCGAGTTCGTCGAGTACCTCAAACGGGTCTGCACCCTAATCCGGCCCGACGAGTCCGTGTATCCCTACGTTTTCCCAGTGCGAAACGGCAGGCGCCCGCCGAGAGAACTGCCGCTTCGGGCGGGCTATTACTGCATCGACACATTCACGCCCATAAACCGCAACGCTTACATCGCCGCCAAACGCTCGGTCGACTGCGCACTCACCGCGGCCCAGTCCCTCCTTCAGGGCTACCGGCTGTCCTACGCGCTGGTGCGTCCGCCGGGCCATCACGCCGAGCGCCGCGTCTTCGGCGGGTTCTGTTACTTCAACTCGGCCGCCATCGCCGCCGAGTACCTGCTGCGCCACGGCCGCGTCGCCGTGCTCGACATCGATTACCACCACGGCAACGGCACACAGGAAATATTCTACCGGCGTCGTGACGTTCTCACCGTCTCCATACACGGGCATCCCCAGCACGCGTACCCCTACTTCACCGGTTTCGCCGACGAGCGCGGCGAGGAAGAGGGAGAGGGATATAACCTCAATATACCCCTGCCCGAAACCATCACCACCGACGATTACCGGAACGCACTCGGCAGGGCGCTCAAGCGCGTTATATCGTTCAACCCCTCCTTCCTTGTTCTGGCCCTCGGTTTCGATACTTCAAAAGGAGACCCGACAGGCTCGTGGCCGCTTGCGGCGGCCGATTTCGAAAACAACGGATACATGATCGGCTCGCTCCGCGTCCCCATACTGGTTGTGCAGGAGGGCGGCTACCGCATTCGCTCGCTCCCCGCCAACGCCCGCGCGTTTTTTACCGGCCTCTGGGAAGGTTCGTTCGCCCGTAAGCTCGAACGGGCGCGCGCCAAACCGACGGAGAACAACGGCAATGGCCTCTGAGCCCTCGGCACGACCCACATATCGCAGGGAGATCCGCGCGACCGATCCGGCCGAAATCAGGCGGATCGTCGAGTCCTCGGGCTACTTCTCGCGCGCGGAGGTCGAGATCGCCATCGAGCTCGCCGACGAGCGCATCGCGCGGGGGGACGCGAGCGGTTACCATTTCCTCTTCGCCGACGGCCCCTCGGGGCTTATGGGCTATACCTGTTTCGGCCCCGTGCCGGCCACCGAATCGAGCTACGACCTGTACTGGATCGCCGTCGACGAGCCCCTGCGCGGAAGCGGGCTCGGCCGCTCCCTTCTGGAGCGAAGCGAGCGCATCGTAGAGGCCATGGGCGGCAGACGCCTGTATATCGAGACCTCCTCGCGCGAGCAGTACGCCTCCACCCAGGGCTTTTATACCCGCTGCGGATACCGGCGGGAGGCCTTTCTGGAAAATTTTTACTCCGAGGGAGACGGCAAACTCATCTACGTAAAGACGCTGGGCGGGGGGCGCCCGTGATGCAAACGCCCGACATCGCCGGAAAGCTGGTGCTCGCCCCGATGGCCGGCTTCACCGATTCTCCCTACCGCCGGATCGCCCGCCGCCACGGGGCTGCGCTCGTGTACACCGAGCTTGTCAGC
>Ga0116154_10002433_pt1 | contig 14144 bp, 17 predicted proteins | sample AD_UKC030_MetaG_FD_89898 | JGI IMG/M metagenome (GOLD analysis project Ga0116154, IMG submission 89898) | Active sludge microbial communities of municipal wastewater-treating anaerobic digesters from USA - AD_UKC030_MetaG | ecosystem: Engineered > Bioreactor > Anaerobic > Digestate | place: USA...
TCATGTCGGTGTGCGGCTCCAGGAAAGCGGCTTGCGCCTGCACCGCCTGGGCGCGGCCAATCTCGCCACCATCGACCGTGACCGCGCTGTTGAGGGCCATGTTTTGCGGCTTGAAGGGAACGACCTTGACGCCGCGTCGCGCCAGCAGGCGGCAGAGTCCGGCAGTGATGACGCTTTTACCGGCGTCGGAGGTGGTTCCCTGAATCATAAGGGTTTGGGTATTCATGGCGGTGATTTTTACTGAAATAGACGGTTTTTGGCTACACTAACCTGATTGGTTTTCTGTGTTTTCCATCCTGGCCGTGGATAAAAATCCCCATGCGATTGAATCACCCCCTTTTCCTTCAGCCGATCTCTCGCCAGCCGGCGAAGGGTGCCTGATGTTGACCGCTTTGTTATGCCTCGGCGCAGTGCTGCTTGATCAGCGTTGGGGTGAGCCGCGCCGCTGGCATCCCTTGGTGGGCTTTGGCGATCTGGCGCGGCGGGTGGAAGTGCTGCTTTACGGACCACCGGAATTGAACGATGCAGCGCGCCGTACCCGTGGCGTGGTCGCGGTCATTGTGCTGTTGGTTCCCTTCACGGTCGCCGCCGCGTTGCTGGCTTGGTTGCCGCTGATCGGGGTGATCGTCGCGCTGGGGTTGCTGTATCTGGCTATCGGCGCGCGCAGTCTGGCGGAACATGCGCAAGCGGTGGCGGCGGCGCTGGACGCCGGCGATGTGCCGCTGGCGCGGAAGAAAGTGGCGATGATTGTCAGCCGGGATACCGACGATCTCGACGAGGAAGGCATTAGCCGGGCGACCGTGGAGTCGGTGCTGGAAAATGGTTGTGATGCGATTTTCGGGGCGCTGTTCTGGTTCGTCATCGCCGGTGCGCCGGGCGTGGTGCTGTATCGGCTGGCGAATACCCTGGATGCGATGTGGGGTTATCGGAATGCGCGCTATGTTCATTTCGGCTGGGCGGCGGCGCGGCTGGATGATCTCTTGAACTGGCTGCCGGCGCGGTTGACCGCCTTGAGCTATGTGACCTTGGCAACCCGTCCGGCGCTGGCTTGGCGGTGCTGGCGGGAACAGGCGCCGGGTTGGAAAAGCCCCAACGCCGGGCCGGTTATGGCCGCGGGGGCGGGGGCGCTGGGTCTGGCGCTGGGCGGACCCGCCTGTTATCACGGCGCATGGCAGGATCGTCTTGCGCTGGGGGAGGGATTGGCGCCCCGCGCTGAAGATATTGGCCGGGCAGTCAAGCTGACGCAACGGGCGTTGTGGCTGTGGCTGGGCGTCATCGCCCTGGGGGGATGGATCCTTGCTTGAACATGGCGGCGCATTGCGGGCGGCGGCGGTCCGTTATCACATTCCCTTGAGTGACTGGCTGGATGTATCTACCGGCATCAATCCCCGGAGCTGGCCAGTGCCGCCCATTCCTGCTACGGTCTGGCAGCGGTTGCCGGAAGCGGAGGATGGTCTGGAAAAGGCGGCGGCGGCGTACTACGGAACATCGCATCTGCTGCCCGTCGCCGGTTCGCAGGCGGCGATTCAGGCATTGCCGCTGCTGCGTGAACCGGGTCCGGTCGGGGTGCTTCATCCTGGTTATGCGGAACATACGCACGCCTGGCAGCGGGCCGGGCATGAGGTCGAGGCGCTGGCTACTGAAGCGCTGAACGAGGCAGTGGATCGGCTGGATACGCTGGTGCTGATCCATCCCAACAATCCCACCGGGCAGCGCTTTGAACCGGCGACGTTGCTCGACTGGCGGGCGCGGCTGGCGGCGCGCGGCGGCTGGCTGGTGTTGGATGAGGCGTTTATGGATGCGACGCCGGAGGACAGTCTGGCCGGGCAGATCGGGTTGCCGGGATTGATCGTGCTGCGTTCGCTGGGCAAGTTCTTCGGCCTGGCCGGGGCGCGGGTGGGGTTCACGCTGGCGGAACCGGTGGTGCTGGGACGGTTGCGCGAGGCGCTTGGCCCGTGGACGGTGAGCGGTCCAGCCCGCTGGGTTGCTGCGCAGGCGTTGCAGGATCGGGCCTGGCAGGAGCAAATGCGCGTTGAGTTGCTGCGTTCGGGAAAGCGGCTGGCCGATTTATTGAAGCGGCAGGGATTGCCGGTCGCCGGCGGGGCTGGACTGTTTCAATGGGTTCCCCTGCCGGAAGCGGCGTTCTGGCAGGAGGCGCTGGCGCGGCGCGGGATTCTGGTGCGGCGCTTTACGGACCCGCCGGGATTGCGGTTTGGATTACCGGGTATGGAGTCGGCCTGGCGGCGTTTGGAGTTGGCGCTGGCCGGGGTGCGGGCGGAACGGTTGCAATAGATGGAGAACTGATCATGGCTTTGAGTTATCAGCGACGCTTGATTAGCGAGCAGGACTATCTGGAAGGCGAACGTCTCAGCACTATTCGGCATGAGTATATCAACGGCGATGTCTATGCGATGGCGGGAGCGAGCAAAAACCATGACCGAATCGCCGGGAATGTCTCTCGAAAATTGGGTAATCATTTGGAAAATACACCGTGCGAGCCTTTTTCCTCCGATATGAAAGTCAAGGTTGGAAAAGATTTTTTTTATCCGGATGTGATCGTGGTTTGCGACGATAAAACCGAAGACGAGTATTACACCGAGTCACCGATTATCATTGTGGAAGTCCTCTCAAAATCAACGCGCCGCACGGATCAGACTCTCAAGCGTCTGGCTTATCAAAACCTGCCGAGTCTTCAGGAATATGTGCTGATTGAACAGGATTTCGTCGATGTTGAAATCTGTCGAAGGGAGCGTCACTGGCAGTCCGAGCATTACTATCTGGGCGATGAAGTATATTTCGTCGCGATTGATCTACGATTGCCGGTTGAGGTGATTTACGCACGAGTAGTGAATGACGATATGCGGGAATTTCTGGCCCGCCGTAATGAGGAATTGAATGGCAACGAATAATAGCGAGTGGCCGCTGACAGTCGGTGAGGTGTACCTGGTGGGTGCGGGTCCCGGCGATCCTGAACTGCTGACCCTGAAAGCGCTGCGGTTGATGAAACAGGCTGATGTGGCGGTGTATGACCGGCTGATCGGCCCGGAAATTCTGGAACTGCTGGAACCCCGGACGGAGCGCATTTTTGTCGGCAAGGAACCAGATCATCACACCCTGCCACAACAAGATATTAACCAACTGCTCGTCGATTTAGCCCGGCAAGGGAAACGGGTGTTGCGGCTGAAAGGCGGCGATCCGTTCATTTTCGGGCGCGGCGGGGAAGAAATTCAGACACTGATGGCGGCGGGCATTCCCTTTCAGGTCGTGCCTGGCGTAACGGCGGCGGCGGGTTGCGCGGCCTACGCTGGCATTCCCTTGACCCATCGGGATTATGCGCAGAGTTGCGTCTTTGTGACCGGGCATTTGCGGGATGGGACGCTGGATCTGAACTGGCCGGTTTTAGCGCAGCCCCGACAGACCGTGGTGTTCTACATGGGACTCAGGAGCATCCGCCCGATTTGTGAGCAGTTGCAGGAACATGGCGTGTCTGCGGACCTGCCAGCGGCGCTGGTGGAGCAGGGGACGTTACCCGGCCAGCGGGTGTATATCGGGACGGTGGCAGATTTGCCGGAGCGGTTGGCGGGAGCGTGTTCGCCGGCGCTGCTGATCGTCGGTGAGGTGGTGAAACTGCATCCGCAACTGGCGTGGTTTCAGCCGGCGGTTTCTCCCCTTTCTCCTTAAGGGAGAGAGGGATGGTATTTGCAATGGATGAACTAATGGATGAACTATAGTTGAAGGGACTGTCAAGAACCCAACTGTGAGGTCATCTCCATGAAGGCATACTACTTCGGCACCTGCGTTATCGATGCCTGCTTTCCCCAGGCCGGACTGGCCGGTATCGAGTTGTTGCAACGCGGGGATGTCCAGGTCATTTTTCCTCAAGAGCAGTCGTGTTGTGGCCAGCCGGCCTATAACTCCGGCTTTCCCGACGAAGCCCGCAAGGTCGCTCGCCATCAGATTAAGACGTTCGCCAAGGATTATCCCATCGTCGTGCCGTCCGGGTCCTGCGCCGGGGTGTTGAAGCATCAGTATCCGCGTCTGTTCGCCGGTCAGCCGGAGGAGGAGGAGGTGCGGCGCTTTTCCAGCCGGATTTACGAACTCAGCGAGTTTCTGATCAAGGTGCTGAACGTCCGGCTGGAGGATCGCGGCGAGCCGATCAAGGTCACCTGGCATTCCTCCTGCAACGCTCTGCGGGAAATGGCCATCATTCCCTATGCCAAGGCGTTGTTGCGGCAACTGGAACGGGTGGAACTGGTGGAATTGCAGAATGAGCGGGAATGCTGTGGTTTCGGCGGTACGTTCTCGGTCAAGCAACCGGCGATTTCCGCGGCCATGGTCAGCGATAAGGTCGACGATATTGTGCAGACCGGCGCAGCGCGGGTGCTGTCCACCGACTGCGGTTGTCTGCTGAACATCTCTGGCGCCCTCGGCTATCGCGACTTGAAGATTCCCACCCAACATCTGGCTGAATTCATCCTGGAGCGCACTCATGGCCAAAACTGAGGATGTCGCGATTTTTGAGCGCAACGTCGCCAAGGCGTTGGGGGATGGGCAGTTGCGCCGCAACTTGCGCAGCGCGATGGCGACCATGAGTCAGCGTCGCCGCACCCTGTTCGCGGATACCGAGGCGTTTGAACAACTCCGCACCTTGGGCCAAAGCATCCGCCGTCGGGCGTTGAGCCAGTTGCCGGAGTTGCTGGAGCAGTTGGAGCAGCGCTGTACGGCGAATGGCATTCAGGTGCATTGGGCGGAAACGGCGGCGGAAGCTAACGCCATCGTGCTGGACATCCTCCGCCGGCATGGCGCGACCCGGGTCATCAAGGGCAAATCGATGGTGTCCGAGGAGATGCATCTCAACCATTTCCTGGAGGAGCAAGGCATCGAGGCGCTGGAGACCGATCTCGGCGAGTACATCATTCAACTGGACGGCGAGACCCCTTCGCACATCATCGTGCCAGCGATCCACAAAAATAAGGATCAGATTGCCCATCTGTTTCACGAGCGGATTCCTGATGCGCCCTATACCGAGGTGGTGGAGGAATTGAACGCGATCGCCCGTGGGGAGTTGCGGGAAAAGTTTCGCACCGGCGATGTAGGCGTCAGCGGGGTCAATTTCGCGGTCGCGGAAACCGGGACGCTGTGTCTGGTGGAGAATGAAGGCAATGGCCGGATGTGCACCACTGCGCCGCCGGTACATATTGCGCTGATGGGCCTGGAGAAAGTGGTGGAGAAGTTGCAGGACGTGCCGCCGTTGCTGCGCCTGCTGACCGGTTCGGCCACCGGCCAGCCGATCACCACGTATTTCAATATGATCACCTCGCCGCGCCGCTCTGGTGAGTTGGACGGTCCTCACGAAGTGCATTTGGTGATTTTGGACAATGGCCGCTCCGGGATTTACGCCGATCCCGAACGCCGCACCACCCTGCAATGCATCCGCTGCGGGGCATGTCTGAACCATTGTCCGATTTACACCCGGCTGGGTGGCCACGCCTACGGTCATGTCTATCCCGGCCCCATCGGTTCGATTCTGACCCCGCAACTGAAAGGACTGGACGAAGCCGGGGTGATGGCGACTGCTTCGACGTTCTGTGGAGCCTGCGAGGAGGTCTGTCCGGTCAAAATCCCGTTTACCGAAATTCTGCGGATGCTGCGCAACGAGGCCTACGCCCGCGACGAATCGGAACATGAAGTGCAAGGCCATGGTTATCGCTACACCACGGTCGAGGCGTTGAGCTGGAAGAGTTGGGCGCTGTACAACACCAGCCCGGCGCTAGCCCGGATCGGCGCTCAGATGTTGAGCAAGTTCGGTCAACATCTGCCGATGATCGGGCCGCTGAAGGAATGGACCCGCGTCCGCACCCCGCCGCCTTTTGCTCCGAAGACCCTTCATGAACTGGCCCAGCAACGAGGATTGGATGATGACCGCTAACGCTCGTGAAAATATCCTGTCCCGGCTGCGGGCCATCCCGACTCACGGCCGATACACCGTGCCGGAAGCGCCAGTCATCGCCGGATTGGCGTTGAGTCGGGAAGAGCGGATCGACCGGCTGCGGCGTATGTTGGAAGTGATGCACGCCGAGGTGCAGGTGGTTGCGGCCCGCGAGTGGCTCGGGGAACTCAAGACGCTGTTGCGGACCCGTGCGCTGAATGGGTTGCTGTACGCGCCGGCAACGCCGCTCGGCGCAGTGCTGGAAGCCGCCTGGGAGGAGGGATTGCCGCCGCTGGTTCCCTATGTGGAGCCGGTGGAGCAGTGCCGGGAGTCGTTATTCACCATTGACGCGGGCATCACGTCTACCCGTGGCGCGATTGCAGAAACCGGGGCCTTGATCCTGTGGCCGAGCGTGGCGGAACCCCGGTTGATGTCATTGACACCGGGTTTGCATATTGCGGTGCTGGAGGCGGAGGCGATCTTTAACACGTTCGCTGAAGCGATAGATCGACAAGGCTGGCTGGAGCAGGGGATGCCGACGAATGTGTTGCTGATTTCCGGACCGTCGAAGACGGCGGATATCGAGTTGACCCTGACGTTCGGCGTTCACGGGCCGAAGGAGCTGGTGGTGTTCATTTTACAATGATGCAGCGCATGATCGGGCCATTGGTCCGGTGCTGGATGCGGCGGCGATCCCGTTGTGGTGGTTTCATCGGGGTTGCTTTCGCCGCTAAAACCGGCAACTGAGCAACAGCCGTTCCAGCCTTTCCGCCTGATCAGCCCAGGTGGGTATCGGCAGGTCGGGCGGTCGAGGTTGATTTAGTTGATCGGCGATTTTGTCGGCCAGACCCTGGGCATCGTCCGGTTGGTAGAGACAATACGGCGCGTCTTTGAGCAGGTCGCCGATGCTGCCGACGGCGGCGGCGACTAGGGGGATGCGACAGGCTAGCATTTCGTAGGCTTTCTGGGGGAAGGAATAGCGGCCGAAGGCTGTGTCGCGAATGCAGAGGATGGCGACGTCTAAAGCGTTAAAGAAGATGGGCATGCGGTCGTGCGGCAGTTCGCCCAGATGGAGAAGGCGGGGATGGGCGGGGATCGGGGAGTCGGCGCGCCCGGCCAAGGCGAGGTGGAGTTGGGGGTCGCGTTCGGCGAGCCGATGGAAAGCGCGATAGAGCGTGTCGATGCCCCGACTATTGTCGAGGGCACCGGCGGTGCCAATCAGGCGGGCATCAGGCGATAGGCCGAGTTGCTGGCGGCAGGCGGCATGGTCCAGAGGTTGGAACTGTCCGGGGTTGATGGTGCTTTCCAGGGCGATCACCGGGCCGGTGGGCTGGCAGGTCGCTTGGATGTAGTGGGCTAGGGTGGGGCTGACGCAGGAAACGCCTTGGGCATAGCGCAACGCCCGGCGGTAGAGAAAGCGAACGCCGGGCAGGCGGGTGAGACCGAAGCTTTCAAAATTGTCGTAGAGGTCGGCGGCGTAGGGGCAGCGCAATTGGCAGGCCAGGGCGGCAGTGAGAATGAGATGCGGGCTGTCGGAGCCGCCCAGCAGCAGATCGGGCTGGAAGTCGCGCAGCAGCGCCAGGCTATGACGCAGGTAGCGGTCGGGACGGGCGAGGTTGAAGGAATGCCAGATTAGCTTGCCGTCGAGTTCGCGCTGGATGAGTCCTTGGGGGCGGGTGCGGTAGCTGAGGCAGAGACCGAGAACAGTATGGCCGCGTGCGGCGAGCTGCCAGGGCAGGGCGTACAGTCGGCCATAATGGTCATCCAGCACGTCCTTGCGCATGTATTGACGCTTGCAGAAGTAGGCGATGCGCATGGTGATTAAGCCCAAGGTTTCATTTTTTCACGATCTTCTTTATCTCTACAATCCCGTCATCATATTCGAATGAGCTTAATAAGCTGATGGAGTAATTTTTTTCAATATTGTTTTCATAATTTTTACAATTCATTAAACCATAGTATTTTTCAAGAATAGCTTTTGGCCTTATTATTAACCATGCAGTATGAATATTATATTGAAATTTTTCATAATCCATATAATGACATAAATCATAAAATTCTTTATCCTTAAATATCCAGTAATCATTTGGGGTGCCAACTACTGGCAGGTTATCATTAGGAATAATCTTTAATAATTTTTCTTTATATTCCGTTCCATAGTCTGGTAGTTTTAAGCCTTGCCAGGATAGGTATGCTAATTTTGGTGCTGATAAAAACATAATAATAGCGATAAATAAGGGTAATTTTTTATGATAAGCATGTACCATAATTAAAATAAATATTGGATAAGCTAATACTATATAAATCCCATTAGTGGATCTGTTCAGTAATATTGAAAATAGAATTATGCACAATAATATTCCTCCAAGTAATCCATTATTTTTTTCAGTTAAAAATCCTCTAGTGTAAAGGATGCTTGCAATAAAGACTAATAAAAATTCTGGTAGTGTGTGCCAGTTTTTTGATGAAAAATAATATTCAAAAATAAAATTATTGGATAACTGGAAAGTTGAACTATCTATTTCTGAAAATAATTTTATTCCATCAGGGTGTAGCATAAAGTATATTGCAATACAGGCTATGCTGACTAGCATAGCCGCACTTGTATCTACTTTCCTGACTTTTTTATTAGTAATTTTTGACAAAAATATAGGTATTGAAACAAATAAAAAAAATTAAGCCCACAGGGTGTGTTTCGACTGCAATGAAACCAGCTAGCAAAGCACCAGAGTACATTTCATAAATCAAAAACAGTGTCGAAATTGAAATGAAGAACAATACAAACATTTCAGTTCTTATAGAGTGTGACCTGATGAAAAAGATTGGCATGATTAGCATCAACAACGGTACTGTAAAAGCTACAGGTGCTGAATAGCTTAACTTGCGAGCTATAAAAAAACCAAGTGAATGAAGACAATATTAGCAAGAATATGCTGACAATATAGAGAGAGCTTTTGCTCCAACTACCGTATAGATCAGCGAATGATCCATAAGCAAAAGAGTATAGCTTTCCGAAATAGTGTGTTCCACCAAGACCATTTTTTACATTCCCACCAAATACAGTATCTGTTGTTATATTTTTTATATAGTCGTTATATATAAAACTTGTAAACCAAGTGTCATCTACTCGATAAGGATTGTATAAGTGTCCATAAGGAGATAAGTAAGATGTAAATATAATAAAAATAGAAATAATCTGTAAAAAAAATAATATTTTATTTTTATTTGAAGAATTTTTTGATATAAATTTAGATATCATTAGTATTAATATTTATTTTTATAAGTTTTATTGGGGATAAACGGCGTCAGCCCTTGACGATACCGGGTCCGCAGACGCTGGAAATCGGGGATAGCGCGGGACATTGCTGCCAGTAGCGCCAGGCCATGGAGCAGATGCGCGATGATGTGATCGCGGATCGGATGACGCAGCAGGGTGAATTGACCGTCGCGATAGCGATAGACGATCACTGCGTGCCAAGCGGTATGCAGCCGGTAGTTGTCGCCGACAATGGCGGCTGGTCGGGAAGTGGACGCTGGGCATGAGGACTGGGCAGCGTCGATGATCTGACAGGGAATCGCGGGCGTGCTGTTTTGCAGCCGGCAGGCTAGCAGTTGCGCGTCGCCGGGTTGGCCAGGCAAGTCAATCCAGACCATGGCGCAGGTTTGCAGTGAGGTTGGCAAGCTGGCCGGTGGAGGTGGTGGTGATAGCTCCCGGGCGCCGAGTTGTCCGGTCAGCGCGTCATGCCGGGCGGCTGAGTAGGTCTGGTGGAACAGAGTATGACCGCGCCAATGGGTGTACAGGATGAGATGGTGCAAGTGGATGAGATAGGCCAGCAAGGCCCATTGACGGCCACGGCGCGGGGGATGCAAGGCCAGAAAGACGGTGCGATTGCGTTTCCGGTAATACTCGCGCCAGGCTGCGACTGGTTTCAGGCCGCTGAAATGATGACGGATGACCGAGGCAGGGACGGCCCACAGGGTCCAGCCGGCGCGTCGGGCGCGTTGACCCCATTCAACATCATCGTAGTAGATGAAGAAATTTGGAAAGAAACCAATGGCGTGAAGGGCTGCGGATCGGATGAGCAGGGAACAGGCAGCAAGATAGTCCACCAGAGCGGGCGGCTGGTCGGGATTTTGCCGGGGACCGCCTGCCCCGCGTTGTTGCAGCGCACCCAGCCAGGGCGAGAGCAGCGCACCGATTTCCTGCACGATGTTGGGTTGTTGGTAGAGGCAGATTTGCGAGCCGGCGGCGACGGCGTTCGGTTCGATGGCGAGCTGGTCAAGTAACGGCGGCAGCGCGCCGGGTTCGACGATGATGTCGTTATCCAACAGCCAGATGAAGCGACAGCGGGGGCAGCGTAACGCGATGGCCATGCCGGCGTTGAAGCCGCCTGCGCCGCCCAGGTTGCAGCCGGTTTGCAGCAGGGCGACGTCGGGGTAATTCTGGCGCAACCATTCGGCGCTGCCGTCGGTGGAGCCGTTCTCAATGATCAGCAGGTCGTCTTGCGGACGAAGTTCGCGCAAGACCGACGCGATCCCTTCAGCCAGAAAGGGCAGGCCATTCCAGACGACCATGATGGCGATGACCTCACCGTCGGGTGCGCGGTTAAGAGTGGATGACATGGATGGAGGGAACGTCCTGATGCGGGCGGGTCCACATAGCGGACAGTCGCTCGATTTTTGCCATAAAAAACCGCTCGCTCCAGAGCTTGAGACTGGCCTGTTCGGTAGCAGTGAGGAAAGGCGCGACGTCCTGGGCGGCGGCGGGCCAGTCAATCTGGCGGGTTTTTTCGCGCAGAGCCGTTTGCACCCATGTCCAATCGATGGCGTGACCGCAGCCAGCCCACGGCCCGATCTGCCGCAGGGCCGCAGCCAGATGCGGCAGATTAGGCGGGACGCCCTGTTTCACATACCAACTGAAATCGTACCAGTCCCGCCCCTTGAGATAAGGTCGGCACAGCAGCGCATGAATCTTCAGCGCAAAGTTGCTGGGCAGATCCTGATGGCGCACCTCAAAATCCAGTGGAAAGTCGAGATAGCGGTAGCTGAAGCTGGAGCCTTCCGGTGGGCGAGTGTCGATTTCCAGCCTTACCGTGAGTTTGCGCCCTGCTTTGACCCAGTTCCTTGTCTAGCGCTGTGATGAAATCACGCATTGGGTTGTGCTTGTACACGGCTTGTAATGTTTGCAGGTGGTCTCGCTGGAGGGTGTCGAGAATATCGCTGTCGATCCGCAGACCATCGACCAGCCAGCCGCGTCCCCGCCACGCCAATTTGCGCCGGCAGACTATGTCCAGTAGGGCGCGCAGCGGCTGCGCTACCAGCGCAGTCTGGTCATCCAGAATCAGGCGATCGACTCCCTCCAGAAAAAAGCCCTCGTTGATGGCGAGCGGAGAAAACTGGAAAAGGCCAAACGATGGATGCAGGGTTTCGCTGCTTTTTCGTTCTGGAGTCACGCAGGCCGTTAACGGGGTGGTCTCCGGAATCCAGCCATGAAAGCTCAGAGCGGTCTCAAAAGAAACATAGCAGCCCGGACGCAAGGCTTGGGCCAGTGCGAAAGGGTGGCCCGGCTTCGTGCGCCACCGGCGAGCCAGCAGATACCGCCCGCGCCGCAGTCGCACTAACTCACCGGCCTTGAGCGCCCGGTTGACCAGGTTGTAGCGTCGCTGGGCGCTGCCTTCGACCAGACGGGCGAGCTGCTGTTCGCAGATCACCCGATCACCTAAACCGGAGTCGAGAATAGCTTGCACCACAGTTTGCATAAGCAATTCCAGAAACTTTCATTTTATGAAAGTTTCTGGAATGATTTGCCGCATGTCAAGCGTTGAGGCATCAGTCACGAGCTAAGCCGAGTATCTGGTCGGCGGTCTTCAGTGCGGCGGCGACGACCTGGTCCATGTTGTAGTAGCGGTATTGGGCGAGGCGACCGACGAAGAAGGCGTTGCTTTCGCAGGCGGCGAGGGCTTTGTAGCGCTGGTAGAGAGCTTCGTTTTCCGGGCGCGGGATGGGGTAATAGGGGTCGCCTTCGGCCTGGGGGTATTCGCGGACGATGGAGGTGCCAGGGTGGCTTTGGCTGGTGAGGTGCTTGAATTCGGTGATGCGGGTGTAGGCGTGGTCGTTGGGGTAGTTGATGACGGCGACCGGCTGGTATTGGGCGATGCCGGGTTGGTGTTCGTGTTCAAAGTGAAGGGAACGGTAGGGCAGGGGACCGTAACAGTCGTCGAAATAGGCGTCGATGGGGCCGGTGTAGATGACGGTTTTGGCGTTGAGCCGGTGGCGGATGGCGAAGAAATCGGTGTTAAGTTCGAGGCGGATGTTGGGATGGTCGAGCATCTGCTGGAATAGCGCAGTGTAGCCGTCCTTGGGCATGATCTGGAATTGGTCGTTGAAGTAGCGGTTATCGCGGTTAGTGCGAACCGGGATGCGGGCGGTGACGGCGGCGCTGAGTTGGGAAGGGTCGAGGCCCCATTGTTTGCGGGTGTAGCCGCGAAAGAATTTTTCGTAGAGGTCGCGGCCAACCGTGTTGAGGACGACGTCTTCGCTGGTTTTAATGGGATCGCGGGGTTCGCGCACCCGGTCGAGGAAAGCCTGGACGCCGGCTTCGTCGAGGTGGAGATTGTAGAGACGGTTGATGGTGTCCTGGTTGATGGGGATGGGGAGCAGTTGACCGTCCACGCTGGCGAGGACGCGATGCTCGTAGGGCAGCCAGTCCGTGAAGCGGGAGAGGTAATCCACCACGCGCTGGGCGTTGGTGTGGAAGATGTGGGGACCATAGCGGTGGATGAGAACGCCGTGAGCGTCAAGTTCATCGTAGGCATTGCCGCCGATGTGGGAACGCTGATCAATAACTAGGACGCAATGACCGGCGCTGGCGAGGCGCTCGGCGATAGTGCAGCCCGCAAAACCGGCGCCGATGATGGCGGCACAGAATGATGTTGGACGCTCTGAATGCAAGGCGCATTTCTCGTTGCCGACGCTTAGGCGCCTACGCCAGCGCCAGAAGGGGGTTGATATGGCGCAGGCCACTAAATCGCTTGAAATCATGATCAGTGGAATAGACGGTATATCCTTGTTCAAGCGCCAAGGCAGCGATATGGGCGTCAGTCGTTAAATTGCCGCCTGTGCCGGAGACGGCCAGCAGATGGCTCAGGATCAGCCAATGACCGTTGCCGGGAACCACGGTGCGCACCACGGGAAGCGCTAACCATTCATCGATATAGGCGCTGGCGCGATCAATCGTCAGCGGATGTTCAAATACACGCGGGTTCGTCGCGATGCGCAAGAAGGCGAGGATCACCACCCAAGGTAGGCCCACGCACTTGTTATCCGACAACGCCCCCTCTAACCAGGCGCGGGCGCGGGGACTTTGCGGCAGATCATCATTCACGGCGTAAAGTAGCAAGTTCGCGTCTACCAACATCATTTGCGTAATTCCAGCTTCATCGCAATGGCCCGATCCTCGATACCCTCGGCAAGTTCCAGCGCCTTGTCCAGGTCGAACCCGGGGAATACGCGCCCCATGGCTGATCCTGACAAGCGATAGGGTTGCGCCTGGGGATGCTCCAGGGCCTGCAATCCCAATCGCAAGGCCTCATTAACGATAAACTTAAACGGTTTACCTTTGCGGTGAGCTGCTTCCTGAAGAGAGGCCAGAACCTGATCATCGAGAGTCAATGTAGTGCGCATCTTGATGCCTTCTTATTATTCATCATGATGCGAGTATAGGTAATCCGCTCAGGTAGATTCAATGGTCTGTGAACTTAAAAGGGTCACCATTCAATTTCCCTTTTCGTAAAGGGGTACTCGTGAGTAATTTGATTGCGGATCTCGCGAATCTCCTGCCAACGCGCCGCTGAAGGCCGATATCCGTATCGCTCAAGCAGGTTCAGAATATCGATGATCGGCGTCGATTCGACGGGTTCATGCAAAACATCCAGCGCAAATTGTCGGAATAAGGGCAGCGCGCCATTGCCTCGTGCAGCGCCAGGAGATGAAAATCGCATTCGTTGAGCAAATCGTTCAGCGCTCTCATACCGGTTGCCCCTAGCGCGTGGCTGGGTTCAGGATGGAAGAGGGTGTGGCTTTATTTTTATTTTAGTTTATCCAATAGATATCCAGACATACCTTACACAGGGGCCTCTTCGAGATTGGCATACTGAGTCGTGGGAAGCTTGAAAAATGAGCGAATTCTTTCAATATTTTTCTTCAATTTTCCAGA
>Ga0116154_10002435_pt1 | contig 14142 bp, 11 predicted proteins | sample AD_UKC030_MetaG_FD_89898 | JGI IMG/M metagenome (GOLD analysis project Ga0116154, IMG submission 89898) | Active sludge microbial communities of municipal wastewater-treating anaerobic digesters from USA - AD_UKC030_MetaG | ecosystem: Engineered > Bioreactor > Anaerobic > Digestate | place: USA...
GGCGTCAATGGATGTGATATCCAGACCAAAAAGTTCGTCCGCCTTTTTGAAAAATGAAAGAGCGTCTTTTAGTTCTTTTTCATTCATTTGATCAAGCGCTGTATTGATCTTTGTCACCCCGCCGATGAATTCCGAAAGGCTTGCGGCGATGTTCAGATCGTCTTCAAGATGTTTGACTACCGCTTCAAGGACAGCTTTCAAACCCGCGCCATGCGCCATTTTTTTTGAAGCGCTGACGCCGAGAACAGAACGGCTCAGGCACTGGAAGTAACAGTTATCCAGTTTCTCGATCACTTCGCGGGCTTCTTTGAGGCCTTCGAAAGTAAAATTCAGCTGATGGCGGTAATGGACCGCGAGAAGCGCGTAGCGGATCGCCATCGGGTCATAGCCTTTTTCCAGAAGATCGCGAAGCGTGAAAAAATTCCCCTTGGATTTTGACATTTTTTCGCCGTTCACAAGCAAGTGCTTCGCGTGAAGCCAGAAACGTACGAAAGGTTTCCCCGTCGCGGCCTCGGATTGCGCGATCTCATTTTCATGATGCGGGAACACGAGGTCCTCGCCGCCCGCGTGAATATCGACTGTTTCCCCAAGATGGCGCATACACATGGCCGAGCACTCGATATGCCAGCCCGGACGGCCCTTGCCCCACGGCGAATCCCAGGACGGCTCATCCTCTTTGGCTTTTTTCCAAAGAACGAAGTCCGCGCCCGTTTCCTTTTCATATTCGTCCACATCGACGCGCGCGCCTTCGATATTCCCTTCGAGTTTTTTCTTGGAGAGCTTGCCGTAGGCGGGAAACGCGGCGACGCGGTAATAAACAGAACCGTCGGCTTCATAAGCGATACCTTTGGCGATAAGCTTCCGGATCATCTCGATCATGTCCAGGATGGAATCGGTAGCGCGGGGCTGGATCTTAGGCGGAAGCAGGTTGAGCGTCTTCATATCTTCAAGGAACGCTTGGGTATAGAATTCCGTATACTGCGAAAGCGTCTTTTTTTCACGGTTTGCGCCGGCGATCGTCTTATCATCCACGTCGGTGATGTTCATGACATGTTTGACTTTGAATCCCCGGCACTCTAAAAACCGGCGAAGGAGATCTTCAAAAACAAAAGTCCTGAAATTGCCGATATGGGCGTAGTGATAGACCGTCGGCCCGCAGGTGTAAAGCGTGACCTCTCCGCTTTTGAGCGGCTTGAATTCCTCGAGCTGGTTTGAGAGCGTGTTATGAAAACGGATCATAGAGCCACTTTTTTCATGCTAACAACGGCTTCGCAGGTCACAGCAAGACCCTCACCCTCCGGGCCGAGACCTTCCCGCGTCCGGGCTTTGATCGAAACATCTTTTTCCGGAAGCCCGAGACATTTTGCAACGTTTGCGCGGATCCTGGGCTTGTGTGTGTAAAGCTTGGGCGTTTCCAGAATAATATTTGTATCCACGTGGTAAGGTTTCCATCCCCGGCGCTTCGCCTCATCAAGAACCGTCCGCAGGATCTTGGTGCTGCGGATATTCTTGAACTTCGGGTCGCGGTCCGAGAACCATTCCCCGATATCGCCCGCCCCGATCGCGCCGAGAATCGCATCCGCGATCGCGTGCAAAAGCGCATCCCCGTCCGAATGGCCGAGCGCGCCCTTCGGCGACGGAATCACGATCCCGCCAAGATAGAATTTCCGGCCTTTCACCAGCCGGTGAGTATCAAATCCGATCCCGAAACGAAGAGCGGGACTCGCCCCTCGCCCCTCGCCCCTCGCTTTGTAACCTTCGAGTCCCGAGTCTCGAGTCCCGAGCCCCAGGTGTGTATTCTCCCGACAAAGCACCGCTTCCGCTAAAGCAAGATCTGTTGCGGTCGTCAGTTTGGGATTCCATCCGTTGTGGGCTACGACCCGGACGCGAGCGCCGACCGCTTCCAGCAAGCCGGCTTCATCGGTGGCTTCAAGCGCCTTCGGATTCTGCTTGTAAGCCTTAAGAAGCACTTCGCGGCGGACCAATTGCGGCGTTTCGGCCTCATAAAGCGGCTCCCGGTCCACCGTCTCAAGAATATGACCATTCCCGGCCATGACTTTTTTGATCGTCGGCACGACTTTACGCGCCAGGATCACTCCATCCCAATCCTTGGCGGCTTTTAAGACCTGCTTGATAGAATCGAAAGTGACCAACGGCCGCGCGCCATCATGCACCATGATCCAATCGGAAGCCGGTGAAGTTTTTTTCAGCGCGTTCAGAACGGAGCCGGCTCGCGTCTTTCCGCCGAGTATCCAGCGCACGCCGGGATTTTTGATCTCGGCAGCCCATTTTTTTAATTCAGGACGCATGGCAGGAGTGATCGCGATAACAGTCTCGCGGATCTCCGGAACTTTACTAAAAGCCCGAAGCGTCTTAAGAAGGACAGGTTCCCCGTCCAGCTCATAAGAAAGTTTGGAACGGCTCGCCTGCTTGTTAAGACAGCGCAAAGCTTCCGCCTTGTCGGAATTTTTGAGGCTTTGCTGAAAACGGCTACCAAGCCCGGCGGCGGGAATAATGAGGGAGACCCGCATTCACGCTACCTCCCTCCCTCTTGACCTTGGGAGTTTTGTGGATTCTGAAAAGCCTGATGCTGCGGCGGATGATGACGATCTTGGCGATCGTGGCCGTTACGGGGACGCCGCTGATCGTTCCCGTGGCGGTCCCGGTTTTCGCGCCAACGGTCCCCGCCGCGATCTCCATGATGGCCGTTATCGTCGGAAAGCTTCGCGAAGATCATGCGGCCTGCCTGCGTTTGAAGCACGCTTGTGATCGTGACTTTGACGGTATGCCCCAAACGGCGCTTGCCGTTGTCCACCACGACCATGGTGCCGTCATCGAGATAGGCGACGCCCTGCTCGTGCTCCTTGCCTTCCTTGAGGATCTTGATCTCCATTTCCTCTCCCGGCATCACGACGGGTTTTAAGGCGTTCGCGAGATCATTGATATTGAGGACCTTGACGCCCTGGAGTTCGGCGACCTTGTTCAGATTGTAATCGTTCGTGAAGACCTTCGCTTGAAGCACCTGCCCCATTTTGACAAGTTTGGCGTCAACCGTATTGAACTCCGGAAAATCCAGTTCGTGGATCTTGACCGTAATATTCGGATTTGACTGGATGGCATTCAGCACATCAAGGCCTCGGCGGCCCCGGTTGCGCTTCAAGGGATCGGAGGAATCCGCGATGAGCTGCAATTCCTTCAGGACAAAACGCGGGAGGATCAATTTACTTGAAAGGAAATGGGTGTTGGCGATATCCGCGATACGGCCGTCGATAATGACGCTTGTATCAAGAAGGATCATCTCCTCGGATGGCCCCTTGGAATCCAAATGAACGAACGGGATCATAAGACTGAACTCATCCTGGCCGCGAAGCACCGTAATGATGCCGAGATAGGAAAAGATGATCGCCGTCGCGACGCCGAAATTCCTGTTCACATCTTCCGGAAAATTCGCGTAGGCCAGCACCATCATAAAAAGGCGCTGCGTGAGAAGACCGAGAGCGAAACCGGCAATCACGGAAAGAATGTTCCGAACGGTGTACTGCTTGAAGAAAATGTCGATTAAAACAATGATGCTACCGCCCAACACCCCCGCCGCCGCCGAGATCCAGGCGCCGTAAGGAAGATTGAGACCGGAAAGCCATTGCGCGTAATGACCGAAAATGCCACAGCAAAGAACAAAAAGAATCCTTATAAAAAGTATCATGATCACAACTCCTTTGATCGTCCGCGTCAAGCGGGTATGAATGATAGTTTATATTCATTGGTTCCTATTCGATGAACATCATGGTTTCGTTTAAACTAGCCAGAGAAAATACCATTTTCTCTTGCTCTTTGAGTCCTTGCGGACGAGTTTCCAGGGATGCGCCCGCACATCTTTTGCGAACGCGTCCATTTCCTGATAAAGATCGTCTTCCATCACGAGCCTTCCGAGCGTCCCTTCCCCTTTTTCGACCTTAGCCGCCACAGTGGCAAGCGAAGCGCTCAAAGACTCGATATTTTTAAAGCTTTGATTGATATCCCCGTCGGGTTTTTTGAGCGAATCGTTAAGTGACCCGCTCAGCGAGGAAATATTATCCAAAGCCTCGTGGGCCTTATCCATCATTTCCTCGACCGCCACCAAAGGCACTCCCTCAACCACCGAACCCTTGCGAAGAAGCGGAAAAGCGCCGGGCCTCGGGGTGATCTCGACATGCGGTTCGCTTAAAATATGCGTACCCCGTATCGTGAACTCGTAATTTTCTCTGATTTCCGCCCCCTTTTCAATGAAAAGTTTGACCTTCACGCGGTTCTGCTGTTTCGCCCCGTCATAGAAAAGGTCCACCTTGCTCACTTCACCGACGCGAACGCCCGCCATGCGCACCGGCGCCCCTTTATTGAGGATGCTGACATAATCGTAAATCACGTCCACCGTATAGCCGGAACGGAACAGATAAACACCGCTGACAAAAAAGAGGACTAACGTCAAAAAGATGAATCCCAGGATGACAAAGACCCCCACCGAAACCTCGTCGTTTTTCTTCTTCATAATTGCTCCATTTCTTTTTTAGAATGATTCGTAATAGGCCCGTGCGCCGAACCGGTAATAAATTGCTGAACAACAGGATCGGGAGAACGCCGGATCTCATCCGGCGTCCCGACAGCAATGATCCGTCCTTCGTAAAGCATGGCGATCCGGTCGGCCACCTTGTAGGCGCTTGTCATATCGTGGGTCACCACGATCGAGATCACCTTCAGCTGCTTCTGCATCCTTAAAATAAGATCGTTAATGACGTCGGCGTTGATCGGGTCCAGGCCGGTCGTCGGTTCGTCATAAAGAATGATCTTCGGCTCATTGCAGATCGCGCGCGCGAGCCCCACTCTTTTCTTCATCCCGCCCGAGAGACTTGCGGGCATAAGCTCCTCAACGCCTTCGAGGCCGACCAACCCGAGCTTTTCCCGGACTTTCTCGTCGACCGTGTTTTCCGAAAGCTTGGTATGTTCGATCAGCGAAAAACCCACATTGTCCCGCACGGTCAAAGAATCAAAAAGCGCGGCCCCCTGGAAAAGCATGCCGAGCTGAAGCCGGAACTGGTCCTGTTCGTCCGGCGCCATCGAGAACATCGAGCGGCCATCGATCTTAATGTCCCCCTGGTCCGGCTCTAGGATCGCCATGATGTGCTTCAAGAGCACGCTTTTCCCGCAGCCCGAGCGGCCGATGATCACCACCGTCTCCCCCTCTTGAATGGTCAGATCGACCCCTCGAAGAACATGCTGCGTACCGAACCACTTATGAAGCCCTTGGATCTGGATCACAAAACCCATCCTTCGTTAAAAGAAATAAAAGAGCGCCGAAAAAAGCGCGTCGGAAGCGATCACCATAATAAGCGAAACCACGACCGCAAGCGTTGTGGCGCGACCCACGCCTTCGGCCCCGCCGCGCGCGTTAAAACCGAAATAACATCCTACGACCGTGATGATCCCGCCGAAAAAGAACGCCTTGATCAGCCCCGTTACCACGTCCTTGACCATCAAAGCATCGATCCCGCGCTTGATGTACATATGAGAACTCATCCCGAGCTTAAAGACCGAGATAAGATAACCCCCGAACATCCCGATCACGTCCGCATAAATGGTCAAAATAAAAAGCATGAAGAGGCCCGCGATAAAGCGCGGAACCACCAGGTATTGGACGGGATTTGTCGCGAGGGATTCCAACGCGTCGATCTGCTCGGTGACCTTCATGGTCCCAAGCTCTGCCGCGATCGAGGCGCCCACGCGGCCCGCGACCACCATGGCGGTCAACACGGGGCCAAGTTCGCGGCACAAAGAAACCGAGATCAGATCGGATGTGAACTTTTCCGCCGAAAAAAGACGCAGTTGATAGGCGGACTGGAGGGCAAGGACCATCCCTGTGAATAACATCGTAAGAAAAACCAAAGGAAGCGACATAACACCGATCTTGTTCATCTGGTCCAGCGTCGCTTTCCAGCGGATCTTTTTTGAGGTCATCAGAACGCAGGTATTCGCGAAAAGATAAGAGATGCCGCCGGCCCCTTTAAAAATATCGATACATCCCGCGCCAAAATCCCTCAGCCACGATCGGACGGACACGGTCTTTCTCAGCTGACGCCACTCCATCACAACACCCCTCCGCTCTAAAACCTTAATTTGGGCCCTAGCTTTAACGCTGATTCTTCTTCGTCGTCCCGGGCCGCAGGATCCCCCTCATCATGAGACGCCTTCGGAGAGCCGGCCTCGAGTACCGAAAATTCACCCCAATCGCCCAACTTCGCGCGGTTCATCTCCAAACCGCCCTTTTCTTTATGGAGCGAAGCTTCGATCCCTTTCCATATCACGAACTTGTCCGGAGTCTGTATTTTTACTCCGGCAAATATATTGTCAAGCTTCAAATCCAATGCGCCGGTCAGAAAAAAAACTGTCCTGCCTTTCCAGATCTTCGAATCCTTCAGGGGCAGGTACGGGAGAAATCCCCGGAGTTGAATGATACCACGGTCGTAATCGAGTTGCCCCCATTTTCCGTCGCGGATATTAAAGACGGCTGAGATTTCCGGATTCTGAAAATCCCCCTCCACGTTCAATTTTCCTTCCATATGGCCGCCAAGGGCCTTCGGAAGCGGTTTGGCCATGAATTCCTGAATACGCCCGAGGTCCAGGTCCGGAACGTGGACCGTGAATTTTGCCTTGGGCTTTTTATCCCGGAGCGTGACCTGACCCGTCATCCGGAGCCGCTCCCCCCAGGAGCTCCGGAACCCGGTGATCCCGGCCGGGCTTAGGTCAAAACTTCCTTTAAAATCTTCGAAAGGCTGCTGGTCCAAAATAAAATAATCCGTTTCGAAATCCCCTTTGAAGAGAATGTCCCGCCCTTTCCATCGAAGGGACGCCGCATGAAGAAAAAGCTTTCCCTTTGTCACAAGGTCCAGTCCCCAGAATTTCACGTGATCAAAGTTGAAGTTGAGCACAAAATCAAGCCCGCGCAGATTTGAATGGATCGCCATACGCCTGGCGTTTTTCTCAAGAAGCCATTCGTAGTTGCCGGTCGCAAAATCCAGTTCGCCGCGGCCTTGATACCCCGAATCAACCGTGAGCGTCTCCACAATAAAGCGCTTCTTTTCCTGGCGTGCTTTGCCGTTGAATTGATAGGCGGCCCCTTCGAAAACCTTGACCGAACCGGAAAGGTCCTGGCGCGAAAGATCCAAAAAGACATCAAGCTTGAAGGCGATTGCGGTCTTTCCGACCTCAAGATGACATTCGATCTTGGGCTGGCGATCTTGATTTAAAAAAGCGCCCGAAAGTTCCGCGCTCCACCCGTAAAGGGTCCCCGTCAGTTCCTCAAAAAATAAGTCGCGATCCGCCCACCGGACCTTTCCCGTAAGGGCCTTGAGTGGAAGCGGGATGTCTTGGGCAAAATCCATACCCTCCAGCTCAAGCCAAAGATCATGAGTTTTTCCCGAAGGGTCCACGGTTCCGCGGATACGGACCCGGCCTTCCATGAGGCCGCTTGCGCGGGCCCGGATATCCACTTCGACTTTTTTATCCGCAACCGGCTGGATCTTCCCGTCCACGTTGTGAAGCAGGATCTCTTTCCCCAGCGAAGGAAGAAGATAACGGATCTCGCCCCCCGTAAAATCCAGGGAGGGCACAAAAAAACCCGGAAGCCCTCCGGAAGAATTCTCAAAATAACGGTAAGGAAACTCGTCCGGCTCGATCAGGATCGCCGGGTTTTTCAAGACAACGCCGGCAGGCACATCCCATTTGCGCTCCCAAAGCTGGCGGATGTGGTATTGGAATAAAAGACGCTCCACGCGGACCAACTGGGAGCCGCCTTTCGAGGAAGGGGTCTCGATCAGGATCTTTTCAAGGGCCAGCTTGGTGAAATGGTAGGGCCGGATCTCGCCGATATGAACCTTGGCTTTAAGGTATTCGCCGACCTTTTGTTCGGCGAAACGCTTGAAATCTTCCGATTGGGCGATCCCGTAAAGAAAAAAATTCAAAGAGATGAATAAAAGAAGGGCGACGAGCGCTGAAAGGGAGAAAAGAAGCTTCAGGAAAGAAAGAGCCCGGCGCATGATCACTCTGCGCTATGTTGCTTTTTCAAAAGAGATCCTCTCGCCTCGGATCTCCGCGCGGATCTTATCCCCCTCCTGGAATTTTCCGCCCAGGATCTCTTCGGCCAGAACGTTCTCGATATAACGCTGGATCGTCCGCTTGAGCGGCCGGGCTCCGAAGACGGGGTCGTAGCCGTGATCGATGAGAAACTTCAGGACCTCATCGGAGAGGATCAGTTCCATTTTCTTGTCCTTGAGACGGTCCTGCACCTCTTTAAGCTCGATGTGGATGATCTGCTCGAGGTCCTGGCGCGTCAGCGGATGAAAGACGATCGTATCATCCACGCGATTCAAGAATTCCGGCCGGAAGACCTTTTTGGTCTCATCCAAAAGTTTCTGCTTCAGAACGTCGTAGTTCATTTCGTCTTTTTTCGGCGCAAAACCCAGGTCTCCTTGTTTGCGAATGAGATCGGCTCCGACGTTGGAGGTCATGATCACGATCGTGTTGCGAAAATCCACCTTCCGCCCGAACGAATCCGTCAGGCGCCCTTCTTCCATGAGCTGAAGGAGGATATTGAAGACATCGGGATGCGCTTTCTCGATCTCATCCAACAGTACCACTGAATACGGCCGGCGGCGCACTTTCTCGGTAAGCTGCCCTCCTTCCTCATAGCCCACGTAACCGGGAGGCGCCCCAACCAGGCGCGATACGTTGAATTTTTCGCCATATTCGGAGCAATCCACCACGACGACCGCGTCTTCATCGCCGAACATAAAATCAGCGAGCGCGCGGGCCAGAAGCGTTTTCCCGACCCCTGTGGGACCTAAGAAAATGAAAGAACCGATCGGCCGCCGCGGATTGCGGAGCCCCGAGCGTGAACGGCGGACTGCGTGCGCTATGGCACGGATCGCTTCATCCTGACCGATGATCTTTTTGTGCAACTCCTCTTCCATTTTAAGAAGGCGCGCCGTCTCTTTTTCCTCAAGGCGCGCGAGCGGTACTCCTGTCCATTTAGAAACCACAAACGCGATGTCTTCCTCGGTCACCTGCACTTCAACCTCGGATTTGGACTCTTTCCAGCTTTTTTTCATCCGCTGAAGCTCTTCCTTGGCTTTGCGTTCGTCATCGCGCATCTTGGCCGCTTTTTCAAAATCCTGGGCCTTGATCGATGCCTCTTTTTCGCGGCGCAGGGCCTCGATCTCGGATTCCGCTTTTTTGAGGTCTTTTGGCATTGTGGTCACGGAAAGCCGCGCGCGGGAAGCGGCCTCATCGATAATATCGATCGCTTTATCCGGCAGAAAACGGCCGGAGATATAGCGGTCCGAAAGCTTCGCCGCCGCTTCAAGCGCCTCATCGAGGATCTTCACCCGGTGATGGGCCTCGTACTTATCGCGCAACCCTTTCAGGATCTGGATCGTGTCATCTACAGAAGGCGGGTCGACGACCACAGTCTGGAAACGGCGGGCAAGGGCCGCGTCCTTTTCGATGTATTTCCGGTATTCATCAAGCGTGGTGGCGCCGATGCACTGGATCTCGCCGCGGGAAAGAGAGGGTTTAAGGATATTGGAAGCGTCGATCGCGCCCTCCGCGCCGCCCGCCCCGACCAGGGTATGCAATTCATCGATAAAGATCATGACATTTTCCGTGCGGCGGATCTCATCCATCACGGCCTTGATGCGTTCTTCGAACTGTCCGCGGTATTTCGTTCCGGCCACCATCAACGCAAGGTCGAGCACGACGATACGCTTATCGGCCAAGATCTCGGGGACATCGCCCGCAATGATCTTTTGCGCAAGACCTTCCACGATCGCGGTTTTTCCAACGCCTGCTTCGCCTAAAAGCACGGGGTTATTCTTCGTGCGACGCGCGAGAATCTGGATCACACGCTCGATCTCATCCTGACGACCCACGACGGGATCGAGCTTTCCATCGCGCGCTAATTGCGAAAGATCCCGCCCAAAAGCATCCAGCGCCGGCGTCTTTGTTTTGGCTTTGCTTCCGGCACCGGGCCCGGCCGGACCGGCCTGCGAACCACCACCCGGTTCGCCGCCCGGGGTCGTGGAACCCAGAAGTTTGATCACTTCGGCGCGCACTTTATTGAGGTCAAGCCCGACGTTCATCAGCACATGACTTGCGACGCCTTCACCTTCCTTGATAAGACCTAGGAGCAAGTGTTCCGTTCCGATATAGTTATGGCCCAAGCGACGCGCCTCGTCCATAGCAAGCTCGATCACCTTCTTAGCCTTGGGCGTGAAAGGAATATCCCCGGAAACGACCGTGCTTGGCCCGAACTGGACAAGTTTTTCCACTTCCAGGCGGATCGTATCAAGCGAAAGCCCGAGATTTTGAAGCACTGCGGCGGCGACGCTTTCCCCCTCCTTGATCAGCCCGAGCAGGATATGCTCTGTTCCGATGTAGTCGTGATTGAACCTTTTGGCTTCTTCCTTGGCGAGAATGATGACTTTCCTGGCTCTTTCAGTAAAACGATCGAACATGGTAACCCTCCGAATTAAAACGCTAATTCAAACCTTTCATTAGTAACGGAATAATCAGGTTTTCCTTAAAGAATCACTTTCGCAAAATATTCGCGGATCCGGGCAGCGCGGCGGGCATCGCGCTCCGTCGCGCTGAGCTCCCGGCCGTTCAATTTCTGCAAATGGGCCGGCTGGATCAAGAGAAAAAGCTGGTTCAGGTCCGTATGGGTCACCTGCCCTTCCAGGACGCCAACATCGATCCCGACCTGCACGAGCGATAAAAGCTGGATCGCCTCCGACGAAGACATCATCCGGGCCGCCTTGAGCGTCGCCAGCGCGCGCCAGATCTGATCTTCCATTTTGGATTTCCGCTTTTTTTTCAAATATTCCCTGGCCTCACGCTCATGTGTGATGACCTGCCGGATCACGCCTTCCAAGTTCGAAATGATCTCCTCTTCGGGCTGTCCGAGCGTGATCTGGTTTGAGAATTGAAAGAAGTTCCCGCTGGCCTGCGTCCCCTCGCCGTAGAGGCCGCGCACGGCAAGATTCAACTTTGAAAGCGCTTGCAGGACCTTGTGGACCTGTTTGGTAAGCACAAGACTCGGCAGATGAAGCATGCAGGAGGCGCGGATCCCCGTTCCGACATTGGTCGGGCAGGCCGTCAGGTACCCCAGCGTCGCGTCAAAAGCATAATCCAGTTCTTTTTCAAGTTCATTGTCGATCTCATCGGCAATGCGCCAGGTCTCGACAAGATTGAGGCCCGACTGGAACACTTGAAGCCGCAGATGATCCTCCTCGATCACCATCATGCTTACCGTTTCATCCGGCGTGATCACGACCGCGTTTTTACCTTCCTCCGCAACCAACTCCCGGCTGACCAAGTGACGCTCCAGAAGAAATTGCCGGTCAAGATCGGAAAGGTCCGGCGAGGAAATAAAATAGCTCTTTTTAAGGAAATTCGAACTTTTTACCGCGCTCTGCACTTCATTGATGATCGCGTCACGCTGGCTCTCGGCAAGGCGGCTTAGGAACGGGTAATGCCCCAAATTGCGCGCCAAGCGAAGGCGCGAACTGATCACGACATCGCTCTCGGGCCCCGTGGCACGCAGCCAGTTGACCGGCTTATCGATAAAACGGTCGACCTCACTCACCTTTGGCCTTCTTTCCCTTTTTAAGTTTTTCTTCGGCCTGTTTGATCTCGTCGCGCAAACGCGCCGCTTCCTCAAAAGCTTCCGTTTGGATGCTCTTGCGGAGCTGCTCCTGAAGTTGGCGCAAATCGTGGATGTTCCGGGTGCCTTTCGGGATCCGGGACGGCTTTTTGCCCACATGATAATTCGACCGCTGGACTTGTTTGATCAAAGCGGCAAGCGGTTTCTGGAACGCAGCGTAACAGCCCGCGCAACCGAGACGGCCGTTCTTGGCAAAATCTTCGTAGTTCATGCCGCAATCCTTGCAAACAAGCGTGATTTTTTTGCCGGTACCGCCGGAAACCCCCTCGGCATCCGCCGCGCCGGCCAGGAGATCGCCAAAATTAAAATAGGTCTTGAACTCCGTGCCTTTTTCCTCGGCGCAGGATTCACAGATATGGACTTCGGCCATTTTACCGTTGACGATCTCGGTCAAATGGATGGTCGCTTCCTTGGTGCCGCAAATATTGCAGATCATGAGAGGTTGGCTCCGAAATCAGGGCGGATCAAAGCGTATAACGCACGCCGTCCTTATGGGTCAGGGCCCGGAAATCCTTCAAAAGCATATTCGTGATCTTGCCCGGCTTCCCTGCCCCAATCCCGCGGCCGTCGATCTTAACGACCGGAATGACTTCGGCCGCCGTTCCGGTCAGGAACACTTCGTCGGCGTTAAAAAGGTCATGGCGCGTAAGAACGCGTTCCTCGAAAGGCAGCTTGATCCTTCCGGCGATCTCGATAATGGCCTGGCGCGTGATCCCCTTGAGCGCGCCGAGATAGGTCGGAGGCGTCAGCAAAATATAATCCTTCACCGTTTGGCCTTTTCCGATCTTTTTGATCATGAAGACGTTATCGCCCGTACATTCCGCCACATAGCCCTGATGATTCAGAAGCAGCGCCTCAATGCACCCGCCGTTCTTCGCCTCGATCTTCGCCAAGATATTGTTGAGATAATTCAGGCTTTTGATCGAAGGATTGACCGCCTCAGGCAGATTCCGCACGGTCGGAACGGTGATGATATCGAGACCTTTCTGGTAAAGCGTTTTGGGATAAAGCGTGATCTTATCGGTGATAATAAAAACCGTCGCCTTTTTGCAAAGCCAAGGCGAAAGCCCGAGATCCCCCACGCCGCGCGTCACAACCACACGGATGTAGGCATCTTTAAGTTTATTTTTCTTGAGCGTTTCGATGATCGCCGTTTTCATGGCTTTCACATCCATCGGGATCGTGAGCATGATCGTATGCGCCGATTCCCAAAGCCGGGTCAAATGCTCGTCGAGCTTGAAGATCAGGCCGCCGTAAGCGCGGATCCCTTCAAAAACACCGTCGCCGTAAAGAAGCCCGTGGTCAAAGATCGAGATCTTTGCTTCGTTTTTGGGATACCATTTACCGTCGATATAAACCTGAAGCTCCATATTTTTCTCCTGTCCTTTTATAAGACCGGCTTATTGTTAATGATCGTTTCGGGGCCCGGCACCATCGGATGGGCCGGAATCAGGACGCCGTCCTGAAGGCGATAGGAACGATCGTGGCGAAACGCTGTTTCTTCGTCATGCGTTACGATTAAAAACGCCTGGCCTTCCTGCTGGTTCAATTCGTTGATAAGCGTCATGACCGACGACGCGGTCTCAGGATCCAGGTTCCCCGTCGGCTCGTCGCAAAGCACGACTGAGGGGCGGTTCACAAGAGCCCGCGCGATCGCCACGCGTTGCTGTTCTCCGCCCGAAAGCTCGGAAGGAAAATGGGTCCTCCGGTTCCAGAGACGAACGCGTTTCAGCACCTCCTTGACCCAGGGCTTGTTCGGCTTGTTCGCGATCAAGGTCGGTAAAAGGACATTTTCATAAACGGTCAATTCCGGCAAAAGATGATAAAACTGGAAGACAAACCCCACCTGCCGGCTGCGCAATCTCGCCAGCTCCCTTTCCGACATCTCCGTCATATCTTTCCCTTCAAAAAAGATCTTGCCGTCCGTCGGGCGGTCCAAGCCGCCTAAGACATGCAGCAAAGTCGATTTCCCGCATCCTGATTTTCCCGTGATAAAAACCATTTCACCTTTCCGGATGATCAGCTGCACCGAACGGAGGATCTCAAGGGTACCGGCCGGAGTTTCGTAATTGCGACGGATATCGAACGCGCTGAGCAAAGGGACATCGACCACGTTACTCATAACGGAGCGCCTCCACAGGGTTCAGGTTCGCCGCGCGATGCGCCGGATAAAAGCCGGCGATGACGGCGACAATCATCGCAAAGCCGACGATTAGGGCCGCATCCGGCAAATGCACTTCGGCGGGGATCTTATCGAAAAGATAAATATCGCTCGGGAACACCTCAAGCCCCGTTGTTTTCTTAAGAAAATCCGCTACCGGGTTCAAATTGTAGGCGAGGGAAAGCCCCAACACCGCGCCAAGGATCACGCCGACCGAGCCGATGCTGAACCC
>Ga0116154_10002436_pt1 | contig 14135 bp, 9 predicted proteins | sample AD_UKC030_MetaG_FD_89898 | JGI IMG/M metagenome (GOLD analysis project Ga0116154, IMG submission 89898) | Active sludge microbial communities of municipal wastewater-treating anaerobic digesters from USA - AD_UKC030_MetaG | ecosystem: Engineered > Bioreactor > Anaerobic > Digestate | place: USA...
CGCGACCTCCGAGCACTTCTGGCTGAACGAGGGGTTCACGGTCTGGGCCGAGCGGCGGATCCTCGAGGCGATCCACGGCGAGGAGGCGGCGACGCTCGGCTGGGCCATCGGCGAGAAGGCGCTCGCCGAGTCGATCGCCCGCTTCGGCGAAGGCTCGCCGCTGACGAAGCTCCGGACGCATCTTCAGGGGATCGACCCTGACGACGCGTTCTCCTCGGTGCCGTACGAGAAGGGGGCGCGCCTCGTCGTCCTCCTCGAGCGGACGGTCGGGCGCGCGGCGTGGGACGCGTTCCTCGCCGACTACATGAAGCGCTTCCGCTTCCAGTCGATCACGACCGAGGAGTTCCTCGCCTTCCTCGAGGAGAAGCTCCCCGGCGCGGCCGCGAAGGCGAACGCCGACGCCTGGCTGCACGAGCCGGGCCTCCCCGCGAACGCCCCCGTCTTCCGGTCGGAGAAGGCCGAGGCGCTCGCCGCGCTGGCGGCCGGCTGGCCGGACGGCGTCCGGCCCACGAGCGAGCAGGTCGGGAGCTGGAGTGCCTCCGAGACGCTCCTCTACCTCCAGAAGCTCCCGCGGCAGCTCCCTGCCGAGGAGTGCGCGGCGCTCGACGCGGCGTTCGGCCTCTCGGGGAAGGGGAACTACGAGCTCCTCGTCGAGTGGCTGACGATCGCGGCCGGGAGCGACTACGAGCCGGCCTTCGCGAGGATCCGGGAGGTCCTCTCGCGGGTCGGCCGGATGAAGTACCTGCGGCCGCTCTACGGCGCGCTCGCGGCGACACCGCGGACGCGCGCCCTCGCGCGCGAGATCTTCGCGGCGGCGAGCCCGACCTACCACGCGCTCTCGCGGCGGGTCGTCGCGGGGGTGATCGAGAAGTACCCGGCGTAGGGGCGGGTGGCCTTCACGAAGAGCGGGGCGAGGCGGCTCCTCGTCCCGCTCCTCCTCGCCCTCCTCGTCTACGCGTTCTGGTCGACGCTCGCCGTCTGGCCGCTCCGGCTCTTCGTCGTCCTCCTCCACGAGGTCTCGCACGGCCTCGCAGCGGTCCTGACGGGCGGCCGGATCGTCTCGATCGAGCTCTCCCCGCGCGAGGGGGGGCTCTGCACGACCGCGGGAGGCTGGCCCTTCCTCATCTCCTCCGCGGGCTACCTCGGGAGCGCGCTCTTCGGGGCGCTCTTCCTCCTCCTCGGCGTGCGCGGCCGGCCGCGCACGCACCGCGTCGCGACGGGCGTTCTCGGCGCCGCGCTCCTCCTCCTGACGCTCGTCTGGGTGCGGAGCGCGTTCGGCTTCGTCTACGGCCTCGCCGCGGGGGTCCTTCTCCTCGGCGTGGCGCGCTGGCTCCCCGAGGGGGCCTCGAGCTTCGTTCTCCGCCTCCTCGGCGTCACGAGCCTCCTCTACGCGCCGTGGGACATCACGTCGGACCTGATCCTCCGCTCGGTGCCGGCGAGCGACGCCTCGGCCCTCTCCCGGATGACCGGCATCCCGGCGCTCGCCTGGGGGGTCCTCTGGCTCGCCGCGTCGGTCTGGATCGCCTGGCGCGCCGTCCGCGGGATCGGAGGGAGGGGCTGAGCCGGCGCCGCGCCATATCATCGAGGACTGTGATCGCGCCCCCGGGAGCCCGGCAGGAATGACGCCCGTCGCGGGCTCGCGGCTCGGGCCCTACGAGGTCGTCGCCCCGATCGGCCGCGGCGGCATGGGCGAGGTCTTCCGAGCCCGCGATACGCGGATCGGGCGGGAGGTCGCCCTCAAGGTCCTCTCCGGGACCGCCTGCGCCGACGAGGAACGCTTCCGTCGTTTCGAGCTCGAGGCCCGCGCGGCAGGCGCGCTCAGCCACCCGAACGTCGTCGTCCTCCACGACGTCGGGACGGAGGCCGGCACTCCGTACCTCGTCTCCGAGCTCCTCCACGGCGAGACGCTCGCGGACCGCCTGCGCCGAGGGGCGATCGCCCCGCGACGGGCGGTGGAGATCGCGATCGACGTCGCCTCGGCGCTCGCGGCCGCCTACGAGAAGGGGATCGTCCACCGCGACCTGAAGCCCGAGAACGTCTTCCTCACGGCGGACGGCCAGACGAAGGTCCTCGACTTCGGCCTCGCGAAGCTGCTCGGGGACGGGCCGCCGGGCGGGAAGGGCGGGACCCCCGCTCCGGAGACGCGCTCGGACGTCGTCGTCGGCACGGCGGGCTACATGGCCCCCGAGCAGGTGCGCGGCGAGGAGCTCGACGGTCGAGCCGACATCTTCGCCCTCGGCACCTGTCTCTACGAGATGCTTTCGGGGCACCGCGCCTTCGGCGCCGGGTCCGCGGTCGAGACGATGGCCGCGATCCTCCTCTCGGAGCCCCCCGACCTGACCACGCTCCGGCAGGGGATCCCGCGCCAGCTGGATCGAATCGTCGGACGGTGCCTCGAGAAGCAGCGGGGCGCGCGCTTCCAGTCGGCGCGGGACCTCGCCTTCGCGCTCGAGTCGCTCGACATCGCCTCCCTTCCGTCCGAGCCCGGACGGGCCGGGGCGACGCGGCGCCTGCGGGGCCGGGGCGGGCGCCGCCGGTTCCTCGGCCCCGCGCTGCTCGTCGCCGCCGGGGCCGCCGCGGGGGTCCTCGGAGCGCTCGCGCTGAGGGGACCGGCAGCGGATCCGCCCGCCGCGCTCCGGACGCTGACCCACTCCGGAGTCGACGCAGAGCCTGCGGCCTCCCCCGACGGCGGGCTCGTGGCGTTCACCTCACGGCGCGGCGGCCGCTCGCGGATCTGGCTGAAGCAGGTCCGCGGCGAGGGGGAGACGGCCCTGACGGCCGGGCCGGGCGACTCCTTCCCGAGGTTCTTCCCCGACGGAGAGTCGCTCCTTTTCACGCGCACGGACGGGAGCGCGGGGCCGTCCCTCTTCCGGGTCCCGCTCTTCGGCGGCGCCGAGCGCCGCCTCTTCGGCGCCGCCGAGTCGGGAGACGTCTCGCCCGACGGTGCGGAGGTGGCGTTCCTTCGGCTGCTGCGGCCGGCCGATCGCGTCACGGCCCTCCTCCTCGGCCCCGCCTCCGGGGGCGAGGCGCGGGAGCTGGCCCGCTTCGACACCGTCGTGGCGAGCCCGCGGTTCTCGCCGGACGGCCGGACGATCGCCCTCTCGGAGGAGGGGAGCGCGCAGAGCGGCGTGGCGGGGTCGATCGTCCTCGTCGGACGCGACGGACGGGTCCGGAGGCTCCCGCTGCCGCTCGCTGCGCGCCAGCCGACGGCGGTCGCCTGGCTCGGCTCCGGCCGGGAGCTCCTCGCGGGGGTCTTCGACGCGAGCGTCCCTCACGCTCGGACGGTCGGGCTCCGCGTGCTCCGGATGCCCGCCACGGGCGGCGCAGCGCAGGTCGTCGCCTGGTGGCCCTCGGCCGGGCGGACGCTCGACGTCCTCGCCGAGGGACGGGTCGTCTTCGATTCGGTCGCGACGCGCGAGAGCCTCTACGAGGTCCCGATCGGGAGGGGCGGACCGGTCCGCTGGCTGACGCACGGCACGTCGACGGACCGGCAGCCGGTCTACTCGCCGGACGGGAAGCGGATCCTCTTCTCCTCGGATCGCTCGGGTCAGCTCGACCTCTGGGTTCTGGAGCGCGAGACCGGCGCGCTCCGGCGTGTGACGGACGACCCGGCCCAGGACTGGGACCCGGCCTTCAGCCCGGACGGGCGACGAATCCTCTGGAGCTCGGACCGGTCGGGCCGTTTCGAGGTCTGGACCTCGAACGTCGACGGGACCGAGGCGCGAAGGCTCACGCGAGGCGAGGCGGACGCCGAGAACCCCGTTCTGACCCCCGACGGCGGGACGCTCCTCTGGGGCTCGCTCGAGCGGGGGCGGGGCGGCATCTGGCGCGCACGCGCGGACGGGTCGGGGGCGGCGCCGCTCGTCAGAGGGCAGGCGCTCCAGCTCCCCGAGGTCTCTCCGGACGGCCGCTGGGTCGCGTTCCGGGAAGGGATCGGCACCGGGCCGCGGGCGATCCGCGTCGTCCGCCTCGCGGACGGCGCCGAGGTGGCTTCCGTCGTCCTCGCCGAGGTCGTGGACGCGGTGACGGCGGGGGAGTCGGGCCGGCCGAGGTGGATGCCCGACGGCCGCCTCGCCTTCGTCGGTGTCGACGAGCAGGGGCTGACCGGCATCTTTGCGCAGGAGATCGTCGCAGGCGCCGACACGACGGCGACCCGTCGCCGGCTCGGGGGATTCGACCCGACGCTCGCCGCCGAGTCGTTCGCGATCTCGCCGGACGGCGCTGCTCTGATCGTCGCGGCGCGCGAGAGCCTGTCGAGCGTCGTCCTCGCCGAGCCCGTCGCCGGCGCCCCGAAGCCTCGCCGCCCCTGAAGAAACCGGACCCCCGGGTTCCCCTACTGCCCGACGGGCTCGTCGACGAGGTCTTCGACGTCGATCTCGGGCTCGGGGGGGAGCTTCGCGAGCTCGGCCTGCACGAGCGCCTTGTGCTCCACCTCGTCGCCCTGGAGCTCCGTGAAGAGCGCCTTCACGTCGGGGTCGCTGAGGAACGGGAGGGCGGCGGTGAAGTAGTCGTGCGCCTTGATCTCCGACTCGAGGGCGACCTCGAGGGCCTTGCGGGGGGACATGAAGGCGCGCGCCTTGTCGTACTCGGGGGCTTCGACGTCCCAGAGCATCGAGCGGCTCATCCGGGTCGGGGCGTCCCCGAAGAAGACCTTCCGCCGTGCGGCGAGCTCGGCCCCGTGCTTCGCCTCGTTCTCGGCCATGAATCGGTAGAACTTCGCCGCGTCCGCCGTGTGGTGGACCTCCATCTGCTCGGCGAACTCCTCGTAGCGCTCCTGCGCCTCGTCCTCGATCAGGATCGCGAGGTCGAGGGCGTCCTTCAGGTCGAGACGTGCGAAATCGACGCTTCGGCTCATCGGCTCACTCCCGGAGCCGCTCCGGCGGCTCCAACCGCGCGGATCTTAGCCCGCCGGACGCGGCGGACGCATCGTAAGATGGCCGGTCGATGGACGAGGAGAGCCTGATCCCGCTCCTCGCGCGGAGCCTGCGCCGGAACGCGAAGCTCCCCGCCTTCTCCGACTTCCCCGGGCCGGCGATGACCTACGACGACGTCGCGGTCCGCATCGCGCGCTACCACGCCGCGTTCCGCGAGCTGCACGTGAAGCCGGGGACGAAGGTCGGGCTGCTCGGACGCAACTCGGCGGGCTGGGCGACGGCCTGGCTGGCGGTCGTCACCTGCGGGGCGGTCGCGGTCCCGATCCTGCCGGACTTCCGAGAGGAGGACGTCCACCACATCCTGAACCACTCCGAGGCGGCTCTGCTCCTGACGACCGACGCGTTCTTCGAGCGCCTCGACCCCGAGAAGACGCCGGGCGTGAAGGCCGTTCTCTCCACGAAGGACCTCTCGCCCCTCTTCCTCCGGCGCGAGGGGGCGGCCGGCGCTCTCCGGAAGGCCGACGCCGCGGCGCGCTCCGCCGCGCCGCCGAGCGTCCCGGACGCGTTCGCGAGCGCCGGACCGGAGGACCTCGCCTCCATCGTCTACACCTCCGGGACGACCGGCTTCTCCAAGGGCGTCATGCTCCCGCACCGGAGCCTGCTGCGGAACGTCCTCTACGCGCAGAGGCACATGCCGCTCGAGGCGGGCGACGCCGTCGTCTCGTTCCTCCCGCTCGCCCACGCGTTCGGGTGCGCGTTCGAGTTCCTCTTCCCCTTCTCCGTCGGCTGCCGGATCGCGTTCCTCGACAAGACGCCGTCCCCGCAGGTCATCCTGAAGGCCTTCGCCACCGAGAAGCCGCGGCTCGTCCTGACGGTCCCGCTCGTCCTCGAGAAGATCTACGCCCGCAGGGTGAGGCCGTTCCTCGAGAAGCCCGCCGTGCGGCTTCTCACGCGCCTCCCGGCGCTCCGCCGGAAGGTGGATGCCCTCCTGCTCCGCAAGCTCGTCGACGCCTTCGGCGGCCGGGTCCTCGAGGTCGTCGTCGGCGGCGCCGCCCTGAACCCGGCGGTGGAGGAGTTCCTCCTCCGGATCGGCTTCCCGGTCACGGTCGGGTACGGGATGACCGAGTGCGGCCCGCTCATCTCCTACTCCGGCTGGCGCGAGCACCGCCCGCAGGGCGTGGGGCGCGCCGTCGACGGCCTCGAGCTCGTCGTCGACTCTCCCGACCCGGCGCGGGTGCCGGGGGAGGTGAAGGTCCGCGGCCCGTACGTCATGGCCGGCTACTACAAGAGCCCCGAGGCGACTCGAGAGGTCCTCGGCGAGGATGGCTGGCTCCGGACCGGGGACCTCGGTCTGCTCGACACCGACGGCTCCCTTTCCCTGAAGGGGCGGTCGAAGACGATGTTCCTCGGGGCCACCGGACAGAACGTCTACCCGGAGGAGATCGAGGCCCGCCTGAATGCGCTTCCGCTCGTTGCGGAGTCGCTCGTCGTCGAGCGGGATCACCGCCTCCACGCCCTCGTCTACCCCGACCTCGAGGCGGCCGACGCCGCGCACGTGGGGCACGACGGGATCCTGCGGGAGATGGAGAAGAACCGGCAGAAGCTGAATGCGAAGCTCCCGCCGTTCTGCCAGGTCGCCTCAATCGAGGTGGTGCCCGAGGAGCTCCAGAAGACCCCGACGAAGAAGATCAAGCGCTTCCTCTACGCGGGCCGGGCGGGCTGACCCCGGGTCTGCTCTAATTCGCGCTCATGGCAGACGCGAAGGCCGAGACCCGCCGGCTGGCGGTGGACCTGGGGCTTCCCGAGGGGAGCGTCCACGTCGAGATGGACGTGCCGACGGGGGAGGTGCCGATGGAAGGGCTCCTCCCGGCGCTCCGGACGACCGCCGACGCGTTCGTCGCGTTCGGGGCCGCCCTCTCCGCGCGGGACGGGAAGCCCGTCTCCTGCGCGAAGGGCTGCGGGGCCTGCTGCCGCCAGGTCGTGCCGATCGCCCCGGCAGAGGCGCGGCGCGTCGCCGCGCTCGTCGAGGAGATGCCGGAGCCGAGGCGGTCCCTCGTAAAGGGGCGCTTCGCCGAGGCCTGGAAGCGGATCGAGGAAGCCGGGCTGATGCCGGCGCTCGAGGGGCAGGGGCCGCGCGCGGCCGGCGGGGCGGTCGAGGTCGGTCTCGCCGTCTTCCGGCTCGGCATCCCCTGCCCCTTCCTCGAGGACGAGAGCTGCTCGATCTACGAGGACCGCCCGATCGCGTGCCGCGAGTACCTCGTCACGTCCGATCCTGCGCACTGCGCCGAGCCGACGCCGGAGACGATCGCCCCGGTCCCCCTTCCGACGCGCGTCTGGGCCGCCGTCGCGCGCGAGGAGCAGGGGATCCCGGACGGGGACCCGGTGCCGCTCGTGCCGCTCGTCCTGGCCCCGCGCTGGGCGGCCGCGAACCCGGAAGGGGGCGCGCGCCGGCCGGGCCCGGAGCTGCTCCGCAGCGTCTACGGCCGTTTCGCCAGCGACCTGAGCCGGGGCCGGGAGAAGCGATGACGGTCGAGGCGGGGCGCAAGCTCGGACGCTACGTCCTCTCGCGCAAGCTCGGCGCAGGCGGGATGGCCGAGGTCTGGGAGGCGTTCGACGAGGGGCTCCACCGGAGCGTCGCGGTCAAGGTCGTCCGGGACGAGATCGCCGGAGAGGCGGAGTACCGCGAGCGGTTCATCCGCGAAGCGCGGCTCGCCGCCGGGCTCGAGCACCCGCGCATCCTGCCGATCTACGACTTCGGGACCGAGGCGGGCATCACCTTCCTCGTCATGCCGCTGCTGCCGGGCGGGAGCCTCCGGGAGCGGATCACGGGCCCGATGCACCCCGAGGAGGCGATCGACTGCCTCGCGTCGATCGCGGCGGCGCTCGACCACGCGCACGCGCGGGGCATCCTCCACCGCGACGTGAAGCCCTCGAACGTCCTCGTCGACGCCTCCGGCAGCCTCCTCCTCGCCGACTTCGGCCTGGCCAAGAGCACGGCGGTGTCGTCCGAGCTGACGGCGACGGGGATGGTCGTCGGCACGCCGGCCTACATGGCGCCCGAGCAGGCGATCGGCCGGCCCGTCGACGCGAGGGCCGACCAGTACGCCCTCGGCGTCCTCGGGTTCGAGCTCCTGACCGGCAGGACTCCGTTCCAGAGCGAGTCCCCGTTCGCCGTCCTCGACAAGCACCTGCGGGAGGCGCCGCCGCCCCCCTCCACCTTCGTCCCGGCGCTCCCGTCGTCGGTCGACGCCGTCCTCGCGCGGGCGCTCTCGAAGCAGCCGCAGGAGCGCTTCGCGACCTGCCGCGAGATGGTCGAGGCGCTCGCCGGCGCGCTCGGCGTCTCCGTCCCGGCCCGTCCGGCCACGGCCGTGCGGCCCGTCGGCGCCCTCGACCCGACCTGGATTGCCGGATCGGGCGCGGCGCCGCCGCCGCTCGCGACGCCGCCGCCGTCCTGGCCGCCGCCCCCGCCGTCGAACGTCACGCTGCCGGCGCCGAGGACCGCGGTGACGATGCGCCGTCCGGCCCCGACGGGTCTCCCCGCGGGGGCCATCGCCGCGATCGCCGTGGCGGCCCTCGTCTTCGTCGGCGGCGTGGCCGCCGCGGGCTGGTTCTTCTTCCGGCGCCCGCCGGCCGGCGGCGAGCCTCCGGCCGCGGCCGCGTCACCGTCTGCGTCGACCGTCGTTCCGACCCTCCCCCCCACCGTCATCCCGGTCGAGCCGTCCCCGGCTTCGACGGACGCGGACTCCTCCTCGGCCGAGGACGCGTCGACCGTCACGATCGAGGAGCTCGCGATCCCGACCGCGGTGCCGTCGCTCGCGGCCGTCGCCGCAACGCCCTTCCCGTCGCCGTCGGCCTCGCCGCAGCTCGCGGCGGCGACGCGCCGAACGCCCCCGTCTGCAACGAGCTCCGCCGCGCCCACGCCGGAGGTCTCGACGCCGGACCGCGCGTCGGAGCCGGCCCGGCCGGTGGAGTCCGACCCGTCCTCGCGCCTCGAGCGCGTCGTTCCGTTCCGCACGGGCGAGGCGGTGCCGGTCGGGATCGTCGACCGTTCGATCACGATCGAGTCGGTGGCCGTCACCGACTGGCCGAAGCCGGAGGAGCTCCGGAAGGCGGAGGCCAGGCCGGGAGCGACGATCGGACTGACGGTGAAGTTCAGCTACACGAACCGCGACGACGAGGACTGGAGCTGCACCTATCGGGTGACGGTGCTCGACGCGGAAGGGCGGGAGATCGGCTCCGGGGTGCAGAAGCGAAGCCTCGGGGGCTCGGAGGCGGGCGACACGAACCGCGTCTCTGTGAAGATGCGGGCCGCCGACTTCCCGCGCGCGGCGAAGCTGAGGGTGCGAATACTGGCCAATCCGGACTGAAGTGGATCGGGGGCACCCGCCGCCGGGTGCCCCCGCGGCGCCTTCGGCGCCTCCCCCTCCGCGCGAATCGAGGGTGGGCGCGGATCGGGGTCCCCCGCCGCCGGGTGCCCCCGCGGCGCCTAGAATCGCCTCGTGCGACTCCGCGCGATCCTCCTCCCGCTCGCCCTGCTCGTCGCGCCGGCCGCCGGGGCGACGGACGGCTCCGATCTCGACGAGGCCGCGGCCGGACGGTTTGCGCGTCTCGCCCTCGACTGCGTCCATCGCGAGTACCCGAACAAGATCGCCCACGTGATGAACGGCGACGCCGACGCGAAGCCGCCGCGCGAGCTGACCCCGGCCTTCTATGGCTGCTTCGACTGGCACTCCTCGGTCCACGGGCACTGGCTCCTCGCGCGCCTCGCCCGGCTCCACCCGGAGGCGCCGTACACGGCTCCGGCGCGCGCGGCGCTGGCGAGGAGCCTCACCGAGGGGAACGTCGCGGGGGAGGTCGCCTATCTCGCCGCACCCGGGCGGACCGGCTTCGAGCGGCCGTACGGCCTCGCGTGGCTCCTCCAGCTCGCCGCGGAGCTGCGCGAGTGGGACGACCCGGAGGCGCGGGCGTGGTCGAGGGCGCTCGCACCGCTCGAGGCGAAGGCCGCCGATCTCCTCTTCGCCTGGATCCCGAAGCTCGCCTACCCGATCCGGGAAGGAGAGCACCCGCAGACCGCCTTCGCGTTCGGCCTCGTCCTCGACTGGGCCCGCGGCGCAGGGGAGACGGAGAAGGCGGGGCTCCTCGCCCGGCGGATCGTCGAGCTCTACGGCTCCGACCGAGGGTGCCCGATCGGGTACGAGCCTTCGGGGCAGGATTTCCTCTCGCCGTGCCTCGCGGAGGCCGACCTGATGCGTCGGGTGATGCCGAGCGATCGCTACGCGAGGTGGCTCTCGGGGCTTCTCCCGGACCTCCCGCGGGACGGGTCGTCGGGCTGGCTCGCTCCCGGGATCGTCACCGACCGGACGGACGGCAAGCTCGTCCACCTCGACGGCCTGAACCTCTCGCGGGCTTTCATGCTCCGGGGGATCGCGGCCTCCCTCCCGCCGCGGGACCGCCGCATCCCCGCGCTCCGGGCCGCCGCGGACGCCCATGCGAAGGCGAGCCTCCCGAGCGTCACGTCGGAGCACTACGAGGGGAGCCACTGGCTCGGGACGTTCGCGGTCTACCTCCTGACGGAGCGGGGGCTCCCGCCCGCGCTTCCGCGCTGAGGCGGCGGAACCGGCTCGCGGGATGACGTCCGTCATCCCGGAAGCCGGAGGGGCGCGTGCTACGGTGAGCGCCATGACGATCGAGGCCCACGACCACCACCACGACCATTCCCACGAGGCCGACGGCTTCGTCTTCGGTCACGAGGTCCTCCGCATCCTCGCCGACCGGGGTGGCCGACTGCCGGTGGCCGAGCTGAAGCGGGCGGCGGCCGAAGCGTTCGGCGCGGACGCTCTCTACGGCAACTGCCACGGCGACCGGTTCCATTTCGAGGGCCTCCTCGAGTTCCTCGGCTCGGCCGGCAAGCTCTCTCTCCACGGGGAAGAGGTCTCGCTCGGCCGGGTCCCGGGCTGCACCGGGCACTGAGCTCCGCGCGCCGTCGCGCGGGTCCGTAGAATCGCGCGACGGTGAGCCCTCGGATCGGGTCGGAGCCCCGCACGTTCGAAGCGGGAGGGCGCCCCTTCGTCCTCCGGAGGGACGGCGCCGGCGTGATGCACGCGGAGGCCGGCGACGACCTCGGCCTCGCGGCGGCGTGGGGTTTCGCCCACGCGCACGACCGCGCCCTCCAGCTCCTCGTCACCCGGATCGTCGGGCAGGGGAGGCTCTGCGAGCTCCTCGACGACTCGCCCGCCTCGCTCGAGATCGACCTTTTCATGCGGCGGGGCCTCTTCGCGGCGGCCTCCGCGGAAGAGGCGGCGTCTCTTCCGGTTCGCGCGAGAAGCCTGACGGAGGCCTACGCGGCCGGCGTGAACGCGCGCCTCGCGAGGGGCCGGCCCTGGGAGCTTCGGCTCCTCCGCGTCCCCGCCGAGCCGTGGACGCCGGCCGACACGCTCCTGACGCTCCGGCTCATGACCTTCGTCGGCCTCGCGCAGGCGCAGAGCGACGCCGAGGTCGCGATCCTCCAGGCCCTCCGGGCCGGCGTCGACCGCGGCAAGCTCGCCCGCCTCTTCCGCCCGCACCTCGACGGGCTGGATGACGCGCTCCTCGAGGCGATCCGCTCGCTCCGGCACGTTCCGGCGCTCGTGCCGGGCCTGCCGGCCCTCCCGACCCTCCGCGCCAGCAACAACGTCGCCGTCGCGGGGGGGCGCTCGGCCTCGGGCGCGGCCCTCTACGCGAGCGACCCCCATCTCGAGGTGAACTGCCTGCCGGCGATCTGGTACGAGGTCGTCGGCACGCTCCCCGGCGGCGACTTCCGGACCGGAGTCACCGTGCCCGGCGTCCCCGGCCTCGTCATGGGGCGGACGCGCGCGCTCGCGGCGGGGTTCACGTACGGATTCGCCGACACCATCGACCTCGTGATCGAGGAGGTGCGGGACGGGCGTTTCCGCCGCGGCGAGAGGTGGCTCGCGCTCCGGCAGAGGCGGGAGACGGTCCGGAGGAAGAAGGGGCCGCCGCGGGAGCTCGTCGTCTTCGAGACCGACGCCGGGGTCCTCGAGACCCCGGACGGCGTGGCCCGCGTCGAGGACGGGCTCTGGATCGCCCGCGCCTGGACCGGCCGGCGCGAGGGGGGCGCCGCCTCGCTCGAGGCGATCCTCGACCTCTGGGCGGCGCCGGACGTCGACCGGGGCGCCGACGCCGCCGCGCGCGTCGCGCTCAGCGCCAGCTGGCTCCTCGCGGGCCGCGACGGCCGGATCGCGGCGCAGCAGTCGGGCCTCCTGCCGAGGCGCCGCCGCGCCCCCGGCCTCCTCCCGCTGCGCGGCTGGGAAGCGGGCGACCTCTGGGACGGCACGCTGTCGCCGCCTTCCCTCGCGCGCGCCGCCGGCTCCGCGGAAGGGGTTCTCGTCACCGCGAACGACGAAGGCCACGGCGCGTGGAAGCCGGTCGGGATCACGCTCTGCATGGGCTCCGACCGGGCCGACCGCCTTCGCGAGCTCGCCGGCGCGAAGGCCGCCGCCGGCGGGGGCCTCTCCGCCGCCGACCTCGGCGCGATGCAGGCGGACCTCGTCTCCGGCCAGGCGCGGCGGCTCCTCTCGGCGCTCGAGCCGTACCTCCCTGACCTCCCCGCGGTCCGCGAGCTCCGCGCGTGGGACCGCCGCTACGACGCCGCCTCGAAGGGGGCCGTCCTCTTCGAAAGGCTCTACGCGGCCCTCTGCGAGGAGCTCTTCGGCGCGGGGCTGCTCGGACGGGACGCGTGGCGCGCGCTCCGCGACACGACGCTCGTCCATGCGTTCTTCTTCCGCCTCTTCGACGACCTCCTCGCGCGCGAGGAGGGGGAGGAGTGGTTCGGCGCGGAGGGGAAGGCCGCCTTCGTCTCCCGTGTCGCCCGCCGGGCGCTCGCCGGGGCCGATCCCTCCGCGCTCCTGCCGTGGGGCGCCTCCCGGCGCGTCTTCCTCCGGCACCTCCTCTTCGGCGGGAAGCTCCCGCCGGTCTTCGGCTTCGACCGCGGGCCGTTCGAGGTCGTCGGAGGCCGCGCGACCGTCGCCCAGGGGCAGCTCCTCTCGCTCGCGGGACGCGAACGGACGATCTGCCCTTCCTGGCGGTTCGTCACCGACCTCGCGACGGACGTCGCCGAGACTGCCCTCCCCGGCGGCCCCTCCGACCGCCGCTTCTCCCGCTGGTACGCCACCGACCTCGCCCGCTGGCTCGCCTTCGATCGGAAGACCCTGAAGCCCTGACGCCCCCCGAGACTGGTGCCAGGCGTGAAATCGTGTATTGTTTCAACAATACACGATTTCACGCCTGGCACCGGGGCGGGCGCCGGGGCGGGCCCCAGGGCGAGGGCGCGGCGCGCGCTAGGATGCCGGTCCGGAGGATCCGATGAACCGTTCGCTCCGGCGCCTCGCGCGCCTCTCGGCCCCCTTCGCCGCGGGCTTCGCGGCCCTCGCGCTCGCTTCGCCGGCCGCGTCCCAGACGAAGCTGCTTCGGTTCCCCGACGTCCACGGGGAGCGCGTCGCCTTCTGCTACGGCGGCGACGTTTGGACGGCGCCCGTCTCCGGCGGCCTCGCGGCACGGGTCACCGCGCACGCGGGGCAGGAGCTCTTCCCGAAGTTCTCGCCCGACGGGAAGTGGATCGCCTTCACCGGACAGTACGAGGGAGACGAGCAGGTCTACGTCGTCCCGGCCGAAGGGGGCGTCCCGAAGCGCCTCACCTGGTACCCCTCGCGGGGACCCGGCGCTCCCCGCCACGGCGGCGACAACCAGGTCTACGGCTGGACGCCCGATGGAAAGGCGGTCCTCTTCCGCTCCCTGCGTGACGCTGAAAGCGCGAAGACGGAGACGGCGCTCTACACCGTGCCGGTCGCGGGCGGGCTGCCGGCGAAGCTCCCGATGTACACGGCGGGAGCCGGGGATTTCAGCCCCGACGGCAAGCGCCTCGTCTACTCGCCGCTCTTCCGCGACTTCCGCACCTGGAAGCGCTACGAAGGGGGCTGGGCGCAGGACCTCTGGATCTACGACCTGGCGGCCGGGACGCAGAGGGCGATCGCCCCGTCGAGGAGGACGGAGCGCGATCCGATGTGGATCGGGGAGCGGGTCTTCTTCGTCTCCGACCGCGACGGCACGCTGAACCTCTACTCGGTCGGCGTCGACGGCTCGGGCCTCGAGCAGCTGACGAGGTCGACGACGTGGGACGTCCGCTGGGCCAGCTCCGACAACGCCGGGAAGGTCGTCTACGAGCTGGGCGGCGAGCTCCGGCTCTGGGACGTCGCGGCGAAGGCC
>Ga0116154_10002445_pt1 | contig 14100 bp, 9 predicted proteins | sample AD_UKC030_MetaG_FD_89898 | JGI IMG/M metagenome (GOLD analysis project Ga0116154, IMG submission 89898) | Active sludge microbial communities of municipal wastewater-treating anaerobic digesters from USA - AD_UKC030_MetaG | ecosystem: Engineered > Bioreactor > Anaerobic > Digestate | place: USA...
CCCAGCTCGCCCGCCCGGATTGGCAGCCTGAAACCTATACACTGGCACTCTGCGCCCATGCGCTGTTGTGCGACGCCAACGACCCTCTGCTGCCGGGGCTGTTCGACGAATTCGAGCGCCGCAAGCACGAAGAGGGCGACCGCGTCTGGTGGGAGGAAACCGCCTCAACGATGACGTACTCGAGAGGGCAGGGGGCGAACGTCGAGTTGACCGCCCTGCTCGCGCAGGCCTACCTCCGATTCGGCGGTTATCCCGATACGACCGGCAAGGCGCTGAACTACCTGGCCTCTTCGAAGGACGGACACGGCAACTTCGGATCCACCCAGGCGACTGTCCAGGCGCTCAAGGCCTTCGCACTCGCTGCCGGCGGAGTCACGACACCCGCGGACGCGACCGTCGGGATCGCGATCAACGGCACCGAGGTGAAGACGCTGCGTCTGACCGAGGCCAACAGCGACGTGCTTTTTCTCTGCGACCTGGGCGAGCAAACCGTCGAAGGCGACAATGCGGTGCGCCTCACATTCGAGGGCAAGGGCAGCAATCTCTATCAGTTGATCGGGCGCTACTATCTCCCGTGGGAGGGAGTGGACCCGCCGGGCGACGAGCTCCTGTCCATCGACGTTCAGTATGACAAGACGCAACTGACTGCCGCCGATCTGCTCACCTGCACGGTCCGGGTGGCGAACAACCAGCCTGGCAAAGCAAAGATGGTTGTCGTGGATGTGGGGATTCCGCCCGGATTCGAGGTCCTGCGGGACGATTTGGATCAACTGGTGGGCGAGGCGATCCAGAAGTACCAGGTGGCCGGGCGCCAGATCATCTTCTATCTTGATGAGCTCGATCACGCCGCGCCGGTCAGCCTTGTGTATCGCCTGGCCGCGCAGTACCCCATCCGCGCCAAGACACCGCGATCGGTGGTTTACGAGTATTACAATCCGGACGTGCGGGGGGTGGCGGAGCCGGTCGAAATCGCCGTAACCAATTAGCGTGTTATGAATGCACCGATTTTCCGAAGATTCCGAAGGTTGTTCTCTGCCCGCGAGGGTCGCGGTTGGGCGCACGCGGGGGCCGCCCTCATGCTCGCCGCCTGGGTGGGCCAGGCCGTCACAATCAGCGTCGAGGACGTTTCCGGTGTTCCGGGCGCGCAACTCGTTGCCCGCATCCGGGTCGATCAGGCGTCCGGAATCGCCGGCGGGACCTTCCGCATGATCGTGCCTGACTTTGCCAGCATCGATGCCCCGAGCCTTGCTTCCGATACCGCAGGTTTCGTGGTCGCTGCCCGGGTGGGCAACCGGCGTCTGGATGTCTCGATGGCCCGCGCCGCGGGCATGCAGGAGGGACAGGCGATCCTGTTCACCGTCCCGATCCGCATCGGGCGCGACGCGCCTGAAGGCACGTTCGCGATTGTGTGGGAGGAGGCGCGGCTCTTCGACCAGACCACTGCTCCAGTCCAGCCAATCGCCACGTCTGGCGCCATCACGGTCCTCCCGCCCCTGCCTGATCTGGATCAGGACGGTCTCCCGGATTCATGGGAAACGGAGCGGTTCGGTCATCTGAACAGCGGGGCGGATGATGACCCGGACGCTGACGGCGCCTCGAACTACTCGGAGTATCTCGCCGGGACCGATCCAGCTTCTGCCGGCTCGCTTTTCGTTGTGAGGGCCCTGGCGGTGCCCGGTCAGAGCGGCGAACCCCTCGTCGCTCTCGATTGGGAAAGTCAACCCGGGCGGAACTACGAAGTCTTCTGGAGCCCCGGCCCTCTGGGTCCGGACGCTGTATGGCTGCCTGTCTATCACCCGGTCTATCGAATCGACGGCGATCGTCATCGGTGGATTGACGACGGGACGCGCACCGGCTGGTTTCCGTTTCTCGACGAAGAGCGTTACTACCAGGTGCGCGTCGCGCTGCCCTGAATCGACGGGACTCATGCCGGGGCCGATCGAGGCGCGGCGTGCCGGGGGCAATGTTCGCCGCCAGGCGGCATGGGCAGGCGATCCCTCCCAACATCGCCTGAGCCCGGATGTGAGACTCCGCGGAGCTTTATGAAACGTCCGGGCCGAGTGGCACATCCGCGCCCTGCGTTTCCGACCGGTGCATTCTCCGCGTGACAGCCCGCCCGGCATCTGGCAGCGTCGCCTTATGATAGGCGGAGCTGAAGGGCGATCTGGCCCGCATGCGATTTCCAGGCTCGTGCCAATCCATCGGCACGGTGCGAAGCGCAGTTCATCGAAGACGCGGCGGCGATCCATGGCCGGAGCCCGGCGCGCCTGTGTCGGATGTGTCGGCAATTAACCCTCGACTGGCATGATCGCGTTTGTGACTGGACTGGTCCTGCTGGTGGGGGGGTATTTCTTTTACGGACGGGTCGTGACTGCCACAGTTCGTCCCGATCCCAATCGGTTGACGCCTGCGATCGCGCTTGCCGACGGGGTGGACTACGTGCCGATGCCCACTTGGCGGGTCTACCTGATCCAACTGCTGAACATTGCCGGCTTGGGCCCGGTTTTTGGGCCGATCCTGGGGGCCTTGTGGGGGCCTCAAGTGTTTCTCTGGGTCGTGCTTGGGTGTATTTTTGGAGGCGCGGTGCACGATCTGTTGACGGGGACGATGTCGATACGGAACCGCGGCGCCGGGCTGCCCGACCTGATCGGCCACTACATGGGGAACGCGGCGAGGCAGTTTTCGACCTTCTTCATTCTGCTGCTGATGGTGCTTGTGGGGACCGTGTTTGTGAAGGGGCCGGCGCTTCTGCTGGTCAGCGTGTTTCCGGCCGAGACCGTGGGCGGGTGGTTCGGGGAGGGCGCCAAGGAGTGGCTCTCGCAGACTTACCGGGGACATGGGATGTGGTTGTGGATCGTGATGGTGTCGATCTACGTGTATTACCTGGCGGCGACCCTCCTCCCGATCGACAAGATCATCGGACGGCTCTACCCGTTCTTCGCGCTGGCGTTGCTCGTGATGGTGGTCGGGCTGGCTATTGCGGTGTTGCGGGGACAGATTGTGATCCCGCCGTTTACTCTCAAGAATCTGCATCCCGAGCAATTGCCGGCCTGGCCTTTGATCTTCATCACCGTCAGTTGCGGCGCGGTCAGCGGTTTTCACGCCACGCAGAGCCCCCTGATGGCCCGGTGTCTTAAGAGCGAGAGGCATCTGCGTCTGGTGTTTTACGGCGCGATGATCGCCGAGGGGTTGATCGCGCTGGTCTGGGCGTCGGTCGCGCAGGGCTTCTACGGCAGCCACCAGGACCTGGCCGCGGTTCTTCTCAAGCCCGGCGGGGGCGGACCGGGCGCGGTTGTGCATGACGCCTGCATTGCGACCATGGGGGTTTTCGGCGGCGTGCTGGCGATACTGGGCGTGGTCGTGTTGCCCATCACGTCCGGCGACACGGCCTTCCGGGTCAGCCGCTTGATCCTGGCCGATTACTTTCACGTGCTCCAGGTGCGCATTCTCAACCGCTATCTGTTGATCACGCCTCTGTTTGTGATTTCCTTCGCCTTGAACTTCGTCGATTTCAGCGTGATCTGGCGTTACTTTGGCTGGGCCAATCAGGCCCTGGCGGCCGTTGCCTTGTGGGGCGGAACCATCTTCCTGGCAAGGCGCAGGACTCGATGGTGGCTGGCCTTCGTGCCCGCCGTGTTCATGACCGTGGTGACGGCGACCTACATCCTGGTCGAGGACGTCGGGTTCCGTTTGAACCCGACATTGGGCACCTGGCTTGGGCTGCTCATCGGAGCCGCGGCGGCGGCGTGGTTCCTGGTGAGATTGCCGAAGCTGCCGGCCGAGCCGGATGAACCGGCGTTAACGGCTCGGCCGACGGCTGCCGAATGGTCGACGGATTCACTTGCCTGCTAGCCCGCATGTTTCACACTCACCCGTGCACATGGCGACGAGACATCGCGAAGCCTTATGAAATATCCGGGCTGGACCGAAACACGTTGAGAAGCACTTTCCTTGCTAGTCCACTCATTCAATTCATCACCAAGACTCAAATCCAATGAAAACATCACTCATGATCGGGACTGGATGTGCCATCCTCATGGCCCTGGGGGCTCAGGAAATCGTCGGTACCGTGCACGCGCAAGGCAACGCCAAGACGCCACCGAAACTGGCGCCGGCAACGATCGAGCGGATTGAAGCAGCCGCTCCCGCGGAGGCTGTGGCCAAGCCCCGGGCAGCGCGGCGAATCCTGGTGTTCTGGCGATGCGAAGGTTTTTTCCACGGCGATGGCATTGCCGGCGGCAATCACGCTCTGGCCCACATGGGGCGCCGCACGGGCGCGTACACGGCCGATTTCAGCGACGACTACAGCGTGTTCGATCCGGATCAATTGGCGAAGTACGACGCGATTGTCCTGAACAACACGACGCAACTCAAGATGCCGGATGCGGTCAAGAAGCAGGCCCTGCTCGATTTCGTCCAAAAGGGCAAGGGGATTGTCGGCATCCATGCCGCGACGGATTGCTTCTACGATTGGCCGGAGGCCGCGGCGATGCTCGGCGGTCTCTTTGACGGACACCCCTGGGGAGCCGGCGGCACCTGGGCGTTCAAGATTGAGGAGCCGACGCACACGTTGAATCGAGCCTGGGGCGGCAAAGGATTCAAACTGCAGGACGAGATCTACCAATTCAAGGCGCCCTACACGCGCGCCGATCGACGCGTGCTGGTGAGTCTGGATCTCTCGGATCCAGCCACAGCCGCGGTGAAAGACGGCGTCAAACGAACGGATGGCGATTTCGCCGTCGCCTGGGTCAAGAAGCACGGCCAGGGGCGGGTCTTCTATTGCAGTCTCGGACACGCTGCCAACGTGTTTCAGGATGCCGGCGTTCTCCGCTTTTGTCTGGACGGCATCCAGTATGCGCTGGGCGACCTGGAAGCGGATGCGAGCCCGCGCTAGCGCGCAATTTGTCACCAGGTTTCGTGCAATGCGAAGCAGATGTCATCTGGAGAGGCAGCCATGCGCGCTCGAAAAGCATAACCGCGCCCGAGTGGACAGCGGGAATCGGGCAACAGAGTGTGACCGCACCCGCAAGGTTTGGGAAACGCGCCGAACCTCACTCTCCCCCATCCGGGCGCGGTTTTGCCAGAGCTCGGATTTCTGCGCCTCGTTCCCGGTGGTGAGAAATCCGAGCTAGCGAGACCGCTCGTCCAGAATCACCTCCGCGGCAAGGCGGACCGCTGTCTTGACGACGCGGGCGCAGACCTCGACGGGCCCTGGGCGGGCAGCCTGGAACTCAGCCAGTTGCGCCGGGTCGGCGAGATCGTAGCGTTTCCCGAATAACCGTCCGAGCAACGCACCGCACTGGGTGCTGCCCATGGCCTGTTCGAACCGGGCGCAGAAGGCCCGAGCGGGCCCGAGCGAAGCGCGCCAGGCGCCCCAATCATCGATCCGATCCCGCCCAAAAACCAAGCCCAACGCCATCAGGGCGCCGATGACCGCGCCGCACGTCTCGCCGCGCTCGGCAATTCCGGGCAACGGAGTGAGGGCTTTCACGATGGTGCCGCCCTCCAGCCCGAACCCTTCCTGCAGCGACACAAACGTCGCTTGGGCGCAGTGATGGCAGCGGCGCATCGTCGTGTCAGCAGTCACGTCCAGAAAGTCCAGAAAGCCAACCCGAGGCAAGACATCCGCTGGGGGACGTGGATTGGTCAAGGAGGCGTTGGACGCCTGCGCTGGGGCGGCGGGGCGGTCTCCTCCGCGCAAGAGGCAAGTGCGATGGCGCCGGCCGAGCCGGCCGTGATGCGAACGAAGTCGCGACGATTGCGTGCTGAGGGCATATGTCGAGGCAGTCGTGCTGCCAGCATGTGTCGCCTATCATCAGGCTGTGAGTCAAGTCAGCAGGTGGGGCCAGCGGGAGGGGCGGCATTTCGGCTGGGCGTCGATCATGCCGAACGATCTGTCAGGACAACGCGCACATCGCCGGCCCCGGGCGCGGTGAGCGTCCTATCCCGGAAATCTCACCAGTGGGGTGGTCGCGGCATTCCTGACGGTCGGTGGGTGAGATTTCCGGGTCTGTGAAACCCGCGCCCAGCAAGGAGAATCGACTCATCGGTTCAGCAACGCCGGGACGCGCCCCAGCCGCTTGGGTGACGCGGGCACGCGGACACAGTGTGGTCGAGATTGGGTCCATCGGTTTGGGGCGCGGGTTTCGGATGAGCCCGCATCTGAGGTGAAATGTGACGGTGACCGGTCAGATGACATCAAAAGTTGGTGAGAAATGCGGGCTAAGGTGGACGCGTCTGCGCACCGCGGGACGAGTCGGCGCTGATTCGTGCCTTTGACGGGGCGAGATGGGCGGACTCACGTCCGCGGCTACGCAACCACGATTCATGGGCAGCGCTGACATTCAACAGTTCAAAGCGCATGGGGATCATGAACCGGAGATGGTCAACGCTCAACGTTCAACGCCCAACGTTCAACGTTGAGCACTCCTCACTCTCCACTCCATTCTTTGCTCACGGTTGACGCCCACACGGCAAGTGTGGAATTCTCGGTCGATCGAAGCTCAACTGGAAAGGGGCAAAGACTGTGGACATCAAACGAGCGGTCATCACGGCTGCCGGCCCGGAGCAGCGGATGCTGCCGCTGCAGACGCTGATGGATCGGGACGGTGTGCAGAAGACGGCGCTGGGCATCCTGATCGAGGAGGTGCTCGGCGCGGGCATCCAGGAGATCGGCGTCGTCGTGTGTCCGGGCGACCAGGGCGCGTATCGCGCGGCGGGCGGGGCGCCGGGCACCCGCCTGCACTTTCTCGAACAGTCTGAACCGCGCGGGTACGGACACGCTGTCGCCTGCGCCCGCGATTTCACCGGGCGCGATCCGTTCCTGCTTCTTGTGTGCGACCATTTGTACGTGAGCCGCTCGGTGAAACCGTGCGCGCAACAATTGATCGAGGTCGCTCGAGCCGAAGGCTGCTCGGTCTCCGCCGTGCAGGCAACGCACGAGAGCAAGCTCCCGTACTATGGGGCGGTGGGCGGGCGGTTGGCCGACACGCGTCCGGGTCTGTACAAGATCGACACGGTGATCGAGAAGCCGACGCCGACCGAGGCGGAACAGAAGCTCGTGGTGCCGGGCCTGCGGGCGGGTCATTACCTGTGTTTCTTTGGCCTGCACGTCCTGACGGCCGGGGCGATGGCGCTCCTGACCGGCCTGGTCGACGCGGCGGCTCCCGACCAGAGAGTGACGCTCTCGGCGGCGTTGTCGGCACTGGCCGGATGCGAGCGCTATCTGGCGTGTGAACTCGAGGGGCGGCGGTTCGATGTCGGGGCGAAGTACGGTTTGCTGATGGCCCAGTTCGCGTTGGCGCTCGAAGGCGAGGACCGCGACGAGGTCCTGGCTGGGTTGATTGAGCTTCTTGCCTTGCGCCGTCAGTAAAGCCATGTCCAGCCGCCTCATCCCCATGATCCTGTCGGACGATCCGTCCGTGCGGGACCGTCCGCTCGATGCGTGCTGCGCGGGGGCGTCGTTGAGCGAGTTGCTTGGTGAGTGTGCCGCCCTCGAAGCCTTTCGCAGGCAGAGCGAGAGCCTCTACGCCCGGGTGCGGGCGTTGTTCTTCCTCTACGCCATTCACCGATTCCATCTGCCGCGGAAGCAGGGAATCGCCGATCGCGGTCTGATTCCGTTCGACGGCTACGAGCATCTTTTGCAGAGGCGCTTCGAGGAGGCGATCGCTTCCTTCCTCCAGGCCCAGGCCTCGAGTGGCCCGAGCGACGCCGTTTCGAGCGCCCTCGCGGTGGCCTATCATCGCCTCGCCTTCCAGACCCTGGCCGACCAGGTCCGCCGCAGCGTGCGGTCCGTGCGGGGCAACCAGTGGATGTTCCGCATGGGCCATCCCGAGGACCAACCGCTGCGCATCCGCCCCGAGTTGCTCCGTCGCCGCAGCGGGTCCGAGCCGTATCCCGTGTTGCGCGAGCGCACGCCGGTGCGCATGGACCTGTCGCATTGCGGCTGGAGCGACATCTTCTTCCTGGGGATGGATTATCCCGAGGGTGCGCGGGTCCTGAATGTCTCGATCGACCTGGGGGTGCGCGGACGCGATGCCGCGACGCGTCCGCCGGTCGAGGCGTATTTGCGGGTTTTGGACGAGCCGGTGTTGCGGCTGACGAGCATCGACCTGGGAGCGACGGTGGACATCACGAATCTGGTCGAGGTGTTCGATTTCGCGCGGGACTACCTGGGCCTGCTCAAGGCGGCCGTGATCGCGGCGGGGATTGTGCCGCCCGGGCTGGAAGGGTCGGGGCAGAGCCTCGAGCACTTGCTGCATCGGATTGTCGCTCCGGCGCGCGGAATCGAGATCGTGAGCAACGTCAACGGAATCCCGAAAGGCTCGCGTCTGGCCGTTTCGACGACCCTGCTGGCTTCGTTGATCGCCGTCTGCATGCGGGCGACGGGCCAGGCGGCTTCCCTGACCGGCTCGCTCGAGGAGTCGGAGCGCCGGCTGGTGGCCGCGCGGGCGATTCTGGGCGAATGGCTGGGCGGGTCCGGCGGCGGGTGGCAGGATTCGGGCGGTGTCTGGCCGGGGATCAAGCTGATCGAGGGGGTGCGGGCCGGCGAGGGCGATCTCGAGCACGGGATCAGCCGGGGGCGTTTGCTGCCCAACCACCGCATTCTTGGCGCCGACGATGCGCCGCCCGTGGCGCGACAGCGGCTTCAGGAAAGCCTCGTCCTGGTCCATGGCGGCATGGCTCAGAACGTCGGGCCTATTCTCGAAATGGTGACCGAGAAATATCTGCTGCGGTCGGCCACGGAATGGGCCGGACGCCAGGCGGCGCTGGGTATTCTGGACGAGATCCTGGCGGCCCTGCGCGACGGCGATCTCGCCGCGATCGGCGCAGCCACAACCCGCAACTTCCAGGGCCCCATCCAGGCCATTATCCCCTGGGCCACCAACTACTACACGGAGACTCTCATCGCGCGGGTCCGGGCCGAGTTCGGCGACGCGTTCTGGGGGTTCTGGATGCTGGGAGGGATGTCGGGGGGCGGCATGGGGTTCATCTTCTCGCCCACGGCCCATCGGCGGGCGCAGACGCGTCTGCAGTCGATCATGGCGACGGCGAAGCAGGAACTCGAACACGCCCTTCCGTTCGCGATGGAGCCGGTGGTGTACGATTTTGCGATCAACGAGCGCGGCACCTGGGCCGAGCTGGGAGTCGGCAGCGATGCGCTGTTGCCCGCAGGCTACTACGGCCTGACCGTTCCCGCGCTGCTCAAGAACGAACTCGACGCGCTTGTCCCGGTCCGCCGCGCCGAGCTCGATGCCTTGGCCGAGGCGTGTCGCAGCGATCCCGACTACTCGGGTCTGGCGCATCAGTTGATCGAACGGCTCATCCCGCGCTTGCGTCCGGCGGCGGCGGGCGAGGAGCGCCTGCCTGACCTGCTGGCCAGGCACGGCTTCGATCCGGTCCATCACGAGCAGATTCGGGCCGATCTGCGCAGCGCGCGCATTGGGTTGGCGCAGAACCGTCTGCCCGCCAACACGGAGATTCAGGATGTCCGCGCCGAAGACGTGTGCGACGCCACCGCCCCCCTTGGGTCGGAGCTTCGGGCTGCTGGCGAGGAGATGCTGGCGCGGGGAGCGGTGGCGGCGGTGAGCCTGGCGGCCGGCACGGCCAGCCGCTGGACCCAGGGAGCGGGAGTGGTCAAGGCCCTGCATCCGTACTGCCGGTTGGGCGGAGCGCATCGGACCTTTATCGAAACGCATCTGGCCAAGAGCCGCCGCACGAGCCGCGCGTGCGGCGCCTGGCTGCCGCATGTGTTCACGACGAGTTACCTGACGCACGAGCCCATCGAGGCGTTCCTTGCCCGCCAGCGGCGATACGGCTACGAAGGGCCGCTGCTTCTGTCTCCGGGCCGGGCCGTCGGTTTGCGGCTTGTCCCGATGGTCCGGGACCTCCAATTCGCCTGGGAAGAGATGCCGCAGCAGCGGCTTGACGAACAGGCCCAGAAGGTCCGGGACAGCCTGCGGGCGGCTCTGATCCGGTGGGCCGAGAGTGCCGGCGAAGGAAGCGACTACACCGACAACGCGCCCGCGCAGTGCCTGCATCCGGTCGGGCATTGGTACGAAGTCGCCAACCTCCTCCGCAACGGGACGCTGCAGCGCCTGGTGGCCGAGCGACCGAACCTCAAGCACCTCCTGCTCCATAACATCGACACCCTGGGGGCCGGGGTCGATCCGGCCATGCTCGGCCTGCACGCGACGCGCGGGGGCTGCCTCTCCTTCGAGGTGATCGCCCGCCGGTTGGAGGACCGGGGCGGAGGTTTGGCTCGAGTCAACGATCGCATCCGGCTGGTCGAGGGCCTGGCCATGCCGCGCGAGGCGGACGAGTTCCGCCTCACCTACTACAACACGCTCACCACCTGGATCGACATCGACCGGCTCCTGGCGGCGTTCAAGCTGTCGCGCGGCCACCTGGATCAGACCGAGAGGATCACCGCCGCGGTCCGCGATATGGCCGCCCGGCTGCCGACGTATGTCACGCTCAAGGAAGTCAAGAAACGCTGGGGCCACGGACAGGAGGACGTCTTCCCAGTCGCCCAGTTCGAGAAGCTTTGGGGCGACATGACGGCCCTGCCCGAGGTTGACTGCCGGTTCTTCGTCGTCCCGCGCCCGCGCGGCCAGCAGCTCAAGGATCCGGCCCAATTGGACGGCTGGTTGCGCGACGGTTCCGCCGCATACGTCGAGAGTCTGTGTGATTGGCGCGCCGCGTGAATCGGCCTCGCCCCGCTTCGCGCCTTGCAGCGCCTGTCGGTTTCCGGCATCCTCGCGACTGATGTCACACCTCTGCACTCAGGCGATGCACGAATCCCCCGTTCGGTTTTGTCTTCCGACCGGGCTGCGCCCTCACCATCGTCCCGTCTCCGCCGGTTGAGCGGGATCTGATCTCAACCAACCGCTCGCGCGAACGACTCTGCATCCATGGCCCGCACCAAGTCCAACGCCGCCGACAAGTCCGCTGCTAACCTGAAGGGGCTGGGGTATGCGTGACAAAAGGAACCAAGGGACAAAAAGGACTCCAAGGGACGAAAGCCCGCTTCCGTCCCCCGAGTCCCTCCCGTCCCTTCCCGAGGGCGCGGGCTTCATCCCGCCCCACGGCGGCTACCAAAACCTGCTGAGAGAGGGTGGCCTGCGCGAGCGCATGACCCGCGCCCGCCAAGAGAGAGGAGGCGCCACATGACCAACACTGAGGGGCCTCCAAAGACTCCCAGGACAGAATGCCGCACGTCCTTTGCGTCGCTTCTGTCCCTGTCGTCCCTTTCCAAAACAGGCCGCGCCGAATTCGCGGCACTCCTCTCCCGCTGGGAGAGGCCGGGTGAGGGTGCTTGCATGTCCGCGAAACTGGAGCACTTCTCCGCCGAAGCCTTGGCGAAGGTGGCGACCATCAACTGGTCCGCTGTAGCCTGGGCGAAGGCGGAGGCAAACCTGCCTGCCCGCCGTAGCGCGCAGCGCGTCGGAGGGAGGGGGCTGGGCTATGGCGGGTGAGTGGAAACGCACATCGCTCCGTGAAGCTGGCGTGTCGCTGATTGACTGTGACCATCGCACTCCAGCCGCTGCCGACACCGGTTATCCATACATCGCGATACCTCAACTCAAAGAAGGGAGGATCGACCTCTCGGACGTTCGCCGGATTTCCCCGGAGCACTTCGCCGAATGGACGCGAAAAGCCAAGCCCCAGCGTCACGACGTGATTCTGTCGCGCCGCTGCAATCCCGGCGAAACAGCCTACGTTCCGGCGGGCCTTGAGGCTGCGCTTGGTCAGAATCTCGTCCTGCTTCGTTCTGACGGCACGAAGCTCTTTCCGCCGTTCCTTCGCTGGCTCGTCCGTGGCCCGGATTGGTGGGAGCAAATCGGCACGTTCATCAATGTGGGCGCCGTGTTCGACAGCCTGAAGTGCGCGGACAACCGCGCCATCGCCACCCAGGAAGTGATCGAGGAGTTGATCAAGCTGGCTCAGGCGATGTCTTTCCTTGATGCGGGCACAGACGCCATCGCCGAACAATGTGCCGTTGGGAACGACGACGCCGGCACGGAAAGAACGCCGTGTCACTCGCATGATGTGACAATATCAAGAACCGACCCGTTTATTTCTCTGTCCATCGGATCCGGCGCGGTTTTGCCTTTTTAGCCCGCATAGCAGTTCTCTTGCGAAGTCTGACCGCGCTGTGCACCTTCGGGGTATGAAATATGCGGGCTATGCGGATGCTGATTTTCTTGTGTCCGGCGGGGTGTGCCTTCATGCTCCCGGCCCGTTCGGAATGCAGGTATGAATGACCACCCCGGAAACGAACCGCCTGTCACACTCGAATTGGCGCGGGACCACAATCTCACGGACGACGAGTACGAACGGATCCAGCGCGTCCTGGGGCGCGTTCCCACCTACACCGAGCTGGGGATCTTCTCGGTGATGTGGAGCGAGCATTGCTCGTACAAGAACACCCGGCCCCTGCTTCGCACGCTGCCAACCCGCGGGCCTGGGGTCCTGGTCGGCGCCGGCGAGGAGAACGCGGGGATCATCGACATTGGGGACGGATTGGCGATCGCCTTCAAGATCGAGTCGCACAACCATCCCAGCGCGGTCGAGCCGTTTCAGGGCGCCGCCACCGGGGTCGGGGGCATCATCCGCGACATTTTTACGATGGGCGCCCGGCCGGTCTGCGCCATGGATTCGCTCCGGTTCGGCGAACTCTCGGAGCCGGAGGTACGCCGTCTCTTCCGCGGCGTGGTTGCCGGCATTGCGCATTACGGGAATTGCTTCGGGATTCCGACCGTTGCCGGCGAGATCTACTTCGACAAATCGTACGAGGGCAATCCGCTGGTGAACGTTTTCTGCCTGGGCGTGCTGCGCCACGAGCAGATCGCCCGCGGACGCGCCAGCGGGGTGGGCAACCCGGTGTTCTACGTCGGACCCGCCACAGGCCGGGACGGTTTGGCCGGGGCGGCGTTTGCGTCGCAAGACCTGACCGAGGAATCGGCCGAACAGCAGCGGGGGGCGGTGCAGGTGGGCGATCCGTTCATGGAGAAGCTGGTTTGCGAGGCCTGTCTCGAGCTGCTGGCGACCGGCGCTGTGGCCGGCATCCAGGACATGGGCGCGGCGGGGCTGACCTGCTCGACGTGCGAGACAGCCGCCCGCGCGGGCACGGGCATCGAGATCGAACTGGCCAAGGTCCCTCAGCGCGCCCCGAACATGACGCCGTACGAGATCATGCTGAGCGAATCGCAGGAGCGCATGCTGATCATCGTGCGGCAGGGTCGCGACGCCGAGGTGAAGCGCATCTTCGACAAGTGGGATTTGCCCTGGGCGGAGATCGGGACGGTCACCGACACCGGGCGCATGGTGGTCCGGTGGCACGGGGAGGTTGTGGCCGACATCCCGGCACGACAGATCGCCGACGAATCGCCCGTGTACGAGCGCGAGGCCATCGAGGCCCCGTACCTCGAGTCCGTGCGCGCTTTCACGCTCGATGGCATCCCGGACACCGCAGATCCGCTGCCGCAACTGATCTCGCTGCTGTCGTGGCCGACCATCGCGTCCAAGAACTGGGTCTATCGCCAGTACGATCATATGGTCCGGGACGGCTCGGTCGTTTGCCCGGGCAGCGACACCGCGGTGATCCGGATCAAGGCCGACTCGGTCCCGCCTCTGCCCGCCGATTTCGGCGGCGCGGAGCCGGTTCCAGCCGCGCCCGTGCCTGAGAAGCTGGTCGCCCTGACCGTCGACTGCAATGGGACCTATGTCTTCCTCGATCCGTATGAGGGCGGCAAGATCGCCGTGGCGGAGGCGGCGCGCAACCTGGCGTGTTCCGGGGCGCGTCCGTTGGGAGTGACCGATAACCTGAATGCGGCCAATCCGCACGACCCGGGGTTGTTCTGGCAACTGCGCGAGAGCGTCCGTGGAGTGGGCGATGCGTGCCGCATTTTCCAGACCCCAATCACCGGGGGCAACTGCAGTCTGTACAACCAGGTTCCGGACGGACCTGTGGACCCGACCCCGACCATCGCGATGGTGGGGTTGATCGATCAGCCGGAGCACATCACCACGCAGTGGTTCAAGGACGAGGACGACGCGGTCATTCTGTTGGGAGAGCCGTGCGATGCCGCCGATCCG
>Ga0116154_10002447_pt1 | contig 14095 bp, 14 predicted proteins | sample AD_UKC030_MetaG_FD_89898 | JGI IMG/M metagenome (GOLD analysis project Ga0116154, IMG submission 89898) | Active sludge microbial communities of municipal wastewater-treating anaerobic digesters from USA - AD_UKC030_MetaG | ecosystem: Engineered > Bioreactor > Anaerobic > Digestate | place: USA...
ATCTCGCGTACCTCGCTCTCGCTCCTGGGCCAGCGAAACTTGTCCGCCTCAAGGCGCTTCTGCCATAAGCAGAATCCCGTGGCATCCCAGTATAGAATCTTAAGCATGCTCTTCGTCCTGTTGCAAAAAATGAAATAGCTCCCGCTGTAGGGGTCCATCTTCATCGTCTCATGCACCACCGTGGACAGACCGTTGATCGATTTTCTGAAATCGGTACGTCCCGGACGCAGATATATTCGCGTATTGTTTCGTATTTGTATCATGGCTTATACCCCCACCAGAGCCAAAACAATATTTCGTAGCCTGATGGGATCGATGCCTTCACGCAACCTGATTCGGATTCCTTCCAATTCCAGCTCGATCGTCTCTTCATTATGCGCTGCCTCATGCCGGGGTGAGATCTCGACCAACGGCATCCCCTCATCTCCGAGTTTCGTTTTCCATGCCGAAAATGATGTGGGATTGAGATTATTTCGCACGCAAAATTCGGACTGTGCAAGTCCGCTTTTCTCCCATGCCGCCAGGTGCTCAGCCCACTCTTCACGCGTCCGTCGAATCTTTGAGTAATTTTCTCGTTTCATACGTCCTCCTTTATGGTAAATTGCGGAAGACTATAACACACATGGTCCCGGCTTGGCAAGATGGGGTTAACTGAACGCTTACTAAATTGAAGAAGTGGTGCTCTACCAGTGTATGCCAAATTGATTCTTTTGTGAATATTTGTAAATGATACGCAGGTATTGCATTATTTTTAATTTCAACATTTATCATCTGTTTTAACAGTTCAATATTTTTATATATTTCCGATTGAATAAGTTTTAAAAATTCAATTTGCTTATTCCTGATTTCTTTTTCTCTTCTCTTCCTTTCTAAACGAAAACTTAACCATACTCCAAAGGAGACAGCAAGAAAATTGAAAAGAATTGTAAAAATTGTATTAATATCAAAACTACACGGGCAATTTATTTTTAACAAATCATTTAGCATGATAAAGTACTTCCTTATTTTAGGCAAGGCTGTAAATATTAGAGAATCCTTTTACAGCCTTGCCAATATTTTGCTATAGTTACATTTTAGCCAATAATTCACTTTTCTTTTTATTAAACTCATCTTCAGTTAATATTCCTTGATCCTTAAGTTCTGAGAGTTTTTTAATTTGTTCTGGAATACTCTGATTTGTTGATGAGCTACTATTTGAAGATTGTGAAGAAAATTTAGACCTGGCATCATTGACTGTTTTTACAATTTCTTCTCCAATTTTCTTACTCATAATCTGAACTAATTCAATTCTTGTACCAGCACTACTTGAAATGATAACTTCCGACATAATAAGGCCCTTTTTGAAAGATGCACCTCCAACCATGTTCAATGGAATTTCTACAAGCCATTTTTTTAATAGAAATTTTCCAGTATGAAAAACCCTTTGATTTGTTACAACAAGTGTACCTGAACTATTATCAGATTCAACCTCTTGACCCCATGCGTTTTTAGGTGCACTACCTGCTTTGAGGTTAATTTGAATGCTATTAAATTCTTTAATAACCTCTTCCCCCGGATGTAGTACTTCTGCAATTTTTGAACCCATTATGGACCTCCATTGATTTTAAATAATGCTGCATTTAAAAATACCTTCAAATATAATGTGAAAATCATTTTTCAAAGTTGTACCTATACTTGGAAAAAATCCAAGATAATGATTATTGATGTATAGCTCACCCTTTAATGTGGATGACTTAATAGTAACAATTTCAATGTCAGCATTTTTGATTTTTGATTGGCTTTCCCCATTCATATTGCAATAAACGAAATTTTCAGTAATAAAAAATCCGGTTTTTCCGGAACCAAAAGGCGATGAATCAAATAATAAATAAACATTTTCAGTATTCTGGTCATTTGCACCATAGCTTTTAAATGCATTATTTCTTTTTTTCTCAGGTATATTTGATAAAATATAGATATTGCTACTTTTTATCGATTTGTCATTAAAGAGTTTAGTGAAATATTTATTAAGAATATCTTTTGAATAATAATGATCATTATTAGGTTGTCTATTGGAGACCTCGTGTTCATATATACTGCCACAATAATGACATACACCGTCTGTTGAATTGAATTGCGCTCCACAATTATTACATTTCATAAAATACAATTATATCCTTTCAAACAATTTGTAAATCAATATTAATATCCATGTTGGTAAAACGCCGCCACGGACGGCGGCGTCCCGATAAGCTGGCGTGGCGTTTCACCTAACATCTCAAGCATAGCCGAACCTGGCCGCAGGCCAGGTTGCCGAGCGCCCCGCCAGCAAGGCGCACTCTAACTTCCCCAAAACCGCGCCGCAGCTGGCGGGATAAGCGCGAGGCCGAGCACCGCAGCGAGCCTTAGCGAGCGAGGAGCGGAGCGGTTATGCTTTGTTAAGCGACGTTCGACTGGACGCACAGGGCCCTCACGCCTTGAGAAAATAATGAATTTTACGGTAATGCTACAAATGATCTCTATAAAGTTTATGCGAATCTATTAAGAAATAACCACTATAAGCATAAGTGGTTTTATTGTTTGGGACACCATGTGGAAATGCGTAATTTGCTCGATTGCTTAAAAACGCTTAACAATGACGTAAAATGAGCATCTTTAAAACTGTAACCCAAACAATAAAACCACCATGTTCCGATTTTTATTCATCTTATACAGTTGATCACGCATATTATACAAAGAAAAGCAAGGATCCACCAAAAAGCTCCAGGGCCCTGTAGCGTCCACAGGCGGCCGCGTTAAATAAGGTTCTTATTGCCTTTTAGTTTTATGTTTTATCCTTTAATTTCTTAATTCAGAAAAGGCAACCCTAAAAAATAATAAAAATAAAAGCGGCCGCCGGTCGAATGTCGCTTAACGTTTTGCTTATGCGACGTCGCGCGGCTTTTTGCGCGATGTGGCGAAGCCCGAACGACCGCCAGGGAGTGAAGCGCATAAGCTTTGTTATGTGCCGTAGCCAGCCCTCACTCAACAAGATCGCCGAAGCCAGGACGGCTGAGGCGTTTTATTATATGTTGTGTTTTTTATAAAAAACGATATATTCTTTTATAACTATTTTTAAGCCTTTTAATCATTAATCCAATTACTGCTTGATTTACTATATCCAGTCTCTCAACAGCTGTATTAAATGATTCATAATTAATTTTAATCACTTTAACTACATCAGTATATGCGATTGCAGTATTTAAATACTGATGATTTATTTCAATTACACCTATTAGGCCAATACATTCACCAGGGACTACTCGACCAATAAGAACATTTTTACCATTTTTACTTTTTCTATATAAAGCTATCTCACCTTCTATGATAATATAGCAACAGTACGCTGGATCACCTTCACAATAAATTTTGTTTTTTGAATTGTAAATAGTAATATCATTTGTATTATGATGGAATAATTCAGTGAATATTTTCTCAAGATTCATGTGTAACTCCTTATCATGATTTAACGTACTAACTTTAAAAAAATAAAAACATGCATTATTTAACAATAAGTCAATATAACCTATTCCACATCCATGACTTGTATTGTTTCAGCTTCAAGCCTTGATTTCAGAAAAAGTTCGAGTCTTTTTCTGTCAACGACAGAAGCTCTGTATTTCCACTTCACCAAAACCGTGATCTTTTTGGTAGAAGAAAAATCTTTTACTGAATGAACTACTAAATCACCAAAAGAAATTGACTCAATTGACGGAAACAGGATGTTAACCTCTCGTACAGCTCGTGCTATCAGCCGGTCTTTATCTGTTAAATCTTTAAGCTGATTCTGTAGAATGAGTATTTTTTCATCTTTGGACTTGACGCTTTCAATACTGTTCATGTCTTGCGAATTAATTCTATCCATTCCCGTGTATTGTATAATTTTTAAATCTGCTCCTTTGAGATCATAATTTTCTAATTGGAGGTTTAAATGGGATTTCATATTTTCCGATAACGGTTCGCCGATAATGGTTACTTCAATAACTTTTTTTGACGAAGTATATATATAATTTCTATTAATAACCTTACTTTTCTCGAAATTAAAATTGTTTTCGATGTATTTATTTGCATTTTTCTTAAATGTAGATTGTGATATAATGTCATATGCCATAAAAAAGCTTGGAAATATAAGTCCAATTGATATTATGAGTATATAGCGATGGAATTTTTTTTCAGCTGATTTTTCAATATATGTTTTTTTCTTAAACTGAAATAATTTGACGAATATGAATGTTGAAAGACCAATAAAAAAACTGTTTATTATATAAAGATAAAAAGCACCCATGAAATATTTTAAATTACCAGAAGCGATTCCATAACCTGCCGTACATAGTGGTGGCATTAATGCTGTAGCTATAGCCACACCTGGTATTGCGTTTGAGATCTTATCTTTGCGTGAACCAGCAATTATTCCTGTTGCGCCACCGAAAATTGCAATTAGCACGTCGTAAACCGTAGGGTATGTCCGTGCGAGTATTTCAGATTGCGCGTCTGACAACGGAGAAATAAGAAAAAAAAGAAAGGAAGTTATTATGCTGATTAAAGTCATTATTGACAGGTTTCGCAGGGACTTTTTTAGTAAATCAAAGTCATAGATACCAAGTGAAAGTCCAGCACCCATGATAGGTCCCATTAACGGAGAGATTAGCATTGCACCTATGATGACAGCAGTTGAATTTGTGTTTAATCCAAGCGACGCGATAAAGACCGCGAAAATAAGAGTCCAAATGCCTATGCCCTTAAATTCAATCGAACGTGAAATTGATTCAACAGTCCCCTGTTCGTCAGTATCAGCAGAAAGATAAAATATACTTTTCATAAAATTGTAGAAATTTTTTTTATCAATTACTGGTTCTGTCGATTGATTTTGTTTTTTCTTATTGCTCATCTTAATCTCTCTAATTAATAAAATATTGTTTTATTGGATAAAACATAATAGAATTCACTTCTGCCCGGCACGGACGCCGGGCGCCCCGTTAAGTTGGGCTGGCTATGGCACATAACTATAATTGTCTGTAAAAGCCTTCTTGATATAAATCAACTACAAAAATGAATATATGAAAAAAAGATACTATAATTGTAATAATGCTTGACGAGATACGAAACAAATGTTAAGTTATAGGTGAAATGAAGGAAATGGGGTATACGAATATGGATGAAGAAAGATACGAAAAGTATGTAATGCCGTTTATAATCTTTTTCGCCAAAGATCCAAAGTACATTTCAAACAATGATATACAGAAATATCTCGTTGAGAACCAGTATCAAAATGATACGGAAATGATAAGAGCGTTGCATGACTATTACGAAGAGCTGAATATTCCGCGGTATGTACTCGGAGTAACGGTGAAAGATCTGAATGCCGAAACCGAAAAGCCCGTGCCGCTGCCTGAAAAATACAGTGAATTTATCAACAGCTTGAAGCTTCGCCGGTACAGCCCGCGCACGGTAAAATCTTATTCTTCGGCCCTGAGGGCGGTTCATCGGTGGCTTTACATCGAGCACGGTTCGTCGGTCGACGTTCTCGGGCCAGACCTGGCGCTGAAATACTTTCTTCATCTGACCGATGCCGCAAAGGCGTCGTATTCGACCGTGCGCATCCATCGGTTCGCGGTCGAGTACTACCACAATATCATACTCGGGCGGCATGTCGACTTTTCGTTCATGAACAAAATGAAAAAGGGAACCCATATCCCGACGGTGCTCACGCGCGCCGAGATCGTGCTGATAATAAAGAAAATCGTCAACATGAAGCACCGTCTCATGATCTCGCTGCTCTACTCCTCGGGACTCAGGGTCTCCGAGGTGATCAACCTCCGCGTCTCGGATGTGTCGCTGCAGGACCTTACGCTGAAAATACGGCAGGCCAAGGGAAGAAAGGACCGCGTGACGGTTTTTTCACAGGATCTGGCGGGGCTTCTCGCCGATTGCATGGATGGCAAAAAGGCTTCCGATTATCTGTTTGAATCAGGATATGGTGACAGGGGCAGACTGAACGTGCGCACGGTACAGGCCGTGTTCAAGAGGGCCCTTGCAAAAAGCGGGATCAGGAAAGAGGCGTCATGCCACGACCTCAGGCACAGCTTCGCTTCGCATCTTCTCGAGTCCGGCACCGATCTGCGATACATCCAGCTTCTGCTTGGCCACAAGAACATCTCGACCACGACGATCTATACAAGGGTGGCTTCTCCCCGGCTCAAAGGGATAAAAAGCCCGCTGTGAGCCCGTGGTTTTGCCCTGATGAATTTATAAATCAGTCGAATATCTCGGGCACCTTGATCTTCAGCTGGTCGAGCCTAACCATGAAGCGCTCGAAGTCCACGACATAGGTCTTGCCTGAACAGGCCAGGAGAATCCTGTCTCCGAGCTTCCCCGCGATCCTGAAATCGAAAGGAACCCGGATGATGCTTCCGGAATAGTCCTGGGCCCACAATCCCCCGGCGTCGGCGAAAACGAATCCGCCTGATGCGATCTCGATCGAGCTGATGTCCCTGAACCTGCGTATCTCCTTCTTGGCTTTGCCCTGGAACGTGAACCTGACAAGCCTCCAGTCGCCCGCTCCGCCGGCGACATAGTATACTGCGTCGTCCGTGAACGATGCGCGCGAGGACGATGCCGAGATGTTCGACACGATCGCTTTTGCGGTCCTGAGGTTGACTGCGCTGATGTAATAGTTTCCGCCGCTTCCGGCGATTATTCCGAGCACCTTCCCGCCGGCCGCAAGGTAGACCTGGTAGTATTTTTTGTCCGGCGGGCTGAATCTGTCCTTTACGAGCGCCGCGGGCCGGCCGTCCTTCATTTCCAGCGAAAAGACCTGGTGGCCCCTGTAGAAGTAAACCGCGCCGGACCGGACGGCGAGCGCCCTGATCGGGTCGCGCGCATCATCGAACGTGATTTCCCTTTTTCCTGAGCTTCGCGGGTAAAGCGTAATGTCACGACCGTCGCTTGCGGCGATGTCCATATCGCCCGAGCACGCGAACACGTCGACGCCGGGCAGTGAAAGCGTTTTTTTGCCGGATTCGGGATCGACGATCCCGATTTGATCTCCGTCCCGGTAAGAAAGGCATGAGCCGCTGGATGAGAGGTCGTCCCGCTTATAGCGGCCGGTTGAGCATTCCTCGAGAAGGCCGACCGCGAGCCTGTCGGTCGAAGACCTGTCGCTTTCGCCGAATTCGATGATCGCGTCGTCGAGCGGGGTCTCGCTATGGGGAGAGCATGCGAGTGCGATTGCGGCTGCGAGAAAGCATGCGGCGACGGCAGGCAGTCTCACTTTTTTCTTCGCCTCGCCAGGATCTTTTCGAGGGCGCGGCTGATGTAGTCGCTTCCGTAAAGCTCGATCATTTTCATCGCCGCGGTAGATTTCGCCTTGAGGCTGAATTTCGAGGTGGTGATATATATCCCGCTCTTGCACTTTTCGTCGTTGATTCTCTTGTAGAAGTCGAGTATCTGGCCTTCGGTTATCTCCCGCGTCGTCCTGTTGAAGTATATGAGCAGCGGGGGATCGTTTATGCGCTTGATGTTGTAGGCCCTGTACTGGTATTCGTTCGGGGTCTGCTTTTCTTTCGCTATGATATTGTACTGCATCCCGGTTATGACCTCTGATATCAGGGTCTGCAGCTCCTCGAGGGGCGACTGGAAAAGGGTCATCATGTACTTGTTCTCGATGATTTCCCTGTACGAGTCGAGCTTGATGCGCACGCTCCTGAAATCGGGGTTTTCGGACGCGATTTTCTCCCAGTGATGGATGGCCTCGTCGATCTTGTTCTCGTGCTCGTACGCCTCCGCGAGCAGGAACCGGTATTCGTGGGACTCTTCGGTGTTTTTGGGAAGGTGGTTGAGCCCCTGCTCGAGCTCATCGATCACTGTTTCGTAGTTTTCGTTTTCGAAATGGATCTCGCCGATCTTGTACAGGCATTTTATGAAGAAATAGCGGTCCTTCCTGGCGAATTCGAACATCCTGAGCGCGTTTTCGTAGTCCTTTTTCATCTTGAAGATCAGGCCGAGGTAATAATGGGCCTCGACGTTTTCTCCGGCCGAGCTCAGGGACTTCAGGAGGTACTGTTCGGCCTTTTCGTAATCCGAAATCTGAAAGCACGATATGCCGAGCGGAAGATAGCTGTCCTGCAGGTTCGGGTCGAGCACTACTGCCCTGGTCAGCAGCTCTTTGACCTTCTTGTAATCCCCCTGACGGTAGAGAGCGTGCCCGAGACGGTGGTTGGCCTTCACGTCTTCGGGGTTGAAGCCGAGAATGATCTTGTACTCCTCGATCTCCTTCTGCCAGCTCTTGGTCTCGCTGTAAAGAAAGGCCAGGTTGTAGTGTATGTCAAGCTCCTTGATATGGCTGCCGTAATCGGGGATCAACAGAATGGCGTTGAGCTCTGAGATGGCCATGAGATACTGCTTCTGCTTTATCAGTATCATCGCCTTGAGGTACCTGGCGGGAACGTAGTCCTTCTTCTTGTCGAGGATTTTTTTGATTATTTCCGAAGCGGCGTTTATATCGCCCGCCTCAAGGGACTCCTCGGCCTTTCTGATTTTCGCCGGATACTGGAATCCCCTGATAATGAAAAGCGCCGATATTATCAGCACCAGAAAAAAGATGGCTGCTATGTATTTTATCATGTCATGCCGGCCGAAATGGAACACGCCCGCCCGTAACGGGCGAATCAAACCGATGTTATTTTTTTATAAGAGCAATAAGGATTATTACTATCTATCCGTACTGAACAATTAGTCAACACTTTTATGGGCACCTCCAATAATCGGGTTTTTTCGTCGCCCCGGGCACGGTGCGCGCCATTTCATGATTGACAATAATGCGGTGCGGATGCATTTTTACTGCCTGTTTTAAAAATCATGACAGAGAGGTTCGGCCTATGCCGCTGATAGGGATAATACTCGGAAGCGACTCAGATCTACCGAAAATCCGGAACTGTTTCGAGACCCTCGACGAGTTCGGCGTCGATTACGAGATCGTCGTCTCGTCTGCGCACCGCTCCCCGGAACGCACCCTGGAATGGGCCACGGGCGCCGAAAAGCGGGGCGTCCGGGTGATCATCGCCGCGGCCGGCGGCGCGGCCCACCTTCCCGGCGTTGTCGCAGCGCACACGTCCCTGCCGGTCATCGGCATCCCGATCGAAACGGCGATTTCGGGCGGCCTCGACTCGATCCTGTCGATCATACAGATGCCGGCCGGGGTCCCGGTTGCGGCCATGCCAGCGGGAAAGGCGGGCGGGGCGAACGCCGCGCTTTTCGCCCTGAGCGTGCTCGCGCTGGCCGACGATTCACTGAAAGAAAAGATCGCCCGCTTCCGCGAGAAGAACGCGGCGAAGATAGCCGAACGAAGCGAGAAGCTTGCCGCTCTCGGGTACAGGAAATACATCGAAACCATGAAATGATTCAGCCGCGAGGAAAACAATGATAGAACACGCCATCAGTATCCCAAAGGAACGGGTCGTCATCCTCGATTTCGGCTCGCAGTACACCCAGCTCATCGCGCGGCGCATCCGCGAGATGAACGTGTACGCCGAAATCGTGCCCTTCTTTCATCCGCTCGCCGACATCCAGAAGGAAATGCCGGCGGCGATCATACTCTCGGGCGGCCCATCGTCGTTGTACGAGAAAGGAGCGCCCAGGGTCGACGAGGGGATTTTCAGGCTGGGCGTCCCGGTGCTCGGGATATGCTACGGCCTGTACCTGGTGGTCAATGCGTTCAGGGGGTCGAGCGAGGCGGCGAAATCGAAGGAATACGGCAGGGCCGTCATCAACATCGCCGGCAAATCTCCCCTGTTCACGGGCCTCAGGAAAAAGGAAACGGTGTGGATGAGCCACGGCGACAAGGTGGTCGCGCCCCCGAGGGGATTCACTGTTCTCGCCTCGTCAGAAAACGCAGAGATAGCCGCCATCGGCGATGAGAGCAAAAAGATCTACGGCGTGCAGTTCCACCCCGAGGTGTACCATACGGTCAACGGCGGCCGCGTGCTCAAGAACTTTCTTTTCAGGATATGCGGCCTGAAGCCCACCTGGACCATGCGCTCGTTCATCGAGACCTCGGTCGAGGCCATAAAACAGGAGGTCGGCGACGGGACCGTGCTCCTGGGCCTTTCGGGCGGCGTCGACTCCTCGGTGACCGCGATGCTGCTCCAGAGGGCGATCGGCGACCGGCTCTACTGCGTGTTCGTCGACAACGGCGTGCTCAGGAAGGACGAGTCCCGGAAGGTGATCGAGCGTTTCAGGAAGCACATGAAGCTGAACCTCATCCACGTCGACGCGTCGAAGCGCTTCCTCGGCAAGCTCAAGGGCGTCGAGGAGCCCGAGAAAAAACGCAGGATCATCGGAAGGGAGTTCATAGAGGTGTTCATGGAGGAGGCCAAAAAGATCGGCCGCTTCGATTTTCTGGCGCAGGGGACCCTGTATCCGGACGTGATAGAATCGGTCTCGACAAAGGGGCCCAGCGACACGATCAAGAGCCATCACAACCGCGTGCCCGAGGTGCTCAAGCTCATCAAGTCGGGTAAAGTGATCGAGCCCCTGAAGGAGCTGTTCAAGGACGAGGTCAGGGAGCTGGGCCGGGAGCTCGGCATGGCGGATGAGCTCGTGCGCAGGCACCCTTTCCCGGGCCCGGGACTCGCGATCCGCATAATCGGCGAGGTGACCCCGCAGCGCATAAAGATATTACAGGAGGCCGACGACATTCTGATTACCGAAATAAGAGAGGCGGGACTGTACGACCTCCTGTGGCAGATATTCGCGGTCTTTCTCCCGGTCAGGTCTGTCGGCGTGATGGGAGACAAGAGGACCTACGAAAACGTCATTGCGATACGCGGGGTCACGTCGGTGGACGCGATGACCGCAGACTGGGCCTACCTGCCCGAGGGAATACTGAGAAAGATTTCGAACAGGATCATCAACGAGGTCAAGGGGATCAACCGGGTGGTCTACGACATTTCTTCAAAGCCGCCCAGCACGATCGAGTGGGAGTGATTTCAGATGATCTCGATCTTGTTTTCTTCAAGCTCGTCGACGAGGGAGCTCAGTTCGAGTATCTGGGATATTCTTTCGGGGAGCTTGGTGAGCTGAAGCTTTTTCTTCTTCTGTCTGAGTATTTTCGAGAGCTTGAGAAGCACTGAAATACCCGAGGAATCGAGATAGTTGACTTTCGAAAAATCGAGGGCGATGTCCTTGTTTGTCTTGTTCCCAATGTCGAGAATCCATTCTTCGAACCTCTTGATGTTGGTGATCTCGAGGTCTCCGTCTACCGCGATTATCGTGACTTTTTCGAGGTCGGTGATCTGGAAAGTATTTGGATCGATCATGGGTGAACCTTTAATCGGACGTCTGATTTGAAACAAATATATATTGTATCATCCATTTTTCAAGCATAAATTGTCACGCACTTTTTTATTAAAAAAATCTTTCTTCCATTTCCAGCAGTTTCTTTTTAATGTGCTCTCCACTGGAGTAACGCCCCAGGGTTCCGTCGGACCGTATGACCCGGTGGCAGGGGACGAGGACCGGGAACCTGTTTTTCGCCATGGTGTTGCCCGCAAACCTCGCTCCGTTCGGGCAGCCTGACCTGGCTGCAAGGTCCCTGTAGCTTATGGTTTTTCCCCATGGGATGCCAAGAAGCGTCCGGTAGACTTCTTTTTCCCGGTCGGTGAAACCATCGAAATCGAACACGAGACCTTTCGCGATACTCTCGCCGATATCGACCGGCGCGCCCGAGAAGTACCTGTCCAGAAATTCCAGCGCGAGTGTTATGTGGATTGAAGCGTTTTTTCCCGGACCGGTCCTGAAAGAGGCCGGGAGCGGACGCAGACCGTCCAGGAAAACGCAGAAGCCGAGCCCGCCGGTGTTCGCGCCCAGGCCGATGGGGCCGACGGGCGAATGAAAAATCCCGGTTTCGGGGTTTTTCAGCAGTTCATTTTTTCTTATCATGCTCCTCGAGCTGGGCCATTGCTGTGGCCCGGTCGGTCCTGAGCTGGGCGATGAGCTCTTCGGGCGAATCGAAGCGTTTTTCGGGCCTGATCCTGCCCACGAATTCGACCGTTATCGCGGTGTCGTAGATGTCTTCACTGAAGCCGAAAAGGTGCGCCTCGATGGTCTGCCTGCCCGCTGAGAAAGTGGGATTGAAACCGATGTTCAGCATACCCCCGATCCTGCGCCCGCCCGGCAGAACCGCGACGATCGAATACGACCCCAGCGCGGGGATGACCTTGTCCTCGTCGTCCGGCAGGATGTTCGCGGTCGGGAATCCCAGGAGCCTGCCGCCGCGGCCTTCTCCCCTGACCACCATGCCCGACAGGGAATAATTGCGGCCCAGGAGCTTTCTGGCCGTGGGGATGTCGCCGTCTTCGATTATCCGGCGGAGCCAGGTCGACGATATGGGCCTGTCCCCGATCATCTCCTCGTCGACGCGCGTCAGGCCTATGCCTGTCCGGGAGCACAGCGCGGTGAGAAATTCGATGGTCCCTTCGCGGTTTTTGCCGAACGCGTGGTCATAGCCGATGACCAGCTCGCGCGCGTCGATCTTCGTGATCAGGATGTCGTTGTAGAAATCCCCGGCGCTCATCTGGGCCATTTCCCTGGTGAAGTGCAGCATGATGATGTTGTCGATCCCCAGGCCGAACAGCGCGTTGACCTTTTCGTCCGAGGTGGTGATTATCTTCAGCGGTATGTCGGGATAGAGGACTTTCCTGGGATGCGACGAGAACGTGATGACCACCGCGTCACCTGAAATTTCCCTGGCGCGTTCGAGGAGCTTCGTGAAAATCGTCCGGTGCCCGACATGCACGCCGTCGAAGTTGCCGATGGTCACGACCGGGTTCTTGAACAGGTTCTTGTTGTCCGGTATCGTATGGTAGATTTTCATTTCATCCGTTCCTGGATTTCCATGGCGTCGAGTATCACGAGCGCGGCCATGGCCTCGATAACCGGGATGACGCGCGGCACGATGCAGGGGTCGTGCCTTCCCTCGATGGATATAGTCCGGGCGGCCCCGCCGGTGTCAATGGTTTTCTGGGGCAGCTCGATGGACGGGGTCGGCTTGACCGCAACGCGAAGCACGATCTCCTGCCCGGTCGAAATCCCCCCGAGTATGCCGCCCGCGTTGTTGGAAAGAAAAGACCCTGCGGCCATTGCGTCGTTGTTCTCGCTGCCCTTCATGCGGGCCGCAGAGAACCCCGCGCCGATCTCGACGCCCTTGACCGCGCCGATCGAGAACATCGCCATGGCGAGGCGGGCGTCGAGCTTGAAAAAGACCGGGTCGCCGATGCCGGCCGGGACGTTCCTGATAAGGAGCTTGACCACTCCGCCGACCGAATCCTTATGCTTTCTCGCCTCGATCACGGCCATTTCCATGTCATGGGCCCTGTCCGGATCGGCGGCGCGCACCGGGTTGGCTTCAATATTCATCAGATCTTCCTTTTCGCCTGCGACGCCCGCGATCTCCTGCGCGAACGCGGTCACCTGTACGCCGCGGGAGGCGAGGATCTTTTTCGCTGCAGCGCCGGAAGCGACGCGCCCTACGGTCTCGCGGCCCGACGAGCGGCCGCCGCCGCGGTGGTCGCGGATCCCGTATTTTTTCCAGAACGTGAAATCCGCGTGCCCGGGGCGGAACACGTCGCGGAGAGTTTCGTACTTCGAGGAGTCCTGGTCGCGGTTGTACACGATCATGCATATGGGAGAGCCGGTGGTTTTGCCCTCGAACACGCCGGAGAGTATCTCGACGCGGTCGGATTCGCTGCGCTGGGTCGTGACTTTGCTCTGGCCCGGCCTGCGGCGGTCGAGCTCGGCCTGAATGTCGGCCTCGGAAAGATCGACGCCGGGACGCACGCCGTCGAGCACGGCGCCCAGGGCCTTTCCGTGGCTTTCGCCGAACGTCGTCGTGCGGATGATTTCGCCGAACGTGCTGGGCGAGCACATCTTCAGCATGAACCAGGACGACAGCTCGTCTGCGAGCAGCTCGTGGGCGCGCGCCTCGTTTTCATCGGTCACGGTGAAGATCAGGTCGGCGTTTCTGGCTATGGCCTCGTAAATTGTCGCGTTGCGCTCCCGGTTTTTGCGCGGGCCGTCATCC
>Ga0116154_10002449_pt1 | contig 14075 bp, 7 predicted proteins | sample AD_UKC030_MetaG_FD_89898 | JGI IMG/M metagenome (GOLD analysis project Ga0116154, IMG submission 89898) | Active sludge microbial communities of municipal wastewater-treating anaerobic digesters from USA - AD_UKC030_MetaG | ecosystem: Engineered > Bioreactor > Anaerobic > Digestate | place: USA...
CCGGAGCCGACCGCTCGGATGCCGAGGGCCTGATCGATCACATCCGCGCCATCGAGCCGGTGGCCGTCGCTTGCGCGTTCGAGCAGATGGAACCTGACCTTGTCCGCGTCAGCCTCCGTTCCAAGAGGCCCGATGTCGACGTCAACCGAATCGCCACCAGCCTCGGAGGCGGCGGCCACACGGCTGCCGCGGGTGCCCGCATCCGGGGACGCCCGGCCGCGGTCCAACGACGCGTCCTGGCCGCAATCAAACAGGCCCTTCAACCCGATCGCTGACTCATGCTCCAGGAATTCGACCCCTTCGACGGCGCGGTTCTGATCGACAAGCCGCCCGGCATCACCTCGCACGATGTGGTGGACCGCCTTCGGCGGCGCTTCCAGATCAAGAAGGTCGGCCATGCCGGCACCCTCGATCCCAATGCCACCGGCCTGCTCGTCATCCTCCTGGGCCGCGGCACCCGGCTGTCCGAACGCCTCATGGCCGCCGACAAGGTCTACGCCGGCACGATCAAGTTCGGCGAAACCACCAACACCTACGATGCCGATGGTGAACTCACCGCCTCCCCGCCCGTCCCGCCCCTCACGCTCGATGAACTCAATGCCGAGGCGGATGCCTTTGTGGGCGATCTCATGCAGACGCCGCCCATGGTCTCCGCGGCCAAAGTCGCCGGCGTCCCGCTCTACAAACTCGCCCGCAAAGGCATCGAGGTCGAGCGCAAGCCGCGCCTGATTCATATCTACAGCTTCCGCTTCAGCTCCTACGAGGAACCCTGCGGCACCTTCCGCATCGCCTGCACCAAAGGCACCTACGTCCGCAGCCTCGCTCACGACCTCGGCCAGAAAATCGGATGCGGCGCGCACCTCGCCGCCCTGCGCCGCACGGACTCCGGACGCTTTTCCGCGGCTGATGCCATGCCCTTGGATGCGGCTCTGGCCCTGTCGCCCGCCGAATTCCAAAAGCACATCATCCCGCTCCTCAAACTCTCCGCCTCGGGATGAGAGCCTTCGCGTGAAAGTCGCCCGCCAGCCTGCCGAACTCGTCGCGCCCCCAAAGCCGGTCTGCGTCGCCATCGGTGTGTTCGACGGCGTTCACCTCGGCCACCAGTCCATCCTCCAGGACCTCAAGCAGCACGCCGAGAAACTCGGCGCATCGGCCGTCGCCGTCACGTTCGATCGCCATCCGCTTGCCGTCGTCGACCCCGAACGCGCGCCCCGCCTCATCCAGACGCTCGGACAACGTCTCAAGACACTCGAACATCTGGCCCTCGATGCCGCGTGGCTAGTTGAATTCGATTCGGCCTTCAGCCGCTTGACCGGTGAGGAGTTCGTCGCCCTGCTCGTCCAGGGCTTCGGACGCCTGTCCAGCGTCCATGTCGGCCAGCACTTCCACTTCGGGTATCGACGCACCGGCACCATCGCCCTGCTCCGCCAACTCGAACGACGTTTCGGTTTTGCCACCCGCGGACTGCCCCCATGCCTTCAGGGCGGTCAGCCCGTCAGCAGCACCCGCATCCGCCAGGCCATCCGCCACGGCGACCTCCGCACAGCCGACCGCATGTTGGGGCGGCCTTACGCGCTGGGCGGACGCGTTGTCGTGGGTGACGGACGGGCCCGCCGACTCGGATTTCCGACCGCGAATCTCGATGTCGCCGGCCTGACATTGCCTCCGTCGGGCGTCTACGCGGCCCGGGCCCGCTGGGCCGGTCACACGGCCGACGCGGTTGTCAACATCGGACGCCGCCCGACGATCGACTCGGCCAACCAGGTGTTGGGTGTCGAGGCCCATCTCCTGGATCGACAGATCGACCTCTACGGACTCGATCTGGAACTTGTCCTCGCGAACCGTCTTCGGGATGAACGCGCGTTCCCGAGCCTCGACGCCCTGAAACACCAGATCGCCCAAGACATCGCCGCCGCCCGCGCCTCACTGGAAAAAGAGATTGAACTCGACGCGTCGCGGCCTACACTCCCCTCGATGTCTTGATCCTCAAGACAAGCACGGGCGGGACGTAGCGTAGCTTGGTAGCGCGTCTGAATGGGGTTCAGAAGGTCGTGAGTTCAAATCTCACCGTCCCGACCATCTTCGAAACCAAGGGCTTCGCCCGTTTGAACAAGCCCATTTCCGTTCTGGACGGTGGCCTGGTTTCTGCTAGTTTCTGGTCCGGGGCCGGCTTGATCCTCGCTTTTGTTGATAAGGCCGAAACTTCCAACAACGGGCACGCGCACGTGCAAAGCGCGACTGCTTGATGAGCGGGGCGGTTAAGCTGTGCCCTTTTTCATGTTTTTTTTTCGCTGGAGATAATCGCACGGATCGAACACCGTCCCCCAAAGTCGTCAACACATGAATCGCGTTCCCCTCCTCCGTGGCCTTGCCTTTTGCGGCAAGGGAAAGCAACTGTGTTTCGGCCGCGTGCTCGGTCTGGCGTTCGCCGCCCTGGCCTTGCCCCTGGCGCTTGCGCAGACGCCAACAGTCACCCCCAACCACGGCACTTACCACCCGGATGAACCGATTACGATCGCCTTCGCCAATGGTCCGGGCAACCCGCTCGATTGGATCGGCATCTACCCCGACGGTGTCGAACCGGGCGGACCACCCTCGACGGCCTGGCTCTATGTCGGCGGCGCGCAGGCGGCCGGCCTTGGCCTGACCGACGGGAGCGTCACGTTCGCCGGGGGGGTCAATCTGCCGGGCGAGTGGAAGGTCTACCTGCTGCTCAACGACGGTTACACCCGGTTGGCGGAGGCGTCTTTCAGGGTTGTCGAGGCATGGGAACCGCTGGTCCGCGTCAGCAAGCCGGTCTACGGACTGGGCGAGCCGATCGGTGTCGCCTTCACAAATGGATGGGGGAATCCAAAGGACTGGATCGGCATTTACGCCGACGGCCAGATCCCGGGCAGCGGAGTCAACGCGACGCTCTGGGCGTACGTCGACGGCACCCAGTCCGGCATCACCGGCGTGACCGACGGCTCGATCGCCTTCGCCTCCGGTCTGGATGCCCCCGGCAGCTACGTCGCCTGTTTCCTGTTCAACGACGGTTACGACATTCTCGCCCAGGAGGCCTTTGCCGTCTCGGCATCCGCCTCTGCGCCCAAGGTGGTCGCCGTCACACCCGCCGACAACGCGGTCGACGTCTCCCCCATGCCGCTTTACAGCGCCAGGCTGAGCCACGGGTCGACCCAGGTGGACCCGGGCAGTGTCAAGCTGGCGCTGGACGGTTTGAGCGTGACTGCGCAGGTCACAACCGACGGCGACTACGTGGTGGTCACTTACCAGAGCGCCACTCTGCTCGCGGCGGGCTCGAAGCACGTCTTTGCGCTGAGCTTCAGCGACAACGCAACGCCCCCCAATCAGTTCGCCCACGAAGTCGGATTCACCGTGGTCAATTACCTCTCGATCCAACTGCCGCCCCCGCTCTTCTTCGAGAACTTCGACGCCGCCCCCGAGGGCCAACTGCCGGCAGGATGGTCGGAACTCAACTACACCGATGTGTTCACGCCGGAGCTGGATCCGACGAATCTCGATTCGGCCTTTTACGCCGGCTGGAATGTGGTCAACGTGGATCGCTTCACGGGCGAATTCGTCGCCTACAGCAATCCGGACGGCCCCCAGGCGTATCGCGAGGATTACCGGCGCGTGTTGACGGAGAATCCCCGCAATGTCGTCAACGGCGCGCTGGTCAGCCCGCTGGCGACAGGCCGCATGCTCTTCGCCAATTCCGGCTACCGCCAGGGCCGCAGCCAGGTCCAGTTCCTCGTCTCGCCCGACTTCAACCTCACCGCGAAGACGGGCGTTCACCTCTGCTTTCACAGCCTCTGGGAACAAAACCAGGACAGCATCGCGGCGATCGAGTTCTCGGTCGACGGCGGCGCGAATTGGCTGCCCATCGCCTATTTTCTCGACAGCCCACACATCGTCCGCGACGCCCAGGATGCAATCGACGCCGTGGCCACGTTCAACACGCCGCGCGACGGGATCGCGGTGTACAACGATCCAAACGACGGCCTCGACAAAGGCGGCTTCTATGGCGCCTTCATCGCCGCCCCCATTGCGCCCGCCCTCGCCCCCTTCATCCAGGCGCGCGTGGACGACGACCCGCGCGAATCCAAGCGCGTCGAGCTGTTCCGCCTGCCGCAGGCCGACAACCAGGCGGCTGTCCGGTTCCGCTTCGCCCATGCGGGCTCCGACAGTTGGTATTGGGGCATCGACGACTTCGGCCTCTACAGCATCGAGCAAGTCGACCCGCCCACGATCACTGCGCAACCCCAGGATCAGGCCGCATTTGCCGGCGACGCCGTCTCCTTCACCGCGGCCGCCGGCGGCATCGGCCCCTTCACATACCAGTGGCTGTTCAATGGCCAGCCGATCGAGGGTGCCGCGACACCGACCCTGGGGATCGAGCGCACTCGAGCCTCCGATGCCGGGACCTACCGCGTGCGCATCACCAACAGCGGCGGCACCACCGAAAGCCGGGCCGCCGCACTGGTTGTGAATCCCCTGCCAGACATCGTCGCCGGCGTCTGGAACTTCGGCCCCGAGGGACTCGAACGCGCCAGCGGCGTCGGGACACTCGAGTTTGCGGATGGCGATGGCACCTCGACTCTCACCGCCTTCGAGCAAGGCCCTCCGGCCATCGCCGGCACGACGGGGGCGTTCATGCGTGTGCCCGCCTTCTACGACAGCGCCAACGGCTACGACCTCACCATGCCGACTCAACCCGTCGCGACCGAAGGCTACATCAACCGCTATTCCATGGCCTGGGACATCCTCCTGCCCTGGGACGTGAACTGGATGCCCTTCTTCAACTCCTCCCCTGACAACGGGAACGACGCCGACTTCTACGTTAGCAACACCGGCGCCCTCGGCATTGGGGCTCTCGGCTATTCCGCACAAGGCCTGGTCCAGCCGGACACATGGCATCGCATCGTGTTCGCCGCCAATCTCGCCGCGGGCCGCGTCACCATCTACATCGACGGCTCGCCCGTCCATGCCCGCACCGGCGCGTCGCTGGCCAACGGACGATTCGCCCTTTATTCGGGCCTCGACGAGGGTCCGGATGTCCGCCTGTTCAACGAGGGCGACTCGAGTGGCGATTACACACACGAAGTCCTGGTGAACAGCTTCGCCTTCATCTCGCGCGAGCTGACGCCGGCGGAAGTCGCCGCCATGGGCGGTCCCACTGCAGCCGGCATCACCCTGCCCCAGCCTGTCACACCCATCACCCTCGGCCCCGCCACCATCGCCGGCGCCACAATCACGTTCTCATGGACAGGCGGCAACGGCCCGTTCCAGGTTCAGAAGACAGGGTCGTTGTCCGCTCCCTCCTGGGAGAACGTGGGCGGCCCCACCACGGCACGCGTCGCGACCGATGCGGCAGCCGGCCCGGCGGCCTTCTACCGCGTCATCGAGCCCTAGCGGGCATTTCTCACCAACTTCTGAAGAACGCGGAGCCGATGTCATCCGAAGAAGCAGCGATGCGCGCTAGAAAGCGCCTCAGACCAAACCCCGTCCCTGCACCATGAATGATCATGCGCGACCCGCTGCCGGCAGCCGGCTTTACCTCGTTGTCATCTGCCTTGTCGCGGCCCTCGGCGGCCTCCTGTTCGGCTTCGACACCGCGGTGATCTCGGGGACCGTCGGGTTCCTTCAGGCGGAATTCAGCCTCTCGGCGGCCCTCAAGGGCTGGGTGGCGAGCAGCGCCCTGGTCGGCTGCTTCTGTGGCGCGCTGGCAGCGGGCGCGCTCAGCGACCGCTTCGGACGCAAGCGGGTCATGTTGCTGTCCGCGGTCTTCTTCACCGTGTCGGCCGTGTGGTGCGGATTGAGCGGGACGGCCGTGCAACTGGTGCTGGCGCGCCTGGTGGGAGGGCTTGGGATTGGCATCGCCTCGCTCATCTCGCCTCTCTACATCGCCGAGGTCTCTCCGCCGCAGATCCGGGGCCGGCTCGTCGCGCTCCAGCAACTGGCCATCGTGCTCGGCATCCTTGGGGCGTTCTCCTGTAACAGCCTGATCCTCCATACGGAACTGTCGGACGCCGCCAAATGGCGCTGGATGTTCGCCGTGGGCGCGTTCCCGGCCCTGGCGTTCCTGATTCTGATTGTGCCCGTGCCGGAAAGCCCGCGCTGGCTGTGCAAACAGGGGCTCGAGGACGCGGCGCGCGCGGTGCTTGCCCGTGTGGCTGGATCGACCGCAGCCGAGATGGAACTGGGGCAGATTCGCGAAGCGCTCGCCCTCGAAGGCGGGTCGTTTTCCGATCTCCTCAAGCCGGGCCTGCGCCGCGCCCTGGCCGTCGGCGTCACGCTCGCCGTGCTCACCCAGATCACGGGAATCAACGCGATCATGTATTACGCGCCCGAGATCTTCAAACAGGCGGGCGCCGCCGCGTCCGCGGCCTACAACGACACGGTCTGGATTGGCCTGACCAACCTGGTCTTCACCTTGATCTCGATGGCGGTCGTGGACCGTTTGGGACGGAAGCCGCTCCTCCTGATCGGGGCTTCCTGCATGGGGCTGGCTTTGGCCGGCGTCGGCTATGCCTTCCACACAGGCGCAACCGGACACGCGTTGCTCCTCGGCGTGCTGGTCTACGTCGGCAGTTTCGCCGTCTCGATGGGCGTGGTGGGCTGGGTGGTCATTTCGGAGATCTACCCCACCCGCACTCGAGGCCGCGCCATGGCCGTGGCCACCAGCGCAGTCTGGGCCGCCTGCTACCTTGTCTCCCAGACCTTCCCCATCCTGGTCGAGCGCATCGGCAGCGCCGCGACCTTCTGGGCTTACGGCAGCATGTGTGTGGTCGCGATTGTCTTCGTCGCGTGCTTCGTCCCCGAAACCAAAGGCCGCAGCCTCGAGGAAATCGAACGCTCGTGGTGACCGGAGTTCCCCTCGCGACCTACTGCGCAGGGCCGGCCCCGTCCGCGCGAATCACCGGCGCAGGCTGCGCCTGCCCGCGCGTGGCGCGTCCGAACAACCGCCCCTCCGAATCGAACCAGAGACGATCCAGGCAGAGAAAGCGCTTCCACTCGACCCGGTCATTCGCCTTTTGATGGTACACATGCCACCACTGGCCGGCGTCATCCCGGATCGCGCAGCCGTGCCCGGGGCCAAAAAGACCTTCCGAACGTTGAACAATCGGGTTGTGCGGCGCGCGGGTGAACGGCCCCAGGGGGCTGTCCGCAACCGCGTAGCCGACGGCGTAGTTCGGGGTGTCCGCGCCAGACCCGCTGTACAGCAGGTAGTACCGCCCCGCATGCTTGATCATCCAGGGGCCCTCCGTCACATGCCCGCTGCGCTTCTCCCACTCCGACTCCGGACGCAGCAAAGGCTTGGGCTCCCCGGCAGGCTCCATCGGACTGCTCATCGCCTGGACCGAAATGCGGAATCCGGGCAACTGCACGTAGTAGAGATAGAGCCGCCCGTCTTCATCGCGGAACAGGTGGGCGTCGATCGCCTGGTCGAAAAACTTGCGCCGCATGGTGAACGGCCCCAGCGGATTGTCCGCATCGGCCACGCCCACCGTCTGATCGACTGTGTAATAGAGATAGAACCGTCCCGACGCCGGGTCGCGCCAGACGTCGGGCGCCCAGACATGCGGTTGCCCCGGACGAAACACAACCGGCCCCCTCACCCAATCCACCAGATTGGTCGATGTGAACGCACGCGTGCCGTTGTCACCGTCGACCTCCCCGGTCGCGTACAGATAGAAGATGCCTTGGTGGCGAATCACGGCAGGATCGGCAAGGTTGCCGGGCATCAGTGGATTCTGAAACGTCCGCTGCGATTCCGCCGCGCGGAGCGCAAGAGATCCGTTCGAGGCGAAGCAACAGCCGATCCAAATCAGGATCGCCAGGCTCCCGATGAGCGCTGAACCGAAGGCGAATGGACGTTTCACGGACCGCACTCTACGCCAACAGGCCGCCGCGCGTCGATAGGGGGCGCATCGGCTCAACAGTTCTCACTGTGCGTGCGGGGCCTTGACGCCGGGTGAGCAGGGAAGGCCGTCTTGACTCGTCGAACGATCCTGCGGGTCGTATCCTGGACGTGAACGACATCCTCCTGAGGATCGGAGCCGCCCTCGATGCGGCGCGTGAGGCCCTCAAGCCTTTGACGACGTGTTGAGACTGATCCACGGCCTGCCCTCCCCCCCCCCGCAGGCTCCTAACCCGCATGGTTCCCAGCGCGGCAAAGCCGCAACCAAAATGTGCAACCACGGACGGCCCAGGGCCAATTCCTGAAGTGGAGCGGCGACGGCCTCGTCGCCGACAGACACCGTCTTCACTCGCGTCGTCGGGGGACGAGCCGTCCCCCCCTCCAACCTTTCTCGCCTTCATGAATTGGCGGTGCTCACAGCCTTTGCGGCATGACACTTCTTTCAAAAGGAAAAGAAGGTGACAGAGAGTGGTACAGGATTTTCAGATTTCGCAAGAGAACTGCCATGCGGGCGCGCCGCGGGTGCGCCACTCGCATTTCAACGCCGGCTCTTCGCCTGCGCCGAACCGGCACTCGATCCGAATGGCGCTCTTGCCGGGGCCGACACGCAGCCGATCCGCCGCCACGGACACCGCGCCCAATCGCTTCCAGTGCCTGTCGTAGAGAACGGCCGCGTCACCGCCCGTGTATTCGAGGATCTGACCGGCCTGGATTGGATCGCTCAGGACGAGCGCCTCGGTTCCTTCGATCTCGATCGTCAACCCGGCCGCCTCGGTCTTGCCGCTTGCCTGCACAATGAACTGCAACGTCTGCCCCGCATGCGGATTGTCGAATGTGCTCGTCAGCGATGTCGGTTGGCCCGGCTGTTCCCGGCGCGTGTGCGCCAGTTTCATCGAGTGAACGGGCGTCAACTGCCACGCCTTCGCCCCGCGCGCCTCGAGTTCGAACTCCCGCGCAATGTCCTGCAGCGCGGGCTTGAGTTCCTCTGGAAAAGCACCCGCCAGGCGCGCCGTCTCCCACTGCTTGATCGCTTCGAGGATCCGTTCGCCCAGGCCGTTCTGGCGCACCGTGCCCGGGCTGGTCACCAGGCAGAAGCCGGCGTCAAATCCGGCCGCGCGCGCCAACAGCCACTCGGCGTCTTCGAGACTGGTCTCGGCGCCCATCTGGAACCAGCCCAGCATGCGCGGCATCAGGTTGCGCGCGTAATAGCGCTGGTTCTTGAGCCGGTACTGCGTCTGGCTCTCGCGAAACCCGGCGTACCACGGCTCACCCCAGTTCATCCGCGTGTAAATGTGCCAGTTGAAATGGCCCGGATTGCTGGCGTCGTTGATGACGCGTCCCTGCAGTTCCGGTGACAGCCGGTCGTACCAGGCCTTGGTGAAGAGCGTGCGCCCGTACTGGCCCATGCCCGTCGACCAATTCCCCTCGAGCCCGTCAAACGAGATCTGGAGCAGACCGGTCTCATTGAACAGATCCGCCAACCGCTCCGCCACCTCCTTCGACAAGGCGGCGTCGGTCAGGAACACGCGGTAGCCATGATCCATCAGCTTCCCGATCCGGCTCCCGGCGGCGTGGGCTGAGGCCTTGGTTCCCCAGGCGCCCCGCTGGCAATCGAGCAACCGCCATGGAGCATTCGTCGAGACACCTCCGTAACGGATCAGTTCCTGGCCGATCATCACGGTCTTCAACGTGTTGTTCCCCATCTGGTTGAACCAGCCGGCATCCTCGACCCCCATCTCCTTGTCCTCCGCGCCGATCGCATCCGTCAGAACCGAGGTCCCGACCCGCGCGAGGCGCTCGTCGGGCACGGGCGTGACGTAATGGTCGTTCGGCGTGATGAAATTGGACAGGGTGTGCACACCCAGGCTGACGCCCTGCTGCCGGGCACGATCGACGCAGCGTTTCATGCTCTGCCAGCCGTCCGGAAACTGGTTGGTGTGAAGTTCGAAGTGGCCCCAGGTTCGGAACGGCCCGCCGTGGTAGAGATACCGTAGGCCCGACTTGCGGGTCAACTCGAGTGCCTGGTCCACTGTCTCCTCGCCGAAGTCCACGATCAAATACGACGCAGTCGCCGTGGGCGAACGTTTGCCCCAGACGCCGTCGATGACCGGGTGCGGCAGTCCCTCGTCCAGCTCGATCCGCTCGAGCGTCGCCAACGCATCCGCCGTGGGACAACCGAACAGCGCAATCCGGCTGCCCATCACCCCGCCATCGTCGTAGGCGGGAGCCACGTACCGGCTGTGACCCCAGTTCTCAATCACCCGCTCGATGCGTCGGTCGCGACAAAACGCCTGCAAAACGCTGCCGAACTCAGTGGGCTTGGCCGTGTCGCCCCGGAACAGGTCCTTGTCCCGATGCTCGGTGGCGATGTCGCTGAAGTCGGCTCCCGCGAACAGATTGTACATCGGCATGACATCGTCTTCGGAATTCGGATAGCCGCCCAATGTCTTGATGTTCAAGGCCTGTATGCCAAGCGCATACACCGGATTGCGCACCACGCCGACGGTTTCGCCCACCACGGCCCCGATGGTCGTCGGGTAGGGCCCCCACAACACCAACTCGGCACGATCGCCAGGCTCGATTGCCACCAACTCGAACGCCACGTGCGTCGGGCGGCTCCTGGTCTGCAAGGTGGCCGTCATGCCCGCCCCCCGAAAACGCAACTTCATCCGCCCCGACGACGCGTCCCACGTCATGGCGTCCGGCATCGCGAATACCCCTGCCACACGAACTTGCAGCAACGGCGCCGGCTGCCCGGCGGCGAGATAGTTCGTGCCCGACGCGCGGTCGGCCAGCGCGATGAGCCACCCCCGATCGTCTACAGACAAGGCGAGGTGGTCGGTCTGCAGTCGAACCGGCTCGGCGGCGGCAAGACCAAGCTCGAAGAGGGTCGCCAAGGTCACATAGAGAAAAGGAGCGATCTTCATGCGCGGAGGAGTGTGAGGCTTCGCCGCCTCCTCGCCAAGCCTGCAGCGACAACCCAGGCGAAGCCTCGCTAATCCTTGCGCTGAACTCTCAGAACCGGCAAAGTCCGCGCCGCCGTGAAAACCCACATTCCCGTGAGCCAAGGACGTGGACGACTAACCGCGCCGCCTGTTCAAGGGAGTGTTCCAGCCTTTCCGCATGGCGTGGCGGCTGGACCTTTCAGGGGATGAACGAAGACGTCAGGAACGACCGCAGCCAGGATGCTGGGCCGAGAGGCGGCGGGACCATGCAGTTCCTCAGCACCCAGTGGAGCATGGTGCTGAACGCAGGCCACGACTCGGCGCCCGGCGCGCGGGCCGCGCTGGACCAGTTGTGCCGCACTTACTGGTATCCGCTCTACGCCTTTCTCCGCCGCTCGGGCCACCAGGATGCGGATGCCGAAGACCTCATCCAGTCTTTCTTTGCGAAACTCATCGAGCAGGACTGGCTCGCGACGGCCGACCCCGCCAAAGGGCGGTTCCGCTCCTTCCTCTTGATCTGCCTCAAGAGATTCGCCAGCGGCGAGGCCCGGAAGGCCCACGCGCAAAAACGAGGCGGGCAGAACCTGATCATCTGCCTTGACGACGAAAAGGCCGCCGAGCGCTACGCCGCCGAAATGGCTGAGGGATTGGCGCCCGACGAGGTTTACGACCGTCGCTGGGCGCTGACCCTTCTCGAACAAGCCTGGGACCGTTTGCGCGAGGAATGTCAGGCTGCGGAAAAACTCGCGCTGTTCGAGCACCTCCGGGCTGCCCAGGACGCCGGAACCGGGGCGGCGTCCTGCGCGGCCCTGGCCGCCTCGCTCAACCTCACCGAGTCCGCCCTCAAGTCGGCCCTGTTCCGCCTGCGCGCCCGCTACCGCGAGATCCTCCGGCAAGAGGTGGCCCAGACCGTCAGCAATGCGAGCGAGGTCGATGACGAGATTCGGCACCTGCTGCAGGTGCTCAGCCGTGGTTGAACCTTCTCATGAACCTTCTGGTTGAGCGTTGAACGTTGAGCGTTGAACGTTTCCGGTTCATGGTCCCCGTGCGCATTAAGCTGTTGAATGTCAAGACTCTCCATGAACCGCATCTTTCAGAGGGCCCCTTCGAAACGGGTTTCATGGCCGATTCCCTGCAACCGGCGGGACTTCTTCGCTAACTGTATAACGGAAGGCAGCGTACCATCCGTCACCGCCTATGACCGCCGAAGCACGATGCTCGACTTGCGGAAAGCAGCTCCCCAGAGATAGCCGGGCCGGAATCTGCCCGGTGTGCGAGTTCGCGGGGGCGCTCGAGGCCTCGCCCTGGGCTCCGACAGGCCAACCGGCTCTCCCGCTGGCCCCGGTGCGAATGGGCGATTACGAGTTGGGAGAGGAGATCGCCCGCGGCGGGATGGGCGTCGTGTACAAAGCCCGGCAGATCAGCCTGAACCGGACAGTGGCGCTCAAGATGATTCTCGCCGGGGAGTTCGCCGGGCCGAAGTTTGTCCAGCGCTTCCGGACGGAAGCCGAGGCGGCGGCGAAGCTGCATCATCCGAACATCGTCGCCATCCATGAGATCGGCGAGCACGAGGGCCGGCACTTTTTCTCGATGGATTGCGTGGACGGACCGAGCCTGCAAGACGCGGTGCGCCGGGAGCCGTTTTCGCCAAAGCGCGCGGCCACCTGTGTACGGACTCTGGCGGAGGCGGTTCACTACGCCCATCAACAGGGTGTGCTGCACCGCGATCTGAAACCGTCGAACGTCCTGCTCGGGCCGGACGATCAGCCGATGATCACCGACTTCGGTTTGGCCAAGGTTTTGACCAGCGACACGGAACTGACGATGTCCGGCCAAATCCTGGGAACGCCGGGCTATCTGCCGCCCGAGCAGGCGTCGGGTCACCGCGGCAAGGTGGGGCTCTGGAGCGACGTGTACAGCCTGGGTGGCCTCCTCTACTACCTGCTGACGAGTCGCCCGCCGTTTCAGGCGCAGGACGTCACCGATGTGCTCGACCAGGTCCTCAATCGCGAACCCGTCTCGCCCCGGTTGTTCAACCCGAGCGTGCCCAGGGACATCGAGACGATCTGCCTCAAGTGCCTCGAAAAGGACCCCGCCCGGCGCTATGCCTCGGCCCGCGCACTGGCGGAGGACTTGGGCCGCTATCTGCAGGGTGAAACAATCATGGCCCGCCCCCTCAACCGTCCGGAGAAAGTGTGGCGGTGGTGCCGACGCAAGCCGGCCCTGGCGGGAGCTCTGGCGGCGTGCGCGGTGGCGCTCCTCCTTGGTTTCATCGGCATCTCCTGGCAGTGGCGTCGGGCGGAGGGCGAAGCCCAGGCAGCGCGCCGCAGCCTGTATGATTCGGACCTGTTGTTGGCCCAGCAGGCCTTCGATGAAAACAATTTCGGCCGCGTCGAGCGACTCCTCAACAAGCACGATCCCCGTTACTCGGAACGAACCGGCGAGGACTTGCGGGGTTGGGAATGGCATTATCTTTGGGGCCAGATTCAAAGCGATGAACTCTACACGCTCGGGAGCCACTCGAACACGGTTAACTATCTCACCTTCTCTCCGGATGGACGTTGGCTGGCCTCGGCCAGCCATTATGAATTCGGCAACAACGTGAAAATCTGGGACCTGCGCGAGCGACGCCTCGCCGCGTCTCTGCCGATCGAGCGCGTCCAGCGGGTCAATGTCATGGCGTTCGCGCCCGACAGTCGCACGCTCGCTGTGGCGGATCAGGGCCGGTTGCAGTTCCATCGGGCGCCGGAGTGGCGCGAGCCGGCGCCCGACCTCACGATCTCGAATCGGTTCCAGTCCATAACGTACTCGTCCGATGGGCGGTTCCTGGTCGGACACGAGGGCAACAGCCCCTACGCGGTGCGGGTGATGGACGCGGGTGACTTTCACACGATCACCTCGTGGCCGGCGGTGAACGGACGGAGCCTTGTGCTTTCACCCGACGCTCGCTACGCCGCGGTCCAGTCCCGCCCCGAGCCGGTGGTCGTCGTGTATGAATTGGAGACCGGCGTCGAGGCCGCGCGGCTGCCGGGGCCAGGGGGCGCCTACCGCCAAGGCAGCATGCTCTTCTCACCGGATGGTCGCATCCTCGCCAGTGTGGTCGCCCGAGGCACATCCGGCTTGGGCCGGTGGGTGGACTTCTGGTCCGTCCCGGACTTCACGCTTATCCGGCGGCTCGAATGGGCGGACACGCACGTGACCGGGGTGAC
>Ga0116154_10002453_pt1 | contig 14053 bp, 9 predicted proteins | sample AD_UKC030_MetaG_FD_89898 | JGI IMG/M metagenome (GOLD analysis project Ga0116154, IMG submission 89898) | Active sludge microbial communities of municipal wastewater-treating anaerobic digesters from USA - AD_UKC030_MetaG | ecosystem: Engineered > Bioreactor > Anaerobic > Digestate | place: USA...
GGGACCGGGGAGCCAGCCGGGGCGGTCGTCATGCGAGGCCCTCCTGGGCGTCGAAGGTGGCGCCGGGAGGGATTCTGCCCCCCGGCGCCGCCCCGCCCGATTTCAGAAGTAGAACGCCTGGAGCTGGACCGTGAACTGGTTCGTCGGCTTCACGGCCGAGCTCTTCGGCTCGACCCTCAGGACCTGGGCCGTCAGCTTGAAGTTCTGCCCGGAGACGTACCAGTTCAGCCCGCCGCCGAAGCGCTCGATGTCCTTCCCCTCGTCGGCCGCGTTCGCGAACGACTGGCTCTCGTACTTGAGGAAAGGCTGGACCTTCGCCGAGGAGAGGTAGTACGCCGCCTCGACGAGGAGGTCGTCCTGCTTCGGGATCGACGCGAGGAAGTCGCCGCCGTCGTACCGGATCCACTGGACCTGGCCCCCGACCTCGTCCCCCTTCGCCACCGGGATCGTCGCGAAGACGTCGCCGCTGAAGGCGCGGTAGTCCTTCTGGAGGTCGGCGCCGGCGCTCACGTTGACGACCTTCTTCTTCCCGAGGTTCGTCCCGGCGAAGACGTAGCCGCGCTCCGTCTCGAAGAAGTTGTACTGGAGGTAGCCGGCCGTCCGGAACGAGTTGCGCGAGGCGGAGTCGCGCACGCCCTGCATCACCGCGGCGCGGTACTCGAGGCGCCCGCCGTCGACGAGGTACCCCTTCGCCTGGAAGCCGTTGTCGCGCAGGCCGTTCGTCTGCGTCGGACCGGCCATGACCGTCGAGGCGGGGCTGATGTCGAGCGTGAAGAACGAGAGCGTCGACTGGAGGATGTTGCGGCTGAGCGGGACGAGGAAGTGCCCCGCCTCGAGGGTGAGCGCGTCGTTCAGCTTCCAGGAGACGAAGGCGTCCTGGATGACGAAGCCGGTGTTCGTCTGCTTCGCTCCGGCCGGGTTCACCTTCCCGAGGTTCCCGCTGTCGGTCTGGAAGAAGAACGTGACGTCCTTCGCGACCTGGCCCCCGACGAGGAGGCGGGCCCGCCGCGCGAAGAGGTTCTGGGCATAGCCGCCCGTCGCGGCGCTCTGGGTCCAGTCGGCCCAGCCCTGGAACTGGAAGCCGAGCTTGAAGTTCACGTTGTCGTTGACCTTGATCACGGCCTGGGCCGCGGCGGGCGACGGGAGGAAGGCGACGGCGAGCGCGGCGGCGGCCGCGGCGCGGGCGAGCGTCAGAACGAGCTTCATCGGGCGCCTCACTTCGCGACCGCTTCGACGGTCGGGATCATCCAGGGGAAGACGTAGGCCTGAAGGAAGACGAGGACGCCGACGAGGCAGGCGAGGACGATCGAATGCCAGAAGACGTACCGGAGGATCGTCCCTTCCTGGCCCTGCTGGTTCGTCGCGACGCTCGCCACGACGATGCTCTGCGCGTCGATCATCTTCCCCATGACGCCGCCGCTGCTGTTCGCCGCGGCCGCGAGGACCGGGTTGATGCCGAGCTTCTCGGCGCTGATCATCTGCAGCCCGCCGAAGAGGACGTTCGAGGAGGTGTCGCTCCCGGTGAGCGCCACGCCGAGCCACCCGAGGAGCGGCGAGAAGAAGGGAAACAGGACTCCCGTCGAGGCGAAGGCGAGGCCCATCGTCGCGTCGAGGCCCGCGTAGCGCGTCGAGAAGCCGAGCGCGAGCATGGCGCCGATCGTGAGGAGCGAGATCCTCACCCGCATCAGCGTCCCCCAGAAGACCTTTGCGATCTCCTTCAGAGAGAAGCCGAGCAGGAGGCCGCTCAGGATGCCCGAGAGGAGAAGGCTCGTCCCGGTGGCGGAGAGCCAGTTGAACGTGAAGACCGCCTCCTCGGGCTTCTCCTCCTTCACGACCGGCGGCGCCTTGATGACCGCCTTGTGGAGGCCGGGGACCTCCCACTTCAGCATCGAGACACCCTTGAGGACGTTCGGGGAGTCCTTCTTGCCGCCGTTCAGGACGTCCTTGACCTGCGGGAGACCCCACGCGAAGACGAAGACGGAGAGGAGGATCCAGGGCATCCAGGCCATGAGCGCCCGCTTCGGGGTGTGGACCGGGCGCGCCGCGGCCTCGGCGGCCCGGTCGGCGTGGTTCTCGTGGTCGAACGTCCAGGTCTTCTTCGGCTGCCAGAACTTCAGGAGGAGGACGGTCGCCCCCATCGAGACGATGGCGCCCGCGATGTCGACGACCCAGGGGCCGTGGTAGTTCGAGACGAGGAACTGCGTGATCGCGAAGCTGAGGCCCGAGGTGAGGCAGGCGGGCCAGACCTCCCACATCGCCTTGCGGCCCGACATCGCCCAGACGAGCCAGAACGGAACGAGGAGAGAGAAGAACGGCAGCTGCCGCCCGGCCATCGCGGAGAGCGCCTGGACGTCGAGCCCGGTGACGGAGGCGAGGACGACGATCGGCGTCCCGAGCGCGCCGTAGGCGACGGGCGCCGTGTTGCCGATCAGCGCGATCCCGGCCGCGAGGAGCGGCCGGAAGCCGAGGCCGATGAGCATGGCGGCGGAGATCGCGACCGGCGTGCCGAAGCCCGCGGCCCCCTCGATGAACGCCCCGAACGAGAACGCGATCAGGAGCGCCTGGATCCGGCGGTCGTCGGCGAGCCCCGCGACGGTGTGCTTGACGACCTCGAAGTCGCCCGACTTGACCGTCAGGTCGTAGACGAAGATCGCGCAGAGGACGATCCAGCCGATCGGGAAGAGACCGTAGGCCGCCCCGTTCAGCGCCGACGTGAGGGCGAGCTTCGTCGGCATCCCGTAAACGAAGATCGCGACCCCGAGGGAGGTCGCGAGCCCCAGGAGCGCCGCCTTGTGCGCCTTCACGTGGAAGAACGCGAGCAGCCCGAGGAGCACCACGACCGGCAGCGCCGCCACGAGAGCCGACAGCAGGAGGTTCCCTGCCACCGGCGTGTAGATCTGGGTCCAGGTCAACATCAGCCCCTCCTCATCCCGACCAGATGGGCCTAAGGATGGGAGGGCGAATACTTAGGTGCAATGATGAAGATTCATCAATTTATGCGTGTTTATACCTAGAGAAAGCAACCATGACGGCAGCGGAGTCCTACGATCCGCCGGGGGGCTTGGTCAGGGTGTCGCGAGCCCCTCTCGAATGGCGAAGCGCGTCAGCTCGGCGGCCGAATGGATCTCGAGCTTGTTCATGAGGTTCTGCTTGTGGACCTCGACCGTCTTGCTGCTGATCTCGAGCTCCTGGGCGATCTCGCGGGGGCGCTTCCCGCCGGCGAGGAGCCTCAGGACCTGCCGCTCTCTCGGGGTGAGCGACGCGAGCGACGGAGAGCCGGGCGTCGACGCCTTACGGACGAGCTCCTCGACGACGAGCCCGGCGATCGAGGGGCTGAGATACGTCTTCCCTGCGAGCGTCGTCCGGATCGCGAGGGCGAGCTCCTCGAACGCGCCGTCCTTAAGAACGTAGCCGAGCGCGCCCGCCCGGAGGACCTCGGCGACGAACCGCCGGTCCGCGTACATCGACAGCGCCACGATCCGCGTCCCGGGGAGCTCCGCAAGGATGAGCCGCGTCGCCTCGACGCCGTTCAGCTCGGGCATCGCGATGTCCATGACGACGACGCCGGGCCGGAGAAGGAGCGCCTGCGAGACCGCCTCGCGGCCGTCCGCGGCTTCCCCGACGACCTCCATCTCCGGCTGCTGGGAGAGGAGGGTCCGGAGGCCCTCACGGACGATCCGGTGGTCGTCCGCGAGCAGGATCGTCGTGCTCATTCGCTCTCCTCCCCCGCCTCCGCCCGATAAGGTAGCACGAGGGCGACCGTCGTCCCCTCGCCCGGACGGGAACGGATCGCGACGCTGCCGCCGAGGTCGTCGAACCGCTCCTGGATGCTGAAGAGGCCGAAGCTGCGGCTCTCGTCCGGCGCCGGGGCGGCGGCCTCGAAACCCTTCCCGTCGTCGCTCACCGCGACCTCGACGCCGGTCTCGAGCCAGCGAAGCCGCACGGACGCACCGTCGGCGTCCGCGTGCTTGACGACGTTCAGGAGGAGCTCGCGGACGGCCGCGAAGACGAGGAACCGCCGCTCGTCGCCGAGGTCCCTCCTCTCACCCTCCCTCTCGAAGCGGAACGCGATGCCGTGCCTCTCCTCGAAGCTCTCGCCGAGCCACTCCAGGGCCGCCTCCAGGCCGAGCTGGTAGAGGACCGGCGGGCTCAGCTCCCACGTCAGCTCCCGGGTCTCCCGGACCGCTTCGCCGACGAGGGCGTGGACCGCCTCGATCCCGGCAGCGAGCGGCGTCCCCTGCGCCTCCTGCCGGAGGGAGCCGAGCCTCACCTTCCCCATCGAGAGCGTGGCCCCGAGCTGGTCGTGGAGCTGCGCGGCGATCGCCCGCCTCTCCCTCTCCTCGACCCGTGTGATCTCCGAGGCGAGCCCGCGCAGCTTCCGGCGCGAACGGTCGAGCTTCTCCGCCATCTGCCGCCGCTCCGTGATGTCCTGGACGATCCCCTCGTAGTGGTCGAGCCTCCCCTTTTCGTCCCGCACGGCCCGAGCGTTCTCGAGGACCCAGATGAGCGCGCCATCCTTCCTCCTCACGAGCGACTCGAAGCCGCGGACCTCCTCCTCCTCGACCAGCGCCTCCTCGAAGCGTTCCCGGCTCGACGGGTCGACGTAGAAGTCGCGCCGGATGTCCGAGATCGACTCCGTCATCTCGGCCGGAGAGGCGTAGCCGGCCATCGCCGCGAGGGCGGAGTTGACCGTCAGGAACCGCCCGGAAGGTGTCGACTGGTAGATCCCTTCGGCCGCGTTCTCGAAGATGCTCCTGAGGTTCGACTCCGCGACCCGGAGGGCGCGCTCGGTCCTCTCGCGCTCCAGGATGTCCCTCCGGAGCTCCTCGTTCGCCCGCGAGAGCTCCTCCGAACGCTGCCGGATCGTCTCCTCGAGCGCCTCCTGGTGCCGGCGGAGCGCCTCCTCGGCGAGCTTGCGCCGGCTGATGTTCAGAGCCAGGACCGCGTTCAGGACCCCGAGGAGGACGAGTGCCCCGGCGCCGGCGAGGAAGACCTTCCGGTAGCGCGCGAAAGCCGACTCCGGGAGGTTGAGGACCGTGCTCCCCTTCGGGAGCCGCGAGGCGGGGATCCCCCAGCGCGCGAGCGCGAGGTGGTCGAAGAGGTCCCGGCCCGGCAGGCCGCGGAGGACCGGGATCGATTCCGGAGCCTCCCCGCGAAGGATCCGGAGCGCGATCCGTGCGGCGGCCTCCCCCTGGTCGAACCCGCTCGTCAGCCGCCCCCCCACGATCCCGAGGCCGAGGTTGAAGTCCCAGGCTCCGTAGACCGGAACGCTCGACGCGCCCGTCACGAGTCGCGCGCTCTCGTCATAGCCGAAGACGCGGCCGTCGGCGTCGCGGAAGAAGAAGGCGAAGAAGACGAGGCTGTCGGGGGGGAGGGTCCGGAGGCGCGCGAGCAGCCGCTCCATCGAGAGACCGTCGAGCGGCTCCATCGGGACGCCCCTCACCGCGGGTCCCAGCTCGGCGAGCCGGGCCCTCACCGCGAGGCCGGTCTCCGTGTCGTCGTTGACGACGTAGATGCGCCGCGTGCCGGGGTGGAGGTCGAGCGCGGTCTCGAGGCTCGCCCCGAGGTCCGCGTCCTCGCTCACGCCGGTGAAGAGGCGCCGCCCCTTCAGCTTCTCTTCGCGGAAGTAGTTGACGCCGCAGAAGACGACGGGCGTCCCGGGGAAGACCTCGTCGCGGTGCTCGACGAGGAAGTCCACCGCGCGGTCGTCCACGCCGACGACGAGGTCGATCCGGTGGTCCGCGTACTTCCTCCTGTAGACCTCCGGGAGCTGGGCGACGTGCCGCGGCTCGTAGAAACGCTTCGTGTCCATGTACTCCACGAAGACGTTCTCGACGCCGAGGACCGGCTCGAGGACCGAGGTGATTCCGCGATGCTCGTCGTCGGCCCACTTGTAGCCCTTGTAGTACGAGTGGAGAACGAGGACGCGGTGGCCGGACGCCGCGTCGGCCCCGGAGGTGGCGGCTCCCGCGGCGACGGCGCCGGCGGCCGGCCCGAGAAGGAGCGCGAGCGCGGCGAGGAGAGCGCGAAACCTCATTCCGACCCCGGGATGGAGGCTAGCAGGCCGCTCCGGAAGCTCCAGACGACCGAAGCTCACGGGTCGAGAATAACCTAGATATTTTTACGTAGATTCAGATAAGCTGACCCGTGGTCACCGGAGAGCGCTCCGGGCCCGGGAGGCGAGCGATGTTCGAGGCATTTCGCGCACGAGCCGAAGCCGTCAGCGCCGAGGTCCACCGCGTCGGCGGGAGCGCCGAGGCGCTCGCGTTCGTCGCGGAGGTCCTCGCCAAGGAAGGGGTCGCCGCCCAGGCCGGCGCGCGGGCGGTCTGGGCGCCGGGTCCGCTCGTCGCGGGGATCGACCGCGACGCGCTCGCCGCCCGCATCCCCGGCCTGACGTTCGACGTGACGCGGGAGGCCGCGGCCGAAAGCCGCGTCGGCGTCAGCGAGATGGATTGGGGGCTCGCCGATACCGGAACCGTCGTCCAGGACGCGACCGACCCGGCGCTGCGGCTCGTCTCGACGCTCCCGGAGATCCACGTGGCGCTCCTCCCTTCGGACCGGATCCTCCCCAGCCTCGGGGACGTCCTCCCGCGCCTCGACCCTCGGACCGCCCCGTACGTCGCGTTCGTGACCGGGCCGAGCCGGACGGCCGACATCGAACGCGTCCTGACGATCGGTGCCCACGGGCCGTCGCGTCTCGTCGTCGTCGTCCACGGCGCCGGGGCCGCACCGGCGGAGGTGACGCCGTGACGGTGACGTTCCGCAAGGAGATCGCCGGCGCGCTCGGCGACCCGAACCTCGCGTCCGCGCTCGGCCGCTTCTACGAGGCCTATCCCGTCAGCCGCGCGAAGGCCTGGCAGGGGATCGACTTCGAGGCCGTCCGCACGAGGATCGCCGAGGTGAAGGGGCACGCGGCGGGCCGGCTCGCCGAGCTCGCCGAGCGCTTCGCGAAGGAGGCCGGCGCGCGCGGCGCGAAGGTCGTCCTCCTGAAGAGCCCCGAGGAGGTCCGCCGGTACGTCGTCGACCTCGCCCGCGAGAAGGGCGTGAAGAGAGTCGCGAAGTCGAAGTCGATGGCCTCCGAGGAGGTCCACCTCAACGAGGCCCTGGCCGAGGCCGGGATCGACGTGAGAGAGACCGACCTCGGCGAGTGGATCATCCAGCTCGCCGGCCAGCGCCCCTCGCACATGGTGATGCCCGCGATCCACCTGACGAAGGAGGACGTGGCGGAGATCTTCAGCAAGGAGGTCGGCGAACGGCTCTCGACCGACATCCCACGGCTCGTGAAGGTGGCGCGCAAGGAGCTCCGGAGCGCCTTCCTCGAGGCCGACATGGGAATCTCGGGGGCGAACGTCGCGGTCGCCGAGACCGGGACGCTCGTCCTCGTGACGAACGAGGGGAACGCGCGCCTCGTCACGTCGCTCCCGCGGATCCACGTCGCCATCGTCGGGCTCGAGAAGCTCGTCGAGCGGCTCGCCGACGTCGTCCCGATCCTGACCGCCCTCCCGCGGAGCGCGACGGGGCAGCTCCTGACGAGCTACGTCTCGATGATCACGGGCGCCGCGCCGAACACCGACGGGACGCCGAAGGAGCTGCACGTCGTCCTGATGGACCACCGCCGGACCGAGATGGCGGCGGACCCGGTCTTCAGGGAGGCGCTCCAGTGCATCCGCTGCGCCTCCTGCCTCAACGTCTGCCCGGTCTACCGGCACGTCGGCGGGCACGTCTTCGGCGACGTCTACACGGGCGGCATCGGGACGATCCTGACGGCCTGGACAGGCGCGATGGAGCGCTCGAAGGAGATCCAGGGGCTCTGCATCCAGTGCGGCAACTGCGTCGGCGTCTGCCCGGGGAAGATCGACATCCCCGAGCTCATCGTCGAGGTCCGCCGCCGGCAGGTCCAGGAGAAGGGGCAGCCCCTCGTCCAGAAGGCGATCTTCAAGGTCGTCAACAACCGCCGCCTCTTCCACTCGGTCCTCCGGTCGGCCTCGCTCGCCCAGAAGCCGTTCGAGAAGGACGGCTTCGTGAGGCACCTGCCGCTCTTCCTCTCCGGGCTCGCCGACTTCCGGAGCCTCCCGGCGATCGCCGAGGCGCCGTTCCGCGACGCGTTCCGGGCCATCGAGCAGAGGGTCGTCCGCGCGGAGGAGCCCGCGGCCCCCGGTGCGGAGGCGCGCAGGATGCGGAAGGCCGCCTTCTACGCCGGCTGCCTCATCGACTTCGCCTACCCCGGGATGGGCGGGGACGTCGTGAAGGTCCTGAACGCGGGCGGCGTCGAGGTGACCTTCCCCGAGACGCAGACCTGCTGCGGGGCCCCGGCCCGCTACAGCGGCGCCTACGAGGTGGCCGCGCAGAACGCGATCGACAACATCGAGGCGCTCCTCGCCGAGGGGGCCGAATGGGTCGTCTCCGCCTGCCCCACCTGCACGACGGCGCTCCGCCACGAGTTCGCGCGGTCGCTCCGGAGCACGGGGCGGACCGAGTGGCTCGCGAAGGCCGAGGCGCTCGCGGAGAAGGTGATCGATTTCTCCTCCCTCGTGACGAAGCTCGTCGACGAGGGCTCGCTTCACATCGACCCGAAGAAGGTCCCCCCGGTGACATACCACGACTCCTGCCACCTGAAACGGACCCTCCACGTCTCCGAGGAGCCGCGCGCCCTCCTCCGGAAGGCCGGGCACGAGGTCGTCGAGATGAAGGAGTCGGACACCTGCTGCGGCATGGGCGGCTCCTACTCCCTGAAGTTCCCCGAGATCTCGAAACCGATCCTCCAGAAGAAGCTCGCGAACATCCGCGACACGCAGGCATCCGCCGCCGTCATGGACTGCCCCGGCTGCGTCATGCAGATCCGCGGCGGCTTCGACAAGTCGAAGGACCCCGTCGAGGTCCAGCACATCGCGCGGCTCCTCGCTCGGGCGGTCGCCGACCCCGCGGGAGACGGCTCCGAGCCCTGAGGGAAGGCCGCTTCAGACCGCCGGCGCCGTCGCGCGCGGGACCGGGCGCGGCACGGCTGGCGTCGCGGGGATCGGCGGTCCGGAAGGCTCCTTCGCGAGCGGCGTTGCCACCGGCGTCGGCGCCGCCGCGGACCCCGGCACGGCCCCCGCGCCTGCCGCGGGGCCGGCCGCAGGCGGCGGCGGAGCGGTCGACGGGAGAAGGCCGGACGGGGCCGGCTCGTCCCCCGCGGCCGCCGGCGCGACGGGATCGAGGGGCGGGACGCCGACCTCGTCCAGAGCCTCCTCGTCCGGCTCGAGCGCGCCGGATCCGGCTCCGCCCGCCACGAGCTCCTCGCCGGCCACATCGGCCGGCGTCCACCGCAGCCGCAGCGGCGTCTCGAGCTCCACCTTCAGCTCCTCGTCGGTCAGCATCCCGACGGAGGCCAGGCGGCGGAGGACGCCGTTCACGAGCCGGGTGAAGCCCCTCGACAGGACCCCTCCCGCGAACGAGGACTGGTACTTGATCGGCCCCGGGATCAGCGCCACGAGGAACGCCCCCTCGCGGGGCGTCAGGTCCTGGGGGTTCTTGCCGAAGTAGTGGCGCGCCGCGGGACCGAGGCCGTGGAGGCCCGGCCCCCACTCGATCACGTTCAGGTAGATCTCGAGGATCCGCCGCTTCCCGAGCGACGACTCGAGCAGGAGCGCGAGGGCCGCCTCCTGGAGCTTCCTCCGGTAGCTCCGCTCGCGCGTCAGGAAGAGGTTCTTCGCGAGCTGCTGCGTGATCGTCGAGGCGCCCCGCGCGCGCCGGCCGCGGACCCAGTTCATCGATGCCGCGACCGGGATCTCGCCGAGGTCGATGCCCGGGTGTCCCCAGAAGTCGGCGTCCTCGGAGGTCAGAAGCCCCCGGACCAGGTGCGCCGGCACCTCTTCGAGCGGGACGAAGTCGGGGCTCTCCGGGTCGACGGCCACCGGCGTCCGGCGGCCGTCGCGCCCCGTCATGACGCGCCGGAACGGGCCCCGAAGCCGCTCGATCTCGGGAAGGGGCTGCGCCGGCGGGCGGAAGTCGAGCGCCTCCTCCACGACCCAGGACTTCGGGTCGAGCATCCGACCGCTGATTCGCCCTTCGAGCGCCGCGCTTCCGAGGTCGCCGCCTTCGGCGGGGAGCTCGAGCCCGGACGCCGCGAGCAGCGGCCCGAGCTCGAGGCGAGGGATCACGAGGGCCACGTCGATCCAGGCGTCGCCGGGCGCGGTCGCGCCGACTCCTCGCGCCGAGCCGGCGAGGCCGGCCGCGTCGCCGGTCGCGCAGGCGACCTCGACGAAGCGCGCCTCCGGATGGAGCGTCGCGCTCACGGAGCCCACCGCGTCGAATGGTTCGCCCAGGGAGGCTTCGGCCGAAGCGTCCTCCTCGGGCGGGAGCCCGAGCCGGACCTGCCGGGAGAGGAGGTTCGCTTCGACCGCGAGGCCTTCGCCTGCCGTCCGCGACAGGGCGAGCGTCCCGGTGACGACGCCGAGGTCGCCGACGAGAACGCCGTCCCGCCGAAGCCGGACGAGGCGCGTCAGGTCGAGCCGGTCGGCACGGAGGTCGGCGCCGCCTCCCGCCGTCCGCCCGAGAGCGAATGCCCCCTCGCCGGAACGGCCCGAGAACCAGGCGACGCCGCCCCGAGCCGACACGTCCCACTCCGACGGAGCCACGCGAACCGAGAGGCCATGGGGCAGCTCGGCCGAGATCGAACCGCTCTCCAGCCGACGCAGTCGGCCGACGAGGCCGTGCCCCGCGAAGCCCGCACGCACGTCGACCCGGTCGAGGCGCAGGGTGACACCGTGGCCGGCCAGCGCGAGGCCCGTCAGCCGCGCGCGGAACGGGAGCCGAAGGCGCACACGCTCGAGCTCCGCCCGGAAGCCGCGCTCCGCCGCCTCGGAGACGATCCGGGCGCGGACCTTCGCCTCGAGCGCCGCCTCGACGACGGCGAGGAGACCGCGCATCGCCGCGCCCGCGAGAAGGGCGCCGAGCGCGAGGAGGAGGACGCGACGCGCGCGGGACATCCGGAGCCCCGACTTTACCGGGAGGCGGCGTCCGAGCGCACGCTCGACTTCGGCCGGCAGGGACGCCCTTGACGCCGGAGCGCGCGCCCCCTACGGTTGCCGATCGAGGCGGAGTGCGGGATGGACCAGGAGGAAAAGTCGGAGCGGAGCCGGGCGCAGATCCTCGAGGCGGCTCTCGAGCTCTTCTCCCGGCAGGGCTACCGCGGGACGAGCATCCGCGACATCTCGAAGGCGGCCAGCGTCTCCACCGGAAGCGTCTACCACCACTTCCGTGACAAGGAGGAGCTCTTCGACACGCTCCTCTCCCAGTACTGGGCGGCGATCGAGAGCCCCGATTTTCCCTTCAACAGGGCCCTCGCCTCGGGGGCCTTCCCAGACCGTCTCGAGGAGCTCGCCGAGGCGGCGGAGGCGAGCGTGCGGGCCTGGGAGCGCCACGTCGCGCTCATCTACGTCGACGTCGTCGAGATGCAGGGGACCCACATCCAGCGCTTCTACTCCGGCATGGCGGAGCGCTTCGCGGCGTTCCTCCGCCGCTACCACGCGCAGGACGACTTCGAAGCGCGCCTCACGCCGGACGTGTCGCCGCTCTCGGCCGTAATGCTCGCGAGCCGGATCTTCCTCCAGTACTACGCGGTCGAGCGTCTCTTCCACGTCCCCGACCAGTTCGGCAAGCCGTCGAAGGAAGCGATCCGGGACATCTCCGAGATCCTCCGTCGCGGCATGCTCCGCGAGCGCCGTCCCGCCCGCTAGGGACGCGGCTCCGCTCCGGCGGCAGCATCCCGGCGCGAAGGAAGGCGGCGAGCGCCGCGGCGGGTGCATCGGTCGTCCACTCCAGCGGAGGTCCGGCGCCGCCGGCGCGCCGGCGCCCCTCGCCCGGCCCTCTTCGCCCATACTCGAGGGTCGAGTGGCCGCGGCCCCGCCCGGCCGGGAGATCGTCATGAGCCTCGTCGAGGAGCGTCTCGAAGCCGTCGGCCGCGTCCCGCTCGCGGTCCTTCCGACCCCCTTGCAGGAGGCGCCGCGACTCGCGGCGCACCTCGGCCTCGCAGGCCTCCTCGTCAAGCGCGACGACCTGACCGGCCTCGCGATGGGGGGGAACAAGGCCCGAAAGCTGGAGTACGACCTCGCCCCGACGGCCTCCGGCGAGTTCGACGTCGTCCTCACCGTCGGCGGCCCGCAGTCGAACCACGCCGTCCTGACCGCCGCCGCCGCGCGCCGCCTCGGCCTCGAGGCGAAGCTCGTCCTCGGCGGCCCCGACGTCGCGCACCGGAAAGGGAACCTCCTCCTCGGCGCGCTCTACGGCGCCGAGACGCGCTACCTCCTGGACGACGACGCGAACGACTCCCTCGCGGCGGCGATGGAGGCCTGGGCGTGCGAGCTGCGGGCCACGGGGCGGCGGCCGTTCCTCGTCCCGCTCGGCGGGAGCACGCCGAACGGCGCGCTCGGCTACGTCCGGGCGATGCGCGAGCTCGCCGCGCAGCTCGGCCCGGGGAAGGTCCAGCTCGTCGCGGCGGTCGGCTCGTGCGGGACGCTCGCCGGCCTCGCGCTCGGCGCGAGGCTCTTCCTCCCTGCCGCGCGCGTCGTCGGGATCAGCGTTTCGCGGGAGGCCGACCCGATCGCCGCCCGGGCGGCCGAGCTCGCGGCCGGAAGCGCCGCGCTCCTCGGCCTGCCGCCGCAGCTCGGCTCCGCGGACGTCGAGGTCCACGACGCCTTCCGCGGCGAGTACGGCGTCGCGACGGAAGCGGGGCGCGAGGCGATCCTCGAGAGCGCGAGGCTCGAGGGGCTCCTCCTCGACCCCGTCTACACCGGCAAGGCGATGGCAGGCTTCTTCGGCCTGGCCCGAAGCGGCGTCCTCGATCCGGCCGTCCCCGTCGTCTTCCTCCACACGGGCGGGCTCCCGATCCTCTTCTCCTTCGACGACGATTTCGACGACGCCGCGCCCTTCACGAAGGTCTTCCCGCGGAGCGCGCGATGAGCCGGCCTCTCCTCGCCCCGCTTCTCCTCGTGCTCCTCGCCCGCCCGGCCGCCGCGCAGGCCCCCGCGGGCCTCTCCGACCCGGACGCCCTCGTCCGCGAGCGCGCCGCGGCCGCTCTCGCGACGACCGGCGCGGCGGCCGTCGACCCGCTCGCCGCGGCCCTCGCCGACGCCGACCCGTACGTCGCCGGCGCGGCAGCCGACGCCCTGGCACGGATCGGCGAGGCGAGCGTCCCCGCCCTCGTCCGCGCGCTCGCAGACCCCCGCGAGGACGTCCGGACCGGAGCCGCGATCGCCCTCGGAAAGCTCGGGCCGGAGGCGGGCGGGGCCGTCCCCGCGCTCTCGAAGGCGCTCGCCGACCCGAAGGAGGTCGTCCGCTGGACCGTGGCGAACGCCCTCGGGGCCGTCGGCCGCGCCGCCTCCCCCGCGCTTCCCGCCCTCCGCGACGCCCTCTGGGACCGCGACGAGGACGTCCGGCGCGGGGCCGCTCTCGCGCTCGAGCGGATCGACCCCGCGGCGTGGCTTCGCGCGTCGTCGTGGGAGACGACGCTCGCGACGATCGAGCGGCTCGTGCCTCTCCTCATGAAGGAGCACCACGTCCCTGCCGTATCGATCGCCCTCGTGAAGGACCGCAAGGTCGCCTTCTCGAAGGCCTGGGGCGTCGCCGACGCGAAGACGGGCGCGCCCGCCACGACGGCGACGCTCTTCGAGGCCGCCTCGATGACGAAGCCGGCCTTCGCGTACGTCGCGCTGAAGCTCGTCGAGGAAGGGAAGCTCGACCTCGACCGGCCGATCGCGGAGGTCGTCGACCTTCCCTCCGTCCCGGGCCAGGCCGAGCTCGCGCGGATCACGCCGCGGAGGGTCCTCTCGCACACCTCGGGCCTGCCGAACTGGAGGCCGGGAGGCGAGGAGCGCGACGGCCCTCTCCCCGTCCTCTTCGAGCCGGGTTCCCGCTTCGGCTACTCGGGCGAGGCGATCTACCAGCTCCAGCGCGCCGTCGAGAAGGTGGCGGGAGCGCCGCTCGAGGAGTACGCGAAGGGCGCCCTCTTCGCGCCTCTCGGCATGGAGCGGGCCTCCTTTGGCTGGGCCCCGGAGCTCGACGCCGCGCTCGCGAC
>Ga0116154_10002454_pt1 | contig 14043 bp, 11 predicted proteins | sample AD_UKC030_MetaG_FD_89898 | JGI IMG/M metagenome (GOLD analysis project Ga0116154, IMG submission 89898) | Active sludge microbial communities of municipal wastewater-treating anaerobic digesters from USA - AD_UKC030_MetaG | ecosystem: Engineered > Bioreactor > Anaerobic > Digestate | place: USA...
GGAGAAATTCGCGAAGAAGGCAGGCGAGGGCTGGCTTGACCCCATGTGCACCCCGGTGAAGGGTCTGTATGCAAAGCTGAGGAAACAAGAGCTGTGATTCTGGATTTGAGAGGAAGGAGGAAGGGATCATGAAAAAGGAGAAGAAGCTGTACAAGGGTTGGGTGGACCCGATGTGCACGCCCTGCGCCTACAAGAAGGGCAAATGACATTCTAAACACAGCACCCCTGCCGTCATGGCAGCAGGGTTCGGGAGAGGGGCGGTAAAAAAGAATACTCCAACCACCCCCCTCTCTGAAACAGGGGCGGTGTCCATCGGGCGCTGCCCCTGTCTTTTTGCAGTGACGTCCCTTCCTGTTAGCAACAGTCGATTTTTCTCACCGGCGCAGAGAGGTTCTGACAATAATGGGGGAACTTCAATCTCGTTTGTGGTACAAGGATGCAAGATAAAGAAATGGCGGTGCAATCCGGTCAGGAAACCCGATTTTTATGAACCTGAGGATCCGGATATGGGTCAAACACTCACAGCAGGAGGTGCAAGCATGACAGATTCAAAATTCAAGGGAATCAAACGTAGGGATTTCATCAAGGGCGCACTCGTCGGCACAGGCGCATTGGCCTTGACGGGCATCAACAGCCGGAGCGCGGAAGCGGCCGGTGTACCGAAAAAGTGGGATGTGGAGGCTGACGTGGTGATTCTCGGTTTCGGCGGCGCGGGCGCCTGTGCTGCCATCGAGGCTGCCGACGCCGGCGCGAAGGTCCTCATCCTGGAAAAACAGCCTCAAAACAACCTGATCAACAACACCCGCATGTCCGGCGGCATCTACCACAGCCCGGATCCGGCGGGAGACCGGAAGGCCCTGAAAGAATATGCAAAGGCCATGTTCAGTGGGGAAAACATTCCCGCGATGCTGGAAGGTGAGCAGCCGGACGTTTCGGACGGGCTCGCCGAAGCATGGGCCCAATTCGCGCCGGAAAATGTGGATTTTCTGAAAAAACTCGACCCGGCGTTCAATACGGTGGCTTTTTCCCGCTTTTCCGGAGCCGCCTTCCCGACCTTTCCAGGGGCCAAGGAGAGCAAATACAGGGTCTATGGCAGTTCTTTCACGAACAAAGCCGATTTTAACATTCCAACCATGAATTCCCCCAAGTCCGAGAAGATGAACGGTGAGGCCTTCTTCACGGTTCTGCGGGAAGCCGTCGAAAAAAGAAAGCCCCGCATTCTCTGGGAAACGCCCGCACAGCGGCTCATTGTGAATGACAAGGGCGCGGTCATCGGCGTGGTCGGAAAGAAAAAGGACGGCAAGGAAGTGTGCTGCAAGGCAAGGCGGGCGGTGATTGTCACGACCGGCGGATATGAGTACAGCCTTCCCATGCGCCGAGCCTTTCTGGAAGGCCCCGGCGTCGAGGGCTGGGCTTTCTACGGAACACCCGAGAATACGGGTGACGGGATCGCCATGGCCATGCAGGCCGGAGCGGCCCTCGCCAAGGTGGGAAAGGCGGCATCCCGCATCATCACGGCCGTTCCCATTCGGCATCACGGCCTGAAGATGGGACTGATCACCGATTCCGTCGGCGGCGCCAATTCGATCGTGATCGACAATTACGGCAATCGCTATGCCGCGGAAACCCTGGTGACGACAGACCCGAGCCGCTATTTTTTCTACAAGGAGGCGGTCAAGTTCGACATCACGAAGCTCATGTATCCCCGCGTGCCGAGCTGGATGATCTTCGACGACACTCTGCGCTCCAAGGTCACGATTACTTCCCTGGGCATTTCCACGGCCGGGTTCGGATTTGTTCCCTGGACAAAGGACAATATGGATGCAGTCAAGCGGGGTTGGATCCTGAAGGCGGATACGCTGGAAGAACTGGCCGCAAAAATCAAGGAACAGAAGGAAAACCGTAAGCTGATGGAGGCGGCGAATCTGGTCCGCACGGTGGGGCGATTCAACGAATTCTGCAAGAAGGGAAATGACGAGGATTACGGACGGAAGACGGGGACCCTCGGTCCCGTCGACAAACCGCCCTACTATGCGCTGCCCCTGTATGCTGGAGGGCCGAACACCAAGGGCGGCATTGCGGCAAATGCCAGACGGGAAGTCCTGGATTGGCTGGGCAAACCGATTCCCCGGCTCTTCACGGCGGGCGAGATCTCTTCAGCGCTGAAATTCGTCTACCAGGGCGGCGGAAATCTGACGGAGTGCATCGTTTTCGGTCGCATCGCCGGCAGGAACGCCGCGGCGCTGAAACCCTGGAAATAAAGGGAACTGCCGGATATACAGGCAAATAAATCACCGTCCGAGGGAAAGGGGCTTTGAAGAAATCCGCCCCTTCCTTCGAACGGCAGGAATGAAAGGTCGATAAAATGCACTGCCTTCGTTTTCCGGAACGAATTCGAATCCCGTTGATTGTCCTGCTGGCTTCTGCGATTGTCGCCGCAAGCCTTTCCGGGATGGTCTGGGCACAGGCAAAGCCTTTTCTGGCGGACCGCCACGGTGCAAAGGGGCTGAATTGCCAAGGCTGCCACAAGGAAAGCCCGCCCGGCAAGGCCGCGCCGAGCGCTGTTTGCCTCGGTTGCCATGGCGATGCCGAGAAGCTGGCCATGAAGACCGCCGGCGTGCGACCGAATCCTCACGATACCCACCTGGGGGAAATGGCCTGTGAGGAGTGCCATCGCGCCCACAAGCCATCGATCGATGCGTGCGCCAAGTGCCATCACTTCGGTTTGAAGGTTCCATGACCTGAAACGGGATTCCACCCGGCAGGTTAAAGCTCGACAACGGAGCTGCTCCCGGAAAGCCGCTTGAACTGCCTTGGCGGCCGTCCATGCCCGCTTCAAATCAAGACGAAACTAGAGAGATGATCTGCCGCGCCGGCTGCCATGCACCCCGAAATATTGTCCGCCTTCCGAGAGCCCGGCATTGGATCGACTGTGGATCAATGAAATTCACCTCTTGACTTTTTGACGGTTTAGACACAGATTTAAAATCATGTAAATCGTGACATTGTCAGCAGCTTAACAGCCGAATGCGTCTCTTCTGAAAGGATGATGGCATGAAGCGATGATGTGGCAACCCCGTTTCTCAACCGGAGAGCGGGGTTTCTTTGTATCCGGTTAACCATCAGCAATAATGGAGGTGAGCATCTATGAAATTCCGTGGTCTGATCCTGCTCGCCGGGATGCTGATCCTGGCGGGCTGCGCCACCCTGGACAAGGAGGAGTGCATTCGGGGGGACTGGCGCGAACTGGGCGTGAAGGATGGCGTCAACGGAGAGCCGGCCGCCCGGATCGAAGAACATCGCAAGGCCTGTGCCGAGCACGGCATCCGGCCCGATGAAAGGCTTTACATGGCCGGCCGCGGCGAAGGGCTCAAGGAATACTGCCGGATCGACAACGCCTTTCAGAGCGGACTGAAGGGGAAGCCATACAAGGGCGTGTGCCCCGGGGATATCGATCTGCGATTCTCGCGCTACAACAGCGCGGCTTATGCGGTCTACAAGACCCGGAAGGAGATCGAGAGCAAGAACAGCAGCATTTCCAGCAAGCAAAGCAGGCTGGAGAGCCGGAAGACCTCCGATAAGGACAGAGTCAACATTCGCGGCGAAATCCGGAGACTGGAAAGCGATCTGGACAGGCTGCGAAGCGATCTTCGCGATCAGGAGCGAAGGCTGGACGATCTGACGGCAGAGGCGCGGGACAGCAAGCGCCAGAGCAAAAGGGAGCTGGAACGTCGTCCTGCGGTTACGCCGGTTGTCCCACCGGCTGCCACGACCGCTCGGGGGAGGGCGGCCGGAGCGAAATTGCCCGACGGCAGGGCATCGGGCACGCTGACGCTCGACGGAAAAAGCATCCCGCTCAAATATGCCTATGCGATGGCCCAGCCCAACACCTTTGAAGCCGCAAAAAATGATATCGCGGTGCTGTTGACGGAAAAACCCCTTCCGGAAGGCGCACTGCGCGGCATCGGGGATCTCAGGGAAGCCACGCGGAATCATCAGGGCTATGCCTATTTCAAGATCAACAGCGCCGGCAAGCCGATCTACGAGCTGATCGACCACCCCGCGACGAGAGAGGGCAAGTACGGTCAAATCCAGATGTCGGGCTTTATCCACGCCGGGTTTACGCCGAAGAGAATGGGGAAGGACCGGGTGGAAGGCACATTTGCGACTGAAAAGCCCGAAGACTTCTTAACGTACAAATATGAGATCCGCGCGGACTTTTCAGCGCCCGTGCTGAAGGCAAAGCTGCCGGAGCCATTGCCGAGCGCGAAGAACGGCAAGAAGCTTCCCGCCAATGGGGGAGATCCGGGCAAAGCCTATCAGGCACATCGCAAAGCCATTCGGGACAAGGACCTGGCGGCCCTTCGCCGCACGGCCCCCGACCCCCAAACGAAGGACATGTCGGACAGTGACCTGGAGAAAGCCATCGACTTCATGAACACCATATCTCCCGCGGCGCCGAAAATCACCCGGGGCTATGTCAAAGGCAAGCGGGCTGTCCTTTATGTCGAGGGAGTCGTTGACGGAGAAAAACAGTACGGGACCGTGGAGATGGCGGCGAATGGGAAGACCTGGTATGTCGTCCGTGAGGGCTGGAGCAACACGCCGCCCAAGAAATAGCGGGCGGCAGGCATCCCGGGTTTTGAACGGGAAAGGAAGACTGCAGGACAGCGATTTTTTCGGGCACCGGCGCCGGATGAAAAGTAAAAATTGAGGGAATATCGGGAGACAGCCGGCGTGCGGGGCGGAGGTCTTGAGACGGATCCCTGAGCGGTTCATCCTCCTTTTGCCGACTCGGCTCGAATGCCGTTTGTCCGGGTGACAACATACAGGAGGATACCCAGAAAGATCAGTGCCGCCCCGGTGACATGGTACAGGGCCATGCGTTCTCCGAAGACGATATTTTCTGTTATGGCGGTGGTCAGGGGGATCAGGCCGAAAAAAACAGCCGCCGCGTTGGGGTTGGCGTCTTTGATCCCTTCGCTCCAGAAATAGAACGCAAGGTTGGTGTTGAAGAGGGAAAGAAAGATCAGGGCCGCGATTAAGGCCAGGCTGATGCTCTCCGCGGGCGCCGACCCGGAGCTGAAGGGAAGAAACCCGACGGCGGCGAAGAGGGAGCCGTAGGTTACGTTCTCGATCGAGGTGATCTTGTCCGCGAAGATCTTGACCAGGATCGAATAGACGGACCAGCTCAGGGCGCACCAGACGATGAGCAGGTTCCCGACGTTCACGTCCATCGTGACGATGGACATGAAATTTCCCTTGACGATGACGACAAGCGCTCCCGCGACGGAAAGGGCGATGGACAGGAAACCTGCGGTGTTCAGTCTGTCTTTGAGGAAAAAATAGGAAAGCACGGCGATATTCAAGGGGTTGCTCATGACGATGATCGAAGCCGTCGTCCCGGTGGTGTAGTTGAGGGCGATGTATCCCGCCAGGTTGTTCAGGTAGAAGCCGGTCAGGGCGAGGGGGATCATGTAGAGGAAGGTCCCGAGAGATGGTTTGATCGGTTTCGGGTAAAACAGGAAGGGCAGGAAGAACAGGAAGGAAAGGACAAACCGGTACTCGCCCGTCAGGTAAGGCCCGATGTGCTCCACCCCGTATCTGGCCGCCGTCCATCCCATGCCCCAGATGATACACGCGGCTGCGAGCTTCAGGTAGCCCGTCATGCCTCGTGCATCCCGGGGACAGGGGAGTGAAGAAGCCGCTTCATGGTTTCGTCGCGTGAAGAGACCGTGCAAACCGAACGGAGAAAACCCATCACAGGCCTTTTTTCTCGAACCAGCGGAACAGCAGCAGGCCCAGAACGATCAAGACCGCAATGACCGGCCAGTGATTGATGCCCAGTATCTGCGGGATCGTGATCTTGCCGAAATCTCCCCAGGTCAGGACGGTTGCCTTCAGGGTGGGCCAGGCCTCGGCAAAGAGTGCGGCTCCGGCGAGCATGCCGATGATGCCCCACAGGGCGTCCCACCTTCCCTCGCCGAGGGCGCCCATCTGGGTGCCGGGACAGTACCCGAGAATTCCCCAGCCGATTCCGAAAATCAGGCCGCCGACGATGTTTCCGCCGAGGATCGTCGCCTTGAGGGAGAGCTTCGCCATGCCCAGATCCACGAGCAGGTAGACTCCGACCATGGCCACGAGGATCGTGCTCAGCATGAATTTGACGATGGTCATATCCTTGAGCAGAAGGGCACCGAGCTGTTTGTCGTAACGGATCACCCGCCCTTTCTGGAGGAGAAAGCCGAAGATCACGCCGGTAATGAGACCGTACATCAGTTCGTTCATGATTTGTTCCCTCCCTGGTAGAGAAGGCGGGCGATGAGGATGCCGCCTGCAAAGAAACAGATCAAAGAAATATAGCCGCTGGCTGCCAACTGAAGCGACCCGCTCAGTCCGTGACCGCTCGGTCACCCGTCGGCGAGACGCGCCCCGAACATGGCTATGGCCCCTCCGGCCACGGCGGCCACGGCCCGCTTCGGAACGGACGGCCCGAATCGCGCCTTCCACCGCGAAGGTACAGCCTGCCAGCGGAAGGACTGAGACGTAGTCGATGAAATCAGGGCGCCGATAAAGATGCCGACCACGAAGAGAAACTGCCAGTCGATCTTCGGCATTTCCTTCTTGAAGTATTCCATTCGGGCGACCCGCTCGGCGTCAAAGACCCTCTCGATGTAGCCGGCCGACCGGACGAAGGTAGTCGAAGCCCCGACATATTTCCCGGTAAACCAGACCGAGAAGACGAGCAGCAGTCCGGTCAGGGCGCCGGCAATGTAGGGGTTCCAGCCTTTTCTTTCCTCTTGCTCCATAAATGCCTCCTTTCCATTCAGTTTTTGTTACTTTCGTTTCACGGTCAGTCCGTTCCCGTGAAGAATCCTGCCCGGATGTCGCCGGCGAAGGCGCTCAGGAAATAAATTGGCCGAACAGTTCCGGCAGCGCCTCGCCCGCCGCGCTCCGGATCGCCTCGTCGTAAAGGTAAGACATGTCGTTCGCCTCGGGATTGATCTCGATGCACCGGGCGCCGTTCTCTTTTGCGAACCGGGGAAAGCCCGCCGCCGGATAAACGACCCCGGAAGTTCCGACGCTCACGAAGAGGTCACTGTTGCGGATTGCCGCGACGGCCCTTTCCATCACATCCGGATCGAGCATGTCGCCGAACCAGACAATGTCAGGCCGCAGCCAGCCCCCGCATTTGCCGCATGTGAAGCTCCCATATTTCTCGCCGATGTCCTCCGAGGCGCCCTTGCAGAGGCATCGAAGCCGCCAGAGGCTCCCGTGCAGTTCGACCACATTCCGGCTGCCCGCCCGCTGGTGCATCCCGTCGATGTTCTGTGTCACCACCGTGACCCGGGGGTGCTTCTTTTCCAGCATGGCGATGGCATGGTGCCCCGCATGGGGGTTGCAGGAAAGGACCGCTGCCCGTCGCAGCTCGTGGAATTTCAGGACCCGCTCCGGATCGGCGTCGAAGGCTTCCTGGCAGGCGTATTCCTCCCAGCGGTACCGGCTCCAGATGCCGCCCCGGCCACGGTAGGTGGGAACGCCGCTCTCCGCGGACATCCCGGCGCCGGTGAAAAAGACGATGTGCCTGTATTTCGCGGGATCGACGGGCTGCATGCTTCAATTTCCTCCGCGGAAAGACTACCATGAGTCGTTGCCGACTCACAACATCAAACTGATGATCACATTCAGGGCGTTGACAACCATTCACCATCTGTGCAACATTCATTGACAGAATTGAAATGAAATGACCGGCATGGCATCGGTACGCGGCCGTGGCTGCGGAAAGAGTCCGGGGAGATTGTCGGGGGGCGGCATTTCGCCCATCCGAATGTCCGGGAGGCGTCATGAGATCCTATGAATGCAGACCGCGTTTTGGCTTTTTCAAATTCGCGGTGTTGGCCATGCTGGTTCTGCTCTCTCTCTGTTCCTGTTTTTCCAAGGGGAAAAATGTCGATCCCGCAGACCGATTTATTCAGGAACTGTCCCGAAAAGATCCGGCCGTCCGCTGGAACGCAGCCACCGCCCTCGGAGCGATGAAGGATGCCCGCGCCGTTGACGCACTGATCGCCGCCCTTCGGGATGAAGATTTCACGGTCCGGAGTGCCGCGGCGGTCGCACTCGGAAAGATTCGGGATGCCCGCGCCGTTGAATCCCTGTCCGTCGCACTGAAGGACGAAAACTTCAGCGTCCGCAAGGACGCTGCCGATGCCCTTGTCAACATCGGCAGCCCCGCCGTCGGGACGCTGATCAATTCCCTGAAGGACAAGGACGCATCCGTCCGAAACGGAGCCGCGGACGCGCTGGCAAGAATCGGTTCCCCCTCCGTCGAACCACTGATCGCAACCCTGAATGAAGAGGACCCGTCCCTGAGAAGCGGGGCTGCCGATTCCCTCGGGAGGATCGGGGATTCCCGTGCCGTCGCGCCGCTCATCGCTGCCCTGAAGGACGAGGATCATGGCGTGCGGAGAAGCGTGGCGGACGCTCTCGTGAGGATTGGATCCCCTTCCATCGAGCCGCTGATCGCTGCCCTGAAGGACAAGGACACGGCCGTCCGCACGGAAGTCATGGAGGCGCTCGGAAGGATCCGGGATGCCCGCGTCGTCGCTCCCCTGATCTCCGCTCTGAAGGACAAGAAGTACATCGTCCGGAGCGGAGCCGCTGATGCCCTCGGAAAGATCGGTGACGCCCGTGCCGTGGAGCCCCTGATCGCCGTCCTGAAGGATCAGGACCCGTCGATCCGGAGCGGGGCCGCTGATGCCCTCGGAAAGATCGGTGACGCCCGCGCCGTGGCGCCGCTGGTTGCCGCCCTGCGGGATGAAAACTATGGCGTACGGAAGAATGCCCTGGATGCCCTTGCAAAAATCGGGCGCCCTGCCGTAGCGCCGTTGGTTGCCGCCCTCAAGGACAAAAATCCGTCCCTTCGAAGGAGCGGCGCCGCCGCCCTCGGGAAGATCCGGGATACCCGCGCCGTGGACGCACTGATCGCCGTCCGGAAGGACGAGGACCCATCAGTGCGCAATGAAGCCGCGGGAGCGCTGGGGAGGATGATTGAACCGCTGATCGCTTCTCTGAAGGACAAGGATCCGTCTGTCCGGGAAAGTGCGGCAGGCGCCCTCGTAAGGATCGGCAGCCCCGCCCTGGATCCTCTGATTGTCTCTCTGAAGGACAAGGATCCGTCTGTTCGGAGTGGGGTTGTGGATGCCCTTGCCGGCATCGGCGCCCCTGCCGCGCGACCTTTGATCGCCGCCCTGAAGGACAAAGATTCATTTGCCAAAAGCGGGTATGTGGATGCCCTTTCCGGCATCGGTGCCCCCGCCGTCAAGCCGCTGATCGCGGCCTTGCAGGAAATCGATCCGTCCGTGCGGAGCGGGGCCGCGGAAGCCCTCGGCAAGATCCGGGATGTTCGTGACGTCGCGCCGCTGATCGCGCTTCTGAAGGACAGGGACGCAACGGTCCGGGGCGGGGCCGCGGAAGCCCTTGGCAAGATCCGGGATGGCCGAGCCGTCGAGCCGCTGATCGCGCTTCTGAGAGACAGGGCAACAACGGTCCGGAGTCGGGCCGCGGAGTCTCTGGGGGTGATCCGGGACGGCCGGGCGATCGAGGCTCTGGTTGCGCTTCTTAAGGACAGTGAAGTGACCGTCCGGGGCCGGGCTGCAGCGGCCCTCGGGAAGATCGGAGATGCCCGTGCCGTCGAGCCGTTGATGACGGCCATGAGGGACAAAGACCCGTCCGTGCGAAGAAATGTCTCGGATGCCTTTGTAAGCATCGGTTCCCCCGCGGTCGGAGCGATGATCGCCGCCCTGAAGGACAAGGACCCGTCCGTTCGCGCCGCCGCCGCGGGTGTTCTCGGAAAGATCCGGGATGATCGCGCCGTGAATCCGCTGATCGAAGCCTTGACTGACAGAGACCAATCCGTCGCCGGAAACGCGGCGGATGCCCTGGCCGGCATCGGCGCCCCCGCCGTCGTCCCCCTCATGGATGATCTGAAGGACAGGCGTGCAACCGTCCGAGCCGCCGCCGCGGAGGTGCTCGGGCGGATCCGGGACGCCCGTGCCGTTGAACCCCTGATGGCCGCCCTGAGGGACAAAGACCCTTCCGTCCACGGAAATGCCGCCGACAGTCTGGCCGCCATCGGCGCCCCGGCAGTGGATACGCTGATTGCCGTCCTGCAGGACAGCGACCCGCTTGTCCGGAGCGGAGCGGCGGAGGCCCTCGGAAAGATCGGGGATCCCCGTGCCGTCGAGCCCCTGACGGACGCCTTGAGGGACAAGAATCCGTTCGTCCGAAGCGCAGCAGCCGCCGCATTGGGGAAGATCCGGGATACCCGCGCCGTCGAAACCCTGATCGATGCCCTGGTGGACCGGGATGCTTCCGTCCGGAGAAATGCCGCGGGCGCCCTCGGAGCGATCGGCGATGCCCGTGCGGTCGGGCCTCTCGTGGCGGCCCTGAAGGACAAGGAGATATTGGTCCGGAGAAACGCGGAGGACGCCTTCGTGAGCATCGGCGCTCCCGCGGTTGCGCCCCTGCTCGAAGCTCTGCAGGACGGAAACGCATCGGTCCGAAACGGGGCCTCAACCGCCTTGGGCAAAATGGTTGCCCGATGGATTGAAATGCTCAGGAATGAAAAGGCAACCCTTCGCCGCGAGGCATCGGACAACCTCGCCGATGTCGGCGCGCCTGCCGTCGAGCCTCTGATCGCTGCCCTCAAGGACAAGGACCAGTCTGTCCGGAGCGGGGCCGCGGATGCCCTCGGCAAAATCGGCGATCCCGCCGACTCACCCTTGCTGGCTGCCCTGAAGAGTGAAAATCTGGAGGTGATTGCGGGAGCCTACGCGATTTTTATCCGCAGGGGAGCGCCGGGATCGGAGGATCTTCTCGTCAAGGCACTGGACAAGTACGGAAAGCGAACACCCGGGATGGCGCAGGATTTTCTCGACAGCGGCAATGCGCTGCTGTCGGCCGCCGCGAAACAGTGGCTGCTGAAGAACGGCCCGGTCCCGCCGGCGCAGACGGCGAGCGGCGGCAATCCCCGTTGGGGTATTCGGTGATGCGGTTTTCCACGGATTCGCCGGACATGGCCAATGGATGCCGGGAAGTCGGCGAAGCGGATCTTTTCACCGAAGGCTGAACCTTCCAGCCGATCCGGTGCTTTGGCAGGCGTCTCTGCCCGGTAAATGTGTTTTTCAACGCCGTCGTCATTCCAGTCTGCAACATTTTTGAGGGAGGTCCCGCCATGGCCTTTCAGAGAGTGTGGCATCGATCCTATGCCCCGGGCGTTCCGGCGGAAATCGATATTCAGAAAATCACCGTAGCCGAGGCCCTTATCCGGACCGCCCGAAGGTTCCCCGACCACACGGGATTCATCTACATGGGCAGGCGGATCACCTACCGGGAGCTCGACGCCCTGGTGAACCGTTTCGCCAATGCCCTCTCCGCACTGGGCGTCCGGGAGGGTGACAGCGTCGCCATGCTCCTCCCCAATCTGCCGCAGCTCATCATTGCCAACCATGCAGCACAGCGTCTCGGTGCGGTGACGGTCATGAGCAACCCCCTTTACACGGAAAAGGAACTGGCCCGGCAGCTCGCCGATTCCGGCTCGCGGTTTCTTATCACGCTGGACCTGCTGCTTCCCCGGGCGCTGTCCCTGAAGGGGCAGACGGGCGTCGAGGCCATTGTGACATGCCACATCAACGATTACCTGCCCTTCCCGAAGAAGCAGCTCTTTCCGCTCGTGAAGAAAAGCATGTACCGGAAGATATTGCCGCAGGCAGGCGTTCATGAGTTCATGGACCTGGTCGGGAAGTATCCCGCCGACCCGGTCCCGGACCGTTCCCGTTGGGACGAAGCCGGCGCGATCATCTATACGGGCGGGACGACGGGACTCTCGAAGGGCGCCGTTCTGACCCACGCCAATCTTTCTTCCGTCGTGCAGATTTTCCGGGCGTGGTTCCCCGATCTGAGGGACGGAGAGGTTCACGTCGTCGGCACCTATCCCATTTTTCACTCCGCCGGATATGTGGTCAGCCAGAACCTCATCATCTGGAGCGGGTGGACCAGCACGGTCATTCCGCGGCCCGAGCCGGGCATACTCCGGGAAACCGTCAAAAAATACCGGCCGGACTTCCTGCCCGGCGTAGCTTCCATCTTCGTGGGCCTTCTTGCCGACCCGGAATTCCGGAAGATGGATCTGTCCTTTATCCGGGGATTCTTCACCGGGGCGGCGCCCATCTCGACCGATACGGTCCGGGACCTCAAACAGCTCACCGGCAAGGATGTGTACGACAATTACGGCATGACGGAGAATGTCGCCTTCGCGACGGGGATGCCTTGGGGAGGCAAGAGGAAGACCGGCACGGTGGGTGTTCCCTTTCCCGGAACGGATGTGAAGATCGTGGATTTGGAGCGGGGAAAGACGGAGATGAAACCCGGCGAGCCCGGAGAGATCTGCATCAAGGGGCCCCAGGTGATGTCGGGCTACTACAAGCGGCCCGACGAGACGGCCCAGGCCATTCGGGAAGGCTGGCTGTACACGGGAGACATCGGCGTCATGGATGAGGAAGGGCACCTGTCCATCGTGGACCGCAAGAAGGATTTGATCGTGTCGGGCGGCTACAACATCTACCCCAAGGAGATCGACGAGGTCCTGTTTCAGCACGAAAAGATTCTCGAGGCCTGCACCATCGGCGTCCCCGATGCCTATCGCGGGGAATCAGTCAAAGCCTACGTTGTCCTTCGGCCAGGTATGCAGATGACCGCGGATGAGGTCATCACCTATTGCCGGGGACAGTTGGCCGCCTACAAGGCGCCCCGGGCCGTCGCGTTCATCGATTTCCTTCCCAAGAGCGCCGTGGGAAAGGTCCTGCGACGCGAACTGAGAGATCGGGATGAGAAACAGCGATCCGAGGAATCCGGATCCGGAGAGAAGGGTCAATCATGAAGAATGTCTGCCGTACATTTACCGTGGATGAGATCGAACCGCGAATCGGCCTGGTCACACTGAACCGGCCGGATCGGCTCAACGCCATCAACGTGGAGATGCTGGACGAGTTCAACGCCTTGTTCGCCGACCTTGCGAAGGACGATGCGTTTCGCGTTCTGATCCTGACGGGGGCGGGGCGGGGGTTCTGCGCCGGCGCCGATCTCGAAGATGCCGTGTCTCACAGGGATTCTGCAGCATTTTCCGACCCCGAGAGTTTCCTCCGGCTGGTCCAGGAGCGCTATGCCGCGCTGGTTCTCGGGCTCCGGAGAATCCCGCAGCCGCTGATCGCCGCGATCAACGGGCCGGCCGCGGGCGGAGGCTTTTCCATGGCCCTCGCCTGCGACATCCGCGTCGCGGTCCCGGAGGCCTATTTCGTGGCCTCCTTTGCGAACATCGGACTGTCCGGAGGCGAACTGGGGACGTCCTATCTCCTTCCCCGGCTCATCGGCCTGGCCCGGGCCGCCGACGTCCTGTATACGGGGCGCAAAATGGGTGCCGACGAGGCGGAGCGAGTCGGCCTTGTCAACCGGGTTGTCCCGAGGGAATCGCTCATCGAAGCGGCCCTTTCCTATGCCCGGCCTATGATGGCCAAGGGCGTCGGTTCGCTGAAGCTGACCAAGCGGGTCCTGGACCAGAACATCGACGCCCCGTCTTTGGAGGCGGCGATCAACCTGGAGAACCGCAACCAGACGATGATGGTTTTCTCAGGGGAGTTCTTCAAGCTGATCCGGCATTTTTCCAAGGGCGGAGGCCACCAAGGATGAGGACTGACGCGAATCCGCCCGATAAGATCCAGGATCATCCGGTTGGCGCGCACTTCCAAACCGAAATCCATGAACCTCCTCACTGTGTGTCACCGTACCTGGATAGGTTTAACCGACAATCTCAAATGGTCTTATTTTGACAGCAATCCTCTACAACTGAAACCGCCGGCAGCCACACCGTTAAATCACAAAACCCTGGTGATAATCACGCGCATACAAGTGAATATCCCCATGCTTTGCGAATGCCGCACTTACAATATCTCCTCCCAAAGCCGGGGCAAAGATCAGACAAGTGCTTGA